>VOFB01004009.1_pt1 | contig 27271 bp, 40 predicted proteins | sample 5384141 | NCBI WGS metagenome assembly VOFB01 (sample SAMN12384721, study PRJNA508395) | human gut metagenome | isolation source: healthy gut A | host: Homo sapiens | reverse complement strand
AGAGCCGGTGAAACCGGGCGCGGAACCTGTGAGTCACCATCATGACCACGGAATCTTGAGCGGCAGCCATGAAGCAGCAGAGATGAGAAAGTGCAGACCGCTTAAGGAGGCTGGTTTAACAGTGTCAGAAGTGCACATCATCCGGCTGGAAAAGCATTCTTAGATGCCTGTGACAAGACTGACGTTTGTGATGGATGAGTTGACGGATATGTGGACGATCCACAAAATAATCATGATTTGCATTTTCCTTTCTGGATGAGTGGCAGGATATGATAAAACATATGGTTGACAAAGATTACAATCATGTTTGTGTCATCTTTGTATTCAGTGTTTGTAGATCCAGAGATCGGTACGGGAGCGCGGTGCTGAGATCAACCGTATGCTGTGTAATGCTTTAAAGAACTGGATGCGACAAGATACCACAAACGGCATGAATGCCTGAATGCAGCGGGAGCAAAGGTGTATCCGGTCATGCAGGAGCTGGCACCACTGATCAGAAAAGACGCCGGAGAAGCTGGGACCAATGATAATTCCGGCAGCAATGCGATCAACAGTTTTATGAAGCTGATGGAAGGCGAGGCGGGAGACGCATTTGCAGTGCATCCGATCGTCACGGAGGTGTTGGAGGAGCAGCGAATCTATGGATATCATCGGGTTTAACTATTTGACGGGCAGACATCTGTTAGAGGGAGAGCTTCACCGAATAAGTGTGTGCTGGGGACGGAGACATTCCCGGCAGATATCGCAAGATTATGGAAAGTGGTAAACTCATCAAAAGCGTGTGCTCGGCGATTTTACATGGACGGGGTATGACTATCTGGGAGAAGCCGGATGCGGGTTTTTATTACGATGGAAAGAGCAACTTTGGAAGCAACTACCCGGACAGAACCGCGTATATCGGGGATATCGATCTCGCCGGTTACCGGAGACCGGTCAGTTTTTCTCCGAAATCGTGTATGGTCTGCGGAAAGAACCTACATTGCAGTGGAACGCGTGGATAAATATGGAAAGAAATGCTCAAAGACACCGTGGATGCTAAAGGATAATATCGCAAGCTGGACATGGCGGGGATATGAAGGAAAACCGGCAGTTGTGGACGTATATTCCGATGCGCAGGAGGTGGAGTTGTTCTTAAATGGAAAGTCTCTCGGGCGAAAAGCTGCCGGGGAAGCACATGGATTTACGGCATCGTTTGAGACATGTTATGAGCCTGGTGTCCTGGAGGCGGTCAATTATCAGGATGGCAGGGAGACGGGCAGACATCTGCTCTGTACTGCCGGGGAAGAAGTGTTACTTCATGTGGCGGCAGATCAGAAAGAACTTCGGGCAGATGGCGAAGATCTTTGTTTCCTTTACCATGCATCTTTGCGATGCAAAAGGAACACCGGATCTGTACGGAAAGAGGCGCATCCACATCGAAGTGGAAGGGGCTGGAACTTTAGCCGCATTTGGAAATGCCGATCCACAGTCTGTGGAAAGTTACGATGCACCATGTTGGGAAACTTATGACGGCTATGCGCTTGCGGCAGTCCGGGCAGGCGGGGAAAAAGGCGAGATTTCTGTGACGATCTGGATGGAAGGGCAGGAAGAGCAGAGACAGAAGATTTTGATCCCGGTAAATGAAAAATAATATATTTATTTAAGAAAAAGGGCACAGACTGTGTCCTTTTTCTGTTCTGCAGACAAGTCAAACTTTGAGTTTCATACCGTGTACGTCCGGTAATATACATTTTTATATTGTCTGGATCTGAAAAGAATAATAAAATGTAGCTATATCAGTCACAAAAACAGGAGGACAGAGATGATAAAAGTATATGGTATGCCTACCTGTCCTGATTGCGCTTATATACATGTGCAGATCAAGGACAGAACAGGAGAGTTTGAATACATTAACATCGGTGAGGATGTGCAGTATCTGAAAGAATTTGTACGGCTAAGAGACAAAGAAGCAGCATTTGACGAATGCAGGGAAAACGGATATCTGGGGATTCCGTGCTTTGTCAGGGAAGATGGTTTTGTGACCGTCGTGCCGGAGAATGTTGGACTTGTGTCAAGACCGGCAGATAAAACATCCTGCTCCATTGATGGAAAAGGATGTTAGATTATTAAAGAGAGTATGTTTTTATAGTAAAGATTGGGGTGCCAAAAGGTGGATCTTAATTTTCTGATTGGCAAATTGCACAAAGCAGTGCCTGTTTTGTTCCGTTGTTCGAAAATAAGAAAATCTAAGTCTGCCTGATACGTTTTTCTCAGAGTGACGTGAACGGCGTTCAACGAGCCATCCGTGGCAGAACATCACTGTGTATTAAATAGGCAGGCTAAGATTTTCTAATTTTCTTCCAAAGTCACAAAAGCAATCTCTGCTTTGGGCAATTTGCCAGCCACTAAGTTGTGAACCACCTTTTGTCACCCTAATCTGGTAAACTATAAAATTTTTGGATTATGTTAAGGTGTATTTAAAATTGTTTTGAAATATATGGGGAAAATAAGTTTTGGATAATGTAGAAAAAGAATTATAAAATCGCATTTATTTCAGATTTACATTTTGATAATATTTCAGAGAATACAGATAATGGGATATCTTTTTTGGAAGCTGAAGAGAAGAAGGCAGAATTTATAGCATGTTTAAAGAGATATTTTAATGATTATATTGTCTGTATTGTAGGGGATTGTTACAGTAATTATAAAGAGATGCTTAATTTTATTGAGGAATTGGAACAAAACAAAATATATGGATTTTTGTATTAGGAAATCATGATTATTGGTCAAATGGACAAAAAACATACATGGAAATTATACAGTTTTTTAAAGAAAAAAACAAATCATTTTTCATATTTTAGGTTTTTATGTACCGGAAAAAGTTATAAGGTCGGAGAATTATGTTTCATAGGTGATACAGGATGGACAAGTTTTAAAAGAGATAGAAAGGAAGTAAATAAACAAGAATTTAATAGGTTGCCGGAAAATGTATTTGTTAAGGATTTTCTTGTGAAAAATTATTGAAATGCATAACGCATGGATCGAATATGCAAATCAAATGATTTGTAAAGAAAAAAAACTAATTATTTTAACACATTTTCCAATGGTTGATTTTACTGAGACAGCATATGATTGTTGGTGGAGTTCTAAGACAAGATTTAAAATAAAAAAAATTACTGGAATTTATTTGGTCATACGCATAATAAAAAGCAAAAAGAAATAATTGCGTTTCTTCGCAACAGGGTTATGATGGAAATAATTATGTTTCATATGGAATAGATGATTTTGGTATTTTATGTCCTAAAAAATTATTAACTGGAACCATAATAAGTTGTAAAGATTATGGGTTGATGGAATTATATAAAAGCAAAAAATATTAAATGAGGAAATTAGTAAAAGTGAAGTAAAAAAAATTAAGCAAAGAGGGTATAGAAGGTGCCGTGCTAATGCAGATATATTAGATAATTTGGCAAATAATCCAATAAAGTATATAGAACGATGTAAAAAGAATTTTAGCATCATATGAAAAAAGATACATACATAGGATATCAGCTTTTAAATAATGTAAAATTGTTAGATAGGATATATCAGGCGCTTTTTACTTGGAAAGATGTTTGTGTGGAGCAGAGAAATTTGATGTAAAAAAGTTTATTATATCTGGTAGTTGTATCAGGCTATGCATATCATGATGCAATAGGTTATATTGGATGGATGCGCCCCATTGATGAATATGATATTGTTAGATTTTATTTTGTGTTACTGACAGTAAAAAAAATATTCAAGTGATGAACTCTGGTTAGGTAAAATACAAAGGCATGCATCACGATATATAAACTTTGAAAATGTTGATATATATTTACCAGTTGTAGATGGAAAATGTTTAAGTGTAGATGAAATCATTGATTGTATTGAAAAGATCAGATGATTGAAGTAAAGAATGGGATAGGAAAAACTTCTAGAATACAAAGAAAAGGTAATAATATTGAGACCATAAGAACTAGTTCATATTCGGATTCAAAGCTGCGAACGTTAAAGGCGGATATATATTCTTATCTACAAGAAAATCAAGGGGGAGCTTGAGAAATTAAAAAGAAAGATTGACAGAATTAAGAGAAATAAGCGAAAAAGAAATATATGTTTGTTGAAAAAAATATAGAAAATATGATAAAGCTAACGAATTATTTAGAGAGGAAGATAGTTAAGGGAAATAAGTATGAAAAAACTAGTACTAGTCTTTATAATTGGAAGTATGATCTTAAATGGATGTGGAGCAAAAGAAGAAAGTGAAAATACATTGGATCAAAATTTACAAATTGAGTCGGAAAACATTTCCAACGCAGAGACTGAGAAAAAGTAACACAGAATCAATAACAGTTGAAGAAGAAAATAAGTGGAACTAGAGCAGGATGGAGATATAAATAAAAAAGGCACGGACATATTATTATGAAAAAATTAACAGAATTTTTTAAGGATGGTTCATGGCCGGAGGGGAGAGAATCCGGCTGGGCTGAAAACGAGTGGTCGCAATATGAATATTGAAGGACTATGAGTATGCCATTGCAGATGTTGACCTTGATGGTATAGATGAACTTTTATTGGCATGCAAAGGTGGAGATATGCCGATGGCAGGGATGGTAGAGTATGTGTATGGATATGATCCTGATGATAATAACGTATATATTGAAATAGAGGAATTCCCATATAAGGTTTTATGATAATGGGTATGCTCAGGCTGATTTTTCCCATAATCAGGAATTAGGGGAAAGTTTATGGCCGTATACCATATACAAATATGATCAAAAGAGTGATTGTTATTATAAGGATATAATGATTGATAGTTGGGAAAAGGCATATATGGATCATGATTATCAAGGTAATCCGTTCCCGGATGAGTTAGATCCCGATGGAGATGGAGTAATTTATTATATAAATTCCCAAATACTTAATAAAAAAGAGTATGAGGAATTGTACGATAGTTATTTTAAAAATGCCAGCGAAATAAAAATTGAATATAATGATATAAATGAAGAAAATATAAATAAAATTTTGCAACAGTAAGTTATGATGATTTCACATAAGATAAAGGAGGGCAAACCAATGACACACATAGCAAGAGACGACGCAATTACATTATTAAAAAAATACAATCAGGACCCTTTCCACATCCAGCACGCGCTGACGGTCGAAGCAGTCATGAAATGGTATGCAAAAAGAGTTAGGCTACGGTGACGATGCAGAATACTGGGGTATCGTAGGACTTCTGCATGATATTGATTTTGAACAGTATCCGGAAGAGCACTGCCTGAAAGCACCGGAACTTTTAAGAGAGGGCGGTGTGGGAGAGGACATCATCCATGCGGTCTGCTCACACGGATACGGGATCACGGTCGGATGTGGAAAGACGATCGATGTGGAACCGGTGCATGAGATGGAAAAAGTATTGTTTGCAGCAGACGAGCTGACCGGACTGGTTTGGGCTGCAGCGCTGATGCGCCCATCAAAGAGCACAAAAGATATGGAGTTAAAATCCCTGAAGAAGAAATATAAGAGCAAGGGCTTTGCAGCAGGCTGTTCAAGAGAAGTAATTGAGCGTGGAGCAGAGCAGCTTGGCTGGGGACTTGATGAACTTCTGACCATGACACTTGAGGCAATGAAAGCCACAGAAGATGAAATAAATGAAAAAGTGATGGCAGTGTAGCAGTGCATTTATGCGGCAGTGGGTAAACTGCAAAAAATTGAAACAATAACTGTAAAAAAACGGATAGTGCAAAAAATGCATTATCCGTTTTTTGTCAAAAAAAGTTGAAGAGCGTCGTTAAAACACTAAAAATATACATTTGTAATTGACGTGTATTTTACAAAACATTAAAATAAAAATGGTGAATCACGCAAATATAAACGAAAAAGGAATGATAGTGTGAAAAATAAGATTTTTCACACGCAAGATTTGTGCTTACGCACAAACTTGAGATGCGCAAAAGACAGCGCAAGAATGGAGATTAATTTGAAAAAGTACATTGCGGCAATAGGGATATGTTTTATGGCACTGGGGGCGGCATGCATTATGAAAAACGGATCCTGAGGAGGTGCGAGAAGAGCTGCCAGAACTTATCATCGGAAGTGATAATTATGAGCCATATAATTATCTGGATGACGATGGAAAGCCGGTAGGTATTGATGTGGAACTGGCGGAGGCGGTGTGTGAACAGTTAGGATACACACCGGTATTTCAATATATCGTATGGGATAAAAGGATGAATATCTGGACAATGGGAAGGTGGACTGTCTGTGGGGAAGCTTTACCATGAATGGCAGGGAGGATGAGTATCAGTGGGCTGGCCCATACCTTTACAGCAGACAGGTGATTGCAGTGCGGACGGACAGCAAAATCAGAAACATATCCGATCTTGCAGGGAAAAGGGTTGCAGTACAGGCGACAACAAAACCGGAGGAGGTTCTGTTAGAGAGAAGTGATCCGAGAGTCCCGGAGGTGGATATGGTGTATAGTCTGTCCGGCATGGACGAGATCTATGCAAGCCTCAGGAAAGGGTATGTGGATGCGATCACAGGACATGAAAGTGCGCTTGAGAGATTTGTTGGGAATGCACCGGATATGTATGCCATACTGGATGAAAGTCTGTATATTTCAGAACTGGGAGTTGCTTTCAAAAATGACACTCATCAGATCTGGCAAAAAAAATGACACATTTTAAAAAGAGATGCAGGATGATGGAACACTCCGGGACATGGTAGAAAAATACGGATTGATGCCGAAAAAGCACTGGGGTCACAAATGCTGAATAATGAAAAGATAACAAAGATCATCGCCCGCAGATATATATGGCTGCCATTTTTGATGGGAGTGCTTTTTAGGGATAGTATGTTTTGTGGTATTTACCGGGTATGACCGGATGAAAATTGAGAAAATTGCAGATGAAACACTCGATTTTATGCAGGACCGTGTCAAAAAATATGATGACTACAAAAATAATGATAAAGTAAAAGAGTCTTTATCGTCTGGCAGATAAGACATTGGAGCTGGATCAGCGGTTGGAAGAGAAAGATGCAGATCAGGAAGAGCTGGTCGAACGCTATATGAAAGATCAGAGATTAGATGGTGTTCTGCTTATAGACGAAAATCTGAATTGTGTGTATCAGGCAGAAGATGTTGGAAAGATGGATACATTCTGGCAGGAACAGATGAGTGAACCGGCAGTAAAAAATATGTTGGAGCAGCCGCGGAAAACATATATCACACGGCTTGATAAAGAGGGGGAAAACTATGATTTTGCGGTGGTATCCAGGACAGACGGCAAAGGGCTTGTCGCCGCTTATATTGAAAAAGAAAAAAACATGGAAGACAACGGTGATATTTCCATCTACTCGCTGTTTACCGGATTTACATTTGATATGAATGGTATCGTTGCGGTGACAGACGACAAACAAGTGCTTAGTTCCAATTCGGAGGAACTGCTTTCTGTGAAGCCGGGGAGTATCGTGATATTTTTTTACACCGGACATATATACAGGGGATGAGCACAGGATGATCCATCTGGAAAGTACGGGAGGCAGCTGGTATGGGGAGATCAAGCAGATGAAAGATTATACACTTTATGCATTTTTCCCCGAAACTGCGATATATGCACTGCGTACAAAGGTTGTGATCGGTACCATGGGTGTATACATATTGTGTTGGATGACATTTATGCTGGTACGGGGGTATGTGGCGGAATCGAATATGCGCCAGATGGAAAAACAGTATCATATCATCCAATCTGTCAGCAGTGTATTTTCTATCTGTATGCTGTTAGATCTCAAAAAGAATACATGGGAAATGATCAAAGCATCTGACCAGATTCGAAAAATGACCGGCAATGAGACAAACACTGCTAACATGATGAAATTTTTCTGTAAAAATACAGTTGCGCAGTCAGAACGGCAGAAATTTTGGGACTTTGTAAACCCTGATACACTTGTCAGAGCGGCTGCAGGGAAAAGATTATATCAATTGCCAGACCGAAATCGGAAAGGGAGAATGGTTCAGCATCATGCTGGTGCCGCAGCATCATGACGCACATGGCAATGTTGAGGCGGCGCTTTTTCGGAGCAGAAATATTACCGACGAAAAATGCGTGAGATGGACTATCAGAAAAAACTGGAAAAATCGGTGGAACAGGCAGAGCAGGCAAACATTGCGAAAACGGATTTCTTACGGCGGATGAGCCACGATATCCGCACACCGATCAATGGGATACGCGGAATGGTGGATATCTGTCGGTATTATATCGGAAATCCCAAAAAACAGGAGGAGTGTCTGGATAAGATTCTGCTTTCATCCACCTTTTCTGATGGAGCTGGTCAATGATGTTCTGGATATAAATAAACTGGAATCCGGGCAGATTAAGCTGGAGGAAAAGCCATTTTCCATTTCTGAAATATTAAAAGAAGTGGAGACAGTAGTCGGGATGGCGGCAACTGAACAGGGAATCACGCTGACGGTAAAAAAGGAGAGATCAACCATGAAAATTTGCTTGGAAGCTCTCTTCATGTCCGGCAGATCTTACAAAATATTACTTCAAATGCGGTAAAATACAATAAACCAAATGGAAAAGTGATTTTGGAGTGCCGGGAGCTGCCGCCGAAAAATGAAAAAGCCGTGTTTGAGTTTGTGTGTACCGATAATGGGATCGGGATGAGCCCGGAATTTCAGGAACATGCATTTGAACCGTTTGTGCAGGAAAACAGTTCAGCACGCACTTCCTATACCGGAACCGGACTTGGACTTGCAATCGTAAAGAAACTGGTAGAACAGATGGAAGGAACGATCCACTTCGTGAGTGAGCCTGGAAAAGGCACCCGGTTTACACTTGTGATCCCGTTTCTGCCGGATGACAGCATCGAAATGCAGACGGAGCAGACACAAAGTACCGATGCAGTAAAGGGAATTGAAAATGATAAAATACTGTTGGTGGAAGATTATGAGATAAATATGGAAATCGCCCGGTTTGTGCTGGAAAATGAGGGGGCACAGGTACAGGAGGCATGGAATGGCAAAGAAGCTGTTGATCTGTTTGCAGCATCAGAACCGGGTGGATATGATGTGATTCTGATGGATCTGATGATGCCTGTTATGGGCGGTCTGGAGGCAGCGCAGTGCATCCGGAAACTGGAGAGAAGATGCAAAAACCGTTCCGATCATCGCGATGACAGCAAATGCATTTGCAGATGATGAGGAGCGGAGTCTGGCAGCCGGCATGGATGCGCACATCTCCAAACCATTGGATGCAGAAAAACTCATTCAGGTAATTTCTGATATATGCAAAAAGCGGAAAGAGCATGCAAAAGGAGATACAGATATCTGATCTCTGATGTCCGAAAAAAATGCAGTTCCGAATTGCACAAAGGTACTTTTATTATCAGTAAGAGATGTAGTATACTTCTTCTGCGAAATATACAAAGAGTGAGGACAAAAGAAATGCAGAAGAATCTTGGAAAGATCAAACGTACCGTGGAAGAGTATGTGGTGCTGACTGTTGCAACACTGATTCTTGTTGTGGGAGTGTATGTATTTAAATTTCCAAATAATTTTTCGTTTGGCGGAGTAACCGGTCTGGCAGTCGTGCTGGGTGCCGTACTTCCGACATCTCCGGGAAATCTTACCTTTATCATCAATATGCTGTTGCTGGCACTTGGATTTATATTCCTTGGAAGAGGATTTGGAGTCAAAACTGTTTACGTCAGTGTACTGACATCGGTTGGGTTAAGCTTTGCGGAGCGGGTGTTTCCGATGGATGCGCCTCTGACCGGACAGCCGGTATTAGAGCTTATCTATGCGATCGTACTGCCGGCATTTTCCGCGGCAATTCTGTTTAATATCGGAGCGTCCGGCGGCGGAACGGATATCGTGGCAATGATCTTAAAGAAATATACGAAGCTGAACATTGGAGCAGCATTATTTTTAGTGGATCTTGGAATCGTCGTTGCATCCTGTCTTGTATTTGATGCGCAGACAGGTCTTTGTTCCATGTGCGGTCTTCTGGCAAAATCTCTGGTAGTCGATAATGTGATCGAGAGTATCAACCTGTGCAAGTATTTTACGATTATATGCAACGATCCGGAGCCAATCTGTGAATTTATCACAAAAGAATTAAACCGCAGTGCTACGGTTTATCAGGCAGAAGGTGCTTACCAGCACAATCAGAAGACGGTGATCTTAACGGTCATGAAGCGGAGCCAGGCGGTAGAACTTCGTAATTATATCCGTATGAACCAGCCGTCCGCGTTTATTGCAATCACAAACAGCAGTGAGATCATCGGAAAGGGTTTCCGTGGTTTCAACTAAGGTTTGGTTGCGGGAAAGAGAAGTCTATTATATAATAGAAAGAGCGGGTTGCGTATGTGAAAAGTTATGCATATCTGAAGATGGTATGAGTACAAAACCGTGATGCAGCTATTTTATAAGATAAGAAATGGAGAAGCGAATGAAAATTTGGGAAGATGATAATCAGAAATACATCAAGGCGATGATGGAGAAAAATACCACAGAGCGGAATGAGAAACTGACAAAGCGATTAGAGGAGATTGATTTTTCAGTGTTAGAACACATTGAAAGAAAAAGAAACTGTCAATGAGCGCGGTGTATTTGCTCCGTTAGATGCAGTGGAAGTTAGCGAGATCGAGGCAAGAGGGGCTGAATTCAAAGAACTCGGTTTAAAGGCGATCCGTGAGGGAAAAGTCGGTGCGGTGCTTTTAGCGGGCGGACAGGGAACCCGCCTTGGACTTGACCGGCCAAAGGGAACATTAAATATCGGAGTGGCCAAAGAGTTATATTTATTTGAGCAGCTGCTTCGCAATCTGATGGACGTGACAGATGAGGCAGGAGTATATGTACCGCTTTATATTATGACAAGCAATATCAACAACGCAGATACGACAGCTTTTTTTGAGGAACATGATTACTTTGGTTATCCGAAAGATTATGTGAAATTTTTCGTACAGGAAATGGTGCCGGCATGCGATTATGAGGGACGGATCTATATGGAATCCCAGACTGAGGTGGCAATGTCACCAAACGGCAACGGTGGATGGTTTGGTTCTATGGTAAATGCAGGACTTCTTTCTGATATTAAAGCAAGAGGTATTGAGTGGATCAACGTATTTGCAGTAGACAACTGCTTGCAGCGGATCGCAGACCCGATGTTTGTCGGCGCAACCATCGCTTACGGATGCGAGAGTGGTGCAAAAGTAGTACGAAAAGCTGCACCGGACGAACGTGTCGGTGTACTCTGTACGGAAGATGGCAAACCTTCGATCGCAGAATACTACGAGATGACAGAGGAGATGGCGACGGCGCGCAAAGAAAACGGTGATTTAAAATACGGTTTTGGCGTAATCTTAAACTATCTGTTCTCAGAAAAGAAATTAGAGCAGATCGCAGACGCAAGAATGCCGATCCATGTGGTAGAGAAAAAGATCCCATACATGGATGTGGACGGCACATTTGTGAAACCGGAGCAGCCAAATGGATACAAATTCGAGACACTGGTGCTTGATATGGTGCACATGATGGATGACTGTATCCCATATGAGGTAGTGCGTGAGAGAGAATTTGCGCCGATCAAAACCTTCACGGCGTAGATTCCTTAGATTCTGCAAGAGAGCTGATGAAAGGCTGCGGCATCGAATTATAGAAAATAGAACCCTGTTTTTAAATTGTTTATAAATATTTCATACAGACTTTATGCCGTTTTCTGCGGTATCTGTTATACTGATATTCATAGTATGGGATAGTTACACCTAAGATTTGTTGTGTGAAAAGAATGTGTGGCAATGAAGGTGAAAACAATTTAGAAACGGGGTTTTTTATTATGATACAGAAACAGGCAATTATAAATGATAATATGAGGCAAAAACAGACAGTTGTACAGGAGGATAACATGGAGCAGGAACAGTATTCGGCTTCTGTGAAGGTGGAAGACACAGAGGAAGACAGGATGATGGATGCAGCGCAGGAAAACAGTCTGATGCTGGTGCGCGGCATGGTCGATGATGACATGGAGCATATCGCGGATATGAAGGAGCAGTTTTCCCAGACGATTGATCCGATCCTGCGCATGTACAACGCAGCGATGTGCGCGACGACCGCGCGCCTTGAGATCATAGAGGATGAGTTTAAATACCGCAAACTGCGCTGCCCGATCCATCACATTGATACGCGGCTGAAATCGGCGAAAAGCATTCTGGGAAAGCTTCAGAAAAAGGATCTTGATCTGACACTCAGCGCAGCGTGCAACAATATTTACGATATCGCCGGAGTGCGCGTAGTCTGTTCCTATATCAAGGACGTATATCTGATCCGTGACCGCCTGATGGCGCAGGATGATATCCATATCATGGAGATCAAAGATTATATCGAGCAGCCGAAAGGCAACGGTTACCGCAGCCTGCACATCATTATCCGTGTGCCGGTCTATTTTATGAACAAAAAACAGATGGTGCCGGTTGAACTGCAGATCCGCACCCTTGCGATGGATCTCTGGGCGAGCCTGGAGCACGACATCAAGTACAAGTCACTTTACCAGGACGTCACGATGGATTTTTCGGATGAGTTAAAAGAATGCAGCCGCCTGATCTATGAGGCGGAGGAGAAGATGGAGATCATGAATGCGGCGTTAGAGGAGTGAGACGGAAATTATTTTATGGACAGAATTTTCAGGATAAAAAATAATGGAGCTGTGGATGATAAATATTTTGTATTGGAATGCGGGAATACGGACAGAGGAAGACAGGCACAGTATACGGGGAGAAAATGTCAGACAAAAATAATAGAACTGATATTAGAAAATAACATAGACATTGTGATTTTGGCTGAATATACTTTTGATATGAAGCTTATGTGCGATATGCTTTCAGTGAATGGAAAGGATTTTAAAACTGCACCTGTTCCAGAAGACAGCAGGGCAAAAATGCTCGTAAGTATGAAGTTTAATGTAGAGTTGATCAGGGATTCAAAATATTATTTTATATGTTCCATAAACAATGTATTAACAGACTTTTTTTTTGATTGCGGGGTTACATTTTCCAAGTAAGCGATATGCTGAAAACAGAGACAGGGAAATTGTGGCAGAACAGTTTATGGATGCATTGTGTGAGGCACAAAGTGAAGCGGAACATAAAAAGGTTATCATAGCAGGGGACTTTAATGCTGATCCGTTTGAAGAGGTAATGTTAAAAGCGAATTATTTTCATGCTTTGCCATATGCTGACATTGTCGAAAATAAGCGTGAGAGAGACGTATATGGGGAAAAACTATCAGATGTTTTATAACCCCATGTGGAATTTTTTGGTGATTTGAATACACCTCACAGCACATGCTATTATGATTCGGGAGGTGCATTCAATTTTACAAACATATTTTTGATCAGGTTATTGTCAGTGCTGATATGGTAAAATATTTTGATAAAGATAATCTGAAGATTGTGGCAGAAACAAGCAGTGGTGTTTTAGCAGATGGTAAAGGGATACCGAACCGGAAATGAATATAGCGATCACCTGCCGATCGTATTTGGTATTAAGGAGGATGCATGATGCAGAATTTATGGAGAGTACAAACAGAAAAGAAGATACACACACCGCACGATATCATAAGTGAGCAATGTAAATATTTGTGGCAAATTGCACAAAGCCGAGACTGCTTTTGTGACTTTGGGAGAAAATTAGTAAATCTTAGACTGCCTGGTAATACACAGTGATGTTCTGCCACGGATGGCGGAACAAGGCAGCATCGAGTCATGGAGGACTCGTTGTTGCCGTTCACGTCACTCTGAGAAAACACTGACTCAGGCAGGCTTAGATTTTCTTATTTTCGTACAACGGAACAAAACAGACACGGCTTTGTGCAATTTGTCAATCAAGATGTTTAAATGCACTATCTGACCCCAACATCAAAATAATAGAAAAATTAAAAAAAGTTATTGACAAATAACCAAAGTTAGTGTAATCTAACTATCAGAAAAGGAAATGAGTTCTAGCAACTCTTTCTTTTTTAAACAGGAGTTAGGATAAACTAACTATATATGTTAAAACAATGGATCGAGAGAGATCTGTTGTTCTATGGGAGATGACCATGAGCAGGGAAGTGTTAGAGATTCTGGAGAAGATGGATAAAAAGAATTAAAGACTCAACTGGCACTGCAATGTGCCCCCGCTTCTTACGGGAATCAAACTGTCAAATTTCTTACGGTGACAAAAGCAACGAAGAAGATGTGAAAGATTTGTTCCGTAATACAGAAATTACTGTACATACTCTACCAGACAAAACATCGTACAATATTCCTGCTTTTTCGTGAAAAACAACTACTCGCTTATCTGAACGAAGAAGATGTGAAGGAAACGATGAGATTGTTTGGGTATCAGACATTACGCCTTATTGACATTTTTGAAAAATTGTGTGCCCGCTATCAAAAATATATGTCAGATCATCAGTCTTTTCCACATGAGCTTGGCCTGCTCTTGGGTTATCCTGTAGAAGATGTGTTAGGTTTTATCCGAAACGAGGGACGCAATTACCTATATTGCGGTTACTGGAAAGTATATGGAGATGTGGATGCGGCAAAATAACATTTGACCGCTACAATCAGGCAAAGGAAGACGCGATCCGCCTGATATCGTCCGGCATGGAAATCCATGAACTTCTGCTTTACGGCAAGATGTTAGAGTCTGCCTAGATGGACTCATGATAACAGAATGTTTACAAAAGCATATTCTATCATTTGATGTATGACTGGATTTTCAGATGAAAGTAAATAAGATAAAAACGGAAAACACCCGGCTTGATGCGGCAAAGGCGTCGTGCGAGACCAGGAATCCGTTTGTATAAAATGAATGTGCAAAAAAAATAAGCACAGGAATGGAGGAAATATGAGCAAGATTATCGTGGCATACTGGTCCCAGACGGGAAATACGGAAGCAATGGCAAATGCAGTTGGAGAGGGAATCAAGGCAGCAGGCGGAGAGGCAGACGTTGTTCCGGTATCTGCAGTATCCGTAGATGAGTTAAAAGCTGCATCCTCATTTGCATTAGGCTGCCCGGCAATGGGAGCTGAAGTATTAGAGGGGAGAGCGAGATGGAGCCTTTCGTAGAAGAGGTAGAAGGCTTTGCAGCAGGCAAAAAGATCGCTTTATTCGGTTCTTACGGATGGGGTGACGGACAGTGGATGCGCGACTGGGAAGAACGCATGAATGCAGCAGGAGCAACTGTTGTAAATGGTGAAGGTGTGATCGCACATGAAGCACCGGACGCTGAAGCATTAGAAGCGTGCAGAAGTCTTGGAAAAAGCGCTTATATAAAAGAACATAAAAAGTAAGGTTCAGAGAAATCAGAATAATAAGTCAGGCAGGTCGGATACGACCTGCCTGTTTGTGTTAGGTTGAATTTATCCTAAAAAATTGTATACTATTGTAAAAAGATTATGGAGGTGTTCAAATGACTATAGATACAAAAACAATGGTGTCTATTTCAGACGCTAACCAGAATTTTTCTAAAGTAGCAAGATTAGTGGACGAATGCGGTTCAGCAGTGATTTTGAAGAATAATGTACCAAGATATCTTGTTATAGACTTTAGTAAAGCGGATAAAGATATGATAGCATCTGATGATGATGTATTGAGTATTTCGAAGCAGCTCATGGAGCAGAATAAGGAAGCATATGAGGTACTGGCTAAATGAAAAAATGAGCAAAAAGCAGATTCTTATGCTTCACACTCAATTGATTCAGCAGACTGGTGGAAGCGAAGGAGCAGAGATTACAATTTACTGGACTCAGCTTTAGAAACTCCTTTTCAGTCTTTTGGAGGGGATGAATTGTATCCTACGATACAAGCGAAAGCCGCAAGATTAGGATATGGGTTGATTAAGAATCATTGTATGATAGATGGGAATAAAAGAATTGGAACACATGCAATGCTTGTATTTCTTGCGTTGAACGGATAGAACTTAAATATACGCAAAAGAATTATATGAAACAATTCTTAATGTTGCATCGGGAAGCGTAGATTATAATGGTTTATTGCAATGGGTTCTTAATCATCAAAATTAAATAGTAAAACGGGTATAAGACCGAATATAGAAAATATTGAAATTTAGTGTTCGGTCTATTATTCATGACAATAGCATTGTCCAAGAAGTGCACAATCTATGATTGAAGTTGATAAAATGGGGATTATGATGTTAAAAAAATTTGTAAAGTATGTCTCGCAGAACATGCTTGGCATGGTAGGTATGTCTGTCTATATTCTGGCAGATACCTACTTTATTTCTGTTGCGGTGGGGACGGATGGTATCACCGCACTCAATCTGGTACTGCCGGTCTACAACATGATCTTTGCCATCGGGGCAATGATGGGTGTCGGTTCAGCGATCCGTCTGGTGATCGAGCGGAATCAGGAACATCCGAATGCAGACGGATACTTTTTCCATGCACTGTCATGGGCATTGATTGTTGGTCTGCTTTTTATGTTTGTAGGAATATTTTTCCCGGATAAACTGATTGCCCTGCTTGGCGGGGATGCAGAGATCGTTGCGGTCGGGAAAAATTATACGCGTATTTTTATGGGTTTTGCGCCGTTTTTTATGTGGAATTATATCTGCAATGCTTTTGTGCGCAACGATGGGAATCCATCGATCGCAATGGCTGCGACATTATTCAGCAGTCTGTTCAATATTGTATTTGACTATGTACTGATGTTTCCACTGGGGCTTTCCATGGAAGGGGCTGCACTTGCAACGGCGCTTTCCCCGTTGGTCGGCATCCTGATCTGCTGTATCCATTTCCGCTCGGAAAAATGTACGGTAAAATTTAAGCCGATGCTGCCATCTTTGCGAAAAATACTTTTCTGCTGTCAGTTTGGTGTGTCCTCTTTTGTGGGAGAGATTTCATCCGGTGTGATCACGGTCGTCTTTAATATGATCATCCTTGGACTTGCCGGAAATACCGGAGTGGCGGCTTACGGCGTGGTTGCAAACACATCACTTGTTGCAGTTGCCCTGTTTAACGGAATTGCACAGGGCTCCCAGCCGTTAGTCAGCGAGGCATATGGCAGGGATATTCATAAAGATGTGAAACTTATTTAAAAATGGCGGTTACGACTGCAGTAGGCGTCTCTGTACTTCTGGTTATTTTTATTTACCTGTTTGCACCTGTGGTGACTGCAGTGTTTAATGGCGAACATAACAGGACGCTTGCTGACTACGCAGAAACCGGACTGCGGATCTATTTTATCGGATTTTTATTTGCCGGGATCAATATCGTAGGGACTGCCATATTAAGTGCTGTCGAATCTACAAAATATGCATTTGCAGCGTCGATTTCCCGAGGTTTTGTGGCGATCATTTTCTTTGCATTTATACTGTCCGCAATATTTGGATTAAACGGGGTATGGATGGCCTTCCCGGCGGCGGAATTTGTGACAATGCTGATCACACTGTGTGGATTGCGGAGAATAAAGTTTGTTGATAAAAATTCTTAACACTTAGAAAATCTCTTGACAAAATACAGATCGTGGTGTAAATTCAAGATACCCAATAGGGGTATATGGTATACAATAAAATGGTAAAACAGTGATAAAAAATCAGGGACAGCACAGACTATACAGACCGGAGGTAGACAGATGGCATGTGAAAAAATGCAGCGCAAACGGAGATAATGTGAAGCATAAACAGCGTGAGAGTGCAGAAAAAGGCACTGCTTACGAGCCTTTCCCGGATAGAGGGACAGGTGCGGGAGTGCGTGCCATGGTGGAAGATGACAGATATTGCGTGGATATCGTCACACAGGTATCTGCGATCCAGGCTGCATTAAACGGATTTAACAAGGAGCTGTTAGCACGCCATATTAAAACCTGCGTTTCCGAAGACATCAAAGAAGGCAATGAGCAGGCTGTCGACGAACTCTGTGAACTGTTAAAAAATTGATGAAATAACGGTTTGTATTTAGAAATGGAGATTGACATGAAGGAAAAGTTTGACGTAACAGGCATGAGCTGTTCGGCATGTTCCTCCCATGTGGAAAAGAGTGTTTCCAAACTGGAGGGCATAAAGACAGTCAGTGTCAACCTGCTGACAAACAGCATGCAGGTCGAGTATGATGAGACAAAGCTTGATACCGGAAAGATTATTGAGGCGGTGGAACATGCCGGATACGGTGCCTCGGTAAAAGAAGACGGAAAAGCAGCAGTAAAGGCGGGGGAGACGGAGGATGCCGTTTCCATCCAGCAGAAGAATATCAAAAACATGAAGACAAGACTGATCATATCCGTGATATTTCTGATACCGCTCATGTATGTGTCGATGGGACATATGATCTACAACGCGCTTGGCGTTCCGATGCCGCCGCTTACCATGAAGTTTTTCCATGGAAGTGAAAATGCAGTCATTTACGCATTTACGCAATTCCTGCTTTTACTTCCGATCCTGTTTGTTAATCAGAAATATTTCCGCAACGGCTTTACAACATTAGCGCGCAGGAGTCCAAACATGGACAGTCTGATCGCAATGGGAGCAACTGCGGCGACGGTATACGGTATCTTCGCGATTTACCGGATCGGCTGGGGATTCCGTATCGGAGACATGGAACTGGTACATCAGTACAGCCATGATCTTTATTTTGAATCCGCCGGAACAATTCTTACGCTGATCACGGTTGGAAAATATCTTGAGACGAAGTCAAAAGGAAAGACGAGTGAGGCAATCACAAAGCTGATGAACTTAGCACCAAAGACAGTGACAGTCGTGCGCGACGGCAAAGAACAGGTCATTGATGCGGCAGATGTGGTGCAGGGGGATATTTTCGTGATCAAGCCGGGAGAGTCGGTTGCGGTGGACGGTGTGATCTTAGAAGGAAAATCCTCTTTTGATGAATCCGCAATCACCGGAGAGAGCATCCCGGTGTTAAAACAGGAAGGCGATAAAGTAATCTCTGCATCCATCAATAAAGCCGGACTGATCCGTGCGCGTGCAACGCGTGTCGGCAAAGATACGACGATCGCACAGATCATCAGTCTTGTGGAGGAAGCATCTTCGAGTAAGGCTCCAATCGCACGTCTGGCCGATAAAATTGCGGGAATCTTTGTCCCGACAGTTATTGGAATCGCGATCGTAACATTTATCTTATGGCTGGCAAGCGGGGCAGATTTTGAGTTTGCAATGTCCTGCGGAATTGCAGTTCTTGTGATCTCCTGTCCGTGTGCACTTGACTTGCAACACCGGTGGCAATCATGGTTGGAACCGGAAAGGGTGCGGAAAACGGTATCCTGATCAAATCAGGAGAGGCATTAGAGACAGCACATATTGTGGATACCGTTGTAATGGACAAGACCGGAACCATTACTTATGGAAAACCGGTTGTGACGGATATCAGAACCTATACAGGAATTTCAGAGAACGATCTGCTTAAGATTGCGGGCAGTCTTGAGAAGGGCAGTGAGCATCCGTTAGCGGAAGCGATTGTCTCCGATTGCGGGAAAAAGAACATCGTTCCGGAAAAAGTAAATGACTTTGAAGCGCTGTTTGGAAAAGGAATTAAAGGACGTTTATCTTCCGGCACACTTTACTATGCAGGAAATGAAAAGCTGATGGAAGAGGCACACGTTGCCCTGTCCGGTGAGATAAAAAAAGAGATGGAACAATTTGCAAAACAGGGCAAAACACCGCTTCTGTTTGCAGATGAAACACAGATCATAGGCGTGATCGCCGTTGCGGATGTCGTAAAACCGACCAGCCGTGAAGCGGTCAGACAGTTCAAAGAATACGGAATCCATGTCATCATGTTAACCGGTGACAATGAAGTGACGGCACAGGCGATCAAAGATCAGGTAGGAATTGATGAAGTCATTGCCGGAGTGCTTCCGACACAGAAGGAAGAAAAAGATATCCGCCTTAAAGAACAGCGGACATAAAGTTGCAATGATCGGAGACGGTATCAACGATGCGCCGGCGCTTGCTTCCGCAGACGGGGAATCGCGATCGGGGCAGGTACGGATGTAGCCATTGAGAGCGCGGACATCGTCCTGATGAAAAATGACCTGATCGATGCGGTCGGAGCGATCCGTTTGAGCAAAGCGGTTATCCGAAATATCAAGGAAAATCTGTTCTGGGCATTTTTCTATAACAGCATCGGCATTCCGCTTGCGGCAGGACTTTTTATATCCGATCTGGGGATTAAAATTAAACCCGATGTTTGGTGCGGCTGCCATGAGCTTAAGCAGCGTCTGTGTAGTAAGTAATGCACTGCGCCTTAGATGGGTAAAGCTTGGAAAAAAATCTTCATCCGGAAATGAGACAGGTAACATGGAACAGGAGAGTGCGGTCTGTGAAAACAGAGCGGTCACTTCTGAAATAAAAACAAAAAGTGATGTATCAGAAAGCGAGGAACAAACAATGAAAACAACATTAAGTATTGAAGGAATGATGTGCGGACACTGCCAGGCAACCGTTGAGAAGGCTTTAAAAGGAGTACCGGGTGTGTCTGAGGTAGTGGTGAGCTTAGAGGACAAAAATGCAGTTGTTACCGCAGAGGAATCAGTCGGTGCGGATGCATTAAAAGCAGCCGTTGTAGATGCAGGATATGAGGTAACTAACATTCAGTAAGGAATTGTTACGGGCACAGAAATTGTATTTTGCAGATCAAAAAAGATAAGCATAAAAGAGAAGGGAGGCCGTGGTTATTCGGCTTCCCCTTCTTTTACAATCTCCTCTAAGACCTGGATCAGATCCTGCATGTTATTAAGCTCTACATTTCGCTCGAGGATCAGATTTTTCAGATCCGTTGAAAGTGTCTCGAATTTGTCTTTGATTCGAGGTGCTACATAAGATGCCATATGGTCCTCCTTTTTATTTCCGGCAGCAGATTTGCCTGCGGGACGTGTAATCTATTGTTTTTGTGTGGTTACCTGTTTATCATGTACAAAAATTTCAAAAAAATATGCCGTAAAAAAACACTTCTTGTAAAAATCACCGTTATCCTTTAATATTAAAGAAGGCATATAGCCGTATTGGAACATTATAAATGAAAGAATGGAAACACCATGGATTATTACAGCAGTCAGATCAGTAAATTAATACAGGAATTATCGTCTCTTCCGGGAATCGGTGCAAAATCTGCACAGCGTCTGGCATTTCATATTTTGAATATGCCGGTGGAACAGGTCGAAGAACTTTCGTCTGCGATCGTGGATGCAAGGAAAAATGTCCGTTACTGTAAGGAATGTTTTACCCTGACAGATGATGAACTGTGTCCGATCTGTAAGGATGCCGGACGTAACCACAAGACGATTATGGTTGTGGAAGATACCAGAGATCTTGCAGCATATGAAAAAACCGGCAAATACGACGGGGTTTATCATGTCCTGCATGGGGCAATTTCTCCGATGCTTGGAATCGGACCTGCAGATATCAAGTTAAAAGAGCTGATGCAGCGCCTGCAAAAGGATGTTGACGAGGTGATCATTGCGACAAACTCAAGCCTTGAGGGAGAAACGACGGCGATGTATATCAGCAAACTGATCAAACCTACCGGGATCAAAGTGACAAGGATCGCCAGTGGTGTTCCGGTCGGCGGAGATTTAGAGTATATTGATGAGGTAACACTGCTCCGTGCCTTAGAAGGCAGAACGGAGATTTAATAAAAGGAATAGAAAGGAACATGACTAGACTATGACAAATCTGGAACTTGAAAAAACAGCGAACGAAGTCCGCAAAAGTATTGTAACTGCAGTACACAGCGCAAAAGCCGGACATCCGGGCGGATCACTCTCCGCAGCAGATATCTTTACTTATCTGTATTTTGAGGAGTTAAACATTGATCCGAAGAATCCTAAGATGGCAGACCGCGACCGTTTTGTGCTTTCAAAAGGCCACACGGCGCCGGGACTTTATGCAGTTCTGGCAGAACGTGGATTTTTCCCGAAGGAGGATCTTGTAACACTGCGTCATACAGGATCTTACCTGCAGGGACATCCGGATATGAAACACATTCCGGGGATTGATATGTCATCCGGTTCTTTGGGACAGGGACTCTCCGCAGCAGCCGGAATGGCAGCAGCCGGAAAGTTTGACAAAAAGATTACCGTGTCTACGCACTTTGCGGAGATGGTGAGATCCAGGAGGGCCAGATCTGGGAAGCTGCCATGTGGGCAGGATTCCGCAAACTGGACAATCTGGTTGTGATCGTTGACAATAATAACCTTCAGATCGATGGAACTGTTGATGAAGTATGTTCTCCGTATCCGATCGACAAGAAATTTGAGGCATTTAATTTCCATACGATCAATATCAATGGAAATGACTTTGATGAGATTCGTGCTGCATTTAAAGAGGCGCGTGAGACAAAGGGAATGCCGACTGCGATCATTGCAAAGACAGTAAAAGGAAAAGGCGTTTCCTTTATGGAAAATGCCGTAGACTGGCATGGAAAAGCTCCAAATGATGCAGAGTATGAGATCGCAATGAAAGACCTTGAGAAAGTGGGGGAAGCATTATGTCAGAAATAAAGAAAATTGCAACAAGAGAAAGCTATGGAAATGCTCTTGGTAGAAGTGGGAAAAGAGCATGAAGACCTGATCGTATTAGATGCGGACCTTGCAGGCGCAACAAAGACCGGAATTTTCAAAAAAGCGTTCCCGGAGCGCCACTGGGATGTCGGTATCGCAGAGGCAAATATGACCGGCATCGCAGCAGGACTTGCAACCTGTGGAAAAGTGCCGTTTATCAGCTCTTTTGCCATGTTTGCGGCAGGAAGAAACTTTGACCAGGTGCGCAACTCGATTGGATATCCACATCTGAATGTCAAGATCGGTGCAACTCACGCAGGTATCTCCGTTGGTGAGGATGGCGCAACCCATCAGTGCCTGGAGGATATCGCCCTGATGCGCACGATCCCTGGCATGGTAGTCATCAACCCGGCGGATGATGTAGAGGCAAGAGCTGCCGTACACGCTGCATATGATCATGTAGGACCTGTATATCTTCGTTTTGGCCGTTTACCGGTTCCTGTATTCAATGATGAGGCAACCTACAAATTTGAGATCGGCAAAGGAATTGTCTTAAAAGAAGGAAAAGATGTGACAATTTTTGCAACCGGACTCTGTGTGAATGAGACGGTAGAGGCAGAAAAAATGCTTGCAAAAGACGGTATTGATGCAGAGATCATCAATATCCACACCATCAAACCGATCGACCGTGAACTGGTTGTAAAATCCGCGTTAAAGACCGGAAAAGTCGTTACGGTTGAGGAACACTCTGTGATCGGTGGACTTGGAAGTGCGGTATGTGACGTGCTCTGCGAAGAGGCTCCGACGAAAGTCTTAAAGATCGGTGTCAACGACGTATTCGGTGAGTCAGGTCCGGCATTAGAGCTGCTTCATAAATATGAGCTTGATGCAGAGGGCATCTACAAAAAAGTAAAAGCATTTGTAAAATAATAAAAGAAATCCAAAGAGAGACTGCTGTCATTACGGAAACGTATGCAGCAGTCTTTTTCTGTCGAAAAGTTTTTGAAAAACTGTCCATAAAACCACAAAAAATCGGACATGCTGTGATACCATTTCACAATAAAAAAGCTTTTCAAATTTAAACAGGAGGATTGGAATGATTGAGATTATCCGGGAAGAAAATTGGGATGATACGAAAGAAAAAAAGCTGCCAAAAGATATCAGACAGATTGGGAGACCGGATGTTGGGGAGAGAATATACATAGAGGATGAAGTATACAGGTATCTGCATCCATATGAGAGCAGCTGTGAAAAAACTTGTATATGTTTTGCTTGGAAGATTCGAAAATTACAGTGGAAGACAGTGCACATTTGTGGAGGCAGCAATACAGCTGGAACATTTGGAATTTGATGCAGAGATTCCAAGATGGAGCGACCATGAATGGGCGTATATATATAAACGGTTAAAAGATGAGTATGACAGCATGGTCATTGTCGGATGGGCATTAGATCACAGAGGATGTCTGCCGAATATGACAAAACAGATCGAACAGTTTCATCAGACGCATTTTGGCGGCGTTCATCAGACATTGTTCTTAATGGATACCCTGGAAAAGGAGGAAACATTTTTCAGCATCCGGAACGGACATCTGTACCGGAGAGAAGGATTTTACATATATTATGACAGGCACGCCGCGGTAAAATTAAAAAAGATGGAACACAGGGAAGAAAAAACTGAGAAGAAGTAAATCTGCCGGAGACAGACGAGGTTACATTCATGCAGCCGGACGAGCCTGTTTACGACATAAAAGAAAAGGAAGATACGAATGATATCGATATCCTGGAAGAAGAACTCTATATGGAAGAGAGTATGCAGCCGGACGAGCCCGGACTGCAGCCACATCCGGAACGAAAAAGACAGGGGCGTTATCGGAAACAACTGGAAGAAGCGGAAAAAACGGAAGAGGCAAAGATCCCTGCATATTCCTCCCTCGTATTGGCTGTGGTGGTACTGACTCTTGGTTTTACCGCTTATCAGAACCATAAGAAGATGAATGAGATGGAAAATACTCTGGCACAGATGAATCAGGTACATATCGTGACAGAAATGCCGGAAACAGAAAAAACGGCAGATTCTGGGATCGTGGTGGAAAATATTGCAGGGAATATAGAAAAACAGACGGAGACAAAACAGGCGGATGAACATAGTACGCAGACAGAGGCGGAACAGCTTCAAACAAATGGAACGCAGGCGGCGGAGGCATCCGCACCGGATGAAACGGCAGGGATACAGGCAGGAACGGAATTGTCAGGAATGACAGATACAGAAGAAACTGCAGAAACGTCTGGAACAGCAGATGCCCAGAAAACGATGGAGTCCCAGGAAACAGAGAGTATGCAGAATCGGGAGGGAGAACAGAAGGCGGAAGCGGACACAGATGAAACAAACAGCAATAAGGAAAAACGTAAAGAGACGGCGGCACAGCCGGATGAGGCACAGACATATTTAAAAACAGGGGTACTATGTGGTGCGGCAGGGGGATAATCTGGCTGCGATCTGCCGGAAAATATATCAGACAACAGCCATGATGGACAAAGTATGCGAGGCAAACGGGATTGATGATCCGATGCAATCTATGCAGGCCAGTATCTGACGCTTCCGAATTAACAAAGCAGCCGCTTCTAAAAATAAGATGAAACATCCAGGAATAATGCTATAATATCGAAGATCAGTGTGAAAAAGATTTTTCACACACAGGATTTGTGTTTACGCACAAACTTGAGATGCCCGAAAATGGGCAAGAACGAGGTTTAAGATGAAAGAGAGTGGTATGGCGGAAAAAACAAGAGAGGATTTCATACGGTAGAAGAACCGGATATGGAAGAGTATGAACGCAAGCTGCGTGAACATCGGGTAAAAGTAGTCAGAAGAACCGTTATTCTGATCGTTACCGTACTGGCAGTTTCTGCGGGACTCTGGGTGTTTATGGCACTGCGCCATTATGAGAATTTTGACGTGGGATCGTCTGTTGACAGGGCTGATACGGAGGCTACAAAGTTTGCAGATTTTGGGGGGAATATTTTAAAATACAGCAACGACGGTGCTTTTTATACGGATACGGCAAACGAACTGATCTGGAATCAGACCTATGAGATGACCGATCCGCAGATTGATATTTGCGAAGATTACCTGACAATCTATGATAAAAAGGGAACTATGATCTATATCATGACAAAGGAGGAATCTTAGGCGGAATAGAAACGACAATGCCGATCCAGCAGGTGCGTGTGGCATCGCAGGAACGGTGGCGGTTCTGATGAAAAAAGATGCTTCCGGTTATCTTGCAATGTATGATAAAACAGGTGCAAAATTAACGGAAGGAGAGATTCACGGTGCAAAAAAAGGGTATCCGGTCGCGATTGCATTGTCATCGGATGCCGTAAGACTTGCAGTTGCCATGTTGGACATCAATGATGGAAGTATAAAAAGTACGATTGCTTTTTACAATTTTGGAACAGCAGGAGAAAGTGAAATTGATCATGTAGTCGGAGCGCAGACGTTTCCAGATACCGTGATCCCGGAAATTGTTTACCTGGCGGATGACAGGCTTGCGGCATTCTCGGATACCGGAGTGATACTGTTTGAGGGATCTCAGAAACCAAAACAATTCGGAACGATCCCTTTTGAAAAGAAGTGAAGAGTATTTTCTATAATGATAATTATATTGGCTGCGTGATAAGCAATGAGGATGAGGCAGTGACACATCACATAAGTGTCTATGATCTGGATGGAAAAAGCGTTCTGGAAAAAGATTTTACAATGGAGTATACAGGTGTGGAATTTTGCGAACAATGAGATTTGTATTACAAATGAAAACGCATGTGATATATACACCATACATGGGATATATAAATTCCATCATGAGTTTGAACAGACATTGTATAAGATCATTTCGGAGAGTGGCGCGCTGAATTATACATTGATACTGGAAGATACAACAGAAAAAATAAGACTGAAATAAGGAGCATACATATGAACTGGGTTTTTTGCTGCTGGTATTGCTGATACTGGGATACAATATTATAAGAGGATATAGAAAAGGATTTTTTGCGAATTGTGTATTCCCTGGTATCGTGGGTCATAGTACTTACATTTGTTACCGTTGCAACACCATACATTAATACGTATCTGATGGAACACACGACACTATATGAAAAGATTGAGCAGCAGTGCAGTGAACAGATAAAAAGATCCGTAGAGGAAAAACAGAGATCCATTCAAAATGAAAGCAGTCCGGATAATCAGAAATTGTCACAGTTTGGGATTATGCTGCCGGACTCAGTGGTAAATGATATTTTTGAGAAGACCGGAAATATGGCGGAGAGATTATAGAACAAAGTGGCCTGTATGATGAGATAGCAAAACAGATTGCAGAATTTGTGGTAGAGGGAATTGCATTTCTGATCGCATTGGTCGCAGCGTGGACCATCGTGCATGTGATAGCGCGGGCGTTAAGAATTGTTTCACGGATTCCGGTACTGAGCGGGGTAAATCGTACACTCGGTGTATTTGCCGGTGGGATATACGGACTGATACTGGTATGGATCGGGTTTTACATGATAGCTGTGACAAGTACGAGCGAAATGGGAAGTGCACTGTTGCCTGCATATATCAGAGCAGATTGTTAAAATACCTGTATGAAAACAACGTAATTTGACACTCATTATGAATTTTTTATAGACAGAAAAAAGTGTTGACATATCCGGACAATGATGGTAGTATAAAAAGTCCACTGCGAAAGACAAG
>VOFB01002954.1_pt1 | contig 27274 bp, 33 predicted proteins | sample 5384141 | NCBI WGS metagenome assembly VOFB01 (sample SAMN12384721, study PRJNA508395) | human gut metagenome | isolation source: healthy gut A | host: Homo sapiens | reverse complement strand
CCCTACGGCTTTGCCTTCACAACAAGGTAAGCTCATCGACGGGCTCGCTGCGCGGCCAGATGGGCTTCAAGGGCTACATCAACCCGACACCGGCATTGTCCACAACATGCTGGGGCGTTGACATGTTGGACGAGCCCCAGGCGCATCGGCTATGCTGTGCTAGGCGGCGTGGACCTGATCTCCGGCCTGGACTGGCAGGCGAGGGGCTGCCCGCAGCACCAACGACTACTACGACACCACGCGGTGCCGCCGCTTCAGAAGGAAGATCTGGTGCTGACCGATGCCAGCCTGAACCGCGCTGTCAGGACCGCATTTACATCGGACATATCGCCGGCATCGGCGCGGCAGCGCTGACCGGCGTGGGACTGTTCACCCCCATCCTTATGCTGCTGAACGCATTCGCCATGCTGGTGGGCGCGGGCGGCGCACCGCGCACCGCCATTGCACTGGGGCAGGGGGACAAGGAGCAGGCCGAAAAGATCATCTCCAACAGCTTTACCATGCTGCTGCTCTTCTCGGTGGTGCTGACCGTGGTGTTCTACGCCGGAGCACCCACCCTGCTGCGGCTCTTTGGTGCCAGCGAGGCCACCCTGCCCTATGCGCTGGCCTACAGCCGCATCTACATTCTGGGCTCGGTGTTCGTGCTGCTGGTGCTGGGCATGAACCCCTTTATCACCACCCAGGGCTTTGCCAAGACCAGCATGCTCACCACCGTGATCGGTGCCGTGATCAACATCATCCTGGACCCCATCCTCATCTTCGGGTTCGGGCTGGGCGTGCGGGGCGCGGCCATTGCCACGGTGCTCAGTCAAGCCGTGGGCGCGGCGTGGATCCTGCAATTCCTCACCGGCAAAAAGACGATCCTGCGCCTGCGCAAGGACTATCTGCGCCCGGAAAAGAAGGTCATCCTGCCGGTGATGGCGCTGGGCATCTCCACCTTTGTGATGCTCTCCACTGAGAGCCTGCTGTCCATCAGTTTCAGTTCCAGTCTGGCGCGGTACGGCGGCGATGTGGCTGTGGGTGCCATGACCGTTATCACCAGCGCCTCCCAGCTGTGCACCTGCCCATTCAGGGCATCTGTCAGGGCGGTCAGCCGGTGATGAGCTTCAATTTCGGCGCGGGCAAAAAGTCCCGCGTCAAGGAGGCGTTCCGCTTCCAGCTGACCCTGTGCCTGCGCTACACCTGCCATGTTCTGGCTGCTCATGATGCTGGCGCCGGGTGCTGTGGCGGGCATCTTCACCTCGGATGCCTCCCTGATCGATTACACCACATGGGCCATGCGCATCTACATGGCGGGCATCTTCTCCACCGGTGTCCAGATCGCCTGCCAGCAGAGCTTTATGGCGCTGGGTCAGGCCAAGGTCAGCCTGCTGCTGGCCTGCCTGCGCAAGATCATCCTGCTGATCCCGCTCATCTTCATCCTGTCTGGCCAGGGCAGGCGCAAAAGTCGCCCTGCTGGGCCGCAATATGGAGAAACTCAAGGCTCTGGCCAATGCGATCGAGGCCGAGGGCGGCATCGCCAGGGGCTACACCTGCAACGTCATGAACAAGGCCAACTGCCTGCAGGTGGCTGAGGACGTGATGGCAGAGCTTGGCCCCTGCGATATTCTGGTGAACGGTGCCGGCGGCAACAACGCCCGCGCCAACACCGACAAAGAGTATTTCGAGATGGCCGACCTCGAGGACGATACCGTGACCTTCTTCGACCTCGACGAGAGCGGCGTGGAGATGGTGTTCAACCTGAACTTCATCGGCACCCTGCTGCCCACCCAGGCCTTCGCCCGCCAGATGGTGGGCCGTCCGGGCTGCAACATCCTCAACATCTCCAGCATGAATGCTTACCTGCCCCTGACCAAGATACCGGCCTACTCCGGCTCCAAGGCCGCTGTGACCAACTTCACCCAGTGGCTGGCCGTCCATTTCAGCAAGGTCGGCATCCGGGTGAATGCCATCGCTCCGGGCTTCTTCGCCAGCGAGCAGAACGCCAGCCTCCTCTACAATGAGGATGGCACCCCGACGGCCCGTACCAACAAGATCCTCGCCGCGACCCCCATGGGCCGCTTCGGCGACAGCGAAAAGGACCTTGTGGGCGCGCTGCTGTTCCTGCTGAACAACGAGGCTGCCGGTTTCATCACCGGCATCTGCCTGCCCATCGACGGCGGCTTCTCCGCCTACTCTGGTGTCTGATGAGGGCCCCGGCCTGAGCCGCAGACCCTGAGAGAAACAATAAGAGCCCCGGAGCTGCAATTTTCTGCAGCCCCAGGGCTCTTTCTCGTTTTTACAGACCGGCCAGCAGGATGGCCAGCACGGCTTTCTGCACGTGGAGACGGTTCTCGGCCTCGTCAAAGATCTCGTCGGCGTGCTCTTCAAAGACAGCGGTGGAGATCTCCTCGCCCCGGTGCGCAGGCAGGCAGTGGAGGAGCATGGCATCGGGCTTTGCCCCCTCCATCAGCCTGCTGGTCACCTGAAAGCCCGCGAAATCCCGCAGGCGGCGCTCACTTTCGGGGGTACCGGGGGCCGTGTTCCATGCGGCGGTCACCACCACGTCGGCGTCCTTGACGCCCTCGGCGGGGTCGGTGGGCAGGTGGAATTTTTCGCCGTACTTGTGGGCGAACATCACCACATCGGCCGCCGGGCGGTAGTCCCGGGGCAGACACAGGTCACGCTCATTCCTGCCAGCAGGCCGCCCACGATGAGGCTGTTGGCCATACTGCTGCCGTCGCCCACAAAGCAGAGCTTCTGGCCCGCCAGCGCGCCCCGGCGTTCCCGGATGGTCATGAGATCGGCCAGCACCTGACAGGGGTGAGCATAGTCGGTCAGGCCGTTGATGACGGGCACGCCAGCCAGCTCAGCAAACTCTTCCAAATCGCTCTGGCGGTAGGTGCGCCAGACAACGCAGTCATAATAGCGGCCCAGCACCCGGGCGGTGTCCTTGAGCGGCTCGCCGCGGCCGGACTGCAGCTCGGTGGCGGCATTCATGTAGTTGCCGAGGCCGCCCAGCTGGTAGACGCCCACCTCGAAGCTGGTGCGGGTACGGGTGGAGTTTTTCGGAGAACATCAGCGCCACGCTCCTGCCCTTGAGCAGCGCCGGGGTCGTCCCGGCCTTCTGCTCTGCCTTGAGCTCCTCCGCCACATCAAGGATGTGGTGGCAGCTCAGCGGGGGAGAGGTCGCTCATTTTCAGCAGATGCTTCATGCCTGCTCCTTTGGAGCCTTCTGCTCCATCTCGGTCAGCACCTCGTTCAGGATGCCCAGAGCCTTTTCCACATCGTGGGCGGTCAGAGTCAGCGGCGGCAGCAGGCGGAGGCGGCTCTTTGCGGTAAGCACCAGCAGGCCCTTTTCGCGGCAGGCGGCCAGCACGTCAGCGGCCTTGATGCCCTCGAGGAACTCGATGCCCACCATCAGGCCAATGCCGGAAAGGTTCTTGACCATGGGCAGCTTGGCCAGACCGGCGCGCAGCTGGACGGCCCGCTCACTGACATTGGCCAGAAAACTCTGATCCATCCGATCCACCACCACGTTGGCTCCGGCGCAGACCACCGGGTTGCCGCCAAAGGTGGAACCGTGGCTGCCGGGGCCCATGCCCTCGGCGGTCTTCGTTCAGCAGAACGGCACCGATGGGCAGGCCGCCGCCCAGGCCCTTGGCCAGCGTGACGACATCGGGCTGGAGGTTGTAGTGCTCGCAGCACAGGAAGGTGCCGGTGCGGCCCACGCCGGTCTGCACCTCGTCCACGATGAGGACGAGGTCTTTTTCGTCGCAGAGGGCGCGGACAGCCTGCACATACTCGGGGTCCAGCGCCACAACACCACCCTCGCCCTGTACCAGCTCCAGCATGACAGCGCAGGTATGGCGGTCCACCAGTTCCCGGAGGCCTTCGATGTCACCGGCGGTGGTATAAACAAAACCCTCGTTGAAGGGGCCGAAGTAGTTGTGGAACACCTCCTGACCGGTGGCGGTCAGGGTGGCAATGGTACGGCCATGGAAGCTGTTGACCAGCGTGATCATAACATAGCGGTCAGCACCGTATTTATCAAAGCTGTACTTGCGGGCAGCCTTGATGGCGCCCTCGTTGGCCTCGGCACCGGAGTTGCCAAAGAATACCTTGTTCATGCCGGTGCGCTTGCAGAGCTTTTTGGCCAGCTTGCCGCAGGGGGCAGTATAGTAGAGGTTGGAGGTGTGCTGCAGCTTGTGTGCCTGCTCGGACACGGCCTCGGCCCAGGTCATATCGCAGTAGCCCAGGCTGTTGACGCCGATGCCGCTGGTGAAGTCGAGGTACTTCTGCCCCTCGGGGCCTTCGGCATACAGGCCGTGGCCCTTTTCGAGGACGACAGGGTTGCGGCCATAGGTATGCAGGACATATTCGTTGTCCCGCTTGATGACTTTTTCGGAATCCATAGATATACCCTCCTTGGTTAGCGTCCTCGCCCTCTCAGTCTCGCATTCGCTCGCCAGCTCCCCCAAAGGGGGGTTCGTCTGTCAGCCTATTCATCTTTATTATATCGCCCGATATAATTTTCAGCAAGCCTTATTCCTGATGGCTGCGGCGGTAGAACCGGGTGCCGGAGCCCCGGTTGGAGAACAGCTCCAGCAGAATGGAGTGGGGCACACGGCCATCAATGATGACAGCCTCGTGGACTCCCTGATAGATCGCATCGGCCATGCCGCCGATCTTGGGGATCATGCCGCCCGCGATGATGCCGGCAGCCTTGTAGCCCTCGATCTCGCTGAGACCTCCACCTCGGGGATGAGGGTGGATTCATCGTCCTTATCCCGCAGCAGGCCGGCAATATCGGTCATGGAGACGAGCTTCTCGGCCTTGAGCGCAATGGCGATCTGTGCGGCGGCGGTGTCAGCATTGACGTTATACGCCTGGCCCAGGTCGTCCATGCCCACCGTTGCAATGACGGGGATATAGCCGCTGTCCAGCAGGCTGGAGATCAGGGTCGGGTCCACATGGATGATCTCGCCCACATGGCCCAGCTGGGGGTCCAGCTCGGTGCAGCGGAGCATCTGGCCGTCCATGCCGCAGAGGCCGACGCCGCGGCCCCGCAGCTTTGCCACGAGGTCCTTGTTCACCTTACCGGCCAACACCTGCTGGACGATCTCCATGGTAGCGTCGTCGGTGACGCGCAGACCGTTGGAAATGGCTCTCGACGCCGACTTTTTTGAGCATTTCATTGATGGCCGGGCCGCCGCCGTGTACCAAAACCACCCGCACCCCCAGCAGGGTCAGGGTGACGAGGTCGTTCATGACCGCGTTTTTCAGCGTCTCGTTGATCATGGCGTTGCCGCCGTATTTGATGACCATGGTCTTGCCGTGGTACTTCTGGATGTAAGGGGTCGCCTCCGAGAACAGGAGGGCCATTTCTTCGTTTTTCATATACTCTCCTTGCCGCCAGCACGCTTGCTCCGGCACTCGTTTTCCACCAAGACGAACTCCTTCTGTAAGGCTCGCCGTTGATCTGTCGCCGCAGGCGACTGGGGGAGTTTTATCAGGTCCGATAATCCCCGTTGATCTTCACATAATCATAAGTCAGATCACAGCCCCATGCCTTGGCGCTGGCGTCACCAGTACCCATATCCACCTTGACAAGGATATCATGCTCGGCCAGCACTTTGGCGGCCTCGTCCTCGCTGTAGGGGTGGTAGGCGGCGTTCTCGCAGACGTAGACCTCACCTGCGTGCTCAGCCAGACACAGACCTTGTCGATGGAGAAGTCACCGGGGGTGTAGCCGATGGCGCAGAGAATGCGGCCCCAGTTGGCGTCGCGGCCAAAGACAGCAGCCTTGAAGAGGTTGGAGCAGACCACGCTGCGGCTGACGGCACGGGCCGTTTTCAGGTCGGGCGCGTGGGTCACCTCGCAGGTGATGAGGTGGGTGGCACCCTCGCCGTCTCCGGCGTGCTCAGCGCACATGTGCTCAGCAATGGCGGTCAGCGCTGCCACAAAGGCATCGTAGTCGGCGTTCTCTTCGCAGATCTCGGAGTTTCCGGCCAGACCGGAAGCCATGATGATCAGGGTATCGTTGGTGGAGGTGTCCAGGTCCACGCTCATCTGGTTATAGGTGCCCGGGACAACGGTCTTGAGCGCCTTTTCCAGCAGAGCGGGCGAGACGGCCGCGTCTGTGGTGTAGAACGCCAGCATGGTGGCCATGTTGGGGGCGATCATGCCGCTGCCCTTACCAATGGCACCCACGGTGCACACCTTGCCGCCCAGCTCGAACTGGATGGCGTACTCCTTTTTATGGGTGTCGGTGGTCATGATGGCGGTGGCAGCGTCTGTGCTGCCCTGCGCGGTGGCGGCCAGCTTTTCCGCTGCCGCCGGGATGCCCCGGGCAAAGGGGTCGATGACCATGGGCTGACCGATGACGCCGGTGGAGGCGGGCAGAACGTCCTTTTCGTCCATGTTCAGCGCCTTGCCTACCAGTGCACAGCACTCATCTGCCAGCGCCACGCCGTTGGCGGCGCAGGTGTTGGCGTTGCCGCTGTTTACCACAATGGCCTGTGCGTAGCCATCGGCCAGATGGGCGCGGTCCACCTTGATGGGCGCACCGCAGACCTTGTTGGTGGTGTAGACGCCGGCAGCAGCGCAGCGCACCTCGGCCTTGATGAGTGCCAGATCGTATTTTTCACTGTGATTTGCCCGGATGCCGCAATGGACACCGGCTGCTGCAAAACCCTTGGGCGCGCAGATGCCGCCCGCAACTTCTTTATACTGCATAACGATTTCCCTTTCCCACAAAGAAAAACAAGTTTATTCCAAGCCCTTGGTCTCTTCCAGACCCAACATCAGGTTCATACACTGGACTGCCGCGCCGGACGAGCCCTTGCCCAGATTATCAAACAGCGAGACCAGCATCATCTGATCTCCCGCGGCGTTCACGGTCAGGTACAGTTCCATGCGGTCGGTACCCGCCATGGCATTGGAGTACAGGCCGTTTTCCGGCAGCGGCTCATTCAGGCCGTGCACCTTCACGGTGGCGGCATCCTTGTAGTAATCCGCAAGGGCGGCAACCACAGCCTCGGCGGTGGTGCCCGCAAGGCCAAGATCCAGCGGCACCAGCACCTGCATCCCGCAGTAGTAGTCGCACACCACCGGCACGAACATCGGCGTGTGCGCAAGGCCGCTGATCTTCTGCATCTCAGGCAGGTGCTTGTGGCCAAGGCTCAGGCCGTAGCTTTTGGGCGCATCCAGCTTGCTGTGCGCCGGGCGGTCGGGGCTTTCGTAGTCCGCGATCATCTTTTTGCCGCCGCCGGAGTAGCCGGAGATGCCGGTGCAGCTGAAGGGGTAGCTTTGCGGCACCAGCCCCAGCTCCACCAGCGGGCGGGCAATGCTGATAAAGCCGCTAGCATAGCAGCCGGGCACTGCCACGCGGTAAGAGTTTTGAATTTTCGCCTTCTGTCCCTTCAGCTCCGGGAACGTAGTCCCATGCGGCATCGGTGCGGAAGGCGGTGGAGGTGTCCAGCACCTTCACATCCGGGCGCAGCAGGGGCATGACTTCTTTAGAAGCCGCATCCGGCAGGCAGAGGAAGGCAAGGTCGGCAGAATTGATGACCTTTGCCCGCTCGTGTACGTCCTTGCGCCCTTCGGCAGAGATGGACAGCAGCTCGATCTCCGGGCGCTCGGCCAGACGATCGGCAATGCGCAGGCCGGTGGTACCGGAAGAGCCATCAATAAATACCTTTACCTTCATGCGTTTTCCTCCTCCCATGCGTCCAGCCGTGCCGTTGCCAGCGCGATCTGCTTTTCTACGCTGGCGGCGCTGGGGCCGCCGTAGCTGGTGCGTCCCTCGCAGCAGTGCACAAGGTCGATGGCATCATAGATATCGGCCTCAAACAGCGGGCTGTAACTCTGGAACTGGGTCAGGGTCAGCTCTTCCAGCGTTTTGTCGGCGGCAATGCAGTCCGACACCATGCAGCCGGTCAGCTTGTAGGCATCCCGGAAGGGCATCCCCTTCTTGGTCAGGTAGTCGGCGCAGTCGGTGGCGTTGATAAAGCCCTTGGCGGCAGCGCGGCGCATATTGGCCGGCAGAGTCTTCATGGTGTCCAGCATGGGGGTGACGGTCTTGAGGCACAGCTCCAAGGTATCCACTGCATCGAAGATGGCTTCCTTGTCCTCCTGCATATCCTTGTTGTAGGCCAGCGGAATGCCCTTCATCATCACCAGCAGGGTGTTCAGGTCGCCGTAGACGCGGCCGGTCTTGCCGCGGATCAGCTCGGTGACATCGGGGTTCTTCTTCTGGGGCATAATGGAGGAGCCGGTGGTAAAGGCATCGTCCAGCTCGATGAACTTGAACTCCCAGCTGCACCACAGGATGATCTCCTCGGAAAGGCGGGACAGATGCATCATGCAGATAGAAATGGCGCTGGCCAGCTCGATGCAGAAGTCACGGTCAGAAACGCCGTCCAGACTGTTGGCGCAGGGGGCGGCGAAGCCCAGCTTTTCGGCGGTGAAATCCCGGTCCAGCGGGTAGGTGGTGCCTGCCAGTGCACCCGAGCCCAGCGGACACTGGCTGTCCATGCGGGCGGTGGCGTCCGCAAAGCGGTCAAGGTCGCGCAGCAGCATGGAAGCGTAGGCCATCAGCGCGTGGCCGAAGGTGATGGGCTGGGCGCGCTGCAGGTGGGTGTAGCCGGGCATGACGGAGGCGGTGTTCTCCGCCGCCTTTTTGCACAGCACCCGCACCAGCTCCACGATGTAGGCCTGCAAGGTTTTGCTGTAATCCCGCAAAGTCAGGCGGATATCCAGCGCCACCTGATCGTTGCGGCTGCGGCCGGTGTGCAGCCGCTTGCCCGCATCCCCGATACGGGCGGTCAGGGTCTGCTCCACGAAGGTGTGCACGTCCTCGGCGGCGGGATCAATGGTCAGCGCACCGCTGGACAGGTCGTCCGCGATGGAAGCCAGCCCGCTGAGGATATCCGCACAGTCCTGCTCCGAGATGATGCCCTGCCGTGCCAGCATGGCGGCATGGACGCCGCTGCCGCGCATATCCTGCGCGATCATCCGCTGGTCGAAGCGGATGGAGGAGTTGAAGTCATTGACGCGCGAGTCCACCGCCTTGGAAAAGCGGCCCTTCCAGAGTTGTTCTGCCATAATATAAACTCCTTATAAAAACGGCAAAGCCGCCGCAGGGGAAAACGCTCCTGCGGCGGTGCCGCCGGCTACGATGCCGGTGTGAGAACCCGCGTGTGAAAGTGTGAAAACACACGCAGTCGAAAATGTTGCGATTACTTGACCTCGGGCCAGTTCTTGGACAGCTTTGCGCGCTCCTTGATGGACAGGCCGAAGAGGTTGATGAAGCCGGTGGCATCGGACTGGTCGTAATCCTTATCGACGCCGAAGGAAGCGGTCTGCTCATCGTACAGGGTGAACGGAGAGGTCACACCGGCGTTGATCATGTTGCCCTTGTAGAGCTTCAGCTTGACATCGCCGGTCACAGTCTTCTCAAGGCTGTCGGCAAAGGCATCCAGAGCCTCACGCAGCGGGGTGAACCACTGGCCGTTGTAGACGATATCGGCATACTTCTGGGCCAGCTGTGCCTTGAAGTGTGCGCTCTCCTTGTCCAGAGTGATGGTCTCCAGAACATCGATGGCTTTGTACAGGATGGCGCCGCCGGGAGTCTCATAGACGCCGCGGCTCTTCATGCCCACCAGACGGTTCTCGACGATGTCCAGCAGACCAATGCCGTTCTCGCCGCCCACCTTATTCAGGTACTCGACCAGCTCGACAGCGCCCATCTCCTTGCCGTCAACGGCAGTGGGAACGCCCTTTTCAAAGTGGATGGTCACATATGTGGGAACATCGGGAGCCTGCTCGGGGCTGACACCCAGCTCCAGAAACCGGGGTGGTTGTACTGCGGCTCGTTGGCGGGGTTCTCGAGGTCGAGGCCCTCGTGGCTCAGGTGCCACAGGTTCTTATCCTTGGAGTAGTTGGTCTCACGGTTGATCTTCAGGGGGATGTGGTGCGCCTCGGCGTAGTCGATCTCCTCGTCACGGCTCTTGATGTCCCACTCACGCCAGGGAGCAATGATGGCCATATCCGGGCACAGGGCCTTGAGGGTCAGCTCAAAACGCACCTGATCGTTGCCCTTGCCGGTGCAGCCGTGGCAGATGGCATCTGCACCCTCCTTGATGGCAATATCAGCCAGTGCCTTGCAATGCACGGGCGTGCAAAGCTGGTGCCCAGCAGGTAGTCCTCGTACTTAGCACCGAACTTCAGGGTGGGGAAGATGTAGTTCTCCACAAAGTCCTTCTTCAGGTCCAGAACGTACAGCTTGGAAGCGCCGGTAGCCTTGGCCTTTTCTTCCAGACCGTCCAGCTCGGTGCCCTGACCCACGTCACCGGAAACGGCGACGACTTCGCAGTTGTTGTAGTTTTCCTTCAGCCAGGGAATGATGATAGAGGTATCCAGACCACCGGAGTAGGCCAGCACGACTTTTTTGATGTTTTCCTTTTTCATAATAAACGCGCTCCTTTTAATAAAAATACACTTTTGTATCTCTGATGCGCTTTCCCTTCGCATCCTCTGTCTTTGATTCGCAGTTGATGCATTATACACACGCGGCTTTTCCGTCAATGGAAAACCCGCCAAACCTGCGCCCATTTGGGGACAGTATGTTTATGGTGCAAATTTTATGCATTAAAATTATATGAAATGCCCAAGGACGTTTTTCCGGATCTCCTCCATGGGTGGGCTCCGGCTTTTCATTGCCCCTGCGCAAACCAGGTGGGCAGGCCCATTTAGCAGTTTACCACGTCCCCATCCCGGGCCAGCAGCAGATGTTTATGCATTATTTTCTAAATATATACAGTCCTCATACTCCGGCAGGGAAGAGGGCGTTACCTGAAAGGTTGCCGTGTGGTGCAGGACATACCAGTTGTAGATGTCCAGGATCTCCGCCGCATCGGCCCGGGTGGCCAGCGAGAGCCGGGGCAGATTCTTCTCAGCCCATTCGGCGCACAGGGCTTCCTTCTGCGCCTTGGTCAGCTTTTTCAGGGCGGCTTCCCGGCGCAGGGCGGCAGATTTGTCTGTGCACCGTTCCAGATACGTCATTTGTCCAGCCCGTGTAGAGCTGGCCGCCCGCGCAGCGCACCATATAGACATAGGCCCGCTCCGTCTTCTCCGCTTCCCCGCTCATATCACAGTCTCCCGTTGTTCTTCAGCACCTGACGGCAGGCGGCGAGGGCCGTCTCCTTGTCCTTGCCGTGATGAGGAAGCGGCTGGCGTGGCAGAAGCTGATGCCCGGGATGCCGCTCTTCTGCTCGATGACCTCCTGCGGCTGCCCGGCCCAGGACTGGGGGAAGGGGAGCTTCGGCTTTTTGGTCTTGTGGTCGGTGACGCACTGGGCGCTCCAGCCGCCGCGCTGGCTGGGGTACACCACAAAAAGAGCGTCAGTCTTGTACAGGCCATTTTTCCACGGCAGGTAGCAGGGCAGCATCACGATGCCGTCCCGGGAGTTGCGGTAGGCCTGCTGGACCTTTTCGTCCGCGCGGTTGACGGCGTTCGCGCTGTCGATCTGGTTCTCCAGGATCTGCTTTGCCACAGCAACCGCCTTGAAAAAGCAGCCGTCCTGGTCCTCTTTCGAATCCCACACGGGGTTGAAGAAGCCGATGGCGTCGCACAGGCTGTTCTGCTCGCCGGTGTTATCGTTCAGATCAAGCGGCTGGATAAGTTCTCGTCAATGAGCCGCGCTTGCCGCTCGCCCACAAGCCCGGGGCCGAGCACCCGCCACAGCAGGCCAAGGCCGCGTAAGGCACGCCGTTGGGGCGGGTCTCCCGGGGCTCCTGATGGTGGTCATGGCACCGGACAGTGCCTCGGGGATGCGGTCCACCATGTTCATATTGTCCTGATACTTCTGCATCAGCTGCTCGTGGCTGTAAACGAAGCTCTTGCCGTCCCGGCGGCCGGCAAAGGCGCAATAGTAGTGCTCACCCACCGGCATATCGGTGCCGCCGAAGGCGATCATGTCCGCCCAGATCTTATAGACGTTGGTGGAGCGGGCGAAGTCTATCATGTCGGGGGTGAAGCCGCCGCAGGGACGCATATTGACTTCGAGGGCCACGAGCTGGCCCTTTTCGCCCATGCTGGCCTGATCCTCGGTCATCCGGAAGAACTCAAAGTGGACGAAGCGGCTCTTGACGCCGAAGCTCTTGACGACGGCACGGCCTGCGGCGCGGGTGTCCTCGGGCAGGTCCTTGATGATGTAGTAGATGGAGTTGTCGTTGTCGTTCACGATGTCCATGATGGACATGGGGCTGACATTGCCGGCCTCAAAGATGGGGTTGCCGGTGGCGTCGATGATGGCGTCGTAGCTGTTGACCTCGGCGCGGACGAACTCCTCCATGATGTAGGCGAGGTCGGGGTGATAGGTGCTCTTGTAGAGCAGGAAGCGCTTCAGCTCCTCATCGCTGGACAGCTTATGGGTATCGGAGGCGCCCACGCCGTTGTCCGGCTTGACCACCACCGGATAGCCCACCTCGTTGATGAACTTCCTGCAGCCGTCGAGATCGTCCACCATGTGGTAGCGGGCGGTGGCGATGCCGGCCTTCTGGTAGTACTCCTTCATCTTGCTCTTGTACTTGATGCGGGGCATATCCTCGGTCTGGAAGCCGGAGGTGATGTGGAAATCGGTACGCAGGGCAGCATCTCCGTTCCAGCCAGTACTCGTTGTTGGATTCCAGCCAATCGATGCGGCCATGCTTGAAGGTGAAGAACGCCACAGCACGGTAGACTTCGTCGTAATTCTCGAGGCTGCCGACCTTGTAGTACTCGTTCAGGCTGTCTTTCAGCTCCGGCTTCAGCTCATCATAGGGCTGGTCACCGATGCCCAGCACGTTCATGCCGTTATTTTTCAGCTCCCGGCAGAACTGCCAGTAGTTGGTGGGAAAATTGGGGGAGATAAAGATAAAAGTTCTGCATAGCTTGATGATTCCTCTTTTATCCTAGAATATAAGGCATATAATACACGACCTGCTGATACCACCAATCCCAGTCGTGCTTGACATCATAGCCCCACAGGTCCACCCAGACAGGGATGCCTTTCTGCTCAAAGATCTGCTTGAGCTGCCGGGTGGTATCGGGCTGCTCCCAAGCGCCCTGACCGCAGCAGATGACCGCCTTCCTGCTTGCGGTAGAGGTCCATATAGGGGTGATCGGTGGGGAAGTTGGCCATGTAATCCACGGGGGAGTTCATGTAGACCACCTCGTCCATGTAATTGCCAAAGCCGTATTTTGCGGTGTAGATGCCGCTGAGGGCCAGACAACCATCGAAAAGATAGGGGAACCGCAGGTAGAGGTTGACGGCATGGGTGGCACCCAGGCTGCAGCCAAAGGCGATCACGCCGGGGAGGCCGTCCCAGCCGTTGCGCTCCTTGGCGATATACTGGATCTTGGGCACGACTTCCTCCACGATGTAGCGGATCCACTGCTCATAGCGGCGGATCCGCCAGTAGGGGTCGCCGTTGGTGTCGGACCAGGTCTCCTGATCGATGGTGTCGATGGAGATGACCATGATCTGCCCGGATTCGATCCACGGTGCCAGCGTACCGGCCATGTGGAAGTCCTCAAAGTCGAAGAAACGGCCATCCTGACAGGGGATAAAGAGCATGGGGCGGCCTGCGTGGCCGTAGACCTTGCATTCCATCTCCCGGCCCAGTGCGGGGCTGTAATCCTTGAAGTATTGTGTTTCCATCTGGTTTCCCTCCTCTATAAAAAACCTCTCAGGCGCTCCGCGCCTCTCCTACCCGGAGAGGTGGCATCCCGAAGGGATGACGGAGAGGTTCAGTCCAGTTCATACATCAGTGTATGGAACACGAACGGCAGCTGCTTTTCCCAGCTGGCTTCGCTGTGGGTGCCGCCGGGCACCAGGCGGCTGGTCAGGTGGATGCCCCGGACCATGATCTTGCTGCACATCTCGGCAAATTCCCTGCGCATTCCCTCGTGGCTGCCCATCTCCTGGGAACCGTAGTCCATGTAGAGCACCGTGCCGGGCTCCAGCTTTGCGCGGCCCACCAGACCACTGAGCTTTTCAGGAGACACCCAGATCGACGGCGACAGGGCTGCCGCGCGGCTGAAGGTGTCGTTGTACTGCAGCAGGGCGTACAGGCTCATCAGGCCGCCCATGCTGCTGCCGCCAATGAACGTGTGCTCCCGGTCGGGCAGGGTGCGGAAATTGTGGTCAATGAAGGGCTTGAACCGGTGGATGAACCAGCTCATGGTCGCCTGCCCCTTGCCGTCAAAGTGGCCATAGGTCGGGTCATCGAAGCGGTAGGGCGAATACTCCACAAGACGCTCATTGTTGGCACCGGCGTTGCACTCCACCGCCGCCACGATGAGGGGCGTATCGGTGTAGTCCAGATAATCCGCCACGCCCCAGCTCTTGCCGTAGGTGGCGTCCTCGTCGAAGAACACGTTCTGCCCGTCGAACATATACAGCACCGGATACCGCCGGTCAGGGTCAGCCTCGTACATCGTGGGCAGATAGACATAGACCCGGCGCTGCTCCACGCCGTTCACCGCAGGATAGCTGACGCTCCATTTTTTGACCATATTCCAGTTCCCTCTCGTTTCTGTTTTTCTGCACATAGTCTAGCACTGTGCAGACGGAAAAGCAATCGAGGAACAAAACCTATGATACGGCAAACGCCGCCCGGCGGCATTCCCACCCGGCGGCGTTTGCAAAAATTCTGAACAGAGAGAAGCGCGGGAAGGATCAATACTTCTTCTCCACAGGGACGATCCAGCCCTTGGTATCGGGGATCTTGCCCCACTGCATACCCCGGTCATGGTGTCGTACAGCTTCTGGGTCACAGGGCCGATCTTGCCGTCGCCGATGTAGGCGTGCTCGCCCTTCCAGACCAGCTCCTTGACGGGGGAGACGACAGCGGCGGTGCCGGTGCCGAAGACCTCTCCAGCTTGCCGTCGCGGGCAGCCTGCATGATGTCGGCGATGGCCAGCTTGCCCTCGATGACCTCATAGCCCCAATCCTTCAGCAGCTCGATGCAGCTGCGGCGGGTGACGCCGGGCAGAACGGTGCCGACGGTGGCGGCGGTGTAGACCTTGCCGTCGATCTTGAACATGATGTTCATGCTGCCGACTTCCTCGACGTACTTCTTCTCGACGCCGTCCAGCCACAGCACCTGAGCGTAGCCCTGCTCCTCAGCCAGCTCACCGGCCTTGATGGAAGCAGCGTAGTTGCCGCCGCACTTGGTGAAGCCGGTCAGGCCGGGAGCGGCACGGATGTACTCGTCTTCAACGTAGATGCGGACGGGGTTGATGCCCTCGGCGTAGTAAGCGCCGGAGGGAGCACAGATGATGCAGAAGATATAGTGCTTGGAAGCGTGCACGCCCAGACCCACATCGTTTGCAAAAATGAAGGGACGGATGTACAGGGAAGCACCATCGGTATGGGGCACCCAGTCGCGCTCCACGTCCACCAGAGCCTCAACAGCCTGCACAAAATCCTCTTCCGGGATCTTGGGGATGCACAGACGGTCGGCGGAATCCTGGAAACGCTTTGCGTTGCAATCGGGGCGGAACAGCTGGATGGTGTCATCCGCAGTGCGGTAAGCCTTCATGCCCTCGAAGATCTCCTGTGCATAGTGGAACACGACCGTGGCCGGATCCAGCGGGAAGGGTGCATAGGGGACGATGCGGGCATCGTGCCAGCCCTCGCCCTCGGTATAATCCATCACGAACATATGGTCGGTGAACTTCTTGCCAAAGCCCAGCTTACACTCGTCCTGCGGCTTTTCCTTCGGAGAAGTGGTACGGGTGATCTTGATGTCCAACATGATAAATTTCCCTCTTTTCTGATCTCACACAGCAGATTTTGCGCGGCACGCGCCCGCACCTGAAATGCCGAATGTTGTTTTCTATTATAGTAGCATGAGCCGGATTTGCAAGGAAACGCAAAATCTTTCATGTTTGGGGGCTGTAAGTTGTCGCAAATTGTGATAAAATGAAAACATAAGCCCTCTCAGTCAACGCCGATGGCGTTGCCAGCTCCCCCAAAGGGGGAGCCCATTGCGGCTTTTAGATTTTGGTTTTGCGAAAACCTTTCCCAAGAGGCAGAACAGCCTCTCCCTTCGGGAGAGGTGGCATTGCGAAGCAATGACGGAGAGGGTTATAATAAAAGGAGTTCTACCATGATCAACGGCGTGATTTTTGATATGGACGGCCTGATGTTCGACACCGAGCGGATGTGGGCCACTTTCTGGGAACCGGCGCTGGCGGCGCTGGGTCTGGAGTACAAGGAAGGCCTTGCCGAGGCTGAACGCGGCACGGCGGGCGAAACTTCCCGTAACATCGTGCGGCAGTTCTACGGAGAGGACTGCGATGCCAACGCCATCATCGACAGCCTGCACCGGGTGGCCGATGAGGAGTTCCAGAAACCGGTGCCCAAAAAGCCGGGGCTGGACGAGCTGCTGGCCTGGCTGGAAGCCAACCACATCCCCATGGCAGTGGCCTCCTCCAGCCGGGTCCATGTCATCGAGGGCAACCTGAACAACTGGGGCCTGACCCACTACTTCAAGGCGCTGGTATCCGGCCAACAGGTCAAACACTCTAAGCCCGACCCGGAGATCTTCCTGCTGGCGGCGGAAAAGCTGGGCACCGACCCCGCCCACACGCTGGTGCTGGAGGACAGCTACAACGGCGTGCGCGCCGGTGCCGCCGGCGGCTTTGTCACCGTCATGGTGCCCGATCTGGTCCCCGCCGACGATGAGATGCGCGGCCTGTACACCATGGAATGCACCAGCCTGAACGAGGTGCTGGCCAAGCTGAAAACGGGAGAACTGTAATTGAGGGAAAGCTCCGCAAAAGAGTTCCCTGTTCCGGTGTTTTATTGTCTCCCGTGTTATGTTATAATAAAAGAAAAGAAAAAAGGAGACCTCCCCCATGAAGATCGCAATTCCTTATGAAAATGGTATGGTATTCCAGCACTTCGGCCACACGGCAGAGTTCAAGTTCTACGAGGTCGAAAACGGACAGGTGACGGCCAGCGAGGTCGTTTCCACCAACGGGCAGGGCCACGGCGCACTGGTGGGCTTTCTGGCCCAGCACAATGCCAATGTGGTGTTCTGCGGCGGCATCGGCCCCGGGGCACAGAATGCCCTTGCACAGGCAGGCATCCAGCTGTTCGGCGGGATCAGCGGCCCGGCAGACGCGGCAGTAGCAGATTATCTGGCCGGAAAGCTCTGCTTTGACCCCAACGCCCATTGCGACCACCACGACCACGGCGAGGGCCACCATTGCGGTGAGCATCATTGCGGCGGGCACTCCTGCGGCCAGTAACCCATAACATCACAAAACCCCGGAGCGATGCATCACAGCAAACGCTCCGGGGTCATTTTATGCCTTAGAAGAACCGGCAGAAGCCAGGACAGTGCTGTGAACGCTCGGCCTCATCTCGACAGCATTTTATTGGGACACAAAAGAGATGCTCTCGGTCTGCTTCGATGCGGCCGGGCGGGGCGGATCTGCTTTGGTCAGCATCTGCTGGAATTTCCGCGCCGCCGTGTTCAGCGGGCGGTGGCGGTCGTAAACAAGGCAGATCGAACGGGTCGGGATGATCTCCTGCAGATGGAGCTGCACCAGCTCGCCACGCTCCAGGCTATCCCTCGCCATGGGTTCCGGCACAAAGGCAAGGCCCAGCTCGCTTTTGACCAGCGTGAGCATCTGGTCGGTGGTGGCAGCTTCCGTATCCGGCTTGAGGACCGCGCCGTGATCCAGGAAGAACTGCCGGTACAGGCTGCGGGTCACGCTCTCGTCGCTGAGGGAGATGAGGGGATAGCTCCGCAGCTCTTTCAGGGTCAGGTTCTGACTTGCCAGTGCGGTGAAGGTCCTGCCGCCCACCAGTACCTCGTAAAACGGTTTCAGCTCCACCATTTTCAAGCCGGACTCGACTTCCGCCGGGGTGCTCACAATGGCAAAATCCACCTCGCCGTTCTTCACGGCCTGCACCGCCTGCGGGGTGGAGTGGTTCGAGATGCGCAGCCGGATGCCGGGATATTCGGTATGGAAATCCCGCAGCTTTTTGGAAAGATAAATGTTGAGCGCCGTCTCGGTGGCGCTGATGCTGATGGTTCCGTGCTCCAGCGTGGCACTGGCGCTCAGCTCCTCCTCGGCATCCTGGATCTGCACCGCCGCCGAAGCAATGCGGGAGTAGAGCATCTCGCCTTCCGGTGTCAGGGTCACACCCCCGGTTGGAGCGGATGAACAGCACGCAGTTCAGCTGGCTTTCCAGCCGGTTCATCGAGTGGGTGATATTGGGCTGGTTGTTGCCCAGCACCCGCGCAGCCTTGGTAAAGTTCTGATACTTCGCCACATAATAGAAGATCTTGTAATACTCCCAATCCACATACATGATACGTCTGCCTCCTCCATGTAAAAATCGCATTGCTGCCTTGTGCAGAATACTTTTTGCACATTCTTTCCCTGCCCGTATCATAACAACTGCAATCGAAAATTGCAAGAGGAAATTGAAAAATAGTAAAAAGGAAGGCAATTGGTCCTTGCCGATCTTGCGCCCGGGGCACAGCTAATCTTCTAGCCCATGGCTCCCAGTCACATTCTTCAAATATTCCTCCGGGTCACCATTCAGAATCAAATCCGCATAACCCAGTGGGTCGTTGTAAATAAGGTACGGAAGTATGGGGAGGGATTGCATGAGCGACTGGAAAAAGAGGAACGAAGATTGGCGTGATGAGGACGAACTGCTCTACGCTCACACGCAGGACAAACCCCGGTTGGAGTTGACCGAGAAGATCGAAGCCGACTTCTACACGCAGGATGTGGCCGGTGCGAAGCCGCAGGAACCCCCGGAAAACAAAACGCCGGTGGCAACAAAAATCACGGGTAAAATGATCCTTGAAGCCATCCCATGAAATCTTTCGATTTCACGGCATTTTCTGGTGCGATGGAAGGGACTCGAACCCCCGGCCTACTGATTCGTAGCGCACACCGGGCGATTCCCTCAATTTTTGGAAGTTACGTTTTACCGTCATTTCTTTGCGATACATCGCAGGTTTTGAGTTTCGAGTTTCTGCACCCTTTGTCCGATTTTGCAACGATTTGCACCCTTTGCACGTTTTGAAACCGTGCAAAAACCGTGCAGAAACCGTGCACTTACTCCCGGACAAACTAAAAACCACTTCATCCGACAACGACTTGACGGCATTGCTTCGAGTGACCGCACACCATAAATCAAGTCTTGGAGGATACTATTATGACGAAATTGCTTACCTGCCGCTATAACATGGACACCAACCAGGTGGAAGCCCGGTTCGAGGATGGCACCACCCTTGCCATCGACTGCATCGCCGTCGAGGATGAGTACGGCAACACCCCGGCACAGCGGGCAGAACTGGACTGGCTGCTCTACAATAAGCCCTTGGAGTATGCACAGATGGTGCTGAAAGGGGAGATGGGGCACTACCTGTCGCTGGGATGTGACCACGGCAGGCTGGAAGATTAATCCGCAGAAAACGCGCGGCAAAACCGCTAATCGCGCGGCGCGCGTTTTTATCGCTGACTTTTATTCAGGCAACATTGCACGCGTGCATTTCAGCGTGCGATTTTATTTATTTAAATTTTCATCGCGTTACAGTTTGTTTTTTCAATATTCCATTTGCGTATCGCACTTTCTACGCATGAAGAATGCACGCTCGTGCAATTTTTATTCGCGCTTTGTTTGCGCGATTACGCGTTTTTCAGCGTAAATTCAGCGCAAACCATACCAAGTCAGCGTATTTTCAGCGTAAATTCTGAAATGTCAGCGTAAAAGTCGGCGTAACTAATCATTTACCATATAAATGATGCTCGCTCAGCTCGTAGTCCCGCAGAGTGTCAAGAATCTATTATACGCATCTTGCATTGCTGGATTGTTAGACAAATATGCCTGAATATTCATACCTCTTTCCAGTAAAACAGCCAACAGTTCCTCATCGCTTTGCAATGCTCGCTTCATCTTCAAATAGCCATCTACCATTTCTTTTGTATATCCAAACGGTGAGCCTTCATATTTGAAAACATTACTTATCGCTTGTTCCTTAAGGTCGTTCTTTCGTTTATCCTCGAGATATTCACCTTGTGCATCTAAATATTCGTCTAGCTTTTGATTCGCTATTACACTCGATTGACTTTTTAAAATACCAATTTTTTCTACGAGTCCCCGATTTTTCAGCTCATTTGAATTTATCTCTCCGCTTGTTAGTGTCAAATTGTAAATAGACGAATTTCTGACAGATCCATCATCATTTAATAAATGCTCAATCGTCAACCTGCTCTGATCAAGAACTGTATCTCTTTGGTCGGGCATATACAAACAATACAATATATATTTCACAATTCGATGATTACTTTTATATGCACTATTTTTCAACGAATAATGCATCGAAGATGTTGTAAACATCAATTCATCTACTGTTGAACTTGATATAAATTTCGATAACTCCCCAAACACATCTGATATAACATATTTGAAATCCATTTCAGATTTTGTATGATAAACATCAAACGCAGCATTAGCGATAGCCTTGTCCGTTTTATTACTTGTATAAGAGCAAGAATGGAACAAAAAGAAGAAATTCCTCAGATTGTGAAAACAGGTTTTGCAGTCATCTTCCGTAATCATTTCTCTTTTATAGAGCACTTCAATTGCCGCCAGAAGAGAGCGGACTTGATAATTCCTCTTTATATCAAAATATTCGATATCAGTGTCATCATTTTTTGACGCAATAATCGCATACGCACTTGAGTATTCCACCAAGTCATCTAAAAATCTTGACAAATTTTCAAGTGGGACTTCTTCTTTAATAAGTTTATAGACCATATCAGAATTTTCTGCTCGTTTTTGATATAGCACTTACAGAAATGTCCTAACATGGAATCTTCATCTGGCAAATCCTTGCAATTGTTTAATATTTTATTCCATTTTTCTTTTGCTTTGTCAACCACATCTGTTGTCCTTGGCTGGATATATTTCATCACATGGTTTTTTAGAAGTTCCATTTGCTTAAGTTTTTTTCCTCTTGCATTAAGAACCTCAAAAATATTATATATTTCTTCTTCTTGTGTTGATATAATTTCTACGACATTGATACTTAAAAGTTTTTCTTGAAACATCACCAATCTCTCAAACGAATAAGAACTCAACTCGTTATCGAAATACGAAAACGCTTTATAAAAAACATTTTCTTCAGAGACGGATTCGTTATCGAGAATACTTTGATAGAGTCGCTTTATATCAACATCGTATGCTTCATTGCAAATTTTAAGTTCTCTTGTCGCATTAACAGTAGGTGCTGTTAAATATGTTTCCTGAATATATTTTGCACGGTTCTTTGAGCTTTCCGTGTTGATATTCAAAAGTCTATGATATAAACATAGTAAAAGTATATAGATTGTTGTTAATCGTTGCTGTCCATCTATAATATCGTATTCATTTATTCCATTGAACACATATCCCTGTTTCAATTTGTTTTGTTCGGTCTGATTGATAAGGACTATCGCACCCAAAAAGTGCGACCAGTTTGTATCACTATACTTCATAGTAAATACTATATCATTCAACAATTCAGACCAATTCACCTTATCCCATACGTAGTCTCGCTGATAGCGTGGGACAGAATATTTTGCGACACGAGAAAAGATTTCGCTTATCGGTCTACTTTCTGTATCAAAACTCATCTTATGTTCCTTTCATTTAATTATTGTGTGGCACTCAGCATATATCTATTACTTTTCATCTACTCTTTCTTCTATTCGCTGCTCTACCAAGTCCCGTACAACATCAATGCACCCATCCGTATCTTTCAACACTTCCTTCTCCCAGAAGTGGACAACGTACCAATCCTGCGCCCGCAGAGCCTTGTCGTCCCGGATATCCCGTGCGATATTCTCCTCAATTTTGGCTATCCAGTACTCCCGGTTACGTTTCAGCTTCGGCTTGCGTTCTTCCCAGTTCTGCCCATGCCAAAACTCACCATCCACGAAGATGGCGATATTATACTTCAGGATAGCGATATCAGGAGAGCCGGGGAGACGCTTATCGTTCAGCCTATACCGAAACCCCAGATGCCACAGACGCTTCGCCAAAAGCACTTCCGCCTTTCCTTGCTTCAGGTGGACACGAGACATCCGCTTAGATGTTTCCGGGGTCGTATCATATGATTTTGGATGCTTCATTCTACCTCAGTGCTCAAGTCCAATCCTATCAACCATCGGAACTTTTACTAATTTATGATTTTCAAAAAAGCTCGCAGCTTTTTCGTAATTTACAATTCCATCGCTCAACTTTTGGGCAAGATTTCCTGTGGCTGTAATGTAAATATAGTAGTCAATTGAAACGTCTTGCTCCTCTGCGTCCATTAGTCTCTGTATGTCATGCTCAATCATCGCCCAGTTTCCAAACTGGATTTCTCCAACCACTGTCAGCCGTTGTTTTTCCGTCTTACATTCCTCTCCATACGGCGTATTTATTTTTGACAATTCCTTTTTCCATTCTTTAGAAGTCATTTTGAAATCTTTGTACACACCGTCCAGTCGTTCCCCGCCGTTGTAGCAGCCACGCTCTCCAACAAAGTAATTTCTGATACATGCAGTATTATAGTCTTTATCATAAAAAGAAAAGTCAAATCCCTCCTTTCCTTTATGAGAAAAGCCGTTATATAACACATGTGTTTCTTTATGTGCACCCTCGATTTCCAACTTGGCTCGAAGAGCTTTGTTCAATGCTTCAGCCTTTACTCCATGCTTATTCTTTCTTACGAGTTCAGTTAAGTCGTATTTACTCTGTAGCCATTCTTTTATTTTTTCTCCTAAAGGATGGTTCCCTTCATCTTTCAAAAATGGCAATATTAGATTACCGTTGTTAAAATATCGTTCGTCTTTTATTTTCAATGTATACTCCATATTCAATTCATCCTCAATCTTCGATTTGTTCTCTTACATAACGATTGTTTAGCCAGAAGCACTGCTTCGTCATCGTGCCACCAGTGGGCAGGGGAGCCGTGTCCATGCTGTCCTTTCCATGAGGGCGAACGTGAGCCACACGGCTTTCCGATGCCTTGGGCAGGTTATTGCGGTTCCGCCCGCTGGCATCTTTCCAGATGTGAACGCCCTCCCGTAGGGTATCGACCGTACGCTGCCACACATGATGCACCTCTTCCAGATCCTCTGCCGGGATATTCCAGAATTTCACCCTCTGGAAGTAGCACTCGCCGTCCTTCGACTTTTGGAAGATGATGAACAGGAATTTGGTCGGTGCAAGAAGGTCATAGAGCGCAGACTCTTCCCATGTTTCGTTCATCATTGCACAGAAGTTCATCACAGGGAAGGACATACTCTCTTTTATACTGCCATTCGGTTCAATGGCGATGGTCTTGAGTTGGATGCCTGCCTTTTGGAATTCCTCTGTATTTGACAGATGCCCTTTCACGCCAAGCATCGCTGCCACTAAAAGTTCGTTGAGGTTCTTGGCATTCGTTTCCACGCCCAGCCGCGCCTTAAGTTCCGTCCTGCTCATACCCACATAAGGCCGGACTTTTGCGATGAACCAGTCTTCAAAGCTGGTCGTTCTTAACGCTGCCGGGTCTTTGATGATCTTCTCGCAAGGTTCGTCCCCGAAGATGTACCGCCGTAGGATCTGCGTCATGTAGCTGGACTTCAGCGAGTACGCCCGCTTCATGGCCGGGATAGGACTAAACGGCTGCGACCGGGTATCCTGCGAGTTACGGCCTTTCGGGCACGCCGCCAGATACATGGTATCACCCTCACTGATCAGGTGTGCCTGTCCTGCCTTGATCTTATCCATCAGGATCTTCCAGTCATTGCGGATGACCTCCAGATCTTCGTCCGGGAATTGGAACAGCACCGCCTTATCGATCGTAAAGTCGATTTTGGGCACCCCATCCCGGTGCTCATAGGACATCAGGAGCATACAAGCGCACTTCATCCAGAATGCACTGGTCTCGAAGGTCTTGTAGTATTCCTCATCATAGTTCAGCATATCGCAGACCAACCGCTCCTTGGCCTGAATGCCACGAGGAGTCTGCCGATAGGGTGTCACCTTCAATTCGATGCCCGCTTCCTCAAAATCGGGAGCCGGGTTGCTATTGGGCTTATACCCGAACCAGCTTTCCTCCACAACGGTACCGATGGCACCTTTGCCTGTTGCGATGCGCCCAGTCTTGTCAATCTCGCCCAGCGTTTTACCGACTGCTTCCTGCCCACGAGCGAGAACTTCTGCCTTCGTTTTGTACTTCCGCTGCTCCATGATTTACCCTCCAATTTTAGGGGTTGATCCCTCGGTAGGTTTTTGCTATAATAATGGTGAGAAAACGGTCAAAATCACAAAAAGTGGTTGATCTTTTCCTCAAAAAAGTGTATACTTAAGTTTAAGTATATCACAGAATGGGGTGTTATGAAAGTGTCAGCAAATAGCGATATCCGTGTTGTTGAACTATTTGCCGGCGTTGGCGGTTTCCGCGTTGGATTAGAGCGTTGTTCCGAAAGATTCAAAACGATTTGGGCAAACCAATGGGAACCCGGCCAAGCTGGTCAATGGGCTTATAAGTGCTACGACAAAAATTTTGGCGAAGATTCCCACTGTGTGAACGCAGACATCGCCACTGTTATCGATCAAGTGCCGCCGCACGACCTTCTGGTGGGTGGCTTTCCCTGTCAGGACTACTCTGTTGCCAGCACAGGCGCTAAGGGCATCGAGGGCAAAAAAGGTGTCCTCTGGTGGTCCATCTATCAGATCATCCAGAAGAACCATCCCAACTACGTTCTGTTGGAGAATGTAGACCGCCTGCTGAAATCTCCCGCATCCCAGCGGGGCCGTGATTTCGGCATCATCCTGAAGTGCTTGCAGGAAGAAGGCTATGGCGTCGAATGGCGTGTGATCAACGCCGCAGAATATGGCTGCGTCCAGCGCAGACGGCGCACCTTCATCTTCGCATTCAAGAACACCACCAAGCAGTATGAGCGTATGACCTCGTGTTTCTCTGAGGACACAAAGGACGGTCGTGTCTGGCTGATGCAGGAGGGCTTCTTTGCCCATGCGTTCCCGGTGCATTCTGAGGTCGCAGACCCTAAGAAAGTGACCACCGTCGATTTCAATGAATATACCGACACCGTTGATGTGACGAACCGTTTCAGAGCCGCTTTCTACAACAGCGGTGTGCTGTGCAACGGTAAGATTTTCTCTCTGGAAGCCGTCCCGAACGGCAAGGAACCGATGCTGCTCGGCGATATCGTTGTCAACGGCGATATCGACAAAAGCTTCTTTATCGAGGACGAGGATCTGGAAAAGTGGAAGTACATGAAGGGTGCCAAGACCATCGAGCGCACTTCCAAAACCGGCTACTCCTACACCTTCTCGGAAGGCCCTATTGCATTCCCGGACCCTCTCGACCGTCCCGGTCGCACGATGCTCACCAGTGAGGGCACCAAGAACCGCAGCTCCCATGCGATCACCGACCCCAAAACAGGGAAGTTGCGTATCCTGCTGCCGGAGGAGTGCGAACGCATGAACGGTTTCCCGACGGGCTGGACCGACACCGGGATGCCGAAGCGTCAGCGTTACTTCATCATGGGCAACGCCCTTGTCGTTCCGCTCATCACCCAGATGGGCAAGCAATTACTGGATATCTTATAACAAAAAACCAAGGCTGCTTAGTCGGCCTTGGTTTTTATGCTTTTTCGCCACGATCAAGAGGTGCCCTATCATGGAGAATATCCGTGTTGTTGAGCTTTTCGCCGGGGTCGGCGGCTTTCGCCTTGGGCTGGAGCAGGCTTCCTCCTGCTTTCAGACTGTCTGGGCGAATCAGTGGGAACCATCCATGCGTTCCCAATTTGCTTTCGAGTGCTACGAACGGCATTTCGGGCATCGTCCAGAACACGTTTGTCAGGACATCGTGACCGCCAAAGGAAACATCCCTCCACACGACCTTTTGGTCGGCGGCTTTCCCTGTCAGGATTATTCCATCGCCAAAAAGGGCGCACGAGGGATAGAAGGGAAGAAGGGCGTTCTTTGGTGGGAGATCAACGCTATCCTACGAACACACAGACCTCGCTATGTCCTTTTGGAAAACGTAGACCGGCTCATCAAATCTCCGGCATGGCAAAAAGGGCGTGATTTTTCCATCATCCTGCGGTGCTTCTATGAAGCAGGCTATGCCGTTGAATGGCGGGTGATAAATGCCGCCGACTATGGCCCCACCCAGCGCAGGCTTGCAGAGGAACCAATGGTGTACGTTCTCCTTCCTGCCGCAGCAGCGTTTCTCCTATAAGCCGCAAGGCAAATGATCAACGTCTGTGCTTGCCCCGGTTGCCTGCAAGTGTCCCCGGTTTCAGCATTGCCGTTTTATAAAGAATCTTCTTTATCAGCTTTCTTTCATCCTCTGTCAGCTTATCGTAGTTGATGCCGATTGCCTTCAATGCTGTTCGGATCTTCTTTTCATCCGCAGACCCTTCAAGTTTCTGTGCATCCTCCAGTTCCTTCATCAGGTTATCGACCATTGCACCATCCGAAGTGGTCTTGTCCTTGCGGTGTTCCGTCTTGATGTTCTTCAGAATAGCCACCAACTCGTCATACAAGACCCGACCAAAGTACTCATCTTCATCGATCTGCCCCAGCTTCAAGGTGCTCATGTATAGATCGTTTTCATCTGCTGCATACTTCTTTTTCAGCATTTGCCGCGTCGCTTCTAGACCAGCATTGAGGTTTTGAATGTTTGCGCTGACATATCCATCCACATAGATCTCCAGATCGGTCATGAACCGCTGGAAATTCTCATGCACAATCAGTTCGCACAGCAGCCGATGATTGAATCTTCCATTCCTTAATACGTCCACTGCGCCATCGCTCAGATGCAAGTCCGAAAGGACTGCATCTGGGCGTTTTTTGTTTTCCGTCACGCCCAACAGGTAGTCCGTGGTCACGCCATAGAACTCAGCCAGCGTTGTCACCGCATAAATGCTGAGGTCGGTCACATCGTCACTCTCGTATTTCGACAATGCCGATTTGGACAGACCCGTCTGCTCTGCCAGCGTTTCCAACTTCAGACTCCGCTCCACACGCAGGTCTTTGAGCCGTTCTCCCAGTGTCAGCTTGATGTTCATGGTCGCACCTCCGATGTTTTTTGCACAGTATACCACTTCCGGCGGTTCCTGTCCATAAGCGTGGAATTTTGCAGTTTCTGCACCTGTTTTCCGACATTATGGATATACGGCACAGCAGCCATTGCGGTGCTATCCTATAGACAGAAAGAAAACA
>VOFB01004654.1_pt1 | contig 27294 bp, 39 predicted proteins | sample 5384141 | NCBI WGS metagenome assembly VOFB01 (sample SAMN12384721, study PRJNA508395) | human gut metagenome | isolation source: healthy gut A | host: Homo sapiens | reverse complement strand
GGCTTCAACGTCAATAATCCGGGGGCCACGTCGGTGATGTCGGCGGCGCAGTACCCCGCGAACAGGGCGATGGTGGTCAGTGCGGAAATGATGACGGTCAGTGTTCGGCGATGCGATCGTTGGGTCCGCCGTTGCGCTTCACGCCGCTGACGGCGTGATACCGCTGTAGATACCATCGTGCTCCTTATGCCAAGGCGATCATTTCTGCAATGAGGCGAACGAGTCGAGTGCTGCCACAATCGAAAGCATTCGCGCATCCATCAGCTTACCGCCCAGCCATGTCCCGAGTGCCAGGATGCCGATGCCGTTGGCCAGTGCGACCGGAATAATCGCCAGCCATATGCCGCCTTCGGCTCCCGTCAGCAGCATGACCAGCGCCACGATGCCGGTGGGCAGCATCAGCAGCAGGCTGCCAAGCACGTAGACGAACGGGAAGAAGCCTTGGGCCATGGCGCGGCCTTGAGGCGCGGAGAACGGCTTGTCCATTGAGGCGACCGGGTACATCAGCACACAGGACGTGACTTCGGCCACGCCCAGGCCGCTCAAGGCGACGCCCATGCCCACGGCGAGGAAGATCAGGCCGGTGACGAGGTCATCGGGCTGCGCCCAGCGTCCGGTCAGTGCGCCGACCAGCACGATGCCGGCGAGATAGAGCAGCACCATGTAGACGACCATGATGCCGACGTAGACGCGCACGCGGCCGATTCTGTCGGTCCGGCCACACGCCGGCGATGACTTCAGACCCGGCATGGCGAAGGTGCGCCTGGAAGGCGAAGATGATCAGGAACAGGACCGGCATGGCGAAGGTCGGCTTTCTCGTTTGAGATAGGTGATCAGGCGTGCGGACACCGCGCCGGATGCCGAATCGGGCATCCATGCGAATGCGCCGATGCCTTTGGCGGTCTCGGACGGACTGTTTGCGCCGATGGTGAAGCCGTTCATGCCTCAGACAGCAAGTGCATACGGCGAAGCAGACAATCCATGTGACGGCAAGGATGGCGATGCGGGCGAGCAGCACCGCCCCAGGCTCCGGTAAGCGCGTCGAACGGTAGTTGAAGGCCGCGCCGAACGGCGTCCATGCGACGATGGCGGCGCCGCGCCCCAGGTCTCGGTGTTGAGGCTGAAGGCTATGCCGGAGTTGACCAGAATGTTCGGCAACTGGCAGATGATGACGAAAGTCAGCACGATGAAGATGTAGAACGCGCCTTTGCCGTTTGCTGGTCACCAGCGTGGTGGATAGGGCGATGACCAGTTTGGAGATGCTCATCATGTGATGACGGCCAGCACTGCGCGAGGAGGGAACTGATGATTACGGCTGGTCCCATATGCCGATAGGCCAGTGTCCAGAGCATCAGTGAGGCCACGCCAGTAGGGAGGGATGCCGACAGGCCGGAAAGCAGCAAGCCGAATTGCAGGTTGCGGTCGGCGATGCCGTAGATCGCGAATTTGCGTGGGTTCATGGTGGAGCCTTCGCCAAGCATCATGAGCTGGATGAAGCCGATGAAGATGGTCATGGTCGCGCCGACCAGCACGACGACTATGTTGACGATGCCTCCGGAACAGGATGTTCAGCGGAAAGCCATCCGCGTTCACGGTGAAGGGCGGCAGTATGCCGATGAACCATGCGAGCACGCCGGTGCCGATGATGGTGCCGGCCGCGAGTACAGCGGAAAAAGACATAGGCGACGGTCTGCCACGCCGATTTTCGCAGGGTGGCGAGCGTGAGCGTCCAGCGCAGGGTGATGGCGGTCGATCATTGGCGGGCCTCATCGGTGGGTGTGGCGGGCGTAGGCAGAATCGGCTGAATCGTCTGGGCCGAAGTTGGTGCTTGGGCCTGCCCGCCATCGAGCCACGCGAGATGGGCGGCTTCGTGGCGGCCACCGACCAGTTGCAGGAAGCGGTCTTCGAGTTCTTCGCCGGCGGCGACCTCGTCCACCGTGCCGGCCGCGCATACGACCGTCGTTGATTACGGCCACATGCGTACAATCTTTTCGACCAATGCCATCACGTGTGAGGAGATGATCACCGTGCGCCAGTCTTCGCGTATTCGATGAGAATGTCTTTGAGGTTGGCGCTGACACCGGGTCCACGGATTCAAACGGCTCATCCAAGACCAGAATGCGCGGGCTGTGAATCATCGCGGAGGCCAGGCAGATCTTCTTGGTCATGCCGGCCGAGTAATCGGTGACCATCGTGTTGGCGGCCCCGGCCAAGTCGAAAGCATTGAGCAGGTCCTGGGCGCGACGCGTGGTCTCCTCGCGGCTCATGCCGCGCAGCATGCCGGAGTAGACGAGCAATTGCAAACCGGTCAGTCGGTCGAAGATCTGGTCGGGCTGGGGGCATGACGCCGATCATGCGCTTGGCCGTGTTCACGTCGCTCCACACGTCATGGCCCAGAATCATGGCGGTGCCGGCGTCCGGCACCAATAGACCGGTCACCATATTGAGCGTGGTGGTTTTGCCGGCGCCGTTAGGGCCCACCAGTCCGTAGAACGAGCCGATTGGAATGTCAAGCGCGAGCCCGTTGACGGCGATCTTCCGGTCGAAGTGCTTGAACAGGCCGCGAATGGACACCGCCGTATTCGGATTCGGCGGCCATGCTTGTGGCTGCGGTTGCGACGGCTGTGCAGGCGCGGGGGCGGCGGCTGGCATCATCGGCGGCTGAAACCGACATTCCTTTGAGTATTGTCTAAGCTCATACATCCACTCTACCCCACCAGTCAACCCTCAGCGAAGCAAACCCCGGGTTGCTGTTGGATTGCCCCGCTGAGCGGCTCCGGACTAGCGGACTCGGTCAACCCTTATGCGCGATGGGCTTCCACTGGGCTTTGGCGAAGATGGCCTGGAAGGAGATCGGCACGTAGCTGAGTATGTAAATCGGGAAGCTGAGCACATAGGCGAGCAGCTCCTTGTTCGTGGCACCGATCTGGTCGCGCTCGACAATGATGGTCAATGCAGCCAATGCCATCAGACCCAACACCGATGTGATGATGCCGCTGGACCAACCGGCCAGCGATTGCAGCTGGCTCGACCAACTCACGAAGCCACACGCGGCGAACAGCAAGCCCATCACCGCGCGAATCACGCCCAACACGGTAAACGGACACAGCATCAAGGTGAAGTCGATGCAGGAGAAATCACGTTCGCGAACCGCGCGTTTCAGCAATGCCGAGCCATAATAACGGAATACCTGCAGGAATCCCGCTCCAACGCAAACGCTGACGCCAACTTTGCGAGAAGGTAACCGGCTGCTCGTCGTAGAGGATCGCGGTACCGCAGTAGCCGATGCGGTCGCCGTGTAGCAAGGAATCCATGGTGAATTCAAATCCTCGGTCAAAAGGTGGAATTTCCAACCATTATTGCGACGCATGATCTCCTGCGAGAACATGAAGCCCGTACCCCCATGACAGCTGTTGCCGAGCCACATGCGCGAGGCGCTCAGGAACCGCGATTCACGGATGAACCACAATGCGGAACCCGAAGACACCCAATTATCGGCCAGGTTCACCGAATTACGGTAGCTGGTCAGAATCTTGAAGCCGGACTGGAACGCCTTGTTCATCTCTTCGACGTAATGCTTGTCGAGCTTGTTGTCGGCGTCGAACACAAAGAACGCATCGTACGGGTCGGATGCACCGGAATCGTTCATCTGATCGAGCAGATACGTCAGCGCGTAGCCTTGCCCACAAGCTCCTTGTTGAAGCGTTCGATCACATGGCAGCCCATATTGCGCGCCACTTCGGCGGTATTGTCGGTGCAATTGTCGGCAACGAGCCAAATGTCGATCAGCTCGCTCGGGTACGTCTGCGTTTGGATGCAGGTGATGAGATTGCCGATGACGTTCGCCTCGTTTCGTGCGGAAATCAGCACCGCGTAACGCTTGTTCATCGGCGCATCGGGAAATTTGATCGGCTTGGTGAACAGGGAGATGAGAATGCACACCGCCTGATAGACCACACCTGCGCCGCCGACGATGACCAGCAGAATGTCAAGTACGCTCAGCAGTACCATTAACGCCACCTACTTCTTGGATTGTCATCCGCGTTTTTCGTGCTTCCTTCAGCTTCCCGCGATTCGCCGTTCTTCCGTTCATTGCCGGATTCCGATTTTTCGTTGGATTCCTGCGATGGGTTTTCGTTCTCAAGACCCTGCAATGGCTTGCGTTCCGTTTTGTCCAACACGTGCTTCGGAATGGCGACTGTTTCATTCGATTCCAGCGATCCCTCGAAACGGCTGATATTGTACGCCTGCTCCTGTAACTGCCGCACTTCGTCGGAAATCGGCACATGCGCACTGGATCCCTGCACCGCGCGAGGCATATTGTGCAGATGCTCGCTGATGACTTCGGCACCTTCCACCAGCTTCGACTTCTTTTCAGGCACCGGATCATCCATCAGCGGGGAATCAACCAGCTCGTACCGCTTTGTATAGGTGCGGAAGATCGTCTGCACGGACGCGACCACCGGCAATGCGAGGAACGCGCCAAACGCGCCGAACAGCGAACTGAACGCCAGCACCGCGAGGAAGGCGACGGCCGCGTTGATATCCATCGTGCGCTGCGAAATCCTCGGCGAGAGAATCAGATTCTCGATCTGCTGATACACGATGATGAACACCAGCACCGCCACGGCCTGCCACAATCCGCAGCTGCCCCATGCGAACAGCACTGGGCAACGCGCCGCCGATATACGTGCCCAACATAGGAATGAACTGCGAAACCACACCACAGAACAGCGCCAATGGTAGCCAATAAGGCACGTGCAGCAGCATCAGACAGATTCCGGTGAAGAACGCGTTCAGCAACGCGAGAATGGCGCGGGAGAACAGGAACGACGAGATCTGGCTCTGGCTCACCGTCCATACGAACAGGAATCGCCGCTGAGCCGCCGGAGCCATCCACTGGCATGCGGCACGACGCAGTTTCGGACCAGCCGCTGAAATGTAATACGTGGTCATGATTATCGTCATGAGGTTGATCAGGAACGAGAACAATCCCGACACCGTATTCAGCGCGGTACCCGCGAAATCGGTGACCCACGATGTTTGAATGTTCTTCAGAATCTCATTGCCGAGATTATTGATCTCAGGAAGTTGGAAATCCGCGTATTGACTGGCGAACTGGCACATCTGCTCGTACAGGTCGGGCAGACCGTTCACCAATGCGATCATCTGCTGCACGAACAGGTTGCCGAACAGTGTGAACAGCATGCCGAGAATCACGGCCAGCATCAGCAGCGAGAACAGCGACGCGAACGAACGTTTCCAGCCATGCTTGACCAGCGGCACCACCACAGGCTCCACCGCGAGCGCGATGAACAGCGAGACGATGATGTCGATCACCAGGTATTCGATTTTGCCCCAACTGCGCCAGCAGAAAGTAAACACCACAATGGCTATGGCGACGTATAGCAACGCACGCCCCAGCCATTCCGGCGGTTTTCGTGGATCTCCTTGGCTGGAAACAGGGTGCCGAGATCCCAGTCGTTGCTCGCTGGTGTTCGCACCGTTTTCGCTCTGCGTATTGTTCAATCGCTGTTCGCTTTCGCTCATGGCTTCCCATTGTAGCGATAGGCGTCGTGTACAGGCGGCGTGAGCTATTGTGGTAGTTATGCTGAACGTTTCAATTGTCATCCCCGCCTGGAATGAAGAGGAGCGTATCAACGATTGCCTGCTGAATGCCACTAGGCAGACCGTGATGCCCCATGAAGTGATCGTTGTCGATAATCGTTCCACCGATTCGACGGTGGCCATGGGTTGTGGAGCAGTTCATCAAAGACCACCCGGAAGCACCCGTCCGTCTGCTGCATCAGGATGAGGAGCAGGGATTGATTCCGACGCGAGATTATGGTTTGGATCACGCCACCGGCGATATTCTGGGCCGTTTCGACGCCGATTGCATGATTCGCCCGGATTGGGTCGAAGTGGTGTCCGGCATTTCACTGAGGATCCGGAGGCCATGGGTGCCACTGGTCCGGTGATGTATTACGATCTGCCGAGCCGCCATTTTGGTTTGCGTGGGGATAATTCCACACGCAAGCGTATTTACAAGGCCGATGGCGGCCAGCCGCTGCTGTTTGGCTCGAATATGGCGGTCCGCGCTTCAGCTTGGCGCGAAATTTCTGACGAAGTGTGCCGAGACAAGGCCGATGTGATGCATGAGGATATCGATATTTCGCTGCATCTGCTGGGCAAGAATCTGAAAACCGTGTACTGCCCGCGTATGATCGCAGGCATCAGCGCCCGCCGTATGGACACGTCGCCCACGTCGTTCAACAATTACATGCGTCGTTTCAAGAACACGTTCGACGCACATCCCCAGCATTCGCGCAAACATAAGCCGGAGATTCTGCTCACCGCGCTATATCCGGTGATGCATCTGCTGTATCCGGTATGGCAGAAGGTGCTTGACACCGCCGATATCAATCCTGCGGAGGCAGCTTGGATCAACGAGCAGATGGAATTGGCCGAGCAGGAAGGCCGCGAATGGTACGATGACACTCCCACCGATGAGGAGTGGAGCGAAAAGCACGAGTAATTCCAATACTTGCGATTGATATCACGGATTATTGTTTACATTATTTCGATTAATCCGTAATTTCGAATGTGCAGATATTGAAAAATCGTGGTGCGAATGCTTTGTGAAGTTTCGCACCACGATTTTTTGCTCAGGTGGCTTCAGCGATGTTCTCTCACAATCGGGTTTCACTGCAGATTCCTCATGCGATTGCCGATTCGCGAGAGTTTTCGCATTACATCAGGCTCTTGTAGATGGCGAGGATGTCCTCTTCGGTTGCCTGACGCGGGTTGCCGGGGTGCACACGTCGTTGAAGGCATCGTGAGCCAGCGGCTCAAGGTCGGCCTCGGTGGCGCCCACTTCGGAAATCGTGGTCGGGTTCTTCAGATCCACGGTCAGCTTGTGGACGGCCTGGACGGCCTCTTCGCGCACCTTCTCCAGGTCGCCGGTGTAGGCGTCCTCAACACCGAACGCATCGGCGATGTCACGATACTTCTCACCGGTGAAGTCCTTGTTGTATTCCATGACCGGTGCCAGCAGAATACCGTTGGCCACACCGTGGGCCACGCCCAGACGGCCGCCCAGCGGGTGGGCCATGCCATGCACCAGACCGAGGCCCACGTTGGAGTAGGCCATACCGGTGATGTAGGACGCGTAGGCCATCTGCTCGCCTGCCGGAATGTCGCCGTCAGCGGACTTGGCAAGGTTCTTGGCAATCATGCGGATGGTCTGCATGGTCAGGCAGTCGGACAGGCTCCAGGCGCCCGGAGTAATGTAGCCTTCAATGGCGTGGGTCAGGGCGTCAAGTCCGGTGGCGACCTTGAGGCCGCGCGGCATCGAGTCGGTCAGATCAGGATCGACGAAAGCGACGATCGGAATGTCGTGCGGGTCCACAGCCACGAACTTACGCTTGTTGGCGGTATCGGTGACCACATAGTTGATGGTGGTTTCCGAAGCGGTGCCTGCGGTGGTCGGCACGCCGAAGATCGGGACGGACGGGTTCTTGGTATCCGCAACGCCTTCCAGGGAGAGCACATCGGCAAACTCCGGGTTGGCGGTGATGATGCCGATGCCCTTGCAGGTGTCTTGCGGGGAGCCGCCGCCCAGACCGATCAGGAAATCCGCACCGGACTCGGCGAACTTGGCGACGCCATCCTTGATGCACTCGACCGGCGGGTTCGGCTTGACGTTGTCGAAGACCTCGTACGGCATGCCTGCCTCATCAAGCACATGGTGACCTTCTCGACGGTGCCGGTTTCCAGCAGTACCGGATCGGTGACGATGAATGCCTTGGTGAAGCCATGGGACTTGGCAACGCCCGGAATCTCCTTGATGGCGCCGCGACCGAAGTATGCAGTCTGGTTGAAAATCATGCGATAGACCATAGGGGCTCTCCTTTTGAGCTAGTGTCTTAACTGGTGGTCCACTCTGTCTTTGAGTGGTCCAACGGTTCCCAGTCTACTCCGCGCATGAGCATTCACCTGAAAACACGCTGAAAAGAACAACACTGAAAATAATGGCAAGAAATGGCGGAATTCCGCACTTGTCGAATTATTGTTCATTGACCAAACCAGTTCCATCGCCCGAAATCTCAACGATAAAACCGTTTCCGGAGTCATCTGACGCTCTCCGAGAAACTCGTCTCTCATCCGCTTACTTCGCGCGTAGCGCAATCAATATGCGAGATGCCTAATTCCATTCGTGCTTCATCAGCCGAACGCGAACTGGTTCACCAGATGGTGTATTCAACGGTTTCAGTCTCCTGAAGAGGACTAAGATACAGTTGGGGTGATCATCATAAGAGAATGAGGTAGATAATGGCAAATGGCAAGGCTATGACGGTCGGCGAGATGGCGTCCCTGTTTCTCGACCCCGCCACTCCCGTTCGTATCGACGCTTTCGACGGCTCGCATTTCGGCCCGGCAGACGCGCCACGATTTGAAGGTCAAAATCGCCACGCCGAACTGCATGTACCAGCTACCGCGTCGCGCACCCGAATGAAATCGGCATCGTGCGCTCATACATTCTGGGCGATTTCGACGTGGACGGCATTGACTACGCCGACCCGTATCCGGCGATGCGCAAGCTGGTGTCGCTGTCAAATACGTTCGCCCACTCACTCCCACATCAATTGCCCGCGTATCTGCCGGCATCCTGAGCCATGGCTTCAAAAGCCGCCGGTGCCCGCCACCGAGGGCCCGAGCAAGTTCGCCCGTATCAAGCGTGGCCTGATGCCGCACCGAAAAGGCCGATTCGGAAACCGTCAGCTTCCACTCACGACATGTCCAACGAGTTCTACGCCGACTTCCTTGGATCCTCCATGACCTACACTTGCGCGGTATTCGACAACGAACACATGAGCCTTGAAGACGCACAGGCCAACAAACTGCGCCTGATTCTCGACAAACTGGACTTGCAGCCCGGCCAGCGCTTACTGGACATCGGCTGCGGCTGGGGTTCGATGGTCATCACCGCCGCCCGTCGCGGCATCAAGGCGCTCGGCGTCACCCTTTCAAGGAACAGGCCGCGTACGCCAACGAATGGATCGCCCGTGAAGGGCTGCAGGATCTGGCCGAAGTGCGTGTGCAGGACTACCGCGAGGTGCCTGAGCACGACTTCGACGGTATCTGCTCGATCGGCATGATGGAGCACGTAGGCGTCAAGAACTACCAGAGCTACTTCGAAGAGATGTTCCGCCTTCTGAAGCCGATGGGCCGACTGCTGAACCACCAGATCACCATCAGCCATGACAAGCCTCACGGCAAGCCCGGTACCGACGAATTCCTCGACCGTTACATCTTCCCGGACGGTGATCTCGCGCGCCCGAGCTTCATCGAATCGTGCATCCATGACGCCGGCTTCAACGTGGTGCATCAGGAGAACCTGCGCCAGCACTACGCGCTCACCCTGCATCACTGGAACCAGAACCTCTCCGAGCATTGGGACGACGCGGTCAAGCAGGTCGGCTTTGAACGCGCCAAGGTATGGGGTATGTACATGGCCGCCTGCGCTCTGAACTTCGGAGCTCGACGGCATCCAGATTCACCAGTTCTTGGCCGTCAAGCCGGATCGCGTGGCCCACCCGGACGGCAAGTGGTACCCCCTGCGCCAATGGTGGCAGGCCTGATTCCTTTTTGTGGGACGGCACGCGGTTTTTACCATTGTTCATCTGCCGTCCCACAGAAGTGTGGGATAGCAGATACATCAATCGTTTGACGTATCTGCTATCCCGCATGACATAAGCCGAGAACCGCAGAATATAGCCGTTCTTTGCCCTCAGCTCTGAGGGCGTTCTTCGAACGCTGTGGGACGGCACGTCGAAAATCGGCAAAATCACGTGCCGTCCCACGATTCCCTTTCGCACGCGCATTTCGCAGGTGCTTTTTCTGCAATACTGACTCTATGAGCGCCACAGCCCCAGAAACGGCTGGGGCGGACGATCGCACCGACCATGACACGCGCGGATAAGACCCACGTTTCTTTATTTAACCCTGACCCGATGTTCGCATTGGTGCTGTTGGCGTGCATAGTTGCGGCGAGGAAGACAGTTGTTGGCGAACGCGAGCCTTTGCATTGACCGGCCAGCCCGCCATTTTGGCCTATAACCCCCGCCAGAGTAGGTACGTGACGGATATGCAAAAGCCCCCGCACAAGGCGGAGCTTCATTGTGGTGGCTCCGAACGGCGTCGATCCGTTGACCTAGCGATTTTCAGTCGCTCGCTCTACCAACTGAGCTACAGAGCCATGAACAGTCAAAACCCGGATAATCCGGGCTTCATAACCATTCCAGCGACCCCGGCCGGACTTGAACCGGTGACCTCCGCCGTGACAGGGCGGCGCTCTAACCAACTGAGCTACGGGGCCATTGTTCTCACTTGCGTGAGGCAACAGATGTATATATTACTGAAATTCGCCGGTCATGCAAATTTCGGCGTGTTCCGCGTAATTTCAAGGTTTTTGCTATCACCAGCACACGGACACGTCTGCCACAAACATCCACAAAACGACGAAGGGCGCGACCGGAACCCCGGCCACGCCCTTATGGACGGAAACGCTTCGCGGCATCCACCGCAAAGCAATCGTCAATCTCAGTCAGCCTGCTTCCAGGTGTCGACGTCGATGTGGTGTTCGGGGTTGGCCTGCCAGGCATCCCACGCGGACTTGACGATGTCTTCCACGTCGTACTTGGCATGCCAGCCCATCTCCTCGTTGATGCGCTTCGGGAGCCGATCAGGTGCGGCGGGTCGCCGGCGCGGCGGGCCATGACAGCCTCGGTGAACGGCAGACCGGTGACCTTCTTGACTTCGTCGACGATCTGGCGCACGGAGGTGCCTTCGCCGGTGCCGACGTTGAAGGCGTCGTACTTGCGCTCGTCACGGTCGAGGTACTTGAGGGCGGCGATGTGGGCGTCGGCCAAGTCGGAGACGTGGATGTAGTCGCGCACGCAGGTGCCGTCCGGAGTCGGGTAGTCGTCGCCGAAGATGGCGGGAGCCTTGCCCTGCTTGAGGCGATTGAACAGCATCGGGATGAGGTTCAGGATGGCCGGATCCTCAAGCTCCACCGGACCGCAGCCGGCCACGTTGAAGTAGCGCAGCGCGCAGAAGCGGATGCCGAACGGCTGCTCGCAGGCGCGTGCCATCCACTCGCCGAACAGCTTGGTCTGGCCGTAGGGGTTGATCGGCAGCATCGGGACGACGTCCTCAGGCACCACATCGACCGGCGGCACACCATAGGTGGCGGCGGAAGAGGAGAAGACGAGCTTCTTGGCGTTCTTGGACCGGGTCATGCCGGTGAGCACGTTGAGCATGCCGTTGATGTTCTGCTGGTAGTACCACAGCGGCTTCTCCACGGATTCGCCGACCTGCTTGCGAGCGGCGAAGTGGATCACGGAGTCGACGCCTTCGGCATCGAGGATTTCGGCCAAACGCTCGCCGGCGCCCGGGGCGGCGATATCCATGCCGTACAGGCGGGAGCCTTCGATGCGAGTGGGCTTGCCGTAGCTCAGATCGTCGACGACAACGACCTTTCGCCGGCCTGATGGAGTGCGTGAACGACATGCGCGCCGATGTAGCCGCAGCCGCCGGTGACGAGAACTGTCATAGTTGACCTTTCCTTGTGCGGGTTGCAAGTGTCGGCCGTGGGAGTTCAGCGGCTGTTCACTTTTGGTCCGCTTTGTTACCTTTTGAAACAATTTGAGTATATCACACGAACATAATCGCACAAAACGGTGGTGTCGTCCGGCAATATCTGCATTCATTAGGTCGATTTGGCGTTCATTAGGTAGGTCGGCCCGGAGCCGGCCCGCACGGACACCGGGTAAACGGCGATATGGTGGTTGGTATCGCACACCACCTACCTAATGAACGCCAAATCGACCTAATGAATGAACAGCGGTGCGGCGCACAAGGAAAATCCGAGGAATATATGACCAATCCCGAATCCACAGCAATCGATCCCGTCGCCGCGATGGGCACAGACCACCCGAGGCACCGGCGCACCCCTGCACAAGGTGCTCTCCTTCGTACGCCGCTCCGGACGTTTGGACGATCGCCTGCAGCGCGCATGGGACAACTATGCCGGCACATATCTGTTGGATATTGCGGCCGGCAACCTGCTGGACGTGCGCGAAGGCGTCACGCTCGACCGCGCGTTCGTGGAGTCCGCATGGGGCAACGATAATCCGCTCATTGTGGAAATCGGCACCGGGCAGGGAGAAAACGTGGTGGCAGCAGCCGCAGCCCACCCGGAGACGAACTTCCTTGCTCTAGAGGGTCTATGACCCCCGGCGTGGCCACGCTGCTGCTCGCCGGCAAGCAGGGGCTGACCAACATTCGCGTGGCCCAGGTCAATGCGCCCGAGCTGTTCAAGGTGACCGCGGCCGGCACCGTGGCCGAGGTATGGACCTTCTTCCCCGACCCTTGGCCCAAGAAGAAGCACCACAAGCGCCGCATCGTGCAGAAGGCCATGGCCGGCGACATTCATCGCGCGCTGGTCACAGACGGCGTCTGGCGTATCGCCACCGACATCGAGGACTATGCCCTGCACGTGCACGAGGTGATGGACGGCCTCGATGGCTGGAAGAACCTGGGCAGCGTAACCGTCAGCCTGCCGCTGGAGCACGTGGGCAAGGGCAATGCCGACATGGCCGCCGATATGCCGCACGCCGACTTCACCGAATCCGAGCGATTCGAGGGCCGCGTGCTCACCAACTTCGAGAAGAAGGGCCTGGCCGCCGGCCGCGTGATTCATGACTTCACCTATCAGGCCGTTACCCTGAACTGATTGCGACACGCCGAAATGCCGTCGATTTGCATAACCGAACAACCTCCCGTAAAGTAACTCGAGTTGTTCGCCCCCATCGTCTAACGGTTAGGACACCAGACTTTCAATCTGACAACGAGAGTTCGACTCTCTCTGGGGTACTTCACTAAAGACCCCGGTCATAGCGACCGAGGTCTTTTCGTATTCGCGGGACCAGGTCTGAAAGCATTCGGCCCGCTTGATATGTGCTCATGGTTTCATCTCAGCACGTGTTCGCGCCCGCCACAGGACTGTCCCACCGTAGACGATGTGACATCATCCACACTGTGACTTCGCGCACAGAGTCCCGACACCGTCCTCACCTCGTTTATCGGCACCATGCGTGTATAACCACATATGGCATTATCGGCGAATATCGGCCGGCAGACCAGTTGCACAAGGAGAACATCATCCACATGGCAGACACCGCCAACACCAACACCAACGCCTGGTTGCCGGCGCTCAAGCGGCGTTTCCGCTGACCATACCGATTTGCCTGGGATTCCTGTTTCTCGGCGCCTCATACGGCATTCTCATGGGCACCAAAGGGGCTTCTCCTTTGTATGGCCGATGCGAGCGCGTTCATCTTCGCCGGTTCAATGGAATTCGTCACGGTGAATCTGCTGCTCTCCGCGTTCAACCCGCTCGCCGGCTTTCTGCTGGCCCTGATGGTCAACGCCCGTCACCTGTTTTATGGACTATCCATGCTCGGCAAATTCAAGGGCTCGGCTGGAAGCGTCCGTACCTGATTTTCGGCATGTGCGACGAGACCTTTGCCATCAACTCCACCGCGAAAATCCCCGCCGGTATCGACCGAAGCTGGTTCTACTTCTGGGTCACGCTGTGCAACCAGCTGTATTGGGTGACCGGCGCCACACTGGGCGGGCTGATTGGCGCGCATCTGCCGTTCAATACCGACGGTCTTGATTTCGTACTGACCGCGCTGTTTCTGGTGATCTTCCTCGATCAGTGGCTCGCCGGCAAGCATCGCGAGCGACTGTCCGCCGTCATCGGTGTGCTGACGTCGCTGGCCTGCCTGCTGATATTCGGGGCCAAGGATTTCATGATTCCCTCAATGATCGCCATGCTGATACTGTTCGTCGCGTTGCGCCCGCATCTGGATGTGTTGCGGCCGGCCGCCGACGCCCCGGAAGCCACGGCAGACCGTGCCATGAGCCACGCAGCGGACCAGCAGAAGGAAGGACAGACGCGATGACGATGACCATCTGGCAAGGCGCGCTCACCATCGTGACGGTGGTGCTGGGGACGATGTGCACCCGTTTTCTGCCGTTCCTGGTATTTCCCGAATCCAAGCAGCCGCCGCGCGTCATCGAATATTTCGGCCGAGTCCTGCCCTATGCGATGACCGGTCTGCTGGTGGTATACGCACTGCGCAACACCCGATTCTGACCGGTTCACACGGCCTTCCGGAACTCATCGCCTGCACCGTCATCGTGCTGCTGCACGTATGGAAACGCAATATGCTGCTTTCAATCGCCGGCGGCACAATTGTATATATGTTGCTGGTGCAACTGGTGTTCTGAGGCACCCGACTCGTTAGTCTCTCCCTCCGCTTCGCTATGCTCAGCACCTCCCTTACAGAGGGAGGTAATCTTCTGTACCTTCCTCTGACGAGGGAGGCGGCACCGCGAAGCGGTGACGGAGGTAGAGACCCGCAGTCGTAAGACTGCGAAACACACAGCATCGGCCACAGGCCGATTCCTACAGCTGCTTCGCCACCCAATCGACGATGTACGGGGCGACTTCCCTCAATCTGGTCGATGGCGACCTCGAACTCGTGCTTGCCGCCGTACCACGGGTCCACCAGATCGATCTGATCTTCGCGGCCGGGCTTCGGCTTGGGCAGATTCGGGTCGAAGCTGCGGTACATGTGCACTTCGGCGCGCTTGCCGGCCGGCAGCATGCGCAGCAGGGCGCGCATGTGGGAGGCGGTCATCGGCAGGAACAGGTCGGTACGGTCGATTTCCTCACGTGAGATGCGGTGTGCGAAGTGGTCACGCGGAATCTCATCACCATAGCCACGTTCGCGTAACACGCGCACGGCACGCGGGTCGATCGGATGGCTCCACTCCTCGTCGGACACACCGCTGGATTCCACGTTCACCTGGTCGCCGAGACCGCGCTCATTAAAGAAGTGACGCAGAATAATCTCGCCCATAGGCGAACGGCAGATATTGCCGGTGCAGACGGTCATTACGGTGTAGGGCTGGGTATTGCTCATAGCTTTGAATCAATCCTCAATCGGGCTTCACCGGGCCGCACACGGCCCGAATGTGTTTTTGGGGTCGAATGAATATGAATCCGGCTCATGCCGCTATAAAGGGCATAAGCCGGATTCGCATGCTTACTTGGTTTTGACCAAGATACGGAAACGATAGGAATCGATGCCGGACTCCTCCTTGGCGGGCGTACGCCACTCACCCACTTCGGCTTCCCGCCACATCCCGGCGTCGACCAGCGACGCCATATCGGGCGCGTAGCTGTCGGCATCCACGGTGGCGGCCAGATCAGTCACATAGGCTTTGTCCGCGAACGGCAAAGCCTTGGCGAACAACTGGGCGCCGCCGATGATCCAAATCTCCGAACGGTCCAGACCGTCGTCCGGAATCGCCTCCTGACGGGCCATATCGAGCGCGTCGTCAAGACTGGTGACCACAGTGGCCCCCCGGCGCACGGTACATCGGATCGTGGAAACGACGATGTTGTCGCGGTTGGGCAGCGGCCGGTACTTGCCCCCCAGCGATTCCCAGGTCTTACGACCCATAATCACCGGATGGGAGACGGTCAGCTCCTTTGAAATGCTTCATATCCTCGGCACAGTGCCAAGGCATGCCACCATTGAGGCCGATGGCACCGGCGCGACCTTTCCTTGTCACGGGCTTCGGCCCAGATAAGATTCACCGAGAAGGTCTTGGGATAATCGTCACCCCAGTCTTCTTCAGTGGCAGACAGCCCGGCAGATCCGCTCGGGTTCGTGATAGCCGCTACGGCTACTGTCATGCTCCATTTCGCTTACTCCTCCTGGATTGCGGAACTGGGCCTTAGTGTAGTGGACAGCGAAGACTCGGGGGCCGTCACCTTCACAGTATTCGCTGTCCACGAAAACGGTAATCAGCATCAGACCGCAACAGGTGCCTTAATAGTGGGGTGATGCTGGTAGCCGACGACCTTGAAGTCCCTCATACTGGTAGTCGAACAGGGAATCGGCCTTACGGATCTCGATGGTCGGGTACGGGTAGGGCTTGCGGCCCAGCTGCTCAAGGAACTGGTCGACGTGGTTGTCGTAAACATGGCAGTCGCCGCCGGTCCAGACGAATTCGCCCGGCTTGAGCCCGGCCTGCTGCGCCATCATCATGGTGAGCAGCGAGTAGGAGGCGATATTGAACGGCACGCCGAGGAACATGTCGCAGGAACGCTGGTACAGCTGGCAGCTTAGCTTGTCGTCGGCCACGTAGAACTGGAAGAGCGCGTGGCAGGGCGGCAACGCCATCTTCTCCACCTCGGCCGGATTCCACGCGGAGACGATCATGCGGCGCGAATCCGGATGATGCTTGATGAGGTCGAGCACATTGGAGATCTGGTCGATGGTGCGATTCGGGTCCTCGGGGGTCGGCGCGGGCCAGGAACGCCACTGCACGCCATAGACCGGGCCCAGATCGCCGTTCTCGTCCGCCCACTCATCCCAAATATGCACGTTGTGCTCCAGCAGCCAGTTGATGTTGGAGGAACCCTTCAAAAACCACAGCAGCTCATAGGCCAGGCCTTTGAAGAACACGGTCTTGTGGTCAGCAACGGGAAGTACTTCGACAGGTCAAAGCGCATCTGCTGGCCGAACAGGGAAATCGTGCCGGTGCCGGTGCGATCGGACTTCAGCGTGCCTTCGGTCAGGATCTTGCGCACCAGGTCCTCATAGGGCATCGGAATGTCCGTTTCGGGACGTGCGGGGATACGGGAGCGAATATCTGCGAGTTGTTCTTCGGTCAAAGCCATGTGCACCAGTGTAGCTTAGGGGCATAATAGAGAAGTCCGATGATGCGGGAGAGCGGCCAGGTGCCGCGCTCCCCCCCGCTGGCATGGCGATGGGCCAGATCGCCGGCGGCTGAAAATAAAGGAGCAGCTATGGGTAAGCGACTGTGGGTTGAGCGTAACAAGGACGGTTCGTGGGATGCGTTCAGCGACGATGGCGCACACATTAAGTTCGGCAAGGATCGTGGCCAGTTCACGCCGGGCGATCTGATGAAGGTCGCGCTGGCCGGTTGCGCCGCGCTGTCCAGCCAGTTCGCCATCGAACATACGCTGGGTGAGGGCAAGGGTGCCAAGATTGTGGTGGATGGCACGTACGACCCGGAAAAATGACGCCTACACCGGTTTCGAGGAGCAGGTGGTGATTGATGCTTCCCGACGCCGGTCTGTCCGAGGAGGATGCCGACAAGCTCAAGGAGCGCGTCACCCGCCATATCGACAAGGGGTTGCACGGTCAAGCACACCTACGTGCAGGAGACCCCGGTGCGCATGAACGTCACCGTCAAGCACTGAGACGGGATATAAATTGAAGAGGCTCCCTGGCGGGAGCCTCTTTCCGTATATTCGGACTTTACTGGCGATCGGGATCGATGGTCTTTTCGATCTGCTGGGCGACTTCAGGCTCGGCTGCGGACACCGGAATCTCCTCGACGCCGGCAATCTCCTCCAGCGACTTGGTAGGCACTTCGGCGGGCGAGCTCGGCACGGTGTCGAGACGCGATTCCGCGGCCTCAACATACTTGCGCGGCACCACGTACACCGGGCCGACCGCATGCTGCAGCAGTCCCTGGCTGGTGGAGCCCAGCAGCAAGCCAGTGAAGCCACCGCGACCACGGGAGCCGACAACAACCACATCGTGATCGTAGCTGGCCTTGGTCAGGGCGCTCACGGCCGGGCCGGAAACAATCTGCTTGTTGATCTTCAGATCAGGATGCGATTCCTGCAACGGCTTGATGCGCACCTCAAGATCGTCCTTGTAGGACTCCATGATGGCGTCCTCGCCATCCACGCCCTTCAGGTTCGGCACAGCGGAAATCACGTCCAGTTCCGCACCCCAGCACGTGGCGAAGTCGGCGGCAATGTCCAGCCTTCAGACCCCACTTGGATTCGTCGGAGCCGACGGCCACCTTGGTGATCGTGTTGTTCAGGTGCATCAGGTTACCGTCATCATCGGTGTACGGCACCACCACAATCGGGCAGTAAGCATATGCCGGCAGCGATGAGGACGTGGTTCCCAGCAGACGCTCCGCCAGACCGCCCTTGCCACGGTTGCCGATGACGATCAGATTATAGTTGCGCGACAGTTCGACGAACACCGATGCCGGATCTCCCGTAACAATCAACGTCGCGGCCTCGACGCCCTGCTCATCGGCGATGGCCTTGGCCTTCGACAGAATCTCCTGAGCATCGGAATGCGCGGCGTTATCGTCCCCCATCGCCGTGTAAGTGGCATCGAACGAAACGGCGGCATAGCTCGGCAGGGAATATGCGCAGACAATCTGCAGCGTCAGCCCCGCGTGCTTTGCATAATTCGCGGCCCACCATGTTGCCTTTGTAACTGGCATGCGACCCGTCAACGCCGACGAGAATAGCCTTGTCGTTAATCATGACGACCTCCTTGAAGTTATTGCGGCACGAATACCGCGTATCTCCAACAATACCCTGCGACACTCGGTTTGGCCGGTATCCTCCGCTCAAAAAGATATTCGCATATACGAAAAAGGCACATCCCAAAGGACGTGCCTTAATACGAATTCGCTTACCGCATAATTCTTGTCACATCACGCGGCGAATGGAATATCCAGCTCCACCGAATACGGAAACGTCGCTTACTGCCGTTCCCTGCACCGGGTTCATAGCATTCATCACCTGTCCGTTACCGATGTAAATGGCCGCATGAGTACCATTCGCAAGAATGTCACCCGGCTTGGCATCCGCCAAGCTTGCGACCGGAGTACCCACAGTGGCTTGAGCACCAGAGCTTCGCGGCAGGGAGATGCCAAACTGGGAGAAGACGTACTGCACAAAACCAGAGCAATCCCATCCTGCCGGAGTGTTGCCGCCGGCAACATACGGATAGCCTTGGAACTTCAGTGAGAAGCTAGCAAGCTCAGCGCCAGTGCCAGTCATTTTACCCAAGTCAACCTGTGGAATCGACGCACGCTGTTCAGAGCGGCTGGCTGCCGCAGCAGCAGCGGACTGGGCTGCCGCAGCTTCATCAGCGGCTTTCTGAGCCGCCGCCGCAGCAGCAGCTTCCTTCTCGCCCTGAGACTCGGTCTGTGGCACATCAAGAGTCTCGATGCCACCCCATTTAGAGTTCTCATCAACCGAGGTGGAGGTGGGTTCGGCGAACAAATTCTTCTTCACCGAACTCGCCTTCGGGAAAGAACGTGAGGACACCACAGCACTCGTCTGCGCGGAATCGGCAGAGGCAAACGGGGCTACGCACGCAAACATGGCACCCGTGGCGATAATCGCCACTGATGAGGAAATAATAGTCTTAACGTTCATCATCAACGCCATACCCTAGCACACATGGGTCGATTTCATAACAGGAATAGCATTTCGAAGATGAAGTCGCGGGCGCATCACTCGGCAGGAGAACGCAACAGGCCTCGGATACCGATTGGCATCCGAGGCCTGCAATATATCAATCAATAAGACTGCATCACGGGATACGCACCACAATGGTGAGCTTTTCGGTCATGGCACTAGCGAGAGCCACGCTGTAGCCATTCCATCCACCATGGACCGCCTGACCGTTGCCGACATACAACGCCACATGATCGTAGTGTGCACCACCGTTCCATCCACCGGTGTTGGCATAAATCAGAATATCGCCCGGCTGCAGGGATCCGTCTGTAACTACGTGGCCACCGGGAACATTGACGTACTCTTCAGGCCAACCGTGGAAGTTAATACCACGGGCCGCCAACGCTTGACTGACCAATGCGGTGCAGTCCATGCTCTGTCCGATCAAAGAATACGCACGGTCGATAGAGGCACCGGCACCAGCGGAAACCGAACCACTGGCATCGGAATAAGTAACAGAAGAGCGAGACTCATTACGGCTCGCGGCGTTGGCCTGCTCCTGGGTCGCCTGAGCCTCGACCTCTGCCTGCTTCTTGGCCTCCTCTTCGGCAGCCTTCTTGGCCGCTGCGGCATCCTTTTCCACCTGAGATTCCGTCTGCGGCACATCGAGGTTCTCAATGCCACCCCAATCAGCATTGTCCTCAACGCTCGTGGCAGTGGCTTCAGTCGTCAGATCTTTGCGCACCTGGGTGTACGAGGGGAAGGACTTGGTGGAAGTCACAGTAACACCCTCAGCTGCAGTTGCTGTAGGAACAAACATAAACAAGCAGGCACAGGAGACAATCGCGGCAACAATGGAAGAAGCTACAGTTTTGGTCTTCATAGAACCATCACCCCACACGGTGCGCATTAACTCGTACAGGATGGAAGAAATAAACACCCCGGAGCTATTGGGATATATCGGCGTGTCGGCACAGGTCGTTCGACTAATACGCAGCCGCAACACTTGAAATGCCATTTCGCGCGAACGATTGCCGATAGGGCGACGTCACATCCGAACAGTAATCACCGAATGTAAGCCAATGAAATGAATCAGTAGTGAACGTACTGGAACTTACCGGCTTCGGCGGCGCTGAACGTACGGGTCGAAATCACACCCAATCCCTTGGCATTGGATTCGAGATCTCAATGGAGCCGTCGGCATTGATCTTTTCCAGAACGGCAACATGGCCGTACGCGTCATCGGCATCGGCCTGGCCAGGAGCGAACACCACAGCATCACCGACATGGCGAGGAGTGTTGTCCACCCAATAGCCCAGAGCGGAAGCTGACGCCGCCCACGCGCCACCATTGCCGAAGTTGCCGCTGGAAGGCAGGCCCAGTTCGGCACGACGCTGGTACGCGTACCACGTGCACTGCCCCCACGGATAGTTGTTGAGTTGGTGCCAACGGCATGGTTCGGGTTGAAACCAGCCGGCACAGCATCGCCATCGGCATCCACGAGAGCCGACACCACAGGATTGTTCGCATTATTGCGATTCATCAGCTTGGCGTCCAAGGTGCTGTCTGAATTGCTCAGCCCCCAGCCGCCTTCATTGGTGGACTGTGCGGTAACGGAGGATGAACTCAAATCAGTACGCGCTTCGAACGAGAAGCCGCAGTCACATCGCTGATGCGCTTAATCTGCGTGGTCGTCGTGCCGGATCAGCCACGAACGAGTTCGTGGCGTCTTCATTGTTGGAAAACGCGAGAGCACCTGCGGCCGTGCCGACCAGAGCGGCCAGTGAGGCCGAGGCAAGAATATGGCTACGGCGTTCAGCGGCACGAGCGGCCTCACGAATGGAACGGCGGGTCTGGGGAGCGATTTCGTTGATCTTCTCGGCAATGGCCGGATCAAGCCCCAAAACAACAGCGTCGCTACCAGCGGATTGCACCGCGCGCACGGCACGAACGGAATGAGAACCCTTGCCGGAGGCAAACAATGCCTTCGCTAAGCTGAACTTCTGGCGCGAGACCGTGGTCGCTTTATGCGAAGCATGCTTCATACTACGTTAACTCCTTGATGGGTTCGGCGGGGTCATTTCGACGACCTCGTATGACCGTCACAATTGAGTACTGTACAACGAACAGAGGTCAATCCTCAATGTGATCCCCACCATCAGGGTGTGTCAAACGATTTACGTAACCGTGCGGCCGGGTGAAAAACTGCCTTGTTTCCGCCCGTTCACGAACCTCACTATCCGGTTATCGGAAGAATCACTAACTCATGTCATTCCGACACACCGTAACCATGATGTGCTGCGTACATTCTGCACTGCATTCCGCATTGCCACCACTGCCGCCCGGCACCCCGGAATTCCGCAGTAGCCCCGCAGCAGTAATCCCGCACACCGAGCATTATCCGCGATATTCCCCAACACTGGTCTACCCTTGAAACCATGACTATCACACTGAGTATTCCCGAGTCGCTGCAGCCCGAAGATGGTCGCTTCGGCTCCGGCCCCAGCAAAATCCGCCCCGAACAGATCGCCGCGCTCGACGCCGGCGCCACCACCCTGCTTGGCACATCACATCGCCAGGCACCAGTCAAGCAACTGGTCGCTTCGATTCGTGAAGGTCTGCGCGAGTTCTTCCACCTGCCTGAAGGGGTATGAGGTGGCGCTTGGCAACGGTGGCGCCAGCGCGTTCTGGGAGATTGCCTGCGCTTCGCTGATCACCCGTCGCGCCGCATTCGGCACGTATGGCTCGTTCAGTGCCAAGTTCGCCGCGTCCGCCGCGAACGCACCCTTCCTTTGAAGACCCGATACTGTTCCCCGGCGAGCCGGGCACTTACCGTCTGCCTGAGCTCACCGAGGGCGTGGACACATATTGCTGGGCTCACAACGAGACCTCCACTGGTGGCCGCCCCGATTCGCCGCGTGGCCGGAAGTCGTGAAGCTGGTGCCTTGACCGTCATCGACGGCACCAGCGCAGCCGGCGCTTTGCCTGTGGACATCAGCCAGACCGACGTCTACTACTTCTCACCGCAGAAGGCCTTCGGTGCCGATGGCGGTCTGTGGGTCGCCATCCTCTCCCCGAAGCTATCGATCGTGCGGCAGGCGTCGAATCAAGCGCTCATCTGGAAGGCGCACATCGCTGGGTGCCGCCGTTCCTCTCGCTGACCACGGCACTGAACAACTCCCGCAAGGATCAGACCCTGAATATGCCCGCCGTGGCCACCCTGATCATGATGGAAAACCAGATTCGCTGGCTCAACAACAACGGCGGCCTCGCCTGGGCCACCACACGTTGCGCCAAGTCCGCATCCATCCTGTACTCGTGGGCCGAGCGCTCCGAATACGCCGCTCCGTTCGTCGTCGATGCGGACGCACGCTCGAACGCCGTGGTCACCATTGATCTGGACGAGCGAGTCCAGGCCTCTCAGGTACTGTCCATCCTGCGCGAGAACGGCATTGTGGACGCCGCCGGCTACCGCAAGCTGGGCCGCAACCAGCTGCGCGTTGGCGTGTTCCCCTCGGTGGAACCGGCTGATGTCATGGCCTTCACCAAGTGCGTCGACTACGTGGTCGAGCACCTGTGATGGCAGCTATGCCCCTGCATTGCCGACCATATATGCCATGCACATTGATCGGTCTCAACTGATGCCGATTGAATAAATCGTAGGGAGGGATGTTTGACGCCCCTCCCTACTCTTACTACAGTGCATGAGTATGAAGTTCGCGCCTCTCATTGACCCTGCCGTCCGCAAAACCCGCACCCAAGCCCGTACGGGTGGATCTGCGTAAGGTGTTTGCCATCGGTACCGGTCTATGGATTGTGGCGTTGATTGTCGTGCTGATTCTGCTGGCCGTGGGCTACAGCGTAATGCCGTTGGTGATTATGTGCGTGGCCGGCGTCATTATTGGCTTGCTACTGCTGGTCTGGGAATACTTCGACCGCTGGGACTACCGCCGCCTCGGACAGTAACGCAACACAAGCTCCCTCTGATGACGGGAGCTGTCAGCGTAGCTGATTGAGGGAGAGACCGCGGCCGCAGGTCGCTCATCAAACAGCATTGGTGGCATGCAAGGCATGCCACCAATTCCTCTACCTCACTGCGCCAACGGCAACGTAAGGCTGAACGTACTGCCTTGCCCGGGCGCGCTCCATACGGTCACATCGCCATGATGGGTCAGCGCCACATGCTTGACGATGGCCAAGCCTAGGCCCACGCCATCCGCCGTGCGATTGCTCTGTTCCACGCCCCGGTAGAACCGCTCGAAGATGCGCGCCTGGTCCTTCTTAGCGATGCCCGTGCCTTGGTCAATCACGCGAATCACCGCGCGGTCGCCATCCTTGTCTTTGGATGCGGACACGCTGACCACGCCATTTTCCTTGAATAGCCGATGGCGTTTTCGATGAGCTTGGTCACGGCGCTGTCGATCTGGTCCGCCTCACCATTGATGACTAGATCATCGTCGCCCTTGATGTTCAGCTGCACGCCAGCCTCGGCTGCCTGCGGCTCCAGTCGCGCCGCCGTGGCCCTGAGCTGTTCCATAACGTTCAGTCGGTTGGCGGAAGACGGCGTAATCGGCTCCTGCGCGCGTATGAGCAGCAGCAAAATCAGACACCATGTGGTTGAGCTTGCTGCAGCTGGAACGCACCCGGCGAGCGTCGGCAGCCACCTGCTGTTCGTCCAGATTGCCGGACTCCAGCGAATCGGCGAGTTTGGCCAGAGCCTCAGTGGGGCCCAACAATTGCTCGGACACATTGGTAATAAACGAGTCACGCACTTGAGCGAAACGAATCACATCACTGACATCGGTAATCAACACGATGACGAACTGCTCGTTGATACGCCCTACAGTCACCTTCAGCCAGTTGGGGCGGTGGACGGACTGCGTGGCGACGTGATCGCCCTTGTTCTGGTCTGCGACGTACCGCTCCGGGTATCGGTGGTCAAGTCGAACTGGCGCTTGCCACCGGACTTGCGCGCCTCGTGAATGGCATCCAGCACATGCTGCTGGGCAATGGCGTCATCTGACACCACACCCAGGCGGTAGGCGGCGGGATTGCAGCGGACCACCTCGTCGTGCTCGTCGACCACCACGGACGCACCTGGCAGCATGGACAGCAGCGTGGCGGTGTCGTCGGACAGATCGTCATTGTCGTCATCATCGGCCAGCGGCGATTCCATGGACACTCGATGTCGCAAATCCCACGATGAGCGTGATGATTCCTACCACAAATAAAACAGCCGTGACAATAAGAGCAATCGCGGCGACGAGCGGCATCTGTGTCATGCCCCATTCTTTCACACCACACGCCGGGATTGCGGTTTGCCGGCACGCCGGTAACATGAATTTCAGGTGAACAACCCAATGAACAGTAGAACAACTTGAGGTTGCCATTACCTACGTTGGAGTGGGGAACAAGTACTGGAATAATACACTGGTACAGGTTGCAATAAGCAAGCATGAAAGGCTAGAGAAATGCGCGTTATTTTCAACGAGGAGCTGAAGCAGGTTGCTGACGACCTCGACCGTATGGCGCAGAACGTACGCAAGGCGATCAAAGGAGCTGGGGAAGCCCTGCTGAATCAGGACGTTGAAGCCGCACAGACTGTGATTGACGGCGACATCGAAATCGATGCCCTGGAGTCCCTGTGATTGACCAGTGCGTCAAGTTGCTCGCCAAGCAGAATCCGGTGGCCACCGATCTGCGTGTGGTCGTTTCCACCATGCGTCTGGCTTCCACGTTCGAGCGTATGGGCGATCTTGCCCGCCACGTGGCCGAGGCCGCTCGCCGCACCTATCCGGCCGCCGCGATTCCTGAATCCGCTCAACCGGTGTTCGCCGAGATGATCGACTTCCTGACAACACCGCTGACCAGCTGGTGGCCATGCTCTTCGATCGCGATGCCAAGACCGCCGAGGCCATCATCCTGGCTGACGACAAGCTGGACAATCTGCACCACCAGACCTTCGATCTAGCGCTGTCCGATGACATCACCCGTCAGCAGACCGTGGATATCGTGCTGCTGGGCCGCTTCCTGGAGCGTCTCGGCGATCACGCCGTGTCCGCCGCCCGCCGGTGTACATCGTCTCCGGCTTCCGACCCCACTAAAGGAGCCGACCCGCGACGAGGGCACCGACATCGACTGGATTGGGACTTGTTCTCACATTGGGCGAATAACTGAACACTTGTTCTCCTGTGGTTTGAGGAGGATGCCCGAAAGCGGCGATCCGGCTACGGCTGGACGCCGTTTTTGTTGCTTTTGGGCGGTACACCGGCGTATCCATGGGGCGGCAAAACACCCATAGGGCGGTCCATGGGGCGGTTTGAAGGATATGTGAAACCGCGGAATTAAGCCATTCTGGCATACCGCCCCATGAGGGTTTTACCGCCCCATGGTAATCACCGCCCCATGGGGATTTGGCAGGCATAGCAAAGGGAGCCGCACGTTATGTGCGACCTCCGCTTGTACCGTGTTAGCGGCTTAGGCTCACTTCTGGCCCTGAGCGGCGACGCGGCGGCACCGGCAGCAGCAGCCTCCGGGTCCAGGTACTCGCCACGCGGCTTGATCGGCTTGAAGTTCTCGTCCAGCTCGTAGAGCAGCGGGATGGCGGTCGGGATGTTGACCTGCGTCTCTTCCTCAGACAGGTTGTCCAGCATCTTGACGATGGCGCGGAGGGAGTTGCCGTGGGCAGCAATCAGCACGGTCTTGCCGGCCTTGAGCTCCGGCTCGATAGCGGACTCGAAGTACGGCTTCACGCTCAACAACGTTGGCCAGGCACTCGGCTTCCGGAACCGGATCGCCGGCGTAGCGCGGGTCGTTGTTCTGGGCGTACTGGTCGTTCGGGTCGATCTCCGGGCGGCGGGGTGGCGTAAGAACGGCGCCACAGCATGAACTTCTCGTCGCCGTACTCTTCTTCGCGGATCTCGGTGCTTGTTCTTTGCCCTCGCCCGTAGTGACGCTCGTTGAGACGCGCCAGTCACGCTGAACCGGAATCCACAGACGATCTGCGGCATCAGAGCGATGTTGGCGGTGTTGATGGCGCGACGCAGCAGGGAGGTGAACACGATGTCCGGAAGGACGTTCTTCTCCTTGAGCAGCTCGCGCCACGCTTGGCTTCGGCTTCACCCTGCTCGGTCAGCGGTACGTCGACCCAGCCGGTGAACTGGTTAGTTTTATTCCATGCGCTCTGTCCATGACGGAGCAGTACTAGTTTATAAGTCATACGGTTCAGTCTACAGCCGCGTGCGCCCAAACACGAGTATTGTCTTATTATTTCGCTCAGAGCGTCACGGAAACCGCCAGCACCACCGCAAACAGCAAGGTCTGGAAGCTGGCGGCGGGCAGAGCCGGGCGGAATGGACGTTTATTCACGCTGGAGACCATGCGCAGGTATTCCGACGCCCGAGATCAACAGCACTGCGCCCCCCACGGCCACCATAGGGTCGCGCACATGAGCAGGGCTATGGCCCACGCGGCCACGCGCAGCACACAATCAGCAGCGTACGCGCGCCGGATTCACCCAGCCGTACGGCCAGCGTGCACTTACCATGCTCACGATCCTCGTCGATGTCACGATATTGTTCACCATCATGATCAGGCAGGAGAACAGGGCCAGCCGCCACAGCACCCAATAGTCCGCCGACGTCCACCGTGCCGCACAGCGCGTATTCGGTGCCCAATACCGCAGCCAAGCCGAAGAACAGGAACACGCCGATTCTCCCAGCCCGACGTATCCATACGGATGCTTGCCACCGGTGTAGAACCAGCCGGCCAGCAAGGAGGCCACACCCACGGCAAACAACAGCCACCAGCTTGGGAAATCACGATAGCGGCAATGCCGCATATGCAGGCGATGGCAGGCGCAAATCATCGCCACGAACAGTACATGCTGCTTATTTGCGCAATAC
>VOFB01003806.1_pt1 | contig 27302 bp, 28 predicted proteins | sample 5384141 | NCBI WGS metagenome assembly VOFB01 (sample SAMN12384721, study PRJNA508395) | human gut metagenome | isolation source: healthy gut A | host: Homo sapiens | reverse complement strand
ATGCTATTATAGACATGGAGGTGGCAATATGGCTGGTAAATACACGATGCGAAGCAAAGAAGAAAAAGTTAGCTATTGTAAAGAGGAATTTAGCAGGAGAAACTTCAAGGTCGCTCGAAAGAGAAACAGGATGCAGTCAGCGGTTAATACAAGAGTGGACCAGAAAGTATCTAGCAGAAGGTGAAGCCGGGCTGGAAGTTAAGAAGAAACCCGGGAATCCTTTATCTCGTTATGAGCGCCGGAAGGAACTGACCTACGAGGAGCAGCTGCAATACCAGATCGAACTGCTGAAGCGAGAGCTGGTTAAGAAAGAGGCGGAGGTACTTCGTTTAAAAAAACGGAACGAACGAAAAGGGGGCGATGCCCGAAAAAGATGATCCGAGAGATGTATGCTGAGATTCAAAAGCAGACAGACAAACATTCTGTCAGCGAACTTTGCGAAATCTACGGTGTTTCTCGCAGCGGCTACTACAAGTGGTTGAAGCGAGCAGGACAGTTAAACCGGTATGAGAAAACACATAAAATACTGGATAGTTATGTCCTGGACATCCATTCCCACCACCCAATGATGGGATACCGCCAGATCAGGGATAAGCTGTACCTTGAATTCGGTTGGATCGTCAGTGATCCTACTGTTTGGAAGTCAATGAAGCGACTGAGAATTCACGGATACACCAGGCGCAGGAAAGCTGCGGCCACAGGAACCAACTTAGAACACATCCGCTATGCCAACGTACTGAACAGAAAATTCAAAGCAGAGAAGCCGATGCAGAAGATTGTGACGGATGTTACTTATATCAAACATAACGGCAAGTGGTATTATCTTGCAGGCTATTTGGATCTGTTCAACAACGAGATTCTGGAATGGGAACTCAGCGATACTTTTGACAATTTCCTCGTTATGAAGCCGGCAGAGCGCCTGGGCAAGGCCACCGGAATGCCCATGATCGTGGGCGAATGGCACATTGGCGCCGCCGACAGCGGTCTGGATTTTGGCGCGCTGTATTATGCGGAGACGCAGGCGCTTCGCGCGCAAGCCATTCGATATTACCTGGAGCAGAGCACGCAGGCAGAGCACCTGGTGGGCATCCATTATTTCGAATACAACGACCAGCCATACCTGGGACGATTCGACGGAGAATGCTACAACATCGGGCTTATCGACGTGTGCAACCGTCCCTACCCCTTGGTTGTGCGGGAATTTGAAGATTTTGCCCGGCACATGTATCCTCTGCTGGAAGGGTTGGAACAGCCCACATGCCAGCCGGTTCCCATTTGGGACATGTCCAGAAAACAAATCTGAACCAAGGAGCCAAATGTATGCTATATTACACGCAGCCCACTCCATCCCGGTTCTATCACGACCTGCGAAACGCGCAGGACGACCGAACCGTACTTACCAATCCCCATAAGGGGTGGTATTTCCACTACATTGACAACGGCATGCGCGCGCCAAAGTATCGCAACACCTTGAAACCGGGCGATGACCTGAAGGCCTATCCTGGCCTGAATCACATGTATCTGCGCTTCGATTGGAGCGACATTGAGGAAGAAGAAGGCGTCTATCACTGGGAAAAGCTGGACGATATTCTGGAAACGTGGGGAAAGCGCGGCTATCGGTTTTCCATGCGGATGTGCACCTTCGAGGCCAACCGTCCGATGATTCCCTACGCAACGCCGAAATACGTATCTGACGCAGGCGCTGCCGGCACAAATTTACCTGCATGGAACCCGATTATGGCGATCCGATCTATTTGGAAAAACTGGAACGCTTCATGGCGGCCTATGGCGAACATTACAACGGGCATCCCTCTTGGATTTCATTGACGTGGGCACTTTCGGCACCTGGGGCGAAGGTCACACGACCTCCGGGTCCTGCCGTTCATACAGCCTGGAGGTGCTGAAACGCCATATTGATCTGCATCTGAAAAATTTCCCGGACACATACGTCCTGGTAAACGACGACATGATCAACCACATGGCCGCGACAAATCCTCAGGACGCCGCATATTTGTTGGAATACTGCGCAGGCAAGGGCATGGGCATGCGGGATGATTCGCTGTATGTACACGGATATTGCGTAAATTACGGTTGCGACATGCTGCAAAATCCCACCGGATTCGATTGGCTTTGGCGCAGTGGCCCGGTAGATTTGGAATCCGCGCATCAATCCATGCAGCGGGCGGACGACATGGACGGTGGGTTTCGCTTTCTGGAGGCGATGCGGCGTACGCATGCCACCTATGCCGGTTTTCACGGAGACATCTATGCGTGGTATGAGAACAACAAAGCGTTTCACGACTTCTGCGCCAATCGTTTGGGCTACTGGTATTTCCTGGAAGGATACGAATTGCCCGATCTATGCTGCGGAACCGACGCGGTGCTCACCCTGCACATCAGCAACCGGGGATTCGCGCCCGCATATCACCTTTATGAAACGCGCATCATCGCCAGAGACCAGGACGGCCACGAATTCCGGCTGAACCGGGAAAGCCCGGACAATCGCCGCTGGATGAACGGCGAGACCGTGCAGGAACGAATCCGCCTGCGCACCCGGGATTTGCCCGCCGGCGCATACACATTGCATCTCGGGCTCTTTGACCAAGAAAGGCCGGTGCTTTTTGCCATGCGAAGCGACTTCCGGGACAAGCAAGGCTATCACTGCCTGGGGGAAATGCGAATTCGGGAATAACCAAAAAATTTGCAAAAGAACGCGGCATCGACGGAATGCCGCGTTCTTCTTCGCTGCGGAATGCAGATCAATTTCTGTCTCTTTCGAAATTGCTTTGCCGAAAGCGCGAAGGGGTAAGCCCCGTGATGCGTTTGAAAATTGCCGCAAAGGAGGCACTGTCCTGAAATCCGGCCATATAGCATGTTTCCGTAACGGAAGCACCCCCGGACAAAGGCAATTGCGCGCATATGCCATGCGACGGGAAAGCAAATACGCATGCGGCGTACAGTGCAGGTATTTTCGAAACAGCCGGTTCAGATAGGATGGGCTAACCGCCGCCACCCCGCTGATCGTTGCATTGGTAATGCTCTCCTGGAAATGACCGTTGATGTAATCCAGCGCGGCCATCAGCGGCGTCGGATAAAAGGAGGCACTTTGCAGCGGCGCGGCGTATTCACGACAGGCATGGATGGCACACAGGATTTCCAGCAGCATGGATAGCGCCATCAAATTGCCATGGGCAGGATTTTCCCGCAGACAGTTCAGCAGACGATAGAAGCTTTCGTTCAGCGATTTCAACCGTTCCGCATCCGGCCGAAGAAGCACGATGGGCTGCTGTTCCGGGACACGTTCGGCAAACAGGCGAACCAACGCATCTCCGCCCGTCAGACAGGCCAACGCCGCAGGTTCAAACAACAATTCAAAGTATTCAATCATCTGTTCATAGGGAATATCGCCGTAATGAATGTCATGCGGACGGTACAGCAGGATATCTCCCGCATTCGCCACATGGGATTTTCCATTGATGATGATGTAGCTATGTCCCTCCACAAACAGATTGATTTTGCATTGACTCAAATTCACCTCGCTTCTCCAGCTGTTGACGGAATGCATGCCCTTGATATAAATCAGCCGGACTTCCGGCGCGTCCGGTACCGCATGAATACAATATTGCTCCATCGTAAAGTCTCCTCAAACGCGTTCGTTGTTCATAAATCAAATGATTTCTGCGCGAAAATCCCTATCAATCTCATCTTTTTCTGCACTATACTCTATTATAGACGGGAAGCACGACACCGTCAAGCGCTGAAAATCCGCACACACACCAAGGAGGTTTGCGAAATGAAATATCCGCCCATCGCAATGACATGGAGAACACAAAAAATTCGAGAAGAATATCTCAAGATGCCCGTGCCGCAGGAAGACAATCCCTATCTTGACAAAAAAATACAAACATTTCTGCACGGGAGACCGCTGGATCACGTTGGGCTTTTTGGAAGGCTGGCTTGCGCACGAAGACGCTCCCACCACCCGCAGGCGCCGTTCTTATGCCGAAGCGGCGGAATTATACGCGGCACAACCCATCATTACGGAACACGAACTGCTGACAGGGCATCTGTATCTGCCGGAATACACGCCGGAAGAACAGAAGCGTTACGATCAACTGTGCGAAATGTTCCGCATGTCCTCCGTTACGCTTTTGGAACGCGGACCGCGCATTGATCACTTGTCGCTGGATTTGGAAAAGCTTCTGCGCATCGGCATTTCCGGGATCGTGGCGGAAATTCATGCGCGCATGGCCGAATTAAACCTGCAAGACAGAAATGTATATCCGGAATTTGAAGTCATGAAACAATATGATTTCTACGAATGCTGTCTGTTGGAACTGGAGGCGTTGAAGGATCTGCAAAAGCGTTACGCCCAAAAGGCCCGGGAGATGGCGGAAACCGCTCCGGAACCGCGCAAGGCTGAACTGTCGCAAATGGCCGAAATCCTGGAATGGGTGCCGGAACATCCCGCCCGCAATTTCCGCGAGGCGCTGCAGAGCGTGCAGTTTTTCCTGGGCACACTGTTTGGGCTGTATCCTCTGAACCGGCCGGACCGCTATTTGTATCCATATTACGCTGAAGACGTGCGCACCGGCGTCCTTACAAGGGACGAGGCGCAGGAACTGATCGACAATTTTTGTCTGCACGTTTCCACGCGAGTATTCAGCCGGGCAGCCTGCGGTTTCATCGTAGGCGGTCAGGATGCCCAGGGAAATCTGGTGGAAAACGAATTGACATATATGTTTTTAACGGCGCTGGAGCACATCCGCATGCCCGACCCCAACGGCGCGCTGGCGGTAAACGACCAGACCAGCGACGATATTTTGCATTATTCCGTGGAAATTCTTTCCAAAGGAATTACCCATCCCGCATTCTACAACGATTCGGCAATCGTTGAATCCCTGATGCGATACGGCTGCAGCCGGGAAGATGCGGTAAACTACATTCACACCACCTGCGCGGAAATTTCCGTGGTTGGAAAGACGAAATCTCACACCACGCCGTTCGTGGTGGCGCTGCCCAAGACGTTAAAAGAAACGGTTCGCGCCTGCGGCAAGGAAACCACCTTCGCGCAGCTCCAAAGCGCCTATATAGAGCAGATTTCAAGCAACTGTCGAAAGACTGTTTCCGTTATGTCATGCGCATGTTGGAAGCCAGTCGCAACGGGAACGAACCCATGCGCGTGTGCTGTCTGGTGGAGGATTGCATTTCCCGGGGGCGCAGTATTTTCGAGGGCGGCGAACGGTACAGCTTCCTGCAACCAATTCTGGTTGGGTTTTCCACGGCGGTAGATTCCCTGATTGCCTTAAAAACCCTGGTATTCGAAGAAAAGCGTTTGACGCTTTCCGAATTTATCCAGACCGTAGATCAGGATTTTGCGGGAAATGAAGCTTTGCGCCAATATATCATCCACAAACTGCCTCATTACGGCAACGACAACCAGGAGGCTGACGCCATGGCGGCATGGCTTGCGGAAAACATTTTGCACATCTTCCAGGATTCTCCCATGTTGGCCGGACGCATTATGATGCCGGGAACATTTTCATACGTCACCCATGCCGGATTGGGCGCACAGGACGGCGCCAGCTTCGATGGCAGGCGGGCACATTTTTCTTATTCGGATGGCTGCGGTCCTGTGCAAGGCCGGGACGTCAACGGACCTACCGCCATGATGCTCTCCCTGACCAGTTGGGAACAATCCGCATACTTGGGGGGCATGGTGGTGAACGTGAAATTCGCGCCCAAGCACCTGACCCCGGAACACGCGGATTCCTTTATCGCCATGCTGCGGGCATTTCTCCAACGGGGAGGCATCGAAATGCAGGTGAATGTCGTGGACAGAGAAACGCTGCTGGACGCGCGCAAGCACCCGGAAAATCATCGGGATTTGATCGTTCGCATCGGCGGATACAGCGATTATTACGTGAGCCTGAGCGACACGTTGCAGGAGGAAATTCTTGAAAGGAGGGAATATTAGAACAACTCCGTTTGTGAACGCGGCGATGCGCGGGAGCGTTTCTTCGCACATCGGCAAGACATTTCGGAATTGTTCCAGCACGATGGAGGAATTGATTTGTGGAAACGTATTCAACATTCAGCGTTATTCCCTGGACGATGGGAAAGGCATTCGAACCTGTGTGTTTTTGAAGGGATGTCCCTTGCGATGCCGGTGGTGCCATAATGCGGAATCCCAGTGCTTTGCACAAGAACTGGCCTATCACGACGGCGATTGTATTGGTTGCGGGGCGTGCGTCCGCGCATGCCCCAGGAAATGTCACGAAATCCACGGCGGCGTTCATTTTTTCAACCGGGAAAACTGCACGCTGTGCGGCCAATGTGCCGACGCCTGTCCCAGCGGAGCCTTGGAACGCATCGGCAAATCCATGTCCGTGGAAGATGTCATGAAAACCGTCCTGCGGGACAAACTCTTTTATGCCAACGGCGGCGGCGTTACCCTGACCGGCGGCGAGCCGATGGCCCAATTTCCCTTTGCGCTGGCGCTTGCAAAAGCTGCAAAGAAAGCGGGCATATCCGTGGTTCTCGAAACCAGCGGATATGCTCAAACGGAATGTTTTTTGGAAATGACGCCGTTTTGCGATTGCTTTTACTTTGACTGCAAAGCGGATTCTGCTCTGCACAGCGCCTGCACAGGCGTGGAAGACACGTTGATTTTGCAAAACTTGGACGCAATTCTCCGGATGGATGCAGCCGTGGTTCTGCGCTGTCCCATCGTGCCGGGCGCAAATCTTACCGAGGCATACCTGGACAAAATCGTCGCGCTGGCCCAAAAATACCCGAACATGCGGGGAATTTCTCTGTTGCCGTACCATAAGGCAGGCGCGAGCAAGTCCATCCGCATCGGAAAATGCGCGCAAACGGTTTTTGCTCCGCCCAGTCCGCAGGAGATGGCGCAAATCCGGCACGAAATTCGCCAGCGCGTCGCCATTCCCGTATTCTGACGCATTTTTTGAGAACGCCGCTTCATGCGGCGTTCAAATCCTTCCGGCGAAAGCCTAGATACGCCAACGCCAAGAACAAAGCGGAAAACAGCAGCAGCGAGATAAGATATCCGGCGTGCAGATGACCTTCCAACAATTCTCCGGACCATTATTTTTATGCTATTATAGACATGGAGGTGGCAATATGGCTGGTAAATACACGATGCGAAGCAAAGAAGAAAAAGTTAGCTATTGTAAAGAGGAATTTAGCAGGAGAAACTTCAAGGTCGCTCGAAAGAGAAACAGGATGCAGTCATCGGTTAATACAAGAGTGGACCAGAAAGTATCTAGCAGAAGGTGAAGCCGGGCTGGAAGTTAAGAAGAAACCCGGGAATCCTTTATCTCGTTATGAGCGCCGGAATGAACTGACCTATGAGGAGCAGCTGCAATACCAGATCGAACTGCTGAAGAGAGAGCTGGTTAAGAAAGAGGCGGAGGTACTTCGTTTAAAAAAACGGAACGAACGAAAAGGGGGCGATGCCCGAAAAAGATGATCCGAGAGATGTATGCCGAGATTCAAAAGCAGACAGACAAACATTCTGTCAGCGAACTTTGTGAAATCTACGGTGTTTCTCGCAGTGGCTACTACAAGTGGCTGAAGCGAGCAGGACAGTTAAACCGGTATGAGAAAACACATAAAATACTGGATAGTTATGTCCTGGACATCCATTCCCACCACCCAATGATGGGATACCGCCAGATCAGGGGATAAGCTGTACCTTGAATTCGGTTGGATCGTCAGTGATCCTACTGTTTGGAAATCAATGAAGCGACTGAGAATCCACGGATACACCAGGCGCAGGAAAGCTACGGCCACAGGAACCAACTTAGAACACATCCGCTATGCCAATGTACTGAACAGAGAATTCAAAGCAGAGAAGCCTATGCAGAAGATTGTGACGGATGTTACTTACATCAAACATAACGGCAAGTGGTATTATCTTGCAGGCTATTTGGATCTGTTCAACAACGAGATTCTGGAATGGGAACTCAGCGATACTTTTTTGACAATTTCCTCGTTATGAAGCCGGCAGAGCGCCTTCTGAAAAGAAAAATGAGCACCGAACACCAAGTCCTTTTGCATAGCGACCAAGGTGTCCAGTACTCATCCGCAGGTTATTGTAACCTGTTTAAAGAATACAATGTAATTCAAAGTATGTCAAGGGCCGGAAACCCTCGCGACAACGCAGCTATGGAAAGCTTTTGGGGGCGATTCGAGGACACGCTGCGCAAGCACTTCCGTTACTGGGAATGTGATGATCTGAGATCTACCATTGAGCAGGCAATCTACTATTTCAACAATGAACGATCCGTCCGCAAACTAAAAGGAAAACCACCTGTCCCATATAGAACAGAACGGGTGGCATAAGAAATTTTGTGTCTACTATGACTATTGATAAAGATATGTCGGATTTGTGTACAAACGATGTCGGATTTGTTTCTTCATTATTTTGCAAAAATATAATATACTAAAGCCATAACTACCCGGGAAGTGAGCTGAAACAGGAGGACAATGATTGAAAGGTGATGTAACAACAATGAAAAGCAAGCAAAAAACTGACGTCCCTGATAATGGCGGCATCTTCTTGCTTTTCGGTGACGGCATGCGGTGAGGGCGCTTCTGGGTCTTCCTTTGCAGAAGCGGGAAAGGATTCTTCTCCTCTGGGTGAAAACGTATCCTCTTCTTCCGTCTCGGAGCAGTGTAGATTTTGACCTATTCGACGAAAACGGCAGATATAAACAGGGATGCCGGTGACCATTACATACAGCACGGTCATGTATCCTGTATTGCGCGAAATTTCCGGCAGATCAATCGCCGGAGCAAAAACTATAGCACCGATTTTCTCAAAGAGCGCTACAATATTGAGATGAAACTGGCTTGGAGTGCGGAGGGTTCCGAATACAATAACTCTCCATCAATATCGCCTCCGGTGAACTGTGCGACCTGATGTTCGTGGACAAGTATATATCACTTTCAGACAGATGGCTGAGAATGATCTTCTGGCTGATCTGACGGAGATATACCCCAAGTATCGAGGAGCGACCTTGGAGCTGGTAGACAACAGCTTTGAAAAACAGAAATATTGAGGCGGTCACGGTAGAAGGCAAACAACTGGCTGTTCCGGAAGTAATCTGGGCTATGCACAGAATTTGCTGTGGTTGCGCAAGGACTGGCTGGATGCTCTCGACTTAGAGGTGCCCAAGACCCTTGATGAAATTGCGGCGGTTCTGGAGGCCTTTGTCAACGAAGATCCGGACGGCAACGGACAGAACGATACGGTGGGCTTAGTTGTACAGGCGACAAATCCTGTAAACGGCTACGGTAACAACTACGGTCTTGAGTCCGTGTTTAACGCTTTTGATGTATTCCCGACTCAGTGGTTAACAGACGATGAGGGAAAAGTCTACTACGGTTCCACCGATCCCAAGATGAAGGATGCTCTGACTCTCTTGGCTGATTGGTATCAGCGTGGGCTTATTGACAAGCAGTTCCCCCCACTCGCATGGCTCCGGTGAGACGGAAGCTCTGTGGGCCTCGGGTACCGCAGGAGCAAAGTTCGGGCCGTGGTTCGCTGTTGCCAACGAGGCTCTGGCCAATACCCCTGATATCGAGTATGTGGCAGTAGCCGGTCCGGTGAACAGCAAAGGTGAGTTCAACTATATGACTGGCGCGCCCACAGAATGTGTCAGCGTTGTAAGTAAGGAATGCAAACACCCTGAGGCAGCTATTATAGCTTTGGCGGCCAACAACGAGATTGTGCGTGGCACCTATGACAAAAATGACGAGATAGCCTGCAAGTACGGCGAACAGTGTCAGGAACTGCGCGTCAGCGGCGCTGTAGATGATGCGGGTGCAAGAAGCCTGAATGTCATGGGCGCTCTCACTTTTGATTATTTCGACGTCGTGCCGAAGCTCAGCGCCTGCGTTAAGGATAACGTGAAACGGCTCCTACACGGAATATCCGGGTATGACAGATTATGACAAGAGCCAGTGCATTGCCGCCAAAGAGATTTGCCGATGGCGACAAGGACGAGGTGAGCTTCTGGGCTTTGGAGCCGTTATGTAGGCGGCAATGTTACTGAGGAGGGCAATCTGTCTACCCTGCTTACTACTGTGACAGAATCCTCCACCACGTTAAAGGCCGCGTTGGACAAGCTGGAGGACGAAATGTATCTTCAGATTATTCTGGGAGAAAAGCCTGTAGACTATTTCGACAGTTTGTCAGCCAGTGGAAGGCTTTGGTGGCGACACTCTGACAGAAGAAGTTCAGGCCATAGTCGACCAGGGATAATATAAAAATTACCTGCGGAGGGGCGCGCCTGAATTATCAGACGTGCCCCTTTGCCGTTTTTGGTAGGCCGGAGGTTTTTATCTAGTGTATAATAAGAAAAATGCCAGGTATTATCACCATGCTTTTTTGCCGGGGAATGATATTTCTTGTGATATTCTCTATCATCCCCGATGTTCGGCATTGTTATGGCTTTTCAGAATTTCGTTCCGGCAAAAGGTATTTTCGGTTCAAAGTTTGTGGGACTGGCTCAGTTTCAGCGACTGTTTATGCTTCCGGATTTTCGGCAGATTCTGGGAATACCCTGATAATCGCTCTGTCAAAAAATCATCATTGGAACACTGCTGGCAATTGTGTTTGCAGTGTTGCTGAATGAGTGCAAGAAACGTACGGTATAAGCGGTTCATTCAAACAGCGGTGTATCTGCCACACTTTCTTTCTTGGGTTATACTGGCGTGATGTTCAGCAATATCTTCTCCTATACTGGCATAATCAATCAGCTTATAACAGCTCTTGGTGGGGGAAACCGGTGATGTTTATGATAAATAACACTTGGTTCCGACCCCATTATCATTGGTACGGATGTCTGGAAAGAATTCGGTTAAATGCGGTGATATATGTGGCGGCTATGACCAGCATTGACCCCACTCCCTCTACGAGGCAGGCGGACATCGTGGCGCGGGTCGCTGAGAAAAAGATTATGCATATCACCTTACCGGGAATACTTCCCACTATAATACTCATAGAACTTTGAGCATCGGCAATAGTAGCTTAATGCCGGATTCGACCAGGTGTTCAATATGTATTCCCCATTTGGTTTGCACCGAGACATTATCAGAGCACCTATCATCTATAGGGAGGTCTTGTGAGCCGCTTCCCAGTACAGCTTCGCGACGGCAGTGGGGCTTTTAGTCTATCATAGCTTTGCTCTACGACTACGGCATATAAGCTTGCGGACAGTTCTGCGGGTACAGGATGTTCTGAGGGGGGATTTTATATGAAGAATAAAAAAAACATCGGGGCTCAGACCGGCGGTGTCGAACACATAATTATCAGGCAGCCACCTTGTTCTGCAGAAACATATGTCTTGTGCCTATACATCAACACGGTAGCTTCCATATCGCTTTAGTGACCGCACCAGCGCCCGCTTTGGGAAAGGTTAGCTTCTGGCCTGTGATTTTACTCTGGCTTCATACAAAGCCATGTTGGAGGAGCGGCAGTTCGGCCAGTCATTTATGGTGTCTGTGTTGAGAGTGATACTGGGAGGATCTATCAACATGGTACTTTCCATACTCATGGCGTATCCTCTGTCAAAAGTCCCCAAAGGTGTTTAAAGCAAGAAGTTTTTATATGTGGTTCGTGAGGGTGTTCACCATGATGTTCAACGGCGGCTTAGTGCCAACCTTCATGGTAATACGACAGTTGGGCCTGATGGACACGATCTGGGCTTTTTGGTACTCCCCGTGCCGGTATTCAATGTGATACTGCTGATGAACTTTTTTAAACATACCCGCTGCCTTGGAGGAGGCTGCCTATGTGGACAGGGCTAGCCCTTGGTATATTCTTTGGCATATCTTCATTACCCGCTTTCTAAAGCTTCGCTGGCCACAATAGCCTGTTCGCAGTAGTGCACCACTGGAACAGCTTCTTTGACGGAAGCTTTATATCAATTCCCTTTCAAAGCTGCCGCTGCGGGGCATATATTCAGTCGCTCTCGGCTTCCAGTCTGTATCCGACGCAGATGGCAACTATGTCCCCGAGGAAATAAAGGAAAAGATGGCTATGTCCAGCCTGACGTTTAACTCTGCGAAAGTCGTAGTGTCTATGGTGCCATTCTGGTGATATATCCTTTCCTTCAAATATTTTTGTAATGGGCGCTGTGAAAAGAGTAAAATCTATAGAGACGGAAGGAACGGAGGAATAGTTTATGGAAACCAAAGAGTATAAAAAAGGTAAAAGCAGTTGTCAGCTCTGGGCGGGGAGACAGGCTTGCCGTTGTTAGTGGTGCTGGATGAACCGGCGTACAAAGCCCGACCGGAGATATTCATCTCTGAGAAATTTCAGGAGAAAACACCCCTGCTCTGTGCTGTGGGTACAAAGTGAGAAAAGACTTGACGGAATGGGAACAAGGACGGATCTTCATACACTTCTCTTTGAGTTGGGCAGAAAACAGTCGAATGCAGAATGACAATATCTGGTGGGGTGGAGCCGCTGCATGAGGCCACTCGGTTCTCGTTTTCCCCAGACGCTTTGCCGGCGTTTTGGCTCTTGGAGGGCGCGGGATCCTTATCGCCAGAAATATGAAATTCACCCGGTGTGGGCTTTTGGACAGGAAGAACCGGAAGGGACGAAAGGTACCCGCGTCACCAAAGCACCTTGTCGCCGCCGTGCGTACCTGCGGCGGACAGTACGTGGTATACGAGCGTGTCAGGGGATATCTGGTCGGCCTGCTTTGAAAATGATGCGGCAGTGGAATGGCTGTTCCGACAGGACAGAAAAAACATGTTTGAGGTGAAGTATCTTTGCCCTGGATTGTTTCCGTATTGACGATTATTTTACTTCCTCTGCGTATCTGATCTGCGGTGCAGAAGGCCTTGCTCATAGACACAGGCCTTGGAGAGGGCGATTTGTCCGCACTTATCAAGAGTCTGACGCCTCTGCCGGTTGAGGTGGCTGTAACCCATCCCACGAGGATCATATGGCTCAAGCGTACCGTTTCCCAAAAACTTGGCTTCATCGACTGGACATTGAGTCTATGGAAAAGAACAGACAGCAGATGGAGAGGTCTTTGGCAGAACCCTGGCCCCCGCCCCGAAGGATGAACAGCTTTGCCCCATTGAGGACGGCACGATGATAGACCTGGGCGGCGTGTACAGATTGAGACTTGGAGTTGGGAGGGCATACGCCAAACTCCGTAGTGTTCATAGACCGGGCACATCAAGTGTGTCTTCACAGGGGATGCCGACCATTGGTTCAGGAGTTTATTGTGTTGATGATTTGCGGCAGAAACGAGTGGCGACAGGTCATTTCACATTATAAAGAGGGCTTGGCCGCTTTATAAAAAGACTGAAGCTTGAGGACTTTGCTTGGTACGGAGGCCATTTCATTCAGGAGGAACGGTTGCGATCCGGACCGGCAGGAGGATTATCTTAGTGGTCAATCCTCGTATTATCTGCCGCTCTCCAGGGGATCATGAGGATATGGAGGATTATGTGACTTCTTTTCAGGGTGAGATACCGGAGGGGGCAACCTGTGAACCCAAGACACTATTGTGAACATAAAAGCGCCGGAATGACATTCCAGGCTAACAGACTAAATGAAGCGCTCAATATACGCCTGAGTCAAAAGTTCATGCTACAATTATTTCTGCTCGCTTATGCTGCTTTCGGTAGCGACGGTATTGACCACATCGTGTATGTGTTCCATCGGTACGAGAAGGGGAGCTTTATAGAATAACTATCTGGTTCTCAATATGAGTGTCGATTCCATCGAACAGAAGCTTTCCGCTGTAGTACAGCCAGCAGCTATGTGCTCCATGGGAAATGCGGTGCAGGATATATTATTACAAAACGAGGTTGGATTTTTCCACCAGGGAGCCGGTTTATTCATTCGGACGAGCCTATCAGGTGAACGATCTGCTTTTGAACTATTATGGTCAAGCTTTCCTGCGTACGTTCGGCGGCGGTCTGTGTCAATGGAAAAGTTTTGGTATCAGGGGACAGCTTATGCCATGGAGAATACGCTTTGTAGAGGAGCTCGCCATGGAGGTCCCAGGGGTCGGTAGCAAACCGGTGCTTTATGAGAGCGAAGGCAGGCTTTTTATGTGCGCAACATTGTGAACATGAGAGAGATCAATATGCGGCCCTTAGGGCTTCTGGTACTTCAGATAGATTTGCAGAGTATTGTATCGGACAGCCTTTAAGAGTCGGAAAAACCTGAACTACCAGCCTGATATTGCCATATTCTCAAAAAACGGTGACGTGCTTTTCACCAGTTTCACTGGGGAAGAAGAAAAATTCAGTTCCAGCCCACCGAGAATGGATACCAAATCTGCCGCTTGGAAGGGCGTTATTTTGTCAGTTACGCAACCCACTCGGCTTTTGGACTTAAGCTACCATGTACTTACCTTTCGACTCAGTGACTCGCTCCTGCACGGCTTTTTTAAACGCCTTGACCTTTGCAGTGGCAGTGTTGATACATGCCTGGTGAATACACTGTTCTGCTCGAGGTTTGTATCCCAGATAATACAGCAGTTTAACATACTGTGGTGACCAAAATGCACCTATTTCAGGCGAGGGCGCTATGAGGAACTTGACCGGTACAGAAGTAACAACCGCAAAGATGAGGTTGGGCTATCTCGACCGCTCCTTGACAAGATGGTCGGAGGTAAAGGCTGGTGAAAAACTATCGACAAAAAGCGCCAAACAGGAGGCTCAGTTGAAGTCCCTGCAAAATCAGATAGATCCCATTTCCTGTTTATATCTGCAAACCTAATCAATTGGAAGGCGAAGACGGGCAAAGCAGGGAGGAGATATCCCATATCACCGAATCTCTGGGAAGATACTGCGCTACACCCTTTACAAAAAAAGGCCTTGGTACCCTTTGCGGGGAAGAACTGGAGATAGTTGGGGATATGTAATCATACAAAAGTACAGATACGGCGAACGGCTTAGCGTGCTTTACGAGGTGCCAAAGAAAGGGACGAGGCTATGATACCGCCGATGGCTCTGCAGAATCTGACAGAAAACTCCTATAAAGCATGCGCTGGAGAATATGCTGGAGCCTGTGTGGTAAAAATCGGTGCGTTGGACAGCGGCGAGGATTTACTGCTGTTTGTTGGATAATGGTCCGGGGAATAAGCGAAGAAACACTAAAAAGCTGAAGAACCGATGGAATCGGACGAAATTGGTCTTATCAATATCAAAAAAAGGCTTTTCACTGCTGCTGGGAGAACGGTACACACTGAGGTGGCGCTAATAATTGTTTGGGAACCCGTGCAGGAGATCTTACTGCCGAAGCCTGAAACGAGAAGGAACGTCGAGAAAGGAAATAACACCATGCTGGATTTAACTGCGGTAGACGACGAAAAGAGTGTGCTGGAAGCTATGGCGAACACAATCAGGTGGGAAAACTTACGGCGTACGGTTGGTAGGCACCTGTGGGGAACGCTATAGAGGCTCTTCACTTCATGGAAACTTCTCACTTAGATGTAATTATTACCGACGTGAAAATGCCAGTGGTCGATGGTATAGAGATGATAAAGCGCCAAGGAGATGGGAATCAAGGCAGAATTTGTCATACTTTCCGGTTTCAGTGAGTTTGAGTTTGCCCAGAGAGCCATGAGTCTTGGAGTGCGGCACTATCTTTTGAAACCTTGCGGAGAGAAGGGAATTGGGAGAAGCGCTGATGAAGGTGCAGCAGGACTGTGCAGAACGATTGAAGGCCATTCCCTCTTCTAATCCCGAAACCGCAGCGCCACAGAAGAAACAGCATTTCGTGGAAGAAATTATCGAGTACGTGAACCAGAACCTGAGCGACAGCCGCCTTAACCTGAAGTGGATAGCCAGCAATCTGGTTTTCCGCAATGAGGACTACGTGGGAAAGGCTTTCACCGCCTACACCGGCGAAAAACTTTCTGACCTACCTTAACCGGACAGGAGAATGCAGAGGGCGAAGGAACTGCTGGAATCAGAAGGAGAACAAGATATACGTCGTGGCCCCAGGAGGTTGGGCTTGGGCACAATCCGAGATATTTCAGTAAGCTTTTCAAAAAATATGTTGGGTGCAGTCCGCAGGAGTATCAGGCAGGAAAGCGGCGGCAGAGATAATGAAAAAGTCGTAGGAATGTCTGCTTAAACCAGCCAAAAGAGAAACACATACAAGATAGATTGTCAAAAAACAGCCTCAACACATTCTCTTTTTTAGTCAGTACAGGGAGTAACAGGGGGTAAGGTGTGAGAGGAGGGAGGAGCAGCGACCGCTTCGCTGCCCCGCAAAAGGGGCAGAATTTTCTAAAGGCGTCCCGTTATCTTTTTTGATTGTGTCAATACAGCGAATATCGGTTACAAAATTCAAGTGCCCGGAACACCGAATTCATACCCAAAACATAAAAAAACAGCGTTTCTATTCTTTCCTTTTTAGGAAGTTAGAAACGCTGCTTTTTATAATATGCTAATTTGCTGTTTGTTGCTGTCAAATGGGTTCTTATCTGCAGAATTTTGAAGGTGTATCATAAACAAATTAAAATGCGTTGGACTCTGTTTTTTTAATATCAAATCTACGCCTATTTCTACGCCCAAATGATATGAAATTGTATGGCTCTACATGGAGCTTTTATGCTTGCATAATTTTTAGAAAACGCAGTAATCATGCGGGCTTACGGACTTATATGAAAGTATATAGATATATGAAAAAGGTCGGTCTGCAACGATACCTAACTTTTCAACATCAAAGATATGTGTCAATTTGCATTTAGGGCAGAAAAGAGGAAAATCTTTAATACCGTATTATGGAATACTTGAACTCTCCTTTCCATTACAAATCGGACATTTTTACACAAAAAAAGCCCATATTGAAATGGGAAAATCTCTTTATTTCAATGCTTATCTAATACGAATGCTATGCAACATAAACGCCGTCTCCTTTTATATATAATTTCATATTATCCAGGAAAATAGTCTACTGTCAATACATAACAGAATTTGTTTAAACTAATAATAGGAACTGTGTAGACAAATCTGAAAAGAAAGGTGAACAGTAGAATGCAATAGGATGAATGAATAATAGCAAAAAGGTGTGCGACGAGTTATATATCTCCCCAGGTTACCTTGCGAATATCGAGAACAAGGGACAGCAATCGAGTTTACAGGTGTTCTATGATTTTGTGACCCGGCATCATATTTCGGTAGATCAATTTTTCGTTCCGAACAGCAACGCGGAAAATTCACCGCACGGCGGTAGTTTGACGCGCTGCTAGACGGTATGAGCAATAAGGGCATACGGAGTATAACCGCAACGGCAAGAGAGATAACGGAAGTCGAAAAAGCAGAGGAGTAACCTCACAATATGGAAACCGGGAGATTTCAGCGCGTGGCGGCTGCAATCTTTTTTTTGTCCAAAATCAAAGGAACACGCAACAAATACCGTCTTTCGATGGGGATGGAGTAGATAGCGAGCAATGCCCCTGGATAGCCATTCGGCTTCCGGCGCTGCTTGTTGAGGGTACCCCAAGCCCCATGAACGCAGAATTTCATTCTGCGGCTGCGCGTCCGATGGACGCTTTTTGACCATGACCAGCTCACCGCTGGTCGCGGTCTTTTTTCGGCATCGTGTTCCGCCTCCATGTTTAAGAGCCGATCCACATTGGCCTTTGCTGCCAACAGCTCCCGCATTTCCTCGCGGGAGCGCCGGTACTCGGCATAGGTCTTTGTCTTTTTCTCCAGCAGCCGAGCATACTCGGCTTGCAGCTCCTTGACTTTGGGGAGCTTCTTGACCCCTATATCATCAAAGGCATTTTTAGCAGCCTGATGGAGCAGAATTTCCTCCTCATGTTCCTGTCGGAATTTCTTTGAGTAGCCAGCTTTTCGGTAGGCCACATAGGTGTCACGAGTTTTGGCATAATTGATGATATGGGTCCGCAGCACGGCGATCTCTGCCATACGCTTTTCCGCTACTTTAATTTTGGCTGATAGCTCATTATGATGGGCAGTAGCTGCCGCAGCCTTTTCCTCCAGAACCGCCTCCTCCAGCCGGTTATGCTCGGTGAGATCGTTCACGGTCTGTGCCATCTGTTTCAGATTAAAAACCTTGGCCCACCGCACATACCCGGCACCTTTTCCATCCCGGAGCTTTGCCTGGATGTCAAGGAGCAGATTGACCTTCGGCGGATCTGCTTGCTTGACCGGCTTCTGACGGGGCGTATGCTCCTTTTGACCGGCGAGAACAGCCAGCAGCTCCTCAGGGCGTAGCCATCACCCAGACTGTCCAGACGGGCCACTTTGCTCCAGCCGGGGAGCTTCAAGCGGTAGGATTTGCCGCGCCCGGATACTTCGCAGCCGAGATTCCCGGAGCAGCTTCAGCAGCTCGTCCAAATCAGCAGGCTTTTGTGCCAGGGCATTATCAATGGCAACACGGAGCAATTCCCGATGGGAGGGCTTGGCCTGATCGCCCAACCATTTGTTGTAGCTTTTTCCGTGGGGCTTGGGATTCTCCACAATGGACAGTCCGTTCTCGATACAGATGGTATCGCTCAAGCGCCGGACGGCTCTGGTGCTGCCCCAAAAGTTGCGGAACTTTCGGTCACAATCCATATTGACCGAACTCCAAATGATATGATTATGGACATGGGCTTTGTCGATGTGAGTGCAGACGATAAAGGCGTGTTTGCCCTTTGGTGAACCGCTTGGCAAACTCCACGCCCAACCGGTTGGCCTCCTCCGGGGTGATCTCCCCAGGACTGAAGGACTGCCGGACATGGTAGCGATCACATCGTCCGCGCCGCGCACCCGCCCGGTGGCAGCGATATACTGGCGCTTTGCCAGCATGAACTCGGCGTCGGCCACCGGCTGTCGCACTCGTATCCGGTGATGAGCTTGCCGTGGTCTGTCTTTTTGGGGATTTGCTACATAGTCAATAATATCGCTGATGGCACGGCTCTCAGTTCGCCCCTTGCCGATATGCAGTGGCATAATGCGTGTGGTTGCCATGAAGATTCCCTCCCTTCAAAAAAAGGGCAGCCTTAACTGCCTATCTCGTCACGGTAAAAATTTTTGTTTCTTTTTCTGTTTGGCGCACCGCAGTGTTGTGGCGGCTCCACCCCAATCATGGAGAACATACGCTACTACCACATCACTGGCCTCTACCATCCAGCGATTTCTGTGAGAAATCGCAAAACGGCGGGCGTAGTTTCCAACGGCGGATACACGGTGCTGTCGTAACCGGAAGTGTTCCTCCCGGTGTTTAGATATGCCAGAACAAGGATCAGCTCAATCTGCGGATACCGTTTTTCTGCGCTCTCAGAACAGACGCCGCCAATAAGTCAAAGGCTCCATAGCCGCCCAGGTAAAAGGTAGTCGCTCCTTGTTCAATCAGTTTTTGCGTAACAGCGTATAACCATTTCTCTATTTTCTCACTCTGCGAGATCTGTGCATGGCCACAAAGGTTACAATCATACCTTGTTCCTCACTTTCTAAAGCTATTGTTCTGAGCTTCAATCAAAAGCAAAGCTGACAGCTTATAAAACATAGTCTAACAGACGCATTATAACCCGCAATCATAATGTAGTCTTAGAGTACATAAAATAATCGCTAACAGCTAATAGACGGGTGGAGACTATGGAACAAAACAAATTGGGAAAGCGCATCAATGAGGTGCGGAAATCGCGTGGCCTGACAGCCGACAAATTATCGGAATTATGTAACATCAATGCTACGTATCTTCGGCAAATTGAGGGTGGAGCAAAGATACCCAGCCTTCCATTCATTGATATTTGCAAGGCGCTCCACGTTTCTCCTGACTATCTGTTGCAGGATGAATTGAGCGAAAATGAGATCAGTAAAATCCATGAAATTGAAATGCTATGGAAAGATGCGCCACTGTCAAAACAAGAGCTTGCACTTGCAATGATAAAGGCAGCTCTAAAGCATCCAGAGCAGTAAAACAGCCAGCCGGGTTCAAACCGGCTGGCTGCACTTTTCTCAATATTATCCGTAGACCAAATCCTGTATTGCAAACTTCAAATCCTGCACCTTGCCAAGCAGCCAAAAGGCCAATTTCGGCAGCCCAAAGGGGCTTATGAGAAACGCGATTACCAACAGAATAAGGCCGTTCTGCGGGGAGTATGTCATCAGGACCGCCACGCCCAGCAGGGCGATTACCATGCTGATAAGCCCCAGCACCAAGCCAGATACATAGACCAGCCCCACGCAAATCCAGATGGCCAGGGTGAGCAGCAGGATCACCGGCGCAATCACAATCTTCATAATCAGCTTCAATACGGTCATTTCATAGCCTCCTCTCGACGATCTAAATACTTCTGGCATAGACGGCGGACCTGTTCCTCGTCGGCCTCGTTTTCTTCCGGCGTCCCTTTGTCAGCTGAATGGAGGCAAAGGATTCTACTCGACCAGCAGATGGTCAAACAGTTCCTCCGGGGTTTGGCAGAGGGATGCCGTCCACGCAATAGGGCGGGTCCGGGGGCGTTCCAGGTCAATCCGGACATATCCGCGTTTACCACAAGGGAGACTTCTTCCTCCATATCCTGCAGCAATACTCGAAAATCTCTAAAACCTTTTCAAACGGTCAACATCAGTATCTCAACTCCTTTTGAGATGTGACTCCTATCTATCTTTATTATCCGGCAAGCCCCGTCAAAAGGCAAGGATACAGACAAAAAAAAAAAAGCGGAGGGAGGCGCGGCGAAAGAACGCCGTTCCTCCCGGACCTCCCTCAGAGCCGGGATATGCCCCTGTCACGATAGATTGGAGAGCTGGGTCAGGATTTCCTTCACCCCATCCCACAAAGCTGCTCCTGCCTCCGGGATATATCCTCAGGTCGGCGTCGTAAATGCGCCCGGTTTCATGCGCACGGCGGGCCAGCTGGTTTAAGTTGTTGCTGGAATAGCGCATCAGGGAGACAAACTCCTTCAGCTCCGGCAGTTCCAGGCGCACCACATAGCCGTCCAGGGCCATCTTGCGCAGATAGGCTTCCCGGTTCGTTGTTCCCAGCTGGGCCATCTTCTGTTCGATCAACGCCAGTTCTTCCGGCGAGACCCGGAAGTTCAGCTGCACCTCCCGCTTGCGCTTGGGGGCGCTCACCGCTCCGGCTCCTTTTTCTTATGGATGGGGGATTTTTTCTCCGGCTTTTCAGCGGAACGCGGCTCCTGTTTCAGCTGGCGGCGGACCGAGGGGCGGCGCTGGCGCAGCTCTTTGGAGCGGTCCTCGCTGGCCAGGATGGTGATATAGGTGCCGGGCCGGCCCTTCATGCCGGTGATCGCCAGGCTGCGGAATGGCAGCAGCGTCATCAGCTGGTCGTGGGCCTGGGTGCCTGCGCGGGCCAGAAAGTCTGGCGAAACGCGGGCCATATAGTGGGTGCCGTGGGGGCTGTTGGGGGTATCCGGCGTACGAAGCGCCTGCAAGAGCCGGGCGGCCTCGGCGGGGATTTCCTCCGGCGTCAGCGGCTGGAGCCGCAGATAGTCCTGCCGCGCCTGGCTCAAGAACAGATCGACCAGGCCGGAGTGGCTGTCCACTACAAAGTCCAGGTTGCGTTCGCCGCCGAAGCCGTCCGGGTTGGGCGGGATGTCCACCGTCTGGCCCACGCCTTGTTGGCCGGGCTGAAACGCTCATCCCAATCTTTCTGCTGCACGGTATTTGCCAGCACATAGAGGGTGCGGGTGTAGCCGAACTGCTCGATCACCTGGGGTACCGCGTCTCTGTCCAGCCGGTTGTCCCGGTAATGTTCCGAAATAGACGCCTCGATGGCCTCCTTGCAGGCGATGTTGGCGCGACGGGACGCCCGGTACAAATCCAGATCTCCCTGTTCGCGGGCATAGGCGGCGTCGTGCCGGTAGAGCGGCAGTTCCCGCTGGGCGTCCAGCGCCGCATCGGCCCGCTGCTCGATGCTGTCCCGCACCACATCCATGTAGCCGGTCTCCAGTTTTCAAAAAACTCGGTACACATCGGCCAGCGGGGACGACGACGCCAAAAGCGCCTGTGCCTGTGTGTCGGTCAGCTCCAGCTGCTCCATCGCCATCAGAATGTCCTCCCGGACCGTGTACTCATAGGTATGCTTCAGAACTTCTTCCGGGGGCTGGCTTTTCAGCCAGTCCCGGAACTTGTCCTGTTCGGCGGCCATCTTCTCATAAAGGGCCGTGTTTTTGTCGGTATTCATGTTATCGCACCTCCTGTTCGTGGTGTTTGGGTTTCTTTTCGGGCAGCGCGGTGGCACCGGGCGTTTCAGCCTCCAGCACCGAGGGGCGGCTGCTTGGCAAGCACCGCCTCCGGCGGGCAGGGCCCCGGCCGTCAATGTTCAGCAAGGTGTCCAGTTCCACCAGACGGGCGGACTTGACCCGCAGATCGTCCTCAAAGGGAAACGGCTTGCCGATTTCCTCTTTGGCTGCGGCCTGCTGTTGGTAAAGGTTCTCCAGCTGGTTTTTCACGGCTTCCAAACGCTGAGGCATTTGAGCTGAGTGCATTGTCGATACGGGTGAGATTTCCACGCGGGGTCTGTGCCGAGCGTCGCCCGGTGGGTCATCTGGCCTTTCAGCAGGAGCATATACTCCTGCCAAAGCGTCAAAACGACCACCGACATAGTGAATCCACGGTAGCTGCCAACCGGCACCGGATCGGAGCCTTTGACCTCCTTACAGGCATCCAGCAAGGCTGCACCGGCATTTTCTTTGTCAGTCAGCACATCGCCCCGGATCTCCATTCCAGCAAAGCCATCCTCCGGGTGAGGATGGGCGGCCAGGGTCTCCAGATCCGCTTCCAAGCCTTTAGATAAACCCCTTGTTAGTTTCTCGATCTCCTGGGGGAAGTATTTGAGCAACTGATCCTCCAGGCGGTACTGCTTGCTCTGATGGTCAGCTTTCATCAGCTTCAGACGGGCAACCTCCACATCCAAATCCATGCGTTCCTTGATACGGGGGTCCCCGGCACAGAGCGCCTTGATCTCTGCGTAGGACAGCGCCGTTTCGTCAATGTCCTCACAGGAGCGTACCGGCGATTTGGAGGTCATAATCTGCGAGATGAATCGTTGCTTATTCTCAATCGTCTGCCAGAGGTAGGCATCGAACGTCCCCTCCGTGACATAGCGGTACACATGGACAAGAGGATTCTGGTTGCCCTGACGCTCGATGCGGCCCTTTCGCTGGGCCAGGTCTCCGGGACTCCAGGGACAGTCCAGGTCATGCAGGGCCACAAGCCGATCCTGCACATTGGTGCCTGCACCCATCTTGGAGTGCTGCCTAATAGGACACGCACCTGCCCGGTGCGGACCTTGGAGAACAGTTCCTTTTTCCGTACCTCTGTGTTGGCTTCGTGGATAAAGGCAATCTGCTCGGCGGGCATTCCCTGGGCGATGAGCTTCTGGCGGATGTCCTCATAGATGGTAAAGGCAGGCTCCGGCTCCGGCAGAGGCGGCACAGCGCCTTCCAATGCGTGAAGCAGTGGGGTTGTCCAGCGCCTTGGCTGCCTTTTGAAGGGGCTTTTTGCCTGGGGCGTGGAAATATCGCAGAACACCAGCTGGGTCAGCTTGTCAGCCTTGCCGTCCCGCCAGATCTGCATGATGTTGTCCACGCACTGATTGACCTTTGTGCCAGGTTCATCCGGCAGCATCTGGTTGACGATTCTCTGGTCAAGCCCCAGCTTACGGCCATCCGAGGTAATTTTGAGCATATTGTCCTCTGATGGGTCAACGGTGCCGCTGTGTACCTGCGATGCGCGCTCCGAAAGGGTCTTGACCATTTCCTGCTGATGTTCGGTAGGCTGGGCCACGATGTTGTGGTATTCCACCTCCGGGGTGGGCAGGTGCAGTTGATCGGCGGTTTTGATGTCCGCAACTTCACGGAACAGGTTCATCAGCTCCGGGAGGTTGAAGAACTTGCTGAATCGAGTGCTTGCCCGATAGCCGGTTCCCTCCGGGGCCAGTTCCAGCGCCGTGACGGTTTCTCCGAAACGGCTGGCCCAGCAGTCGAAATGGGTCATGTTCAGCTCCTGCAGGCGGTCATACTGGAGATACCGCTGCATGGTGTAAAGCTCGGTCATGGAGTTGCTGACCGGGGTTCCGGTTGCAAAGATAACGCCACGGTTTCCGGTAATCTCGTCCATATAGCGACACTTCGCGAGCATATCGCTGGACTTTTGGGCATCGCTGGTGGAGAGACCAGCCACATTCCGCATTTTTGTGTATAGAAACAGGTTTTTATAGTTATGCGCCTCATCGACGAATAGGCGGTCCACGCCCAGCTGTTCGAAGGTCACCACATCGTCCTTGCGGCTCCTCAGCCTGCAGCTTTTCCAACCGCGCCTCCAGAGACTTGCGGGTCCGTTCCAGCTGCTTGACCGTGAAACGCTCACCGCCGCTGTACTTCACCTCAGCAATGCCCTCGGTGATCTCGTCGATCTGCTCGTGAGGAGCCGTTCCTGACGCTCCCGGCTGATGGGGATTTTCTCAAACTGCGAATGTCCGATGATAACAGCGTCATAGTCACCGGTGGCGATCCGGGCGCAGAACTTCTTGCGGTTGTGCTTCTCGAAGTCCTTTTTGGTGGTTACAAGAATGTTGGCGGAAGGGATACAGACGCAGGAACTCCGAAGCCCATTGTTCGGTCAGATGGTTCGGAACAACAAAGAGGGATTTCTGACACAGGCCCAAGCGCTTTACTTTCCTTGCGGCACCCACCCATTTCAAAGGTCTGGCAACGCCTTCCTTCATGGCCAGTAGTGTGTTGCCGCCGTACAGTACATGAGCGTGGCGTTTTCTGGTGATCCCGCAGGGTAATGGACGGGTTCATGCCGCTGTTTGTTAACTGGGCGTCACAACGGCGCCAGGCTGTGCCTGTCTCCCAGGCTGATGAACCTGTTCCAGGTGACGGATGACTGCGATCCTGGAGATCATCTGGCTGACCAACTAAGCAGGTTGCTCTCCGGCGTGCCTCCAGCAGCATTGGGCTCAGGCAGCCAGACCACCGACGATGACGTCTGTATCATGCCAGTCTGTTGAACGAAGCATTGTTCACGCCCGAGCGTCCCAAAACGGCTGGTTGTCGCCTGGGCGAGAACCGATACGATTGGGGACTGCCGTGCTGCCAGTGGCACAATGGAAAAAGGAGCGTCGCAGATCACGCAATAACTGCCGATGGTGCAATAACTCCATGTTCGAACTGCCATTCAGCGGGACCATATCGCTCATCCTGATCCTGTACCACTATGCTGAAATTGCTGACACTGTGTTGATGAGGCCAATCGCCGGTGACTGCGACGGACCAGGCCCGGAGACCAATCAGCGCATGGACACGAGATGGTACCCAAGCTGAGAAGCTGATGGCCGACCACCAGGCTGCTGGAGAAGGGCACATCAGGTTTAAAACATCTGATTGTTTGCCGGTATCTTGAGACGTGTGCTGACTGCGCCAGTGCAGCTGGGGCCGGGCAAGATGGCGAAGGCTTCATTGAAGCTGGTCTCTCCTTCACGCTCTTGCGACAGGCCCCAACAGGCAATCCACCGTGAACACTGGTGGACAACAGGGCTGGCAGGTCCATATTCTCAACACGACTTCGGTGCTGAACTGACTGCTATGAGTACCAACGATGAAGATGAACGGACGGCTGAGCCGTCGGGAAAGATCTGGTGACCGACGCCAATCAGGCCTGGCCGCAATCGGGGGTGTGATGGGCGATGAAGCAGAAAACCGCCATTGCTCGACACTATGCGAGCATGGAGAAGGCCAATCTCAAGGCTTGCGGTGATCGCCCGGCATGGACCAGGCCACTGTAGCTACCATCAGCACCGAGACGGACGCCTCGCTGCTGGAATGAACAGGTCATCCCCAACTCCGATACCATCCGGTATGAGCTGAACCACCCACGGTACGTCTGGTGCGCGAAGATCTGCGCCGGCACAGGCTGCGCTTTGGTCACTCTTATGTGGAGGATTTATCACCGAAGGCAATCTCCTGCCACTCCTGAGACCATTCTGAGCAGGCCATAAAGAACTGTGAGAGACGGCTGGTAACTAGCTCAGCCAGAATCAAGCTTCTCGGTGCTCCCAGTGGACAGGCTATCTGGTTTCGGACCCCATGATGCTGGCAGCAGGCACTGAGGCAGTGTCTGCTGCGCCAGTGGCTCGCTCACCACCAGCGTGTCTGATGCTGACCTGTAGCAACATTTAGTATGGAAGGGCGTGAAAATGTTAGCTCTCGTGTTGAGGCCTCTGCGGAGGGAGGAACGGCGTTCCTTGCTGTCTGTATCTGCAACGAGGCCGGGCTAAGGCCAGATAACAATACTCCCCTACAAGAGACAATGCTGGAGACTAGAGGTATCAGATAACTGAAGTGAAACGACTGATCTGCACAACGGCTGGTGCCGAACGGAAAACTGTTTGACCTCTGCTGGTCGGCAATCGCTTTGCACTCCGACCAGCGGTTTGCCGGAAAAACGGGCCGACTTCGCCGTCTGCCAGAAAGTGATCGGAGGAAGACTATGAAATGTTTCGCTGATAGTGTGTTGCGCCGGTCACCTGCAGAGGCGCTATTCTATGTCTGGCGGTGAGGCATCAGCATGCGATGATCTGCTGGGCGTATTGTTGCACCCTGAAGGCTGACGCATTCGGTATCCTCATAAACGCTGGCTGCCGAAGCTGACGCTGACGCGGCAGATACGGGAATTTGGTTTACAGCCACGGATTTGATCTACGGATGGAGAAAGACCGCGGCCAGCCGGTTTGAACTTCCGGCAACTGGATGCTTTAGGCGCCTTTATGTTGCAGTGTGTTTGTTGGTGGCACATTATGGACTTCTCGACCCTGCTTCAATTCAACAGTCGGAAGAAATGGGCTGATGAATGGCATCCCACCTGCCAATTGCTGATACAGCCTCGTTGTTCTTCCTTTTGTTCCACCCGTCTGTGCTAGCGATGATATCTAAGACTGTGCTGCGGGTTGTATAAGCTGTCGGCTGGTGAAACTCAAGTAGCATGGTATTATGCAGAGAAGAAGAAGTGCTGACCCACACAAAAACTGTTGGTGAGCCTGAACTGTGAGCAACGACTTATTGACGTGCTGCTGACATCCTGGCTGATCCTGTTCTGGCGGGAGATACTCCGATTACGGTAACGCAATGTCACTGGATGAACACACGCCACTGTTGTTTCAGTAGCAGCATGTTCTCCATGATGAGATGAGCTGCGATGCATAAACTGAAATAATTGACCTAACTACCATGGTATAGGCTGATTAAAACTGCCTATTGAGAGGGGCACAGCTATGGCAGCCTCTTTACACAGAGGGTGTATCCTGATCA
>VOFB01002510.1_pt1 | contig 27321 bp, 36 predicted proteins | sample 5384141 | NCBI WGS metagenome assembly VOFB01 (sample SAMN12384721, study PRJNA508395) | human gut metagenome | isolation source: healthy gut A | host: Homo sapiens | reverse complement strand
TATTTGTGAATCAGTGCGTTAAAAAAGTCCATAAAATACCTCTTTCTCTTTGGAAACCAAATTAGGCAAAATGCCATCCCCTGATTTTTTATTTTACACTTTTTGTCAGTTTTACAACGTTTCCCATCTCATTTTTGCAGACGGGAGGTTTGAAGACGGCAATACGGCAGCGCAATGAAAACGGCGCGGCAAGGATGAGCGGATAAGCGTAGCGCAGATCGGAGGCGACAGGAGTTGCCAGAAGCAGGGTAAGTACAGTTCCGATAAACGGTACAAAGAGCACGAGAAACCGCCGCTGTCCGTATAAAAACTGATATGCGGCAAAATACAGGACAGCCCAGAAGTACGCGCCGATGCTCCACAAAATACCGTAAACCGGAAGCATATCAGGGAGCTTTAAAAGAATTTCACTGATTTTGACCGGAAACTGACCCCGCAGAAGATGCGGCCAGGAAAGTCCGATTTCGTTCGGAGAAATCCCTTCATTCGTGCGTAAAGCAGCCGGGGCGGGGAACCAGTATCCTTTGTCTGATCGATAAAGGCCTGGAGATAGTCGCCCGGGTAAGAAGTACCGAGCTGAATCCAGAGGGTGAAATATTTTGAAGGGATTCCGGAGGATCGCATCGGCATGGTTGTAGGAGACGAGTGCCTTGATGGGATCGGAGATCACCGGATTGTAATACTCCGGAATCAGGGAAGTATCGACTACATCATCGATGAGCATTTCCTGCTCTGGGCTCAGCTGTCGACCGTTGGAAACGACACAGGCAATCTGCTGCAGAGGAATGGAGAGGGATTCTGTAAAGGAAGCGTGCTCAACATGACAGGCAGTGTATACAGGGCCGGTGATGACCAGGGATAAAAGGAGTATGCCGACCTGCACGGCAAACATTTTTTCCATGTCCGGCGAAATGCGAACAGAACAAACGGGAGAGTGAACAGGAAGATATAAAGCCCGTTTGAACGCAGGGTGCAGACGAAAAAAGCCGGAAAGGGAAAGCCCTGCCCAAATGCCCGGACGGTTATCCGGGTTGCAAGAGCAGTTCATATAAAAACAAAGATATAACAGCATAAATCCGGAAAAAGAATATCTTTCCAGACGGTTACGGCAAAAATTGCGTGAAATGGAACGAGGCCCCCAGAAACAAAAAAAGACAGAATCAGCCAGAGGCGTGAAGCGCCTGATCTTGCGAGGAGGGATAGCGTATAGGTTTCAATAGCGGCCATAGTGCACATCTGGAACAATACATAACAGGCGATTCCGGTGTTTATGCTTCCGGTCAGAAAAAATCCGATATGGTAAAACAGGGAGAACAAAAGTGTGCAGGATCGGGGGTGGTTACTGAACGGGATCAGGCCGGTAGCCTGGGAAAACTGGCTGATGCTGTCCGGGGTCAAGAACACCGGGAAACTGGTACAGAAACCAGAACAGCCAGCAGAAGAGCAGAACCGAAGTAACAGAGCAGCTTCTGTTTGCGGGACAGGGCATGCGCTGCAGATATGGCTGGGGGGTACAGGACGTGCACCGTCAGGCTGCTGCAAAGTGTTTTTGGGCAAAACGCCGCTGCTGTCTGGATGCAAGAAACAGCATGGACAGTTCACAGAATCGGAAGAATATAAAATACAGACCGATAACCGCAGCCGCCAGGAATGCAAGCCTGAATATGCGGCTGTCAAAGCCGGACAGTTCAGCGTGCTTGCTGCTGCATAAAATAAGGTGTAGAGAACTGCGAAGTCTGCATATTGGATAAAATGGCACGGAAGCACAGAAGAAGCTGCTCCGATATTCGTCAGCCTTTGCGTCAGCGTTGGAGAAAAAAGGAGGAGCATGCCTGCAAAGATCAGGGCAGAAAAAATATCTGCCGGATGGATGGAACCGATATCGCATAGTGCAAAGGCTGCAAAAAACGCTGCAGTAATCCGAGTGATACCGGGCTTCTGGAATGAAATTATATTTGTCATAAGATGGGAGTCCTCCTGGAAAGCAATGAATGATTTTGATCTGTATATGGATTCAGTTTAGTGTCAGTGAGGGAAAAAGCAAGAAAATTACCCGAAAATGGAGCACCTCCATTTCCTTGACATGAAAATGGGGGCAATGGTACATTTAATGCATCAGACAGGGTATCAAAATTATGATAATGATTTTAATGGAATGGGCGTATATGGCGACGTTGTCGTTTCTGATGGGCTTTGCGTGTCTTGCACCGTTTCGAAAAAAGGGCGGTTGTCAGATTCATAGCGCAGTAACCTATATGATGGCGGGTCTGCTCGTATTGAATGTGTATGCAGAGTATTTCAGCCTGTTTGCCGGCGTTGGCTTCTGGGCAAGCCTGATTGCCGTTTTTACTGCGGTCATCGGCGGAATGCTGCTGCGTCGGGATTTGGCGGATTTTTCAAAATTTCGAAAACACAGGCATGTCAGAAAAAAACGGAAAGAAGCGACGAAGGGCTTGAAAACTCAAAAAGCCTTTGGCGCAAAAAAAACAAAGCCGTCTGGCTGCTGTATGCCGGTCTGACGCTTTTATTTGCATAATACGGCTCGTCGAGGGGCTATATGCACTACGATACGGGACTGTATCATGCACAGGCAATTCGATGGATCGAAGAGTACGGCGTTGTGCCGGGGCTTGCGAATCTGCACAGCCGGTTCGGTTACAACAGCGCTTCCTTTGCACTCAGCGCCTTCTTTAGCGAGACGTGGCTGATCGGACGGCCGATGCACTGCGTGGCCGGATTTTGCGCTGTGCGCGTGTAAATGCGCGGCAGGGCTTATGGCATTTGGAAACGAAAAAAAGTGCGAATATCGGATTTTTTATCTATCGGCGGGATCTTTTATCTGATAGCAGTGTTCCGGGAGATGGTTTCCCCGGCGTCCGATTATTTTGCAATGTTGGTTTTATTCTGGGTAATAATGACCTGGGTGGAACTGTGGGAGCAGGAAAGGGACTGTCCCATCGGGGAAAAGCAAACTGTGCCTTTACGCGCTGCTGAGTCTGTATCTGGTGTATGCGGCGACGGTGAAGCTGTCCACAGCGGTAATTTTTGCTTCTGGTTCTGTATCCGGCGGTGTTGCTGCTTAGGCAGAAAAAATGGCTGCAGATTGCAGGCTATATTGCGTGGGACTTCTGATTGCATTTCCGTATCTGGCGCGGAATGTGCTGATTTCCGGCTGGCTGTTTTATCCGTTTACGTTTTTGGACTGGTTTCCGGTAGACTGGAAAATTTCCAAAGGCTATGCGAACAGCGACGCAAAAGGAAATCCAGGCGTATCGCGCGGAGATTTACAATGTTTATCAGCTGGATCAGCCGTTGAAGCAGTGGCTGCCGAACTGGTTTGCAGCGCAGGCTGGATTCGATAAGCTTCTGGTGCTGGCAGGCTGGGCAGCGATCCCGGTGAGTGCAGTGCTGGCGGTGCTAGGAGCTGTGTGCGCAGTCAGAGCAGACCGGGCGGCGGTTGCGTCCCATGCGGGCAGCGCTGCGTCCGCGGAGAATGGTACGCGCGCGTTCAGAGCAGACCGGGCGGCGGTTGCGTTCCGTGCGGGTAGTGCTGTGTCTGAACGAGAAATCGGCGCACCCTTGCCCGCCCGCCGAGTCGCACATCTTACGCCCTTGTGTTTTTCCCTGCTTCAGCTGTGTGCAGTGGTCGGTTTTTTCTTCTGGCAGCTCGGGGCGCCGCTGGTGCGGCCTGGGATATTTTATGTGTTGTTTTGCCGCTGACGGTGTTTGGAAGCCTGTATTGTATGGCGGCGGAAAAGCTGGCTGGTTCAGAACAGGGACACAATGGACGTAAATGGTTGAAAAATGCCGGATATTGGGCATTTGTGGGATTGCTGGTAGCATTTTTTACCTATAAGGGGTATAATCTGATACAGATGGTTCGGGAGCTGGCATATGAGCCGTATTATCTGTGGCAGCAGGATTATGTAGATGGAGCTGCAGAGATGTACGAAGTGGATGGTGTGACGATCTATGTGCCGACGGACAGAGGGCAGATCGGGTATAACAAATTCCCGTCATCTCCAATCGTACAGGATATCGAGCTGCGGGGCAACTCGATTCGGGACGGCTTCCGGAAAAAGACGAAATGATCCGGCAAAACAGAAGCGATCCGGAAAAAGTTGAAAATGCATGGAATGGGCTGACGAGGAGCGCAGAACATCGGAAAGGAAATACAACATGAAAACCTATGGCGTAATTATGGCAGGCGGGGGCGGAACCCGTTTCTGGCCGCTGAGTACAAAGCAGCAGAGCCGAAACAGTTTTTAAACCTGTCCGGCAAAGATATTCTGGTTAACGAGACGATCGACAGACAGCATGACCTGATGGATCAGAAGGACATTTTTATTGTAACCAATGAGACGCAGGCAAAGATGATGAAGGAGCGCACAGCAGGCAGAATTGCGGCAGATCATATTCTGGCAGAGCCTGCGGCGCGCAATACAGCAGCGTGTATCGGTTATGCGGCGATGGAAATTCTGCATAAATACGGTGACGGCGTGATGTGCATTTTTGCGTCGGACGCTTATATTCGCGATGAGGCGGAATACACCCGCGTGATGAAGGAAGCGGTTCGTGCAGTGGAAGAGACGGACGCACTTGTGACGATCGGGATTCATCCGACGTTTCCCTCGACCGGCTATGGTTATATCCGCAGCGTGGAAGAGGCTGGAAAAGTATGGCGCAAGGTAGAAGAATTTGTGGAAAAACCGGATTTGGAAACGGCGAAAAGCTATCTGGCATCCGGCAGTTATGCGTGGAACAGCGGCATGTTTGTCTGGAAAGCCTCCACGATTCTTCACTATTTCGAAGAACTTCTGCCGGATGTGTACGCCTGTCTGAAACAGATCGGGGCAGCGCTCGGCACAGAAAAAGAGCAGGAGGTTCTGCATGAGGTTTATCCGATCATCCCGAAGATTTCCGTGGATTACGGCATTATGGAGCGCGCAAAGGGTGTTCTGATGCTGGAAGGAGATTTCGGCTGGAACGACGTTGGCAGCTGGGATACGCTGGATGCAGTGCGCACCCGGGATGCTGGCGGTAACATCAGCTCCGGCGATACGCTGCTTCTGGATGCGAAAAACTGCGTTGTATACGGCGGTAAAAAGCTGATCGCCGCAGTCGGCGTTGAAAACCTGGTCATCGTAGAGGGCAGGGATTCGATTCTGGTCTGCCCTGTCAATCAGGCACAGCGCGTCAAGGAAGTCGTTGAGACGCTGGAAAAAGAAGGCAGGACGGAACGGCTTTAAACGGCGAAAAAACGCGAAATATCACGACCGTTTTCCGTTTGGTTTCCAAAATCTGAGTGTTAGAATAAAGTAAAAAGCAGCGGCAGAATGTTCACAGTGCGGTCACACTGTTGGTGCAGAAAAAGACTCAGAGGAGGAATCAGAAATGGCTGCAGAATGGAAAGAAACACTCGAAACGGAGCGGGAGATATCGGCGTTTATGCTGGAACTTGAGGATTCCGGCGCATTTGAGGGATATTATTATCTGAGGGAGGCGGTTTTGCTGGCTGTCTCGGATATGGAACTGGTTGGCAGCGTGACGAAGCTGTTATATCCGGTAATCGCAAGGCGTTACAAAACAACGCTTCAGCGGGTGGAACGCGCGATCCGAAACGCGGTGGAGGTGTCCTGGGAACGGGGCAATCCGGAGGTGTTTGAGGATCTGTTCGGGTTCAGCCGGGAGACGGGCGCGCCGAGGCCGACAAACAGCGAATACATAGCGAGAATTGCGACAAGATAAGAATGGACGCAACTACAGGAGAGAAACATGTTACTGAGCGTAATCGTACCTTGCTATAATGAAGAGGAAAACGTTCCGATTTTTTATGAGGAAATGATGAAAAATTCCGCTTTTTTGGAGCAGGAAAAACTGGAGCTGGAAATTATTTATATTGATGATGGTTCCAAGGACAATACCGCAGCGGAGGTTCGGAAGCTTCACGAAAAAGGATGAACGGGTGCATCTGGTGTCCTTTTCCCGCAACTTTGGCAAGGAAGCAGGAATTTATGCGGGCTTCCAGAAAGCAAAGGGGGACTATGTCGTGATGATGGACGCTGATCTGCAGGATCCTCCGTCCCTTTTACCGGAGATGTTTTCCACATTAAGCAGGGCTACGACAGTGTGGCGACAAGACGTGTGACCCGAAAAAGGCGAACCTCCGATCCGGCCGTTTTTTGCAAGGATGTTTTACCGCATCATGAATAAAATTTCCAAACGGAGATCGTGGACGGCGCGCGACTATCGCCTGATGACGAGACAGGTTGTAGATTCGATTCTTTCGATGTGCGAATATAACCGTTTTACGAAAGGAATTTTCGGCTGGGTCGGCTATGAGACGAAGTGGCTGGAGTATGAAACGTGGAACGCACCCCACGGCGAGACAAAATGGAGCTTCTGGAAGCTGTTTTTGTATTCGCTGGATGGAATTACCGCATTTTCAACAGTGCCGCTGGCAATTTCGTCTATCATGGGCGTTGTGTTCTGCATTATAGCATTTGTGGCGATCATTGCCCTGATTATCAAAAACCTGATTTACCATGATCCGACGCCCGGCTGGCCGTCGATGGTATGTATTATTCTGTTGGTTTCCGGCGTGCAGCTTTTCTGCCTGGGAATCGTGGGACATCTGTCCAAGACCTATCTGGAAGTGAAAAAGCGTCCGATTTATCTGGTAAAGGAAGAACTGTAATGAATTATGAGAACCTGATCAGCATTGTGATGCCGGTTTTAACGCCCAGGCGTATCTGGAGGAAGCGCTGGAATCGGTTCGCCGCCAGACATGGACGGACTGGGAGCTGCTGGTGGTAGACGATCATTCTACGGACGGGAGCGCAGGTCTTGTGTCAGAAATCTGCAGAAAAGACGCGCGAATTCGGCTTCTTTCCCAGACGGACGGGGTAAAAGGCGCGGCAAATGCAAGAAATTTCGGGACAGCACATGCAAATGGACGATATCTCGCATTTATGGATGCGGACGATATCTGGCGGGTGGACAAGCTGGAACGGGAAATGGTTTTTTTGCGGGAAAAAGGCGCAGCCTTTGTGTTTTTGCTCGTATGAATTTGGGGACGAGCATGCGGTCGGAACCGGCAAAATTGTGCGGGTTCCCGATCAGCTGACTTATCAGAAAGCGCTCAGCCGGACGGTCATTTTTACAAGCACGGTGCTGTTTGACCGGGAAAAAATTGACAAGGCGCTTTTGCAGATGCCGGACGTGCCGAGCGAGGACACGGCGATGTGGTGGCAGATTTTAAGAAACGGACACGTCGCTTACGGGTTAAAGGAAAATTTGGTGATCTACAGAAGACCGGAAAAATCCCTTTCCTCGAACAAGCTCCGGTTACAAGAATCTGGGGACTTTACCGGAAACAGGAAAAAATGTCGGTGATCGCAAGCGCAGATGTTTTTGTATGGGGCGGTGCGCGCTGTGTGGAGAAAGAATATAGCGGGAGAACGGAAGATGAAGAAAAACGATTCTGTCAAGCGGCTGATTATTCTGGCGCTTGGGCTGATTGACTGTGCGTGCTGACTGCTTTTTATGCGCACGACTGGTTCGCCTATTATTATCATCATATTGCATGGAAAACGCATAACCGTTTTAATGTAAACGGCCATTTGCTGATTGTTGCTCTGTATTTCATATTGCTCTTTTTCTTTTCCAATACTTATGGAGCACTCAAAATCGGCTATCTGAAACCGCTGGATATTTTCCTGTCTCAGCTGTTTTCTCTTCTGTGCGTCAATGTAATCAGCTATGCGCAGCTGTCCCTGATGTATGGCTGGTTTATCATCGGCGGGGGCATATGGTGTCGATGATGCTGTATCAGCTGGTGTTTGCAGGGGCTGTGGGGCTGGCTGTGCAATCTGAATTTTACCGTCGCGCGTTTCCTCCCGCGGGGCGCTTTTGGTGCACTGGCGAGCGCCCGGTAGAGGGATATCCTTGGGAAAATTTGCAGGACGGAAGGATAAATATCATGTTGCAAAGTGCATGAATATCAAAGAGGGTACGATGTGGTGATCCGCGAGGTCGGAAATATGACGCGGTCGTTCTCTGGGATATTCATACGATGGACAGAAACGTGCTGCTCAAATATTGCTACAGCCATTCGATCCGCGTTTATATGATGCCGAAGATTCCGGATGTGCTGGTAAAGGGAAGCGAGCAGCTGCACTTGTTTGATACGCCGATTCTGCTGACGAGGGAATATGCGCTGAGCGTAGAACAGAGAATTGCAAAACGGTTTATCGATGTAGTATGTTCGCTGATCCTGATTGTTGTGACATCGCCGATCATGCTGATTACGGCGGTGGTGATCAAGCTGTATGATAAAGGTCCTGTGCTGTACAAGCAGGTCCGCTGCACGAAGGATGCGAAAGAATTTTATATTCTGAAATTCCGCAGCATGCGCGTGGACGCAGAAAAGGACGGTGTGGCGCGGCTTGCCGCCAAAAACGATTCCCGGATTACGCCGGTCGGCAAATTTATCCGCGCGGTTCGTATCGACGAGCTGCCGCAGCTGTTCAACATTTTAAAGGGTGAGATGTCCTTTATCGGTCCCAGACCGGAGCGGCCGCAGATCATCCGCGAATATATAGAAGAAATGCCGGAGTTCGCATACCGTACCAGAGTGAAGGCCGGGCTTGCGGGATATGCGCAGGTATACGGAAAGTACAATACAACGCCCTATGACAAGCTGAAGCTGGATCTGTTTTATATCGAGAATTATTCCGTATGGCTGGACTTGAAGCTGATGCTTCTGACATTGAAAATCCTGTTTACGCCCGACAGCACGGAGGGCGTGGACGAGAAGCAGGTGACCGCCATGAAAAACAGGTGCAGGAGGAAGAAAAATAATGCCTCTGAAAAGAGATGAAGCATTTTGGAAAGAGGGCATGGACGAAAAACGCTTTGCCCTCTGTTGTATTCATAAAATATGGATCTGTCTGGCGGCAGCTTTGGCTGGCGCTGTTTTTAAGCTGCGGGATTTATCTTGGTGCGCGGCAGCTGACGATGGGGCCGAAGCAGTATCGGTCGGAGGTTTTATATTCGATCGTCTATGATATCGACGAGGACGACGAGGTTTTAAAAGAATTTATCAACGAATATAACGCCTATACCTGGGGTGATATGATGCGCTCCGACCGCGTGATGGATACGGTGCTTTTGCAGCTGCCGGATGTGGAACGGTCCGTGATAGAGGCTTCGATCAGCACGGAAATTGCGTCTGACCCGGAATTTCTGACGGCGTACTTTACGACTGGGGACGCAGCGCTTTCCGACCGGATTGCGGCGGCTTATAATCGCGCAATGACGGCATTTGGACAGACGATGCAGGAACGCGGTCTGACGGCAATTGAAGTATGGAAAACCGTTTCGGCACAGGTAGTGCTTCCGGAAAATAAAGTGAAAAATGCGGCGGCGCTCGGTCTGGTGCTCGGACTGCTTGTCGGAATCCTGGGCGTGGCAATCTGGTATGTTCTGGACGATTCTGTTTTGCTCAGCTCAGACGTGGAAAAACGCTGCGCAATCCCGGTTCTGGGCTACCGAACAGCAAAGCCCGATGAACAGTTCGGTGCGCTTCTTGGACGCGCAGCTGCGAGCCAAAGCGTCTCAGAGTGCTTTTCAGGAAATTTCGCTGGACACGGTGCTTTCCGGGACGATGGGACTTGGGGAAGAAGAAAAGATTCCGCTTATCCTTTTGGTTCGCTGGAACACACCCTGTATTAAAAAACTCGGACTTGCCCTTGATTTGCTTGCTCAGCGGGAGATCGCGGTTGTGGGCGTGATCCTCACGGACGCGGACGCACGGTTTTTGCACGCTTACTACAGAATGTAGGCTGCCAGTTCACTCGTGGCAGCCTGTAGGCAGATTCCATGCTCGCATGAGAATTTGCCCACGGGATGCTACGAAGGGAGCGCCGCTTTATGAGCAAAAAGGAGCTGCGAAGCAGCGGAAAGCGTCGAAGACGCGATTCATGACAATAGAATGTCCGCGGAGCGTGCATTCTATTGTATTGCGAATGGCGCGGGTGAACTGGCGCACGATTACAAGAAACAAAGGAGATGGCTCATGAAACTGCAGATTCTGGTTTCCTCCCTGAATCAGGAGGTCAAGTCGCTGGCAGAGAAAATGAATCTGCAGGCGGATACAATTCTCATCAATCAGTGTAACGAAAACCGTTACGAGGAATGGACGCAGGATGGTCATCAGATCCGCTGCTATCATCTGGCGGAGCGGGGTGTCGGGCTGTCGCGCAACAACGCGCTTCTGCGTGCGGACGCCGACCTGTGCCTCTTTTCTGATGAAGATATCGTTTATGACGACGGTGCAGTTGAGCGGATTATCGAAGGGTTTGAGCAGCATCCGGAGGCGGACATGCTGTTATTCAATGTGCGCGTGCAGGAGAGCCGCTTTACCTACTGGAATTCGTTTTATAAGCGGGTGAGGTGGTATAACTGCGGTCGTTATCCGGCATACAGCTTTGCGCTGCGCACGGCGAAGATGCACGAAAAGAATCTGACCTATTCGTTGTTGTTCGGAGGCGGCGCGAAATATGCAAACGGAGAGGACAGCTTGTTTATCCACGACTGCCTGAAAGCCGGGCTGAAAGTCTACAGTATTCCGGTCGAAATCGGAGAAGAACAGCCCAGACCGTCAACATGGTTTTTCGGCTTTGACCGCAAATTTTTTCACGACAGGGGCGTTTTGTATCATGTGCTGTACGGAAAGCTGGCGGCGGTGATGGGATTTCGCTTCCTACTGAAAAATAGATCCAATATGAATTCTGAGAGCTGCCCGGATGGGCTGACCTTTGATGAGGCGAAAAAAGCGCTTCTGTCCGGAATCCGCGACGCAAAGGGAGGGCTGTAAATGGTATTTTATTTTCTGATTACAGCGGTTACGATTGCCCTCGCGGGGCTGATGGACGCGGTCTGGACGCGCCCGGGGCAAGAGGCAGGCGGTGTAGTGCGGTGCGCTGGACAAGCCGCCGGGAGTGCGGCATCCAGGAATGGCAGGTGTGTCTGCGGCATCCCATCATCCGGCGGCGGCTTGTTTTCGGCGGGCGTTTCCCGATGTCGCGCCTTCGACATCGTGTGCCTAACTGCTATTTTCCTGATTCTGGCGCTCGTGAGTGCGCTGCGTCTGGAGGTCGGTAACGATTACGGCAAATATGTCGAGAATTTCCACGAAATCTGGGCGGGAACCGATCAGGCGTATGTGGTGACGGAAGCCGGATTCAATTTCGTGGTATGGCTGATTTATACGATTTCCGGGTATGAAAATTATCTGCTGGTATTCGCGGTGTTCGGCGCGGTTACGGCTTTTTTGTTTTTAAAGGCGTTGTACGGACAGAGTGACTGCTTCTGGCAGAGCTTCGCGATGTTCATGCTGCTGGGCGTATATTTTCGAACATTTACGACGGTGCGTTATTATCTGGCACTTGCGGCAGCACTGTATGGAATCCGATTTGTACTGCGCAGGCAGTATGGCTGTTTCGTGATCTGGATTGGTATTGCGGCGCTGTTTCATAAATCTGTTCTGATGGTGCTTCCGTTGTATTTGTTGGCTGTGCTTCCGTGGAAAAAATGGATTGCGCCGGCGCTGACTGTGATCGGAGGGATCGGTTTTGTTTTCCAGCGTCCGCTTTTAAATCTGGCGCTGACGTGGTATCCTATACAGGGACACCGTATATCTGTCACAGGATATCGGTCTGAAAGCGAATGCGTCCGGAATCCTCCGGTGCGTGCTCGTTTTTATGCTGGCGGCAGTGGTTGGCAGGTGTGGAATGGAAAAGGAGCAGAACCGTTTCTGCCTGAAATTAAATTTTTTCGGACTGCTGTTTTATACCTGCGGTTCGTTTTTGCCACTGGTATCGAGAATGTCCTATTATATGATTACGCCGCAGCTGCTACTCGTTCCGGGACTGCTTGGCTGCGTGGAGAACCGGAAGCGGAAAAATATTTTAACAGTACTTGTGGGGATCGTTATGCCTGGGGTATTTTTGTGGTTTTTAAAAACGGCATCCGGAAGCGGGATGCGCGTGCTTCCCTATAAGACCTGGATTTTTACGGATAAGGAGTGGATCAATGGCGCAGATTTCTTTTAGTATTGTGGTAGTATGCTTAAACCCCGGCGAAAGCTGTTGAAGACGGTGCAGAGCGTATTGAACCAGAAATACGGAAATTATGAAATTGTGGTAAAGGACGGCGGTTCGACGGACGGCTCCCTGGAACAACTTCCGGCGGATAGCAGAATCCGGGTTTATACAAGACCGGACAGTGGGATTTATGACGCGATGAATCAGGCGATGTCCTATGTGACCGGTCAGTTTGTCCAGTTTTTAAATTGCGGAGATCTTTTTACACGACGATATGGTGCTGGAACGGCTTGCAGCTGTGATGGAGCGCAAGCGCGGCAGGGGAGCCGACGGGGAAGGCCTGGGACATAAGGAAAAAGAGCGGATTTTTTATGGAAATCAATATCATGAGGCGTGGGGCAGCGTGATCTATTCTGCACCGGAGGTCAATGATTTACCTGTTACAGAAATGCCCTGTCATCAGGTTTGCTTTTACGACGTCCGTCTGTTTGCAGAGCGTGGTTATGACGTAAAATACCGTGTCCGCGCAGATTATGAGCATTTTCTGTACTGTATTTATGATCGGAAAGCGGAAGCAGTTTATGTGAGATGATTGTTGCGGATTACGAGGGCGGGGGCTTTTCCGAGACAAGGGAGAACCGTCGGATTTCGAAAAAGAGCATGCCGAAATCACGAAACGCTATCTCGGACGCGACAAAGGCGCTGCGTTATAAGCTGCTGATGCTTCTGACACTGGCACCGCTTCGGACAAAGCTTGCAGAGGACGAAAAATATTCCGAGTGGTACAACGGGATCAAGGCGAAAATTTACGGAAGGTGCGGCCATAAGGACGAACCGGGGGAGAATCGGAAATGAGAGTGTTATGGGTATGCAATATTATGCTCCCGGTAATCGCGCAGGCGCTTTCGCAGGAGGAATATAGCGTGCGGGAGGGCTGGCTGTCCGGGATACTGGGGCGGTATCTGGAGACAGAGAACGGCGCAGAGTTGAGCGCAGCGGACGTGACAGACAGCGCTGCATCGCCCGGCGGACGGCAGCAGGGAGCCGAAACTGCGGCTGCACTGACGCTCGGTATCGCATTTCCGGTTGCACCGGGCAGGGAGGAGTTATCGCAGCGTCTGCAGCTTGGCAGCTATAAAAAAGAAGTCGCCTGCTATGGCTTTGCAGAGGATTTGGAGCACCCGGAGCGCTATGACAGCGCGATGGAAGCGCGTTTTTTGCAGATTTTAGAGGACTTTCAGCCGGATCTGGTGCATATCTTCGGGACGGAGTTCCCGCATGGCTATGCCTGTGCGAAAGTATTTCACAGACCGGAGCGGACGCTTGTGGGCTTGCAGGGACTTTGTATTTCCTGTGCGGACAACTACATGGCAGATCTCCCGGAAAACGTACAGAACAGCAGGACACTGCGAGATATTTTAAAGAAAGGACAGCATCCGGCAGCAGCAGGAAAAGTTTTATCAGCGCGCGGAAAACGAGAAAAAACTCCTGTTGTCAGTCGGACATGTGACGGGACGGACGACATTCGATAAAGCGATCAGTTTGGAGATAAATCCATCCCTTGTTTATCATACCATGAACGAGACAATGCGCCCGCAGTTCTACAGCGGATGCTGGGAGATCGAAAAAACTGTGCCCGGAGAAATCTTCATCAGTCAGGGAGATTACCCGTTAAAGGGCTTTCACTATCTATTGCAGGCGATGCAGGAAATCCTGCAAAACTGTCCCGAGGCGCATATCAAGGTGGCGGGCATCAGCGTGCTCGGCGTAAACGGAATAAAGAGCAGAATCAAGATTCCGGCATATGGAAAATATCTGCGCAGGCTGATTTTGAAGAATCGCCTCGAAGGAAAAGTGCGTGTGCTGGGAAATCTTTCTGCGGAGGAGATGAAGCGGGAATATTTGTCCGCGCAGATATTTGTGTGTCCGTCTGCGGTGGAAAATTCCCCGAATTCCGTGGCAGAAGGGCAGCTTCTCGGCGTGCCCGTGGCGGCGAGCAGAACCGGCGGAATCCCGGATGTTGTAAAAGACGGCGTAAGTGGTCTGTTGTTTGAGAAAGGAAATGTTCACGAGCTTGCCGCGTGCGTCAGCCGGATTCTGACAGATAAACAGCTGGCAAAGGAGTTGTCGGCTTCGGAACGGGAGACTGCGGCGAAGCTTTACAACGTGAAAACAATTATCAAAAACTGATAGAAATTTATCAAAGCATCGAATGAACAGAAGCTGCTGACCGGACAGGAAAGCGGGAATGGAGGAAAAACATGAAGGCTGTTTTATTTCCAATTATATCAATCATCATCAGATTCCGTTTTCCAACGCACTGTATGAACAACTGGGGACGATTACCATTTCATCCAGACCGAGCCGATGGAAGAAGAACGGATTGCGATGGGCTGGGGACTGGATCGCAGCGACTCTGCCATATGTTGTTTGGGCGGATCGGGAGGAAGAACGCTGCCGGAAGCTGATCGAGGAAGCGGATCTGGTGTTTGCAGGCTGGACGAAGCGGCTGGATCTGGTTTTACCGCGGCTTTCCTCGGGAAAGCTGACGTTTCGGGTGAGCGAGCGGATTTACCGCGAGGGACAGTGGAAAGCGATCTCTCCGAAGGGGCTGCTTGCAAAATATAAAGAACATATCCGGTTTCGAAACCAGCCGGTGTGGCTTTTGTGCTGCGGCGCGTATGTGGCGTCGGATTTTTCACTGATCGGGGCTTATCCAGAAAAAGCTGAAATTCGGCTATTTTCCGGAGACGCTGCGCTGTCCGCAGGAGGAATTGTTTGCCAAAAATACGGATAAACTGCAGATCGTCTGGGCGGGGCGGATGATTTCGTTAAAAGCACCCGGTTTGCAGTGAAGTTGGCTGGAAAATTACAGGAACAGGGGTATTCGTTTGAGCTGCACTTTGCGGGAGGCGGTCCGATGGAAGAGGCGCTGAAGCAGGAAGCGAAGAGCGCTCGGGTGGCAGAAAATCGTTTTTCATGGATTTTTAAAGCCGCAGGAGGTTCGAAGCCTGATGAAACGCTGCCAGCTGCATGTGTTTACAAGCAACTATCTGGAAGGCTGGGGTGCAGTAGTCAGTGAGGCGATGAACAGCGGCTGCTGCGTGGTGGCAAACCGTCAGATCGGCGCGGTTCCGTTTTTGATTGAGGACGGCGTAAACGGCAAAAGCTACCCGGATGGTTCTTATGAAGCCTTCTGAGCGGACGGTATTGGAGCTGTGCGCGCAGCCGGAGCAGATCACAGCGCTTGGAAAAAGAGGCATACCGGACGATTACAGAAAAATGGAATGCAGAATGTGCGCAGCGCTGTCTGGAATTTTATGAAGGCTGGAAAGCCGGAAAGCTGCCGGAGGAGGATGGACCGCTTTCTGCCGCGCCGAAGCTTTCCGCACGCTGGAGCTATAATGAGGGAAAATTGGATGGAGAATAAAACAGAACAAAACTGCCTGATCAGCGTGATCGTGCCGGCCTACAATATCCTGGACTGCCTGGAGCGATGCGTCAACAGCATCTGCGCCCAGACCTGGAAAAATCTTGAGATCCTGCTGGTGGATGACGGTTCGACGGACGGAACCGGAAAGCTGTGCGACCTGCCCGAAAAAAGATGGAACCGGGTTTTCCATAAGCCGAACGGCGGTTCTTCTAGTGCGCGAAACCTTGGAATCAGTATGGCAAAGGGAAAATGGATCGGGTTTGTGGACAGCGACGACTGGATCGAGCCGCAGATGTATGAAAGGCTGTATGAAGCTGCGACCGCTGCAGGCACTTCAATTGCGCAGGCTTCGCGGGATGAGATCGACGAGGATTACCACAAAAGACCGGACGTCTGTACGCCGCCGGAACAGGAAGTTACCTGCACGGCAGAAGATTTTCTGAAAACGCTGCTGCTGCATCAGGGCGATTGCTCGTTCTGTACGAAGCTGATCAAAAGAGCCTGTTTGAAGGTCACCGCTTCCCGGAGGGAAAGAATGAGGATTTCCGCCTGCTGGTTGAGCTTTTATGTGAGGGCGAAAGGGTGCGGATCTTGCCGGAGCAGCTGTATCATGTTTTTTACCGGATCGGGAGCAATACGCCGGAAAGATAAAAACGATTTTTCGAGAGTGTTTGAGGATATCGTAGAAAATGCGGATTATATGGAGCAGCTGACCCGGGAGCGCTACCCGGAGCTTCGGGAATATGCGGTGCGCTTCGCACTCGTTCAGCGCCTGGATTATCTGCTGCACATCCCGGTGGGACGGATGGTGGATACGGATGTGTTTTACAAATCGGTAAAGCAGTATCTGCGCGGGCATTTTTCGGATACGCGGAAAAATCCGCTGCTGGATAAAAAGAGCAGAACCTATCTGACGTTTTTGACGATTGCGCCCAAACCGTGCGCCGCGTGCACGGCTGGACGATGAAGCTGCGGGGAGTGGGGTGAAAAAACGCCGTAACATCAATCTCTATTGAGAGGATGCTACGGCGTTTGCGTTCGGAATTCTATATTACAGTTCACTCGCGCCATTCGCAAAAGCGCGTCTTCGACGCTCTCCGCTGCTTCGCAGATCATTTTTTGCTCATAAAGTGGCGCTCCCATCCGTTTTTTGTAAGCAGATTTTCATGCGAGCATGAAATCTGCTTACAAAAAGGTACGAGTGAACTGTAACGAATTTATTTCACAGGCTTTGCGCCTGCTTTTTCCTGCAGTTTTCGATGTTTCTCTTGAACCAGTTTTTCTTTTTCTGATTCTCGGGCTGTACCAGCGTTCCGCGGACTGCCTTAACACTTGTTTAAGTAGATGCCGCTGACGGTTGCCTTGACTTCTTTTTTCACAGGAACCAGGTCGAAAATCTTCTGGTCACAGACTAAGGTAACGATCTGCGGACCGACTTTTGCCTTAACAATCGGAAGTTTGGAACGGCGCATCATCTTGGGCGTATTGTCGATGACTGACTGCGGAAGTCCGGCTTCTTTGAGCTTCATGATTTTCGTGTCAATACAAGCATGGTCACATTCTGCTTATAGGCTTCAATCTGCTGCTGCTGTTCTTCCTGTTTTTTCTGCATCTTTCTTCCAAGAAAATAAAGAACAACGACTGCGACGATCAGAATGGCAAGGATGACCAGCAATACCACTGCCCAGGTTTTCATAGTGGTGAATCCTCCTCTTTCTTTGTGCACAGCGGCGGCTGTCTGTACGGTGTGTCCGCTTAGCATTCTTATAGAACATTCTAGCAGAATTTACGGTATTGTACAAGGAGTTTTGTTGAAGTTAATAGCCACCTGGGGTATAATGTATCCAGCACGAAAGAAAAACAAGCGACGCCGAAGACGCGGTTTTGCGAATGGCGCGGGTGAACAGTAACGTTTTTCTCGTGCGGATAGCGAGCGGACGGCCTGCGAAGCAGGCAAGGAAGCGCGGAGCGCGAGTCCGCGAGCATTGGTGAATGAGGACAGCGCCGCCTTCGGCGCTGTTGACAGGAAGGAACAGGCAGTAATGACGACGTGGGTGCAGTTTTGGCAAACATTTCAGGAAGTATTCCGCTACACATGGGCACATATGGTATGGATCAATCTGGTTCTTGCGATTATTATTATTTTCTTCCAGAGAAAGGAAGCAAAGTCAGCGTGGGCGTGGCTACTGGCGTTGAATGTGCTGCCGGGTCTGGGATTTTTAATGTATCTTCTCGCCGGGACGGACATGCACAAGCGGAAGATGTTCAAGATCAAAGGAATCGAGGAGCAGATAAACGATGCGGTGCGCCGCCAGGAATACAGCGTCAAAAGCCGCGAGCTGGAGCAGGAAAACCCGGATTTGAAGGATTTTTCGGATCTGGTCTTTTTTAACCTGGAAAGTGCCGGATGCATGATTTCCGGAGACAATGCGGTAGAGATTTTCACTGACGGCAACGACAAATTCGATGCTCTGATCGAGGATATTAAAAATGCGGGATCATATATTTTTTTACAATATTACATCATAAAAGATGACGTGCTCTTCCAGAGAATTCGGGAGGCACTGCTGGAAAAAGCGGCACAGGGTGTAGAAATTCGGATCTTGTATGATGCGATGGGTTGTCGGAGCGTTGGAAAGCACTTTTGGAAAGAAATGGAAAAAGCAGGGCATCCATGTTGCGGTCTTTTCCGGCTCTGTTTGGCAGACTGCATCTGCGTGTAAACTACAGAAATCACAGAAAATTGCAGTGATCGACGGAAAAGTGGCTTATGTCGGCGGCTTTAATATTGGCAAAGAGTATATCGGGCTGGATCCGAAGTTCGGGCACTGGAGGGATACCCATCTGAGAATCTGCGGCAGCGCAGTCGGTGGACTTTTGCTGCGCTATATTCAGGACTGGGACTATGCAGCGAGAGGAGAATCTGTTTGAAAATCCGAAGTATTTCATCCTGCCGGAAGAAAAAGCCGGCAATGTCAAAATGCAGATCATTTCCAGCGGACCGGACTCCGAACTCCAGAGTATCCGGGACAATTACCTGCGGCTGATCCACAAGGCAAAAAAGAGCATTTATATCCAGACGCCATATTTTATACCGGATGAATCGATCCAGACGGCACTTCTGATGGCAACGATGTCCGGTGTGGAGGTCAATTTGATGTTTCCCGTGCAAGCCGGACCATCCATTTGTGTATTGGGCGACACTTTCCTATGTCGGCGAGCTGATCATGGCAGGGGCAAACTGCTACACCTATGATAATGGATTTTTACATGCAAAAGGATTGTCTATTGACGGAAAGGCGTGCTGCTACGGAACAGCGAACATGGACATCCGGAGCTTCGAACTCAACTTTGAGGTCAATGCCATGATTTTTGACCAGAATATCGCAGGGGAAATGGAACGGATTTTCCGGGAAGACTTAAAGTGCTGTACGCGGATCACAAAGGAAATGTACAAGAGCAGATCTGTCTGGATCCGGTTTAAGGAGCAAATCAGCAGACTGCTGTCTCCGGTCTTGTAACAGCCCGCCAAGTGTGATAATATATAGGATATTGCAATTCTATTTACTATGGATTTTATGTCCGTAAGATGATGAGGAGATCAATTTATGAAAAAATTTATGACAGCCGTTACGGCAGTGTCTCTGTCTGCCATGATGCTGGCAGGCTGCGGCAAGGCAGATGTGCAGGAGAGTACTGTGCAGGAAAGCACTGCAGCTGAGACAGAAGCAGCAACAGAAACCGAAAGTGAAACCAAGGTATACCCGGATGAAGCATATCTGGATGGTATCAACCTTGGCGACTTTGTAGAGCTGGGTGATTACAAGGGCGTCGATGTTACGGTTACCAAGGCAGAAGTAACTGACGAGATGGTGGATCAGTACATTCAGAGTGTTTTGGACAGCAACAAAAATAAAGAAGAAGTAGACCGTGCTGTAAAGGATGGCGATGTTGTTGATATCAAATATGTCGGCAAAAAAGGACGGTGTAGAGTTTGACGGCGGCTCTTCCGACAGCTACGAGCTGACCATCGGCTCCAATACCTTTATCGACGGCTTTGAAGACGGCGTGATCGGCATGAAGAAGGATGAGACAAAGGAGTTAAACCTTACCTTCCCGGAGGATTACAGCAATACAGACCTTGCCGGTGCAGACGTTGTATTCACGGTAACGGTAAATCATGTTTATGAAGAAACTGACGCGGTTCTGGACGATGCTTTCGTAGCAGCCCGTAATATTGACGGCGTAAGCACAGTAGCAGAATATCGTCAGTACGTTTTATGATAACCTGATGAGCTCTGCCAAGAGCCAGCAGGAAACAGAGCTGGAAAGAAATGTTCTGGAGGCGGTAACGGCAAATGCAACCTTCAAGGAAACTCCAGAAGAGATGGTAAGCCGCTATTATGACCGTCTGGTTAAGAACCTGACCGCTACTGCAAGCATGTATGGAATCGATCTGGAGACCTTTATGTCATACAGCTACGGTCTGGCTGCGGATGAATATGAAGACGAGCTTCAGAAATCTGCACAAAGCGCAGCAGAGCAGATTATGGTTATGCAGGCGATCGCAGAAAAAGAAGGTCTGACCTTAACCGATGAAGAGCTGCAGGCAGATCTGGAAAGCAGCGCATCCGAATATGGTTATGATTCCGTAGACGCTTATCAGGAAGCGATTGGCGACCTGCGCGGCTACAAAGAATATCTGATGTCTGAAAAAGGTAACCAAGTATCTGATTGAGAACGCGAACGTAACCGAAACAGAGGCGTCCACAGAGGAAGCGACCGAAGAGACAACAGAAACTGAAACCGAGACAACAACAGAGACAGCGACCGAAGCAGAATAAGCCAGGGCACAGCTGACGCACGAGGCGAGTGAGGAGAGAGAGCATGGAACTGACAAGTGTAAGACAGTTATTCAGAGAAAAAGAACAGTTTGCCGGCCAGAAGGTGACAGTAGGCGGCTGGGTAAGAAGCAACCGGGATTCTAAAAATTTTGGATTCCTGGTTGTAAATGACGGTACCTTTTTTGAACCGCTGCAGGTTGTATATGCAGCAGACAAGCTGGATAATTATGCCGATATTGCCAAAATCGGCGTCGGAGCAGCTGTCATTGTAACAGGTACGATTTTAGAGACGCCCGGTGCAAAACAGCCCTTTGAGATGCAGGCAGACGAGGTTGTAGTGGAAGGTGCATGCGGACCGGATTACCCGCTGCAGAAGAAGCGTCACAGCTTTGAATATCTGCGTACCATTGCACATCTGCGTCCCAGAACCAATACGTTCCAGGCAGTGTTCAGAGTTCGTTCCCTGATCGCCTATGCGATCCATCAGTTCTTCCAGGAGAGAGATTTCGTCTATGTCAACACACCGCTGATCACAGGAAGCGACTGCGAGGGCGCAGGCGAGATGTTCCAGGTTACAACCCTGGATTTGAACAACGTTCCGAAAAACGAAGACGGTACTGTGGATTATTCCCAGGACTTCTTCTGCAAACCTACCAACCTGACCGTAAGCGGACAGTTAAACGGCGAAACCTATGCGATGGCGTTTAAGAATATTTATACGTTTGGACCGACCTTCCGCGCAGAAAACTCCAATACCACCCGCCATGCGGCTGAGTTCTGGATGATCGAGCCGGAAATCGCATTTGCGGACTTAAAGGACGACATGGTACTGGCAGAGTCCATGCTCAAATACATTATCCGCTATGTGCTGGAGCATGCTCCGGAAGAAATGAACTTCTTCAACAGCTTTGTGGATAAGGGACTTCTGGAAAGACTGAACCATGTATTGAACTCCGATTTCGGACATGTGACCTATACCGAGGCGATCAAGATTTTGGAAGAGCACAACGACGAATTCGATTATAAAGTATACTGGGGCTGCGACCTGCAGACCGAACACGAGCGTTATCTGACGGAGAAGGTGTTCAAGCGTCCGGTATTTGTAACAGACTATCCGAAGGAAAATCAAGGCATTCTATATGAAGTTAAATGAGGATGGCAAGACCGTTGCCGCTATGGACTGTCTGGTTCCCGGCATCGGCGAGATCATTTACAGTTCACCCGCGCCATTCGCAAAATCGCATCTGCGATGCTTTCCGCTGCGGTGCAGCTCCTTTTGCTCATTAAATGGCGCTCCCTTCGTAGCTTCCCATGCACAGATTCTCATGCAAGCATGGAATCTGCCCACAAGAAACCACAAGTGAACTGAATAAAAATATTGTCGAGCGGGATGAACTTTTGGGTTTATCCTGCTCTTTTTTGTATACTGTATAAAGTGGAAACTAGTACATCGTTTTCGAAATAACTGTACCATTCACTTGTCTGCGAATCCGATTGCACAGTTCAAAAAGCCTCAGCGTAGCCCGCTACGCCTGCGTTTTTATACCTGCACACTCGAATCCGCATCCTACGCGATTGGTACAGTTATTTACGAAACCAGCGATACCGAAAAGCAGATCGTAAAGGCGCAGGAGGACTATGATGCGGCGAAGGCGCAGGAGGATGCACAGTATCTTGCAATGAAGAAGCGTCTCCGTTACCTGTATGAAAAGGGCGATACCAGCTATATCGAGATCCTGAGCAACGCCTCCAACTGGAGCGGCATGCTTAATCAGGCGAATTATGTGGAGAAGCTGTATGAGTACGATAAACAGATGCTCAACCGCTACATCCTGATTAAAGAAGAGGTTGCGCAGAAAAAGAACGATTTGGAAGATAAAAAAGAGCGACCTGGAAACGCAGAAATATGAGCTGGAAGAGGAACAAGCTTCCATGCAGCAGATGATCGATGAGAAAAAGTCCCAGTCGAACGATTTCGACGCGCAGATTGCGAAAGCGAAGCAGGAAGCTGCGGCATATAAAGCGTTAATCAAACAGCAGAATTCCGAGCTGGCAAAGCTGGACGAGGAAGAAAACGCAATCATCAAGGCCGAGGAAGAGCGCCGGAAAGCCGAGGAGGCTGCGAAAAAAGCGGCGGAAGAAAAAGCAAAGGCGGAAGCCGAGGCGAAAGAAAAAGCTGCAAAGAGCAGCGATTCCGGCTCTTCTGTCCAATCGCCAAGCTCCGACAGCTCCTCTTCCTCAGGCAGCAGCTCCGGCAGTTCTTCGGGCGGCTTAAAGACCGTTCCTCCTGCGAGCGGATCGAGTGGAAGCGACATTGCGGCGTATGCCTGCCAGTTCGTCGGAAACCCGTATGTAGCGGGCGGAACGAGCCTGACAAACGGTGCGGACTGCTCCGGATTTATCTGGGCAGTGTACAGGCAGTATGGATACGGCCTGCCGAGAAACTCTGCTGCTATGAGAAGTGCAGGACGCGAGGTTTCCTATGAAGCTGCTCAGGCAGGCGACATCGTCTGCTATGCAGGCCATGTGGCGCTGTATCTGGGCGGCGGACGAATCGTGCATGCCAGCACAGCGAGAACAGGAATTAAGTATGGATATGCGAATTATAAGCCGATTCTGACAATTCGGAGAATTGTGGGATAAAAGAAAAAATGTTACAGTTCACTCGCACCATTCGCAAAAACCACGAGTGAACTGTAACTTTTATTCATGACAATAGAATGCTCGCAGAGCGTGCATTCTATTGTTGCTTTAAAGACTCTTTTTCAGAAACTTGATCGTTTCGTCGATCAGCTGGGATACGGACAGATCGGCGGTTCCGATGATGTGGTTGTTGCAGCGGTTGACCGGAAGCAAAAGCTTCTGGGCATGGCTCTGTCCGACGGCGACTGCCATGGCGGGCGTCACTTCCCCAAGCAGGGAGTCTGCGGACAAAATGCCGAGGGGACCGATGATAAAATCCGCATCCCGGCAGGCAACAAGCACGGGATTTTCTCCGGTTGCACCGAAGTCAGCCCCGGCTTTGAGCATGGCAGCGGTTGCGGTTGCGTTGGTGCCGATGGCATACAGTTCACAGTTTGGCAGCTGCTCTTTACAGAGGCGGGCAGTCACAAGACTGCCGATTCTGCCGCCCTGGCCGTCAATTACTACGATTTTCATAAATCCTCTACGCTGGTACCCAGGAATTCATGAGCTACGATGGGGTTACGACCGTTGACGATGCGGGTGTAATCTCTTCTCTTGTAGAACATACCCATATCCAGACCGAGAACGTTGGCAATGTAGATGGCACGTCCCATACCACCTTCATCCGGGCTGATGACCATCATGTGGCTGGAATCCAGCTGCAGATCTTTTACATTGCGTAACAGACCTTTGATAAACTGATATGCAGGCTGTACGGTCTCAAAGCCGTGCAGAGGAATGGCATTCTGTACACGGGGATCATGAGCATCGAAAGTGATAATGTTGTCTACACCCATGCTTACCAGCTCCTGCAGTGCCAGTGCGCAGTCCAGAGACTCGCGGGAAGTTCTCTTGTGCTGACGGCTCTCATACAGGAAGGGCATGATCACAGTGATACGACGGGCCTTACCGCCGACAGCTGCGATGATACGCTTCAGATCCTGATAGTGATCATCGGGAGACATATGGTTCTCGTTGCCACACAGGGAATAGGTCATGGAGTAGTTCAGGACATCTACTAACAGATAGAGATCAGTACCGCGGACGGATTCCAGAATCTGTCCCTTTGCTTCACCGGAACCGAAACGGGGTACTTTGGCATCCAGAAGATAGGATTCTCTCTGATAGCCTGCAAATGCCAGAGACTCTTTGTGTTCGCTTTCTCTCTCTGCTCTCCATTTTACAAGATACTGGTCTACCTTCTCACCTAAAGGCTTGCAGCCGGGCAGGGAAATAATGCCCAGAGAGCCGACGGGGATAGTCTCCAGATTTCTTTTTTCTTCACGATTCGCCATTGGGGTGATCCTCACTTTCTGATTCTGTATACTGTTCTGTTACAAACAAATGATTAATTGTCAGATGTATTCTGCATACGCTTTTTGCACATACGAATATCGGGGCCGGTCAGCTTACACAGATCGTAATGACTGGTGATACGGGAAAATACCCGGTCTGAATACCGGTCGCGCAGTTCCTCCAGACTCAAATTTGTGGAGATGATCGTAGCGTTTTTCCGCAGATGTCTCTCATTCAGACAGGAGAACAGCTGGGAGGCTACAAAAGTATTGGTCATCTCTGTGCCGAGGTCATCAATGATCAGCAGATCGCAGTTATACAGATCCTCGTAGAATCCGGAGAGAGCTTCTTTTGCCCTGCTGTCGAAGGCATAACGGGCAAGAGTATCAAACAGCCCGGAAGCACTGAAATAGATCACGGAATGACCGGTTTGCAATAATTCAAGCGCGATCTCTGCCTGACGGAAGCAGTGGCATTTCTGACCGTTCACATAGCCGGTGTCCTGACAGTCAGGACAGTCGTAGATCGGATCGAGAAAATCTGTCGGGTAGCCGTTTTCCAGCAAAAGAGAGGCACGTTTTCTGTGCAAGGTCTTTGAGCTGGTCTTTGAGCTGTGCAAGCGCATTTGTATCCCCTGCGAGCATCCTTTTGCCCTGTGCGACAGAGGTGGATGCAACGGCTTCGTCGAGGGCCTGATAGCCGGGGACTGTCTCATAAATGTGATGCAGCCGTTGATCGTGCAGATGGCGGTTGCGGGTCTGATGTTCTTCGTATTGCCGCAGGATGGAATTGTATTGGGAAACAGTCAGTGCCACATCAAACCTCCTTACTGTTTCAAAAGCGCCTCTTCAAGCGCGTCGAAATCATAGCTGGAATGCATGAAACTGTTATATTCTGCTGTGGAGCCGCTGCGCGCCGGGCGAGATGCACGCTCTTTCTGATAGGAGCTGTCGAGTCTGGCGATGTCCGCGACATGGTGGACGCCTGCCTTGTACCAGGCAGCGAGGATGCTGTCTGCATAGGCGAAGCGGTGTCTGTCGGTAGCCAGGACGGTGCGTCCGCAGGCTTCTAAAATAACGTCGAGCTCAAAGCAAAATTCCTCTGTCCAGCGGCGGATATAGGCGAGCTCATTGCGTGCGGGGGTATTGGTCTTGCCGAGTGTTCATAATGGAATAGACGTTCTTGTCGTAACGGGAAACATGACCTTCTGCCTGGGCAGGTGTCGTGATCCCGGCTTCCGCCCAGGCGATCGCGACCTTTTCAATGTAGCGGAAATCCTTTTTGCCGCGCTCGACGCAGTATTGCAGCAGATAGTCGATCAGGTCATCGGAGAAATGGAGCTTATCCGTGAAAAAGAGGATCGACTTCATATCGGCGGGGCTTAACGTGCGTCCGAGATACTGCTCTGCGATGAAAATCAGCTGCGCAGTATTCTCCTGCTGTTGGAACGATTTGAGCTCGTCCAGACTGTAAGCTGGTTTGGCATAGGGATCGGCAGGTTCAAGGGACTGGTGGGAAAGCATCGTAACGCTGCGGATCTGCGGTGCGGCCGTGCGTCCGGAGGGAGCAGCCGTGGTGTTGGACGTATCGCGCGCGGCTGCTCCGGGCAGGGTCGCGTCAGCGCCTTGCTCAGAATTGCGGGCTGCGTCGCCAAAGCGTTCGGCATCAGAGCTGCGAGTCGTGTCCGCAAGCCGTCCGACGTCGCGTGAAATATGTCCGGTGGTCTGCTCCGTAGAAAAATCAGCTTGTCCTGCGTCCTGTCTCTTCCCCTTGGAAAGGGGGAGCAGACGGATCTGCTGCAGGGTTGTGCGGTCGGGCGAAAGCTTAAGCGTCAGGACGCCGCACTTTTCCCAGTAGCAGAGGGCGCGCAGAATGTCCTTTTCCGTATGATTAAAGCGGTCTGCCATGTCCGAAATGCTGACAGGATCGCCTGCCTGCAGACGGCGCACGAGAAAAAGATACACCTTTAACTGTGCATCGTTGGCATCTTTTTTAAATATTCATCGATAAAAACGTTGGAAAGGACGGTAGCATCCGCTGCTCCGCCGCACAAAAAATCTCACTCATACTAGTATTCCCGGTTCTCTGTAAAAATTGCTGCAGTTTGTCTGCGTCCTGCAGACTGTGGAAAACTTTTCAATTCCTTTTGGCAAGCCCCATTTTAACACAGACATTTTAAAAAGGAAACAGGAAGTTTCCGGCTCAGGGCTGATAAACACTGGGGTTTTCGTGGATGTGGATAATGTGGAAAATGTGTAAAAGATTGTCAAAGGCGCAGAAATATCATCTTTTTTTGGAAAAAAATATCCACAGCCAGAGAGGAAAGTTTTTTTCCACGTTCTGACTGTGGATAATGTGGATAAGTTATCTGGAAAGCAGGTTTTCGCCGATATTTACAACATCTCCGGCTCCCATAGTTATCAACAGGTCTCCGTTGATACAATTTTTTAAAACGAAGTCTTCAATTTCCTCGAATGTATGGAAATAAAAACATTCTTTACCCTCTTTCTGTACCAGAGCCTGCAGATCGGCAGAGCTGATGCCGAGGGTGTCGGTTTTTTCACGGGCGGCGTAGATGTCTGCGAGGATGACCTTATCCGCCAGCGCGAGGGACTTGGCAAACTGAGGTAAAAACGCTTTCGTTCTGGTGTAGGTGTGAGGCTGGAAAATGCACCAGAGCGTCTTGTGCGGATAATTGAGCGCAGCGTGCAGGGTAGCGGCGATTTCGGTCGGGTGGTGTGCGTAATCGTCCACAATTGTTATACCATTTATCGTTCCTTTATATTCGAATCTGCGGTCAGTCCCGCGGAAGTTCAGCAGCGCTTCCGCGGTATCCCGATAATCGATGCTAAGCAGATCGGACAGGGCGACTGCAGCAGGGCATTGGAGATTGTGCTCCCCGGGAACGCCGAGCGTAAGCTGTCTGGTCTGACCGTTTGCTGTGCACGGTAAAGGT
>VOFB01001611.1_pt1 | contig 27342 bp, 48 predicted proteins | sample 5384141 | NCBI WGS metagenome assembly VOFB01 (sample SAMN12384721, study PRJNA508395) | human gut metagenome | isolation source: healthy gut A | host: Homo sapiens | reverse complement strand
CCAGTATGCTTCGTTCAGTTACGTATTGCTGGATGGAGCGAGCACCTTGTGGATGGGGAAAACAGCTGTCCCAAAGAGATCGAGAGTATAGATGGTAAGCAGGGAAAAAGACAGAGCTGATGATCATCACGGGAATTGCCAGGAAGAGTATGATGGAAATTTCAGTGAAAATCGTGATGGTACGACTGAACATTGTCCGAAGCTCCAACAGATCTTCCGGAGAAAAATATGCCATTGTGGGCAGGGCAATCAAGGTGATCAAGGTAATTGCACCAACCAACAACAAATCGATCAGATAAAACCAGATGGTTCCGATGGTCAGCTTGGAGACAATCAGCATCCAGGGCTTGACAGGGAGCGTGTGCATCAGATAGCCCTCGTCGGTATAGAGATTTTTATAAAAACGGATAGCAAAATAGATTGTCAGGATCATGGAAAGACCGCTGAGAATCAGGATGTATGCGATGTAAAGTACAAAGTTTCGCACATTGAGATCTGTGCCGGCGCTAGCCTGGTCAGGCAACGGAGAAGTATACGAGGCTGGCGGCGGAAAGCAGTACCGTGATAGTGAGCAGAAGGGCAGGAACTTTAAACGTATCTTTCCATTCATGGGAAATCAGTTTTGTGAGCATGAGAATACCTCCCGGAAATAAAGTCTACGGACTGATGGCGGGTGTCCCGGATCTTCTCCCACGCTGGAAGAGAGAATAGATCTGTCCGTCTTTCAGAAAAATAACATCGTCCAGAAGCTGCTCGACGTCCGCAATCAAGTGTGTGGAGGCAGAATTGACGCATCCTCGCTGTAATCCTGGATAATGGTCTTTAAAATGTAATCACGCGCGGCGGATCGACGCCGGCGATCGGCTCGTCCAGAATATAGACCCTGGCGCGGCGGCTCATGACCATGATCAGCTGCACCTTTTCACGGGTTCCCTTCGAGAGCGTCTTTAAGGGGCTGGACGGATCGATGTCGAGCTTTTGCAACATTTCCTCCGCCTTTGCAGCGTCAAAGTCTGTATAAAAATCCCTGAAAAGAGAGCAGTCCCTTTTTACCCGGACAGTATCGGGCAGATAGGGTGCGCTCCGGCAGATACGAAACGATCGCCTTGGTTTCGGGACCGGGAGCCTGGCCGCAGATGAAAATTTGTCCGGACGAGGGTACCAAAAGTCCGTTGATGAGTTTGATCAGTGTGGATTTGCCGCTGCCGTTGGAGCCTAAAAAGCCCGACCATCCTGCCGGGAGCGATTTCGAGGCTGATATGGTCAAGCGCTGTTTTTTTGCCGAAGCGCTTGCTGACGTCCTGCAGACGGAGCAGGGTATCGGATGTCTGTGTCATGAATTTTCCTCCTTTTTGGCCAAAAGCAGCCGGATACTATCGTCTTTCTGATAGCCGAGATGCTGCATCCGCGTCAGAAAACTGACTGATCTGAAGCTCTGCCAGCTCACTGCGCACCTGTTCAATCAAAGCAGTATCTTCGGTGACCGTCCGCCCGCTGGTGCGACGCGTGACAATCAGACCGGTACGCTCCAGCTCGGTGAAGGCTTTCTGCATGGTGTTCGGATTGACGCTTGCCTGTGCAGCGAGGTCGCGGACACTGGGAAGCCGGGAGCCGGGCGGATAGAATCCGGATACGATTTCATGCTTGAGCCGGTCAACAATCTGGGCGTAAATAGGTCTGTCTGAATCAAGTTCCCATGGCATGTGAACACCTCCTTGCTTGTATGATTGATTTAATACAATAATACTTAAGCGAACCCATTTGTCAATCCCTTGCGCGATATTCGGAAATAGGGTAATATAAAAGGTAAGACTATTGGAAATGACCGCCTGATCGGGAGCGTCCTGGCAGGCAAAATTGTGCAGAAAGGGGAACGCAAGTGAGAAGACTGGAAGAGCAGATTCTGACAGAAAAATACCGCAGAATAGAAGGAAAGCTGACGTTTTCTGTTCGGTTGGCAGCGCTGTCTGTTGCGCCGGGGGAAGCTGCAGAGGGCGCGTTTACCATTTTGCATCACAGGAAGGAATCCCGGCACAGGGCTATGTCCTGACAAAGGATGAGCGGATGGAGTGTAAAACGGAGTGGTTCAACGGCGTGCAGGAGAAAATCGTGTACCGATTTTGTGCAGACGGGCTGCAGGAGGGCGACAGCCTGCAGGGACAGTTCCTGATCGTATCGGACTACGGGGAATACACGTTGCCGTGGAAGGTGACGGTGCGCAGAGAGGCGGCAGCAGGAATTGCAGGAAAAGTCTCGACGCTTGCCGGATTTACAGAGCTTGCGCGCACGGACTGGAAAACGGCGGTACAGTTTTTTTACAGCAAACCGTTTGCAGAAATCTGTAAAAAAGAAGGCGAAAAGACCTGGCTTTTGTACCGGGGGCTGTCCGCCGGATACTATAACAGCTCCAACGTCGAGACATTTCTGGAGGAAACCGGCTGCAAGCAGGCACTGACCTTTACTGCTGCCAAACCGGAAATTCAGGTCAAAGACGTACAGGAAACGGTACGGGAAGAGCTGCAGATTTTAAAAAAAATGGCTGGGGACCGGTCAGCCTGAAGGTACAGACAGAGGACGATTTTTTGTTTCTGGAAAAAAACAGAATCGGGGAGGATGACTTTTTAGGCAATCTCTGTCGCCTGCCGGTTTATATATCGGAAGAAAAGCTCCATGACGGGAAAAATTTCGGGACGGTAACGGTTTCGTGGAGCCGGGGCAGCTTTTTGGTCGGTGTCACAGCGACCCGCCGGAAAACGGGATTGTCTGCGGAAACCGAAAAAAAAAGCCGCCAGAAAAAATATACGATCCGTCTGACAGAGCTTTATTTAAAGCTGCGCGCAAAGCAGATCGACCTGGCAGACTGGCAGGAAAAGGTGCGGGAATGTGTGGAAGAGCTGGCTGTCCTGGATCGGAAAAGTATCGTGCCAAAGCTTTTTTCCGCACAGCTGTTATTGACGGAAAACAAAACAGAAGAGGCCGGCTGGATGTTAAAACAGTTGCGCCCGATGCTGGAGGGAGAAAGCCCGGCGGTCGTCAGCTATTATCTGTATCTGACGACACTGTACGATAAGCGCGAGGAGTATGTGAAGCGTGCCGCCGCGCGGGTGGAGGAAATTTATACCCGTTACCCGGAAGAATGGCGGATTGCGTGGCTGATGCTGTTTTTATCCCATGAGATCAACCGGAGCACCTATCGGAAGTGGCAGTTTTTGCAGGAACAGTTCCAGAAAGGCTGCGTAAGCCCGCTGTTGTATCAGGAAGCGGTGCTTTTGCTGAACGCAGATCCGGCGCTTTTGACGGGGCTAGACCCGATTGTGCGCAGGGTTTTAGTTTATGGCGCACGGAAAGGGCTTTTGAATGAAAATCTCTGCGGACAGGCTGCAGAGCTTGCCTGCCGGGAAAAATATTTCGAGCCGGTTTTGTTTGAAATTCTGGAGCGCAGCTGGGAAAAAAAGCAGTCCCCAGCCATTTTGCAGGCGATCTGTTCGTTATTGATCAAAGGAAACAAATGCGAGCAAAAGTGGCATGTCTGGTATGAAAGAGGTGTGGAAAACAAGCTGCGCGTCACGCGTCTGTATGAATATTATCTGTTGAGCACCGATCTGTCGCGGGATATTGAGCCGCCCAAAGCGTGCTGCTGCTGTATTTTGCCTACCAGTGCAACCTGGACTGGGAATATGCGGCGTGGCTGTATTCGTGCGTGGAGCGATGCAAGACAAAGGACCCGGAGCTTTACATCACCTACAAGCCGGAGATGGACCATTTTCTGCTGGACTGTCTGAATAAGGAAGAATCAACCGGCATTTGTCTTGGCTGTACAGGGAAAATTTGCCGGCGTTGGCGCTTGACAAAACGCGGGGAGACGATTACTTCACTGCTCGGAAGCACTGAAGTTGTATTGAACCGCAAGCGAGTGCCGCAAGCTGATCATCGTTCATCGCAGACTGAAAGGCGAAGAGACTTACTGGCTGGGATGGAAAGCCTGCGTGTCCGTTTACGATCGGAGGATTTGCTTTTACAGAAGACGAAGAGCAGAACCGCCGTCTGGTGACGGTTGACAGGAAAGAGCTGCTTTCGTTTCAGGATGTGGTTTCTGCCTGGGGAATGGAAGCACTGCGGGAATGGGGCACAGAGAGCATTGCGTTTTTATTGGAAGCGGAAAAAAGAAAGCTTTCGGAACTCGATCAGATCGCCGTCTGGACGAAGCTTTGTACAAACAGACAGCTGGAGGATGTTTACGGGCAGGAGCTTCGCTGCCGGCTGGCAGTGTGGCTGTCCGAACAGGAGAAAAATAAGGAGCTGAATGCCTTTTTGCGGACACTGTCCAAAAGAGCAGATTGCGGAAAAGGACAGGCTCTGCATGGCGCGACTGATGATTCTGCACGGTTTTTATGACAAAGCATATGAGTGGCTTGCCGGTCAATGCTTTTGCAAACTGAGCCGGCGGAGCTGATGCGCCTTTGCAGCAGACTTCTGGCAAAAAGAAAGCCATCTCGAAGAAAAGCGCCTGATGCTTCTGTGTGCGCAGTGCTGCGCTGAACGGAAAATATGACGATCCGGATTTTTACAGTATCTGGCGGATGCTTACGAGGGAAGCTGCAGCGAGCTGGAGAGTGCTATTGCAGGCGGCAAAAATTTTGAAATCGACATCTGGAAAATCAAGAGGAAAGCTGCTGGTTCAGCTATTGTTTACCGGGCAGGATGTGACGGAGCGGATGGATCTTTTGCGGGATTATATCAGTGCGGGCGGCAGTCCGGAGCTGGAAGGAAGGCATTTTTGCCTACCAGCTGCGCCTATGCAAATGTGATTTTAAAGCAACCGATCCACCGATATATGGTGCAGATGATTTTGCGGCTCTGCAGATGGGGTGCAAAGGTAAGCAGGCTGTGCAAAAATTGCGGCGCTGCAGTATTACGCCAAAAACAAAAGGCATGTTAGAGGAAAAAAACCGCGGTCAAGTGGCTAAAATTATCAGGGAGCTATTTGAAGAAAACTGCCTGCTTCCGGTGCTGCAGCAGTTTGCAGACCTTGTGCCGGAGGTTTGGGAGATTCTGGACAAAACCTTTGTCGTATATGAGGGAGAACCCGAAAAACAGCTGGTTTTGAACTATCGGAGAGTGGAAGGAGAACTGGCGGAAGCGCAGTATCATGAAATGGAGCTTCCATGCGTCTGCGACGGCATTTATGCGGCGGGATTTATTCTGTTTCCGGAGAGCGGCAGTATTATATCACAGTGTCCGAAAGGCCGGAGAAAATTTTTGGAAAATGGCATGTTGCTTGCGCAGGAGGAAGCCGCAGAGGCAATGCAGGGCAGGTACGCATGGCTTTATGAAATGGCACAGGCACAGCTTTTGCAGGAGGATTTATCGGCGCAGAAGGAGCGGACGCAAAACTACCTGTATACCGCGTTTTGTGCAAAACGGCTGTTTGGAATGCTGAAATAGGGAGAAGGAGATATGTTTTTAGAACACAGGGAAAAAGAAGAAAACAAACGGCAGGCAACGGCAGGCTATGATCTGACGGATGCATATGCAAATCAGCTATTGTCTGCCGGGAGAACCCTGTCCAAAGACGATCAGCCTGCAGGCGGATCAGGAGCAGTGTAATCTGATTCCGGCGCTGCTGGGACGGTATACCGATCAAGACCTTTGGGTGTACGGACCGAAAGCGCAGGCAGCGGCAGCGACTGGAGAGGTTTTTCTCGCTGACGGACTGCTGACGAAGGCAGCACACCAGGAAATGGTGGAGGTAGGAGGACAGAACTATAGTTCGATTGCACTGCTTTCTCTGTTTTTAAAACGGACGATGTCGCTGCTTGCACCGATCGTGCGCCCGGAACGCCTGCAGGCGCTCGTCTTTTCTGTACCGGAGGTGTCAGTCCCCGTATTGTCAGCGGTGACGGATGCGGTCGGCATGCTCGGTCTGAAAAATACGAGTCTGTTTCTGATCGGACGCGCGGAGAGTTTTTTCTATTATAATATCTGCCAACCCGAAGAGCTCTGGAAACAGGACGTGCTTCTGTGTGATTTTTCCGGCACGTTTCTGCACACGCTTCTGTTTACGGCAAACCGGAAAACATCTCCGGTTGCCTGCTTTGTGGAGGAAGCGGACTGGAAGGAAGTGGCGGCAGGCAGAAGATCTGGATCAGTGCTTTTAGAGACAATGAAAGCGGTGATCGGCGATAAAATATTAGTTGTGTCTACCTGATTGGCGAAGGCTTTTGGGAGAATGGTATCAGGAATCGCTGCGGTTTCTATGCCAGGAACGCCGGGTGTTTCCTGGGCAACAACCTTTACAGCAAGGGAGCCTGTTATGCGGCGCGTCAGCGTATGACGCCCGGCAGTGTTTCTGAAGACTATGTTCCTCGGAAAAGACATGTTAAAGGCGAACATCAGCCTGTATGTGGAAAAGCGCGGACAGGACAGCTGCCAGCCGCTTCTGGATGCCGGGACAAACTGGTACGATGCAAAGGCGGAGATCGACTTCTTACTGGAAGAGGAGAATCGCTTTTCACTGCGGATTACACCGCTAAACGGCGGCGAGATCCGGGATGTGGAGATCGCGCTGACCGGACTTCCACAGCGTCCGGCGCGCACAACGCGCATCCACCTGCAGATTGACATGGCAGATCTGACGACGCTGCGCCTGAACATGGAAGATTTCGGCTTCGGAGAGTTCTTCCCCGACGCACCAGTTCTGGGAGAAGACGATTTCGATCGGGCGAGCCGGATACTGCGGCAGGCAGCAGCACTGCAGCCCAGGCGTCAGCAGGTGCCGATACGACAGACACTGCAACTGTGGCGTCAGAACAGAGTGCAGCAGGCGCTGATGCAAAATCCGCTGCGCCGCCGGTTTTGGCAGAATCATAGACGAATTTTAGAGGAAAATCATGGGACGTGTATATTCTGTGTCTGGGGCAGAACGCAGAATTGCCCTACTATTTTGAAAAAGCAAAAAAGTACATATCTGGAATATCGAAGAACTGTGCTATTTTTATTCGGGAAAACGCATGGATAATGGAGCCGGAGCTGCTGACAAAAGAGCTGATCGACTGGGTTGCGGCAGTGCGGTTTGCCAAAGCTTGCGGTGCTGTTAAATGACAGCCTGAAAGAAGAGGACTGTGTGACGGCGTTTGCGGCATGTCTGTTTTCGTATACCGGATACTGTCCGCAGGAGCAGGCGCTGCAGGTGCAGAAAATCCTGCAGACGAATGCGGGAAACAACGAAACCGACCGGGCGAAGGCACGGGGGGATTATTTCATCGAATCCGGAAAATATTTCCGCGCGCTGCAGGAATATGAGCCGCTGATGAAACAGCTGACCGGCGCAAAGCCGGAGATCGTCGGGAGTGTGTATCATAATGCGGGCTGCGCTTATGCAGGTCTGTTTTTGTTCGATCGGGCGGCTGCCGCGTATGAAAAAAGCGTGGAAGCTTCTGCGGGATAAAAGAAGCGCGGCCGGATTTCTGGCGGCAAAACGGATGGGACTGTCTGAGCAGGAATATGTGGATTTTCTGGCGAAAAATCCAGAGCTGTACCAGATTTCGCTTCTGGTGGAGGAACAGCTAAAGGACTGCAGGCAGAAATGGCAGGGTACGCCAGGACAGGCCTTTTTGTGCGTCCATGGAGGGGGCTTTGCAAAATGGTTCCGGAGATATTTGCCAAAAGCAGCTGGCAGATAAAATCAAAGAGCTGGAAAAAGAATACCGGGAAGCGGTTTCGTGATACCGGAGTTGTTAGTAAGATGAGGCACACGTCAGTGCAGCTGCCTCATCTTTTCTGTAAAAGGAACATAAAAATTCCTGGCGGCTTGTATTTACAGCTTATGAAAAGCCGGTACCCGTTTCTCAAATGTGCAGTAATAAGAGAATCCGCACGCTTTCAGCACGTCAGCCGCGCGGTCGAAATGGCGTCCAATATCCTCCGGGCGGTGTGCATCGGAGCCGACTGTGATGATCTCACCGCCTTTTTTGCGGTACTGACGGATGAATTCGGTGCAGGGATGCTGTTCCTTTAAGCCTTTTATCCAGACCGGCGGTGTTGATTTCGATGCCTTTGCCGTTGGCGATCAGCGTTTCAATGATGGGGTCAAAATATCTGCATACCCCATAGCAGTAGTTTAAATCTTTGTTTTGCTGTAACGGATCACATAGTCGATATGTCCGTAAAATATCGAAATGGTAAAGGAGCGGATGGATGTCAGTTTCATTAAAGTAGGCGCGGTAGCCCTCCTCAGTTGAGATTCCTTCATAATAAGAGGAAAGAAGCAGGATCCTGATGCTGTACGACATGGGTGGAGCCGATGATAAGAGTCAAAATCATAGGATCTTGCGTCAAAATTTCTTTGAGGTAATCTGGCTGGAGTCCCAGTTCAACGCCGAATTTATATTAATCTGTTCCCCGAATTTCTCTCCTGGCGCCAGCAGATCCTGATATTTCATTGTAAAATTAGGTAAAAACTGATTGTGCTGATAAAATTTTCATTCAATGGGACAAGCCCGGGTAAGTTTTCGGTGTGTCCTTGAATGTTTGAAACTTGCGCTGTTGTGGTCCGTTTTTTGTCAACGCTTGACAAAATAATATATTAAATCATTTTAGGAGGAATTAAAAATGGCAGTAAAAGTAGCAATTAATGGCTTTGGCCGTATCGGTCGTCTGGCTTTCAGACAGATGTTTGGCGCAGAAGGATTTGAGATCGTTGCAATCAACGATTTGACTTCTCCGAAGATGCTTGCTCACTTACTGAAATATGATTCCACTCAGGGAAGATATGCACTGGCTGACAAGGTTGTAGCAGGAAGATTCCATCACAGTTGACGGAAAAGAAATCAAGATCTATGCAAAGCTAACGCAGCAGAGCTTCCTTGGGGCGAAATCGGTGTAGACGTAGTTCTCGAGTGCACAGGCTTCTACACATCTAAGGCAAAGGCTCAGGCTCACATCGATGCAGGTGCTAAGACGTCGTTATTTCTGCTCCTGCAGGCAACGACCTTCCTACAATCGTTTACAATGTAAACCATGAGGGCCTTACAAACGACGATAACATCATCTCCGCTGCATCCTGCACCACAAACTGCCTTGCACCAATGGCTAAGAGCTCTGAACGACGCTTTGCCCTATCCAGTCTGGTATTATGTGTACAATCCACGCTTACACTGGCGATCAGATGACTCTGGATGGTCCTCAGAGAAAAGGCGACAAGAGAAGATCCGTGCAGCAGCTGTTAATATCGTTCCCAACAGCACAGGCGCAGCTAAGGCTATCGGCCTGGTAATCCCTGAACTGAACGGCAAGCTGATCGGTTCCGCTCAGCGTGTACCTACCCCTACAGGTTCTACCACCATTCTGACTGCAGTTGTTAAAGGGCAACCCTACAAAGGAAGCAGATCAACGCACGCTATGAAGGCTGCTTCTAATGAGTCCTTCGGTTACAACACCGATGAGATCGTATCCAGCGATATCGTTGGCATGAGATATGGTTCTCTCTTCGATGCAACACAGACCATGGTTCTGCCGATCAACGACGAACACATCTGAAGTACAGGTTGTATCCTGGTACGATAACGAGAACTCCTACACAAGCCAGATGGTTCGTACCATCAAGCACTTTGGTAAACTACTGAACGCTTAATTTATAATTTTGCAGTAGAAGACAAAAAGGCCAAGGAGGTCCTCATCTGAAAGGACCGGTCTTTTTTGGGCCGGGCCCTTTTTTCCATACGAAAACAAAAATTTCAGGAGGAAGATAAAATGTCTTAAATAAAAAATCTGTTGATGATATCAACGTAAAAGGAAAAGTGTCCTGGTAGATGCGATTTTAACGTTCCGTCTGAAAGATGGAAAAATCACAGATGAGAACCGTCTGGTAGCAGCACTTCCGACGATCAAAAAACTGATTGCTGACGGCGGAAAGGTTATCCTTTGCTCCCATCTTGGCAAAAGCCAAAGGGAGAACCGAAACCGGAGCTGTCTTTCGCGCCTGTTGCAGCGGCACGTCTTTCCGAACTGCTCGGACAGGAAGTTAAGTTTGCCGCGGATCCCGAGGTTGTTGGGACCGAATGCAAAGCTGCTGTGGAAGCCATGAATGACGGAGAAGTGATCCTTCTGGAGAACACCCGTTACCGCGCAGAGGAGACTAAGAACGGAGAAGCGTTCACCAAAGAGCTGGCATCCTGGCAGACGTATTTGTAAACGACGCATTTGGAACCGCGCACCGCGCACACTGCTCTGTTGTAGGCGTGACCAAATTGTGATACCTGCAGTTGTTGGATATCTGATGCAGAAAGAGATTAACTTCCTGGGCAATGCAGTGAGAACCCAGTTAGCCCGTTCGTAGCGATCCTGGGTGGCGCTAAGGTTGCAGAAAGTTAAACGTTATCTCCAATCTGCTGGAAAAGTGCGACACCCTGATCATCGGCGGCGGTATGGCATTTACTTTCTTAAAGGCTCAGGGTCTTGAGATCGGTAAGCCTCTGGTTGACGAAGAGAAGATCGGCAACTGTAAGGGAAATGATGGTAAAAGCTGAAAGCTGGGCAAGAAACTGAAGCTTCTTCCTGTGATGCCGTTGCAGCAAAGATTTCCCGAACCCGATCGATGCTGAGATCCCGGTTGACGTATTTGATGTTGAGAATATCCCTGCTGAGAAGAATCGGCCTGGATATCGGACCGAAATCTGCAGAAGCTGTTCGCAGAGGCTGCTAAGTCTGCTAAGACTGTTGTTTGGAACGGACCTATGGGCGTATTCGAGAACCCTGTGCTTGCAAAAGGTACTATCGCAGTAGCGAAGGCACTGGCTGAGACAGACGCTACCACAATCATCGGCGGCGGTGACTCCGCAGCAGCTGTAAACCAGCTTGGTTTCGCTGACAAGATGAGCCACATCTCCACTGGCGGCGGCGCTTCCCTGGAATTCCTGGAAGGCAAAGAGCTTCCCGGAGTAGCAGCAGCAGACGATAAATAGTAAATAAAGGAGACCAATTTATCATGGCAAGAAGAAAGTTCGTAGCCGGCAACTGGAAGATGAACATGACTCCCAGCCAGGCTGTAGAACTTGCAATACCTTAAAGACCTTGTCAAAATCTGATGATGTAGACGTAGTTTACTGCGTACCTGCAATCGACATCGTGCCTGTAGTGAAGCTGCTAAAAGGCACAAACGTTGAAGTTGGCGCAGAGAACATGTACTTCGAAGAAAAGGGTGCTTACACCGGCGAAATCTCTGCAGACATGCTGACTGGATGCTGGCGTAAAATACGTTATCATCGGTCATTCCGAGAGACGTGACTACTTCAAAGAGTGTGACTGCCTGCTGAACAAGAAGGTGAAGAAGGCTCTGGAAAAAGGTCTGATCCCGATCCTTTGCTGCGGCGAGACTCTGGAGCAGAGAGAAATTTACCATGGACTGGATCCGTCTGCAGATCAAATCTGATTGGCTGATGTTACCGCAGATCAGGTTAAGGGCATGGTTATTGCATACGAGCCTATCTGGGCAATCGGTACCGGCAAGACTGCTACCACCGAGCAGGCAGAAGAAGTCTGCAAGGGTATCCGTGAGTGCATCGCTGAGATGTATGATACCGATACTGCAGAAGCTGTCGTATTCAGTACGGCGGTTCTGTAAATGCCGGCAATGCACCGCAGAGCTGTTTGCACAGCCTGATATCGATGGCGGTCTGGTTGGCGGCGCATCTCTGAAGGCTGATTTTGGCAAAATTGAAATTACAAATAAGATCTGACTTTGTGCAGAGACAGGGCTGGCGCTTCGGCAATATTTGTCGGGCGTCAGCCCTTTTTTTATCGTATGAAAACTTCATTTCCATATGATAAAACGCTCCGCGAGAAGATGCGCACTCGGCGCAAGGGTAGATGGTTGCCGAAGCAACCGCGCCTCGGCGCGAGAATGTGCCAAGGCACATTCTATTTTACCGTATAGGTTCTTTACATTTCCCACAAATGCCCCTTTAACAAAAAGGCAGGAATGATGTATAATGAATATAATAAACAGGGGTTTATTCCGAGGATTATAATCAAGTGGGAGGATGTATCATGAAAAACATTTTGTTCATCGCATCAGAAGGTGTGCCATTTATCAAGACAGGCGGACTGGCAGATGTGGTTGGATCACTGCCGAAGGGGCATTGATAAGGAATATTATGATGTGAGGGTTATCCTGCCCAAGTATAACTGCATGCATCAGGATAAGAAGGATATGCTCCATTACAGAGATCACTTCTACATGGAATTTAACTGGAAAAACGAATGTCGGCATTCTGGAAGCAAGAATACGATGGGATTAAATATTATTTTATTGATAACGAATATTATTTTAACGGTTTTAAGCCGTACTGTGACAACGCTTTATTTGAAAATTGAAAAGTTTGCATTTTTCTCAAAAGCTTGCGCTGTCGATTCTGCCGGTGATCGGTTTCAGACCGGATTTGATTCACTGTCATGACTGGCAAACTGGTCTGATTCCGGTATATCTGCATGAACGCTTTGCAGGCGGTGAGTTTTATCGGGTATCAAGACAGTTATGACGATCCATAACCTGAAATTCCAGGGCGGAGTATCAAGGAGGTTCAGAGCATTACCGGATTGCCGGATTACTATTTTGCACCGGATAAGCTGGAAGCATACAAGGATGCAAACCTGTTAAAAGGCGGTCTGGTATATGCGGATGCGATTACAACCGTAAGCCCGACCTATGCAGAAGAGATCAAGACACCGTTTTATGGCGAAGGCTTGGACGGATTGCTCCGTGCACGTTCGAATGACCTGCGTGGTATTTTGAATGGTATCGACTATGATGCGTTCAATCGGAGACGGATCGCCCATCACGAACCGTTATAATGCAGTGAACTTCCGAAAAGAGAAGATTAAGAATAAACGTGCCCTGCAGGCGGATATGGGGCTGGAGCAGAATGACAAGACGATGCTAATCGGTATCGTATCCAGACTGACTGACCAGAAGGGCTTCGATCTGATTGCATACATGTGATGGATGAGCTGTGTCAGGATAATGTCCAGATTATTGTACTCGGTACCGGTGAAGAACGTTATGAAAACATGTTTCGCCATTTTGCATGGAAATATAACGGCAAGGTTTCCGCACAGATTTATTATTCCGAAGAGCTGTCCCATCGGATTTATGCGGCAAGCGATGCATTTTTGATGCCATCGCTGTTTGAGCCCTGCGGTTTAAGCCAGCTGATGAGCTTGCGTTACGGAACTGTTCCGATTGTCCGCGAGACCGGCGGTTTAAAAGATACCGTATGGCCTACAACGAATTCGGAAGGAACCGGAAACCGGATTCTCCTTTACGAATTATAACGCCCATGAAATGCTCGCAACGATTCGTTATGCAGAACAGATCTACTATGATAAGAAGCGCGAGTGGAATAAGATCATCGACCGTGCGATGGCAGCGGACTTCTCCTGGAATGTTTCCGCACAGAAATATCAGGAGATGTATGACTGGCTGATCGGACGTTGAATAAAATTAGAATGAAATAGGAAAGCTGCAGGCTGAAAGGTCTGCAGTTTTTTTGTATAAAACTTTCGCGGTGCGGGCATTCTGTGAAAAAAGGAAAGGCAGAATGCGATGATAAAACGGCAAAGGGCGATTTTGTCCGCGACTGCGTGTCTGTGTCTGCTCCTCGGGCTTGGAATCGGACTGAATGGCTGCGGTCAAAAAGGCGATCTGAGTGAAAAAGAAGAAAACTCTGTGGAAAGCCAGATGGGAGAGGTGCAGAGGGCGTAGAACAAAATACAGACAATGCAAAACAGTTTCATGGAAATTTGGGCAATTCTGAAACGGGAGAATGGGCACGCACATCGGAACAGGTGCACGCATCAGATCAGAATTTGCAAAACGGCGGACAGGGCAGAAATGGACAGCTGCAAACGTCTGAATGGCAGCGTGCATCGACATGGATTGGAAGCGGGAGCGTGGCAGAATCCGGGCGTGTGACAGAAAATGTGCGCGCGACAGAATCCGGGCGGTCGGGAAGCCTGCTTGGGGGTGGAAGCGGCAGCGTAACGTATCAGGTAAAAACGGTGCAGGAAATTTTCATGCGGAAGATGGGACGGTGCTGTATCAGCTGCAGCTGTCGTGGCCGTATTTTGCCGGGAAGGCGGGCGGAGTCCTGCAGGTCAATCGTTTTTCGAGGACTGGAAAAATGAAAAGCTGCGCATTTATGAAGCGGATGGGGATTCCATCCGACAAGCCGCGTTGGAAATCTATCGGGAGAGCAAAGACAGCGGATGGACGGGCAGTTGGACAGAGCGCTATCGCGTCAGTCGGGTGTGCACGAAAGGGCAGTATGTGAGCGTTTTGCTGGATTCTGATTTAAAGGAAGGAAACTTGAAAAAAATCCCGCACCGGGAAAGCTATGTGCTTGATCTCGAAAGCGGGCAGCAGGTGACGCTGGAAAATTGTTGGGAAAATCCAGAGGAATGTTATCAGCTGCTGCAGGAGGCGTATCGGGACAAACTGCGCGAAAATCCGGGCGTTTATTATGCGGATGCGGAAGAAAAAAATTGCGCGTTGAATCCGGAGAAAATTGGCTGGTATTTTACGGAAACAGCGATCGTCTGCTATCTGGAGCCGTACACAATTGCCCTGCCGGAAGAGGGCTATGTGGAGGCAGAGCGCCGATCGAGGATGATCGTGAATAAAATTCTGTGGTTCGGAAATACTCATCAGGAAAACCGTGTGGTTTTCAAGCAAAAATGTCTGTAGAAACGGAGGCAGAAGATTGAAAAATAAAATTTTTCAATCGCGAGATTTGTGTCTGCGCGCACTTGGCACAAACTCGACATGCGCAAAAAGCGTGCGCAGAAATGAGAGGAAAATATGAACTTATCGGAACTGGAACTGCAGAATTTACGTCACCTGATCGGCGGATACGATACGACGCACTGCAAGATGCAGGAATATGCGGAGTGCGCACAGGATGCGAAAGTGAAACAGTTTTTCGAAAAAGGCGCGAAGTCTGCGATGGAGAACAAGCAGGCGTTGATGGATTTCCTGCGCTGAGCAGGGGCAAGGAGAGGAATATGTTTGAGGATAAGACGATGGTAGCGGACACGCTGGCAGGAATCAACGGAGAGCTGATGCGGTTTGGCGAGATGATTCCGCAGACAGAAAATAAAGAGTTAAAAACAACCCTGAAACAGTTTCGGGCTGCGTGCGAGCAGTCTCAGGAAGAGCTGTATCAGATCGCACGGGAAAAATCCTATTATGTTCCTGCAGCTGAGGCAACGCAGAAGGAGATCGAGCATGTGCGGAACCTGTTTTCCAAAAGCAGCCTGTAGGCAGAAGCAGCGGCGGGATAATCCGCCGCTGTTTTTTGTTCTCGTATAGGAAACTTCGTTTCCATACGAGAAAAATGCTCGTAGAGCGTGCATTCTATTGTTTTTAGTCCTCCACCATCCGGATGCCGGAAATATCCGTCGAAATCACCATAGAGTAGTTCGTGCGGTAAATAACGAATCCAGGCTTTGCACCGGCCACCTTTTTGACCTGTTTTTCTCTACATAATCGACTTCGATTTTTCCTGATCGCGTCCGGTGGAGTAGTGGGCGGCAAGACGTGCGGCTTCTTCAAAGGTTGCGTCCGGAAGCTCTTTTCCGCCGGTTTTTACGATGACATGAGAACCCGGTCTGCCCCTTTGCATGGAACCACCAGTCGTTGCCGACAGCAAACTTAAAGGTCAGTTCCTCATTCTGCAGGTTGTTCTTACCGACATACATGGAAAAACCATCGCTGCTGATATAGTGGAAAGGACGACTTGTGATTTTTACTTTTTTGGAACCGCCTTTTCGGCGGATATAGCCGCTTTCGATCAGCTCTTCCTTGATCTGAACAAGGTCTTCCTCAGCACGTGCGATGTCGAGGGCGTTCGCAACGGATTCCAGATGCTCGATTTCATCATGCACCTCTTTGGTCAGGGCACTCAACGCCTCATTGGTACGTTTCAGTTTATTATATTTTTCAAAATATTTCTTCGCATTTTCTCCGGCAGTCAGCTGCGGATCGAGGGGATTGTGACAGGTTCGCCGTTGTAGTAATTGACCGCCTCTAGGGATTTTGTCACCGGGCTGTGCACTGTAACCGTAGGTATTTAATAACTCGCCCCAGATGCAGTATTTGTCGCGTTTTTCGGTGTCTTTAAGCTTTTGCTTTAACTGGAGGTCGTATTTTTTGACATTGCGCTCGAGGGCGGTGGATACGATTCTGCGCAGGTCAGAAGAACGCTGACGGATGCGGGTGATTTTGTTTTCTCCGCATAATAATCTTCCAGAAGCGACGAAATTTCCGCATAGTCTTTGCGGTTGGATTCCGGATAGGAGGTCAGCTTCAGCGCGGCATATTCTGCAGGCACGTCGTTTTCATAGACGATACAGGGAGAAAACTGTCCGTTTTTCACCTGGGTGATGATCTCAGAAAATGCGTTCCAGAGAGATTCTTTATCGGCATCTGTACATGCAGCGGTAGAAAGTGCGGCATGCCCGCCGGCACGGAAGCAGATTTCGTGTGAAATTGCGGGAGAGAGTCCGGTGAAAGTCGTATAAAGCGCCTTGGAAAACAGTCGCAGGGCTTTAAAAAGACCTGTTCCATAAAAAGGGCGCGGTCTGCAGTGAGCGGGTCGAATTTTTCCTGTGTGTGAGGGATGAACCACGGCTTGCCGGGCAGAACCTCGCGGACAGAGCTGACCAGACCGGAAATGTGCTTGATACTATCCAGTATTTTGTTGTCCTCATCGCAGAAGATGATGTTGCTGTGCTTTCCCATGATTTCGACGATCAGCTTTTTGCGGCGCAGATCACCCAGCTCATCCAGGTGTTCCAGTTCAAAAATGACGATTCGTTCCAGACCAGGCTGGGAAATGGAGACGATACGCGCATTCTGGACATGCTTTCGAAGCAGCATACAGAAATTCGGCGCGGTCATGGGGCTTGGTTTATTGTCGCGCGTCAGATAGATGAGCGGCAGGGAAGCGCTTGCAGAGACAGAGACGCTGCTGACCGTTTTTGCCTTTAATCGTGCAGAAGCGAGCTCGTCAGGTTCAGGCTGGGCGATTTTGGACAGCCGACCGTCTATGAGATTGTCCTGTAAATCTTTTACAATATTTGCAATGGTAATGCCATCAAATGCCATGAAAATTCCTCTTTTTCTTTCGGTCCGGGACCGGTAATGCGTCAAGTCTGCGCAGGGAGAGCTGACAATATCTGCACAGACACTGTTATCAGTATAACAGAACGGGCGCGAATGAAAAGGGGCGGCTGTCAAACCAGAAAGTCATGAATGAACGGATAAAAATTGTATATTTTACATAAAATTTGCAATAACTTTCTTAGGAATGCAGATAAAATGTCAAAAAAATGAAACAAAATTTCATAATGAAGCAGATAAATTGACAAAAATGTTTGACAAAGTATAATGAAGCTATAAGGAGAGAAAACAAAAAGAAAAGCGCACGGAAGTGGGGAACTACATGAAGAATGTACTGATCCGGATTCAGGAATATAAGGGAACCGCGAGTGAGACGGAAAAAGGGATTATCGCATGGATTACAGAGCATCCGCAGGAGGCGAGCGAATGTAGTATCCAGGGGGTTGGCACAGGGAGACCTTTTCTTCGCCTGCGACGATCATTCGGTTCTGTCACAAGATGGGGTTTAAAGGATTTAAGGAATTTCAGAAATCGCTGTTATATGAACTGGCGATCCGCAAGGAAACCGACCGGAAACGTTTTGAAGATATCAAAGAAGAGGACAGTCTGGAAGAAATTGTGGATAAGGTGACCTATAAAACGATCAGCTCTCTGGAAAATACGCGAAAGCTGATCGATATGCAGGTGCTGGAAAAATGTGTGAATCTCTTGATCGAAAGCAGCGCAGTTTACTTATATGGTCTTGGGTCATCGCTGTTGGTAGCGCGGGATGCGTATTTAAAATGGCTTCGAATCAATAAAGAATGTTTCATCTGCGATGATGTGCATGCGCAGTATTTACAGGCGATGAACATGAAAAAGGGCAGCGTGGCGATGATTATCAGTTATTCTGGTATGACGCAGGAAATGATCCCCTGTGCGGAAATCATCCGGGACAAGGGACTGCCGATTATCCTGCTTTCCAGGCTGGATGATTCCCCCACTTACAAGGCTGGCGGATTATAATCTATGTGTCGCTTCTACGGAAGTTTTGATTCGACACGGCGCGATGTCATCGAGAATTTCACAGTTGAATATGATTGATATTTTATATACCGCATACATCCGGCATAACTTCGAAGAAAACATGCAGCAGTTGAAGCGGACACATATCCGAAAGCAGGAATCGCCGGAAAGCTAGAAGGGAGGACGAATGGAGCAGCGTTATGAACAGCTTGAAACTGAAAAAAGAAATGAGCGGACGGAACACATTGATGAATGCACAACCTTGGAAATTCTGGAACTGATCAATGTAGAGGACGGAAAAGTTGCCAAAGCAGTAGAAAAAGCGCTGCCGCAGATTGTGGACGCCGTAGAGGTGATTTGCAGCCGCTTCGAAAAGGGAGGACATCTGATTTACATCGGGGCGGGAACCTCCGGACGGCTGGGCATTTTGGATGCAGCAGAATGTATTCCGACCTTTGGGGTTTCGCCGGAGATCGTACAGGGCTATATCGCAGGCGGTGACCGAGCGCTGCGGACACCTGTGGAGGGTCTGCGAGGATGACGGTTCTCTCGGCAGGAGGATTATCATAGAACATCAGATCGGCGCAAACGATACCGTCGTCGGGATCAGCGCGAGCGGAAGTGCCAGATTTGTGATCGAAGCCCTTCAGGAAGCCAAAGACAGAAACGCCGCGACGGTGGCGGTGGTCAATGCGAGTAACAGCCCGTTGGCCGCGGAAGCGGATGTGTCGATCGAAGTGATTACAGGACCGGAGGTTATCAGCGGTTCGACGAGAATGAAAGCCGGAACAGCGCAGAAACTGGTGCTAAATATGCTGTCAACCGCATCCATGATCAAGATGGGCAAGGTATACGGAAACCTGATGGTCGATTTAAAAGCGACCAATCGTAAGCTTCGGGCGAGGGCAAGACGGATCTTCTGTGCGGTGACCGGAGAAAACGAAACGGAAGCGGAACGGTTTCTCGATCTGGCTGAGGGCGATACCAAGCTGGCGATTTTGATGGCGGTGTCGGGTTATGACAGACAGGCTGCACAGAGCGCGCTGGATGGCTGTAACGGCTTCCTGGGAAAGGCGCTGCAGGCGATCCATAAAGAGAGGGAATGCGAATGAAGAAAAGAGATCGTGGAAACAGCTGAAAAAAAGACATCTACCGGGCAAGAGCGATCTATCTGATGATTTTGCCGGTCGTTGTGGTTTCTGCTGTTTCAGTACTGGCCGATGACGTGGCTGTCCATTTCCTTTTTTGATTACAATTTATATCTCGGGTTTGTAGGGAGGAAATTTGTCGGATTTCAGAACTTTATCAAGTTTTTCACAGGGATGGATTTCTGGAGACTGATGCGAAATGTACTGTTGCTGAACTTTTACGCATTGCTGGTAGGCTTCCCGGCACCAATTATTTTCGCACTGTTTCTGAATGAAATGCGGTCGGCAAAGGTGAAAAAAGTCATCCAGACAGTCAGCTTCCTGCCGTATTTTATCTCGATGGTCGCGTTTGTGTCGTTGGTGACGGAATTTTTGTCCCCGTCCACCGGACTTTCGGCGGATATTCTGAAATTCTTCGGAAAAGAACCGATTTATTTCTTGGGAGATGCGAAATATTTCCGGACAATCATGGTATTTTCCGGCATCTGGCAGACGATGGGGTACAGCGCAATTGTATATCTGTCGGCGTTGACGGCTGTGGATGTGAATCTGTATGAGGCGGCGATGGTGGACGGAGCGAACCGTTGGAACCGGCTGATTCATATCACGATTCCATGTATTATGCCGACAATTGTGGTGATGTTCATTTTACGAATCGGTTCCCTGATCAATGCCAATTTCGAGAAAATTTATCTGTTCCAGAATTCGGCAAACCTGGAGGTTTCCGAGGTCATCAGACTTGGGTTTATAAACGGGGCATGGTGAAATATGATTACAGCATGGGAACGACGGCAGGGTTGTTTAACGGAATTGTTGCACTGATCCTTGTCGTGATGGCGAACCGGTTGAGCAAACGCTATTCCGATTCGGCGGGAATCTGGTAAAGGAGGATGTAAGATCTTTGCACAGCAAAATGACAAAAATGGATTACGTAATAGAAGCTGTTCTGATCGTCATCGGCGCAATTGTCTGTATCTGCATTCTGTACCCGATCCTGAATATTCTGGCGATTTCCATGAGCGCGGACGGACCGGTGCTGCGGCATGATGTCAGGCTGATTCCGCAGGGATTTACGCTAAAGCCTATAAAGATATTCTGAAGAATGAGAGTATTTTGCGGGCATTTGGAAATTCCATTTTTATCACAGGTGTAGGCGTGGTCTGCAGCCTTGCGGCTACTTATCTTGCAGCGTATCCGATCGCCTGCTTTGCGAATTTCCGGGAAAGAAAATTTATAATGTTTTTGTCCTGATTCCGATGTGGTTTCAGGGCGGCATGGTTCCTTCCTATCTGTGTGTGCAGAAGCTGGGACTAATCAACAGCTACTGGGCACTGATACTGACGGCGTTGATTTCTTCCTATCATGTGCTGATCTTGACGAGTTTTCTTCGGGGCATTCCGAGAGAACTGTTGGAATCGGCGAGGATGGACGGAGCCGGGGAGTTTCGAGTCATGTTGCAGGTAGTTGCACCTCTGGCAAAGGCGTCGTTTGCGACGATCGGTCTGTGGGTAATTGCGGGACACTGGAACGCGTACTTTGGCCCGTTATTATATATCACTAAATCAGAACGCTTTACGCTACAGCAGGTACTGAGGGAAATCGTACTGGAAGCAAATGCGGCGCAGATGGATCTCGGAACAGCGAGAGGCGGACAGGTTTCTGTCAATATCGCAGATCAGATCCGGTACGGTGTTTTGATCGTTTCTATGGTACCGATGATGGTTATTTATCCATTCGTCCAGAAATATTTTGTAAAAGGTGTTACGCTGGGCGCAGTCAAAGGATAAACACACAATTTTCTATGACAGGAGGATGAGTATGAGGGAAAAAGACAGTGGCAAGAATGATGAGCGCGGTTATAACAGGCAGCATGATAATTTCTCTGGCAGCCTGCGGCAGCAGTTCTGCACCGACAGCAGAAAGCGCACCGGTAGAAAGTGTTGCAGCTTCGACAGAAGCCGAAACGACTGAAGAAACTACAAATACGGAACCGTTGGAATTTTCCTATTACGGTCCGATCTGGAAGCCGTATCAGGAATCTACACCGATTTTTGACGAGCTGATGAAACGCACGAATACGACGATCGACTTCGAATGGGTCAGCAACGATGCGTTAGAGACACAGCTTGCGTCCAAAGGTTGCATCCGGCGATCTGCCCGACGTCATCAGCGGCGGTACTTCTGCAGCACCCGGCATACAGGATCTGATCAAACAGGGCGTTATTGTACCGATCACGGATTATTTGGAAAAGGATATGCCCAATTATGTGCGCTTCCTGGAGGGTAACGATTATCTGACGCTGACCAACTATGAAGACGGCGAAATTTATGGCTTCGGTCTTGTCATGGATGTTCCGCCCGCATTCAGTACTGCAATCCGTACAGACTGGTTGGAAAAACTGAATCTGGAAATGCCGAAGACTTGGGAGGATTGGGTAACGGTATGGAAAGCCTTTGCAAAAAGGATGCAAACGGCAACGGTGACCAAACGATGAAGTGCCGTTTGCAGTTTCCCATCAGTTCTTTAAATTCGTGCTGAATATGTTTGGCATGCAGTCAAACGGTGAGTTCTCCGTGGTAGACGGAGAGTATTTGTACGATCCGGAAAATCCAAATTATGAAAAATTCCTAGACAGCATGAGAGAGCTGTATGCGGAAGGAATTTTACCGAAAGAATTTGTAACGCTGGAAGGCGCGGACTTTAATACTTTGGGCGCAAGCAACACGCTCGGTTCCTATGTAGGATATGCGGAATATTCGAAAAACTACACTATTTCCTGCCGCGAGCTGGATGAAGACGCATTTTTATCAGTGCGTGATTCCAATTCCTGGACCGGACGGCGCGCAGAATATCCCGGCGCGTGCAAAGGTTTCTTCCACGACCTATATCACCGTAAAGGCGCTGCAGGAAGGCAAGTTGGAACGGATTTTACAGTTCTTCGATTATGTATACAGCGACGAGGGCATTGAGCTGACCAATTATGGTATTGAGGGCACAAACTTTGAAATGGTTGATAACAAGCCTACTCTGGTTCCTCCTTACAACGAGAGCTTTGCAGTTGCAAGAGAAAACGGTCTGATACCGAGTACGATCCCATTCTGCTTTACAGAAGATGTTTACATGCAGATTCTGATGGGCGGCGTGACCTATGACGAACTGGAAGATTCCGGTCAGACCTTTATCGACGGTATGACAATCAACGAGCCTTATTATTATGACGAGCCCCCTGTAATTCAGACGGAAGCCTATGCGGATCATTTCGATCTTTTTAGAGCAGCAGGTAGCGCTACGCGACAAATACATCATGGGGGCAGATTAGCAAGGACGATTATAACAGCGGTTATGAAAAACTCAAACAGGGTGGATTAAACAATGTGATCGAACAGAGTAAGGAAGCTTATCAGAAAATTAGCGCACAGTAAAGATACATAAAAGAGGTGCTTATGCGGACAGTATTGGGACTTGACAGAATCGGGGAATATGATCGGCTGTTTACTGGAAAACGGATCGGACTAATTACAGAATTCCGGTGTGGACAGTAGCTGGAACTTAAATATCGATCTGTTCCTGAAAAAGGATATCAGCTGGTGAAGCTTTTTACCCCGGAGCACGGACTGTTCGGCAGTGGAGCTGGGGAGGCGGTAGCAAATGCCGCCTTCCCCGGCAGCAATATCCCCATTATCTCTTTTTTGGGGAAAAGGATAAGCGGCGTCCGTCAAAGGAAGAACTGGAAGGTATCGACCTTCGATATATGACATTCGGACGTTCGGGCTTCGGTATTATCCCTATATTTATACGATGACCTATTGTATGGAAGCGGCAAAGAGAGCTTGAATCAATTTATCGTGCTAGATCGTCCTAACCCGCTCGGCAACCGGATTATAGCGGGTGGTGTGATTGAACCGGGACTGCGCCTCCTTTATCGGGGATTACGGACTGCCGATGCGTTACGGGATGACACCGGGGAGGTTGGAAATTTTTTATCGCATATCGAAATCTGTCGCTGGATTATATGGTAATAAACTGAAGGAATACGGCAGGGACATGCTGTTTCCCAAACCAGACAGCCGTGGAATGTACCGTCTCCAGCGCTCCCGGATTTTACCTGCACGATCTGCTATTCCGGCGGATGTGCGGTCGGCGCATCCAATATCAGCGAGGGCAGGGGAACGCCGCATCCGTTTCTGACTTATGGCGCACCTTATATCGATATGGATGAATTTTACGAAGCGCTTTTACCGTGGGTGGATCGCGAGAAGCTGCTGATCCGCAAAAAGGCATTCACGCCGTCGGAACGCAAATATATCGGAGAAATCTGTTACGGAATTGAGTTGATGCCATTGTGCGATACCTATGATTTTATTCCGCTGTCGATGCGAATATTAAAAGTCGCAGCTGACCTGTATCCTAACGATTTTGAACTTTGTAAAAGCGGCGACGGTCAGATGCATATCAGCCGTGTGACCGGAAGCCATGAGATGGAACGCGTCTTGGAGGGCAAAAAGGATCGACAGCCTTCTGACGGAATGGGACGCTCAGAGCAAGGTATTTGCGGAAGCGACAGAGCAGTATCGAATCTATCGTTAAAACTGTTAGAATTGGCGGAAGTATCACTGGATGATAAAGTGATATGGCAGGACACTCAAGGGAGTGTCAATGGAGGATACAGATCATGAAATTATCGACGACGATCAACTTTTTTACCTATGAGGATGACGGCAGCTATTCGCCTATTATTATGATCTTGAACACTCATGCGAAGCTGGGATTTTCCTATCTGGACTCAATTTTTTGCTCAGCGGACGCACCTTTTTCACCACTTTGGACCAATCACTACGAGGACTGGGCGTATAAAATCCGGAAAAAGGCGGACGAACTGGGAATCACCTTTTGTACAGACACATGTACCGTTTTACAATTTCTGCGATCCGAAAAAGGGCGTGAACGAGAATACAGAAGAAATTGTACGCCGTTCCATTGTCTGTACGAATATTCTCGGTGCGCACTGGACGGTATCGCATCCCGGAACGGCATATGGACAGTTTGATCGTAGACGGCTCGAAAAAGCAGAATTGGAATATTTTTCCAGAAATCTGAATTTGCAAAGAAGAATGACGTCGGAATTTGCATTGAGAACATGGCAGATTTTCCGGGACAGGGCTTTAAGCGGAGCTACTGCGCGACGGTGGAAGGAGCTGGCAGACCTTTGTGGATACGCTGCACAAAACCTATGATAATGTCGGAATCTGCTGGGATTTTCGGACATGCCAATCTGGTCTATTCCAATCAGGTTCCGTGCCTGAACTATCTCGGAAGTCGAATCAAAGTGACGTACATGACAACATGGGACTGAGGATGAGCATCGCGCTCCGTTTCTGGGAAATGTCAAATGGGACAAAATTATGCCCGCACTGGCGCACTGTGGCTATGAGGGCAATTTCAGCTTTGAGGTAAAACGTCTTGCGGCGGACGTGCCGGAGCACATCAAGGATGCGTACTGGAAGTATATGAAGACGACGGGGGAATATCTGCTGTCGATGGCAAAATAAGGTTTGTGAATAAAAAGAAAAACGAAAGGGGACGAATCGGGCGGTTCGTTCTCTTTTTTAGTAATAGGATGATTGTACATTCTATTGTATGGCTGGAAAAGTTACAGACATAAAAAGCCGTCAAAGCGTTCACCCCAACAGAAATCCTTGACGGAATCCAGGTCGGCGATTATAATAAAATGGATTATGGGAATTCCAATGTTGCCGGCAAAATGCGCCGGTCGGATGGGAGAACAGATGATAAAGAGTATGACGGGATTTGGCAGATGTGAGATCTGCGAGGATAACCGCAAATTTACAGTGGAGATGAAATCGGTCAATCACCGGTATCTGGACGTGAATTTAAAGATGCCAAAGAAGCTGAATTTCTTCGAAGCTGCGATCCGCAATCTTTTGAAAGAGTACATCCAGCGAGGCAAGGTGGATGTTTTTATCACCTACGAGGATCTCGGGCAGGAGAAGGTCAGCATTCGTTATAATAAGGATGTGGCTGCGAAGTATCTGGATTATTTAAGACAGATGTCGGCGGATTTCGGACTGGAAGACGACACGAAGCTGTCTTCCCTTGCGCGGTTTCCGGAAGTATTTTCGATGGAAGAGGAAGAACCGGACGAAGAGGGAATCTGGAAGACGTTAGAAAAGGCGCTGCGCTCGGCGGCAGAGGGCTTTGTCACTGCGAGAGTGCGCGAGGGGGAGGCGTTAAAGACCGATCTGTGCGCAAAGTCGACGAGATGAAAGGCTATGTGGATTTTATCGAAGAGCGTTCTCCGCAGATTGTTTCGAATACCGTCAGAAACTGACCCAGCGGGTACAGGAGCTGCTCGGCGACGTCAAGGCAGACGAGAGCCGCCTGCTGACAGAAGTTACGGTTTATGCAGACAAAATCTGTGTGGATGAAGAGATTGTGCGCCTGCAGAGTCATATTTCTGCAATGAAAAAATCTCTGACAGATGGTGGAAGCATCGGCAGAAAAAGCTGGATTTTCTGGGAAATGAACCGCGAAGCAAACACGATCCTGTCCAAAACGACCGATCTGGAGCTGTCCAACTGCGGAATCGAGTTAAAGACGCTGATCGAAAAGGTACGCGAGCAGATTCAGAATATCGAGTAAAGGCGGAAACAGGATTGAGCCAGTTTATACATATCGGTTTTGGCAATATTGTCAATACGGATAAAATCATTGCAGTGGTCAGCCCGGATTCGGCACCGGTCAAGCGTCTCGTACAAAAGGCGAGGACCGGAAATGCAGTGGATGCCACCCAGGGCAGACGAACGAAGGCGGTTCTTGTGATGGAAAACAGTCAGTTGATTTTGTCGGCGCTGCTGCCGGAGACGATTGCGGCGAGGGCTCAGCTGCCGCAGGATACGCAGCCGAATCTGCAGAGGAGGAAAAACAGGATGAATCATAGAGGGATTGCTGGTCGTAGTGTCCGGCTTTTCTCCGGCGTCAGAAAAAATTTTGCTGGTCAAAAAGCTCGACAGATTACTATGCACTTTCCGTATCCATGACGACAAGAAAGCCGAGAGAGGGAGAAATCGACGGCGTTTCTTATTTTTTCGTGGATCACGATACGTTTGAACAGACGATTGCACAGGATGGACTTGTGGAATACGCAAGCTATGTGGGCAATTATTATGGGCACGCCGAAGGCATGGGTCGAAGAGCAGCGCAACAGCGGCAAGGACGTTGTCTCGAAAATCGAAGTGCAGGGCGCACTGGAAAGTAAAGGAAAAGTTTCGGACGCAGTGCTGATTTTTGTGCTGCCCCCTGTCTGCAAAGGAGCCAAAGCGCCGACTGGAGGGCCGCGGAACGGAAACACAGACGTGGTTTTAAGCGTCTTTCCCGCGCAGAGGAAGAATCTGCGTTTGCAGTATGATTATATTGTAGTCAATGACGATCTGGGAGCGTGCATGGAGGCGGTCAACGGGATTGTCCGTGCAGAGCATCAGCGCCCGAATCTGAATTTGGAGCATATTACAAACTTAAAGGAAGAGCTGAACGCTCGTGAAAGGAGAAAATTAACATGTTACATCCTTCTTATTCTGATCTGATGAAAGTCGTAAACAGCGAGGTAGAACCCGGCGAAGAGAAGATTGTAAATCAGCCGTTATTCCATCGTAATGGCAACAGCAAAAAGAGCAAGACAGATCATAGGCGGACATGAGCCGATGGTAAAGGTAAAAAGCCCGGCGAGAAGCCGCTTCATCGCTGTAGATGAGCTCAATCAGGGCAAGATCAAGATCCTCGGCGAGGAAGAGGAAGAAGATTAAATCTCCTGAAAGGAACATATGCAGATTTTATTTGTATCCCTGTTGTGATAAGAACCTGGTGGACACGGAAATGATGCCGGTCAGCTGGCGAAAAGGGCCATGTACCTTTACCGATGATGAGGCGGAAGCGGACACAGGTTGTCAACAGCTGCTGTTTATCGAGCAATACGTAACCGGAACGAAGAATACTGA
>VOFB01000170.1_pt1 | contig 27360 bp, 48 predicted proteins | sample 5384141 | NCBI WGS metagenome assembly VOFB01 (sample SAMN12384721, study PRJNA508395) | human gut metagenome | isolation source: healthy gut A | host: Homo sapiens | reverse complement strand
CCGCGGCCGATGGCGTGATCATTCCCGTGGCCGCCGAATTCTTCGCCTTGCGCGGTGTGGCCTTGTTGATGCAGTCCATCGAAAAAAGTACAGTCCCGCATCAATCCGAGTCTGGAAGTGTACGGAGTGCTCGTCACCATGTTCACGCATACCTTGCATTGTGATGAAGTGTTGCAGCGTATTTATGAGGCATTCCAAGGCAAGGTCTTCCATTCAGTCATCTCACGTTCCATCAAACTTCCGGATTCCACGGTTGCGGCCGCGCCTATCACCATTTATGCGCCGAACCATAAGACCGCGAAGGAATATCGTGAGGTTGCCCGAGAGCTGATTGATCAGGGCATCGTCGCATAAGACGCATAGGGCTCCTTCGTGGGGCCTTTTTCGTTGAAGGGCATACGTGGGTTGAAATTCAAGCGGTGTGGTGAAAACACTGCACTTATAGTCATGTTGACTATAAGTGCTACACTGTGATTCCGGAACAATTCAAATCGACAAAAGATCGGAGAGGTGAGGTCGCGATGATCATGGGCAATGTCTCAGAACGGCGCAAACAGCCGCCGCAGGTGGGCGTTTCCGTGGTCATTCTCGCTTTGGGGCCAGCTTCCCACGGAACGCAAGAACATGCTCGAACCAGTGCGGGATCCACCTTGTGGATACCGCTGGTCCGGCGCGTGCGCCAGCCTTTTCTGGCCAGTGGGCGTTGCCCGGTGGTGGTTTGAGGGCTGACCACTCGCTGGAGCAATCGGCCTACGCTGCGCTGGAATCCACGACATCGTTGCATCCACGGTATCTTGAACAGCTGTATACATTCGGCGATCCGGCGCGCTCACACGGCGGGCTGCCGATGGTATCCATCGTCTATTGGGCGTTGGTCGACGATCTTAACGGGCAACTCGGGCAGGGTATCGACGACAATGTCAAATGGTTTCCTGTGGATGATCTGCCTGAGTTGGCATTTGACCATGGCGACATCGTGGACTACGCCCTCAGCAGACTTCGTGGCAAAATCGAATATCCGCAGATCGTCACCAGATTGGTAGGCGAGAGGTTTACGCTGAGCCAGCTGCATGACGTGTACGAGGCCGTTGCCGGTCAGAGCATCGATCTGGCGAATTTCCGCCGTAAGATGCTCGCATCCGGGCAGCTGGAGGACACCGGTGACAAATTGCGTGTTGGACGCAATCGTCCGGCAACGGTATCCTTTACACCATGGATGTGCTCCGACAGTCGACATGGAGCGATGCTCGGGATCTCCATGATTTCGATGTGCGGGAAACGCAGGATGATGTGCTTTCCGCGTTGACGACGATCTGACGTCTTTTCGATTGTTTCCTTTTCAGACGATTCTGTCTGGTTTTCGGCATGCCTTGTAGGCATGGTCGTTTCGTATGAGAGGAAGAAGTATGACATCCGTGCAATCCGCATCGGTTGCTTCGTCGGGTTCGTTGACACGCAATGAGCGTCTTGATCGCCTGCCGTTTAACAAAAAGCGCATAGGAAACTTCTGGTGGCGTCCGGCATCGGCTGGGCATTCGACGCCATGGACGTCGGCCTCGTCTCCTTCGTAGTCGCCGCCATCGCGGCTGACCCGCATTTCAATCTGACACCAACCGAGAAAAGCTGGGTGCTGTCCATCGGCTTCGTCGGCATGGCCATCGGTGCTGCGCTGGGTGGTTTTGTAGCCGATCGTGTTGGCCGCAAAACAGTCTTTTCCGCGACGCTGGTGATTTTCGGTTTGGCGAATGGCGGCATGGCACTGTCATGGTCGTTGGCCGCGCTTTTGATCGCTCGTCTGATCATCGGTCTTGGTTTGGGCGCCGAACTGCCAGTGGCTTCCACTCTGGTTTCTGAATTCTCTCCGACCAAACAACGCGGTCGTATGACGGTGCTGTTGGAATCCTTCTGGGCTGTCGGCTGGATTGTCGCCGCCTGCATTGGCTACTTTGGTGATTCCGAATACCGGCGATTGGGGTTGGCGCTGGGCTTTGCTCATTGGCGCGTTGCCGCTGCTGTATGCCATTGTGACGCGTGTTCATATTCCGGAATCCGTGCGATTCCTGGAATCCAAGGGTCGTGGGGACGAAGCCAACAGGCCGTACGCTATTTCGGAACAGGCAGGTGGCATCGAGCCAGTGGCTTCCCGAAGGGCAAACCACTGCCGAAGATCAACACCCGCGAACTGTTCGGCAAAAGTGCATCGTGCGCACCGCAGCCATCTGGGCCACGTGGTTCTTCGTGAACTTCTCCTACTACGGCGCGTTCACATGGATGCCGTCGCTGCTCGCCGACCAGTTTGGCTCCCTGACCAAGTCGTTCGGCTATACGTTGGCCATCGCCATCGCGCAGTTGCCGTTCCTGGCCGCATGGCTGGTGGAGATCTGGGGTCGCAGGAAGACGCTGAGCGTGTTCCTTGCCGTGTCGGCCGTGGCCGCGTTTGCTTTCTCGCAAGCGGGTTCCGTAGCTGCGGTGTTGGGCTTTGGCATGTTGTTGTCCGCATCCAATCTTTGGCGCGTGGGGCGTACTGTATGCGGTGACTCGAAATCTATCCGACCCGCCTGCGCGCTGCTGCGTCCGGTGCCGCTGCGGCATGTGGCCGAGTGGCTGCCATCATAGCTCCGCTGCTCATGCCGTGGTTCCTGACGCTGTCCGGTGGCAACAAGGCGGTGGCATTCATCGTTTTCGCGGTCGCCTTCATTCTGGCCTGCGTTGCGGCGTTGTGCTTGCCGGAACGCACTGGTAAGGAACGAGGATTAACAATTATTTTGAGTGGTCCCAAAGAGATCATCGTTTGCGGTTGTTGAGATTCGACAACCGCAAACTTTGTATGTGGGCGAAAGCGCTGGGACCGGAACTGTCGTAATGGTTCGCTAGGATTGGCTCGGTTTGTGTGGAGTACGGATTTGTAAGTACCGATAACCAGTATGTACCGAACGGTAACGCAAGAGAACAGCAATACTAAGAGAGGTTTCGATGGCGGTTCGCGGCGATATTCGAAATGTAGCGATTGTGGCACACGTCGATCACGGCAAGACCACCCTGGTCAATGCCATGCTTCAGCAGTCCACGTGTTCTACGAGCGTGAGGAAGTGCCGGATCGTGTAATGGATTCCAACGATCTGGAACGCGAGAAGGGCATCACCATCCTCGCCAAGAACACGGCCGTGGAATACACCGGTCCGCTGGCCGCCAAGTACGGCCACCCGGAGGGCATCACCCTCAACATCATCGACACTCCTGGCCACGCCGATTTCGGCGGCGAGGTCGAGCGCGGCATCTCCATGGTTGATGGCGTCGTGCTGCTCGTCGATGCATCCGAAGGCCCGCTGCCGCAGACCCGCTTCGTGCTGCGCAAGGCCCTCGAAGCCAAGCTGCCGGTCATCCTGTGCGTGAACAAGGCCGACCGCCCCGACGCCCGTATCGAAGAGGTCGTCGGCGAAACCTCCGACCTGCTGCTCGGCCTGGCTCAGGACGTTATCGAAGGGTATCGATCTCGATGAGGATGCGCTGTTCGACCTGCCGGTCATCTACTGCGCGGCCAAGGCCGGCTACGCTTCCGAAAACCAGCCGGAGAATGGCGGTCTGCCGGATAACGAAGATCTCGAACCGCTGTTCGAAGCCATCATCAAAACATTCCGGCTCCGGAATACGAGGAAGGCGCGCCTTTGCAGGCACACGTCGCCAACATCGATTCCTCCGATTTCCTGGGTCGACTCGGCTTGGTGCGTATCTACAACGGCACCCTCGAGAAAGGGCAAGACCTACGGTCTGTCCCGTGTGGACGGCTCCGTCGAGAACTTCCGCGTCTCCGAACTGCTGCGTACGCAGGGTCTTGAGCGCACCCCGGTCGATTCCGCGGGCCCTGGCGACATCGTGGCCGTTGCCGGCGAACGACATCATGATCGGCGAAACCATCGTTGATCCGTCCGATCCGCGTCCGCTGCCGCTCATCCATGTTGACGATCCGGCCATCTCCATGACCTTCGGCACCAACGATTCCCCGCTTGCCGGAACCGAAGGCAAGGACCACAAGCTTACCGCCCGCATGATCAAGGATCGCCTTGACCGCGAACTCATCGGCAACGTGTCCATCAAGGTGCTGCCGACCGAACGCCCGGATGCATGGGAAGTCCAGGGTCGTGGCGAGCTCGCCTTGGCCGTGCTTGCCGAGCAGATGCGCCGCGAAGGCTACGAGCTGACCGTCGGCCGTCCGCAGGTGGTCACCAAGAAGATCGACGGCGTGATCAACGAGCCGATGGAAAACACCACCATCGACGTGCCGGAAGAGTACATGGGTACCGTCACCCAGCTCATGGCCGACCGTAAGGGCCGTATGGATGGCATGACCAACCACGGCTCCGGCTGGGTCCGTCTGCAGTTCACCGTGCCGTCCCGTGGTCTGATCGGCTTCCGCACCGCGCTGCTTTCCGCCACTCGTGGCACCGGCATCTCCTCCTCCATCTCTGCCGGCTACGCTCCGTGGGCTGGCCAGATCGTGACCCGCCAGAACGGTTCCATGGTCTGCGATCGCAAGGGTATCGCCACTCCGTACGCCATGCAGCGTCTGCAGGCACGTGGCAACTTCTTCGTCGAACCGCAGTCTCCGGTGTACGAAGGCCAGGTCGTCGGCGTGAACAACAAGCCTGACGAGCTGGATGTGAACATCACGCTGGCCAAGCATATGACCAACATGCGTTCCTCCACCGCTGATGCTCGAAACCCTGACCCCGCCGATCAAGATGAGCCTTGAGGAGTCCCTGGACTTCGCCAACGAGGACGAGTGCGTGGAAGTCACTCCCGGAGTCCATCCGCGTGCGCAAGATCATCCTCGGCCGTGAGGATTGGTACAAGTGGCGCGCCAAGCAGCGTCGACAGAACAACGCTCAGAATAACAAGTGATTCTGTTATTGCTTCCATGAAAAAGAGATACGTGTCCTCGCGTATCTCTTTTTTTCTTTTCAGGTTGGTGAGCGATAGTAGGGGATATGATGCAACAGATGAAGCAATCGCATGATATGTATGGGTCGAATCAAGACGTGGCGCCCGATGCGCAACTGATGCCATGGTCATACCGTCGCCGATTTGGGGACGGTTCCTCGTCGATCTGGTTTCCGGAATCATAGTCGGAGTAGTGGGAACCATGGCCCATCGCATGGGTGCATCCATGAATATTCCCACGGATTGGCGATCGCCTATCTCATGGTGATCATTTCGACATGGTCAGCTCGATCACGCGACGGTGTCTCAGGCCTCGCATTGCACCTGATCGGCTCCTCTCTGGTGGTCTGGACGGTGATGTCGGGGTATGGTCCGGGAGGAGACGCCATGATTCCTGTGGGATTCGGTGGAGATGATCCCATGCCGTTCTTCAGTGAACAGGCAGGATACATGTGGCTGTACGGTGTCGTGCTTATTCCGGGTGATGCTGGTGCTGCCGAAACGTTGGTTCGTCACACCTCCGCGTAAGGAGACGCGTGATGGTGCGTTTGCTGCTGATACGCAGACGAACGAGGGTAAACATCTGATAACGCCCAACCGGTGGAATAATCGGCAGTCGATTCCACGGTAATGAGGTAAGGTTCAGGGGAACACCAAGAATAAGGAATGGGGTTGAATGAGCGCACGAAAGCTGTTCTATCTAGGTCCGCAAGGCACCTTCACCCATCAGGCCGCAGTCAATGCATCGCAGGCACTGGCCCATCTTGAGCCGGAAGGATTCGAATTGGTGGCTGCGGATGACGTACCGCAAATCCTGATGCCGTGCAGCGGGCGAAGGATGGGGCGTCGTGGCATGGGAAAACAACGTCGAAGGTTATGTGGTGCCGAATCTCGACGCGCTGATCGACGCCAAAGATCTAGTCGGATTTGCGCGAGTGGGCGTCGACGGCAGTTTCGACGCATATGTGCGTGCGGGATCCAATCCGGAAGACGCCACCGTGGCTACCGCACACGCGCGCATGGTCTCGCGCAATGCAAACGTTTCATCGCGGAACACCATTTGAACCGACTCCAGCGCCATCCAATGCTGCCGCATGTCGCGATATCAAAGCAAACGAAATAGCTCGGGCCAAGTATTTGCGGTGAACTCTACAATGTGACGCGCATCGGTACCGCCGTGCAGGATTATCAAGGCGCACAGACTGATTTTTCTTGTGCTCGCACCACGCAAGGAAGCCGAAAAACTGTTGGAACAGCCTCGTTCGCAAGCTGATACGGAATACGAATCCGTGCTGACGCTTATTCCGCTTGTCACAGGTCCCATGGTACTCGCGAACCTGCTGGACGTATTCCGCGATGCAGGCCTCAATATGACAAGTTTCATCTCGCGGCCAATCAAAGGACGCACAGGCACATACAGTTTTATCGCGACGCTGATGCGGCGCCATGGGAGCAACGCTTCCATGGCGCGCTGGTCGAAATCGCCGAACACGGTGACTGGGCCAAAACTCTGGCCGTATACCCACGAAGAGAACGCCCCAATCTCCAGTCACCTCATGGATGCTGCCGCAGGGAGGCGTACGGCTTGACAACAGCATCTGCCAGATGATTGGCAGAACAGCGAAACGGTCGGAAAGGAGCTGATGTGGTTAAGCAGCGTATCGCAATCGTAGGCCTTGGTCTTATCGGAGGGTCACTGGCTCGCAGACTCGCTAATGCTGGCTGTGAAGTCATCGCATGGAACCATAACGATCGTCCATATGAAACTGCGAAAGCGGACGGCATACGATGTGTGTCCACACTGGCCGCGCTCGCCGACACAAAACCTGACGTGCTTGTGTTATGCAATCCGCTCAAGGCCATGCCGCAAATCCTGGGTGCGTTGAAGCCACTGATCGATACGGACATCACCACGCTCACCGATGTCGGCAGTGTCAAAGCAATGATTCGGGAACAGGTTAAAGCCGTTGGATTGGAACATTGCTATGTGGGCGCGCATCCCATGGCAGGCAATGAGCTGTCCGGATGGGAATCGTCGGATCCGACGCTTTACGATGGCGCGCTCTGGGCCATCACCGTAGATGAAAACACCGAGTATCAGCGGTTCCGCGCCGTTGCGACAATGATTGTGGATCATTGCGCCAACCGACTCATCGTTCTTGACGATGCGACCCACGATCGTTGCGCGGCACTGATTTCCACATGCCACACGTCATTTCCACAGCTATGATCAATGAGCTGGTGGCCAATCCCAACCGGAACATCGCAGCCGCGCTCGCCGCTGGTTCATGGCGGGACATGACTCGTGTTGCGCTAACCGATCCAAACCGTACCCGTGCAATGGTGGAAGAGGACGCCGCCAATGTCGAAGCGTTGCTGCGTAATATGGCCAATCGGTTGACGCTTATGGCCAACGTGCTGCACGGCATGACCACGCAACAGGGATCGCCCACTGCCGGTGACGACAAGGAGATGGCGCGTTTCTTCATACAAGGGCAGCCATTCCGTGAATACAAGGCTCTCGCCAAAGAATCTGACTTCGAAGAACGTTGCGAAACGGTCGAACTGGCAATTCCCGAAACTGGATGGCAGCAGATGCTTCTGGAGTCGGCGCGTAGGGGAGAGCATATCGTGCGATTCGACGGTTACCGTCAAGCTATGGCACAGGTGCGTTCCGCAGTGTGACGCGCTATGGGCGCGGCCGTGTCATGGAACGTTCCGGAACCGGTTTGACAGTGACGATGGTGTCGGCGGGAATGCTGACACGTTGCTCTGGGCGTGAACCGTTGGCTGCCGCATCGCGCGTCATTTCCAATGTCTGCCCGTCCCAAGAACGTACGTGACCGACATAATCGCGGAATTTCATGCGCTGGTCCTTTGGATCGACACCTTTCGCAGGTGCGCACCACAATGCGTGCACCTGCTGGAATTTCGTTTGGAATCGGCATAATCTCCCCTTCGAATAGACGATCATCGACGGATTCGCTGAGCGAACGCTACTGGACAGCATAGTTGGTCTCCTTTCAAGTTGTGCCGGTATTTCGGTTTCTATCGGAGAATGGACACATAATGGAAAGAAATTCATGGATTCGGGCTTGCTGTTGAGCTCGGGAAAGGCTGATCGGCATGCTGTTCGATAAGAGCGTAGAGGCATTCGATACATATCTGAAAGCCAACCGTGGATTGAGTGAAAACACACGGAAGGCATACCGAGGCGATGTCGAAGAATGTCTGCTTGCCTTGGAGCGGCTTAGATGCAGGGATCTTAACGAGGTGACCATCGAAGATCTTCGCATGGGATGGCGGAATCATCGAAAACCATGCGAAAAGCAGCATGGCCCGAAAAACGTGGCGGTACGTGGTTTTTCGCGTGGACGCATGAGCATGGCGTGACGGCGACAGATCCGGCTTGTGCGCTCATGACCCCGAAAATACCTGATACGTTGCCGGATGTGCTCAGCGAATCACAGGCTGAACAGCTGATGGAACGCGTGGATGAGGACGGTGAAACGTCTCAGCCGAAGGAACGGACCATGAAGCAGCAGGCCATTGAGCTGCGTGACGCCGCAATGCTGGAACTGTTGTATGCAACGGGCATGCGTGTGGCTGAACTGGTGGGACTTGATGTGCCGGATGTGGTCTTTTCAATCGAACGGTCAAAGTGACCGGCAAAGGCAACAAACAACGAGTCATGCCATTTGGCGCTCCGGCGCAAAAAGCGATACGTCGGTGGCTGGATGATGGGCGTCCCCTGTTGGTGGGGGAGCAGTCCGCGGCTGCGCTGTTTCTTGGGAGACAAGGCAAACGCATTGATCAGCGGATGGTACGTCGTGGGTGCACGAATGTGCGCGTGATGCCGGCGTTCCCGACATTAGCCCTCATGCTCTGCGACACAGTGCCGCCACGCATATGCTTGACGGGGGAGCGGATTTGCGTGAGGTGCAGGAGCTCTTGGGGCATTCCTCGCTGAAGACCACGCAACGGTACACGCATGTCTCCATCGAACAGTTGAAAGCCCGATACGGTCAGGCATTTCCCCGTGCGTAGTCGCGGTCCATGGATATTTCGTTACATTCCTGTAACAGGAATTGGAGTTTCTTCTTGATTTAGGGTGTATTACCTAGGCAAGGCTGGTACGGGGAAACAATACTGACCGGTAATCCGAATAATGAGGAAAAACATAATGAATATAAGGAAAAGCAAGGTGTTTGCCGTTGCGGCGGCCTGTGTGCTTGGCATGATGCTGGGCGGCTGTGGGTCTTCCACGTCTGGGAACGCGACGAAGGATCGAATGTCATTACGGCATTTGACTCCGAACCGCAGAATGGCTTGATCCCGGGCAACACCAATGAAACCGGCGGTGGCCGTCCTATCGATCTGCTGTTCGCTGGGTTGGTGTCTTTCGATAAGGATGGCAAGGCCCAGAATGAAGTGGCTGAGTCCATTACCGCCAATGATGACGCCACCCAGTACGACATCAAGCTCAAGGATGGCTGGAAGTTCACCGACGGCACCGATGTGACCGCCGAGTCCTTCACCAAGGCTTGAGCTATACGGCCAATGCGAAGAACGCGCAGCTGTGCTCCTCTTTCTTCTCCACCATCAAGGGCTATGACGCGCTGCAGGACACCGACAACCTCAAGGGTGACGAGCAGCTTGAAGGTCTGAAGATCGTCAACGATCACGAGTTCACCGTCGACCTGAGCCAGCCGGATTCCGCGTTCGCCACTAAGCTGGGTTACTCGGGATTCTATCCGATGCCGGAATCCTTCTACAAGGATCCGAAGGCCTTTGGAGAGTCGCCGGTTTCCGATGGCCCGTACAAGTTCGGTTCCTGGGACCATGACAAGGAAATCAAGCTGGTCAAGAATCCCGATTACAAAGGCAATCGTAAGGTGTATAACGACGGTGCGACGTTCAAGATCTACACGGACGCCGACGCGGCCTATGCCGATGTTCAGGCCGGCAGCCTTGATGTGATGGATACGGTGCCGTCCGCCGACAGCAAGACCTTCGAATTCGATTCCTCCGTGGTACCATACAACAAGGCCGGTTCCGTGATTCAGACGTTCACCATTCCGTGTTACCGGCCGCAAGATGACCGGTGCGTTCCGTACCGGTTGGCAGCCGGATTATCCGTCTCCTGAAAACTACCTGTACCAGCTGTATTCCTCTGACGCTGCTGATGGCAATGGTTCCAACGATGGCGATTACAAGAATTCGGAGTTCGATGACCTGTGCTCCAAGGCTGCTGCCGCGCAGACCACCGATGAGGCCAATAAGCTGTACCAGCAGGCTCAGGAGATTCTGTTGAACGATCTGCCTGCCATCCCGCTGTATTACTCAATGCCAATGGCGTTGCCGCATCCGGTGAAGAACTTCGTCATGAACTGGCAGAACGTTCCGGTGTATAACGAGATTTCGAAGAGCTGACTTATTCTTCGGATACATTGTTCGACATGACGGCGGAAAACGTACGTTTTCCGCCGTCATGTCGTTAAGGAACGCCGTGCGTTTTTTGGGTTGCGTGGAAAGGTTGTCCGTCAATTGAGCAAGAATAGTGCACTATCGCCAAGTAGAGATGCGTCGATGAGTAGGTCGGCTCGTTTCCGTTTGTGGGATGATAATCCCGATGTGATATCGAATAGGAGAATGATTATATGAAGAAGAAAGCACTGGCTTTCGCTGCCGCCGCATGCGCCTTCGGCATGCTGCTGAGCGGCTGTGGGTCCTCCAACAGCGGCGACACCGCCGCTGAAGGTGCCAACATCATCACTGCGTACAACTCCGAACCGCAGAACCCGCTGATCCCGGGCAACACCAACGAAACCGGCGGCGGCAAGCCGGTCGACCTGCTGTTCTCCCGCCTGATTTCCTTTTGACGCCAAGGGCAATGCCTCCAACGAAGTGGCCGAGTCCATCACCCCGAACGATGACGCCACCCAGTACACCATCAAGATCCAAGTCTGGCTGGAAGTTCACCGACGGCACCGATGTGACCGCTGAGTCCTTCACCAAGGCCTGGTCCTACGTGGCCAACGCCAAGAACGGTATGGTCGGCTCCTCCTTCTTCTCCACCATCAAGGGGCTATGACGCGCTGCAGGACACCGACAACCTCAAGGGTGACGAGCAGCTCGAAGGTCTGAAGATCGTCAACGATCACGAGTTCACCGTCGACCTGAACCAGTCCGACTCCGTGTTCCCGATTAAGGTCGGCTACTCGGCCTTCGCCCCGCTGCCGGAATCCTTCTACAAGGACACGGATGCCTTCGGTGAGGCTCCGGTCGGCAATGGTCCGTACAAGTTCCAGTCCTGGGGATCACGACAACGAGATCGTGCTCGTGAAGAACCCTAACTACAAGGGCAACCGCACCCCGAAGAACGACGGCGTGACCTTCAAGGTCTACACCAAGGATGACGCCGCCTACGCCGACATCCAGTCCGGTGCCCCTCGACGTGATGGAGTCCGTGCCGGCCTCCGCCACCAAGACCTTCGAAACCGATGAGACCGTACAGGCCTACAACAAGGCCGGTTCCGTCATCCAGCAGTTCACCATTCCGTCCAGCCTGAAGCACTTCGAGGCTGGTACCGAGGAAGGCACCCTGCGTCGTCAGGCCATCTCCATGGCCATCAACCGTGAGAACATCTGCGACAAGGTGCTCAACGGTACCGGTACTCCGGCCGTCGACTTCACCTCCTCTGACCCCGGGCTACTCCGACTCCCTCAAGGGCAGCGAGAATCTGAAGTACAACGAGAAGAAGGCCAAGGAACTCTGGGAGAAGGCCAACGCCATCAGCCCGTGGACTTCCGACGACAAGCTTAGCCTTCGCCTACAACGCTGACGGCGGCCACGAGACCATCTACACCGCTGTGGTGAACTCCATCAACAACACGCTTGGTTCCGAAGTGGCTGCCACCAACCCGTACCCGACCTTCAACGATTACCGTACCGCCGTGTCCGATCGCAAGGTGCAGGGCGCATTCCGTAGCGGCTGGCAGCCGGATTATCCGTCCGCCGAAAACTATCTGATGGCCAACTTCGCTTCCTCCGCTGCTGATGGCAATGGTTCCAACGATGGCGATTACAAGAGCTCGGCGTTCGACGATCTGTGCGCCAAGGCCGCTGCCGCTCAGACCACCGACGAGGCCAACAAGCTGTACCAGCAGGCTCAGGAGATTCTGTTGAACGACCTTCCGGCCATCCCGCTGTACTACTCCAACGCCTCCGGTGTGGCTGCTACCGGCGTTTCCGGTTTCGAAATGAACTGGCAGAACCTGCCGGTCTACGAGAACATGACCAAGTCCGGCAAGTGAGCCGATCTTCGTGAGTGAATCTCGCCGAACCAATTGAAGGAAGGGACGGATCATATCCGTTCCTTCCTTTCCATGTAATACGCACCGTTTTTTAGGGGTGAGATCAGTGTGGCCAGGAGGCGTCAGGGGTAGATGCCGGTAACCAATGCATTTTTCCCAGCTGATTCCCATGAAACTGCAATATAAAAACAGTTTGTTGTGTGTTGCCACAAAACTTGCGGGGTAAATCGTTAACCTTCCCCGATGATTATGAGTAATAATCTGAAAAGGTTGACAATGAATAAGCAATAAAAAGGAGAAACCAATGGGCAGATATCTTCTGCGACGCATTCTGCAGATGATTCCCGTGGTTCTCGGTACGACTCTTCTGGTATATGCCCTTGTGTTCGCCCTGCCGGGCGACCCGGTTAAGGCGATGTTTGGCGATAAGCCGGTCAATGAGGCCGTCGCTGCGCAGATTCGTGCCGAATACAATCTGATAAACCGTTCATCGTACAGTATTTGCTGTTCCTGAAAAATGCGCTGACTCTGATTTTGGCAAGACCTTCTCCGGTCAGCTGGTCATCGACCAGATCGGACGTGCATTCCCGGTCACCATCAAGCTTGCGCTGATGGCTTTCGTGTTCGAAGCCGTGTTCGGCGTGATCTTCGGCGCGATTTCCGGTCTGAACAAGGGCAAGTGGTGCGATACCGTGATTCTGATTATCTCTCTGTTGCTCATCTCCGTACCGACCTTCGTCACGGGCTTCCTTGCCCAGTATTTCTTAGGCGTGAAGTTGCGTCTGCTTCCAGTTACGGCCGGTGCCAATCCAGATTCATCGACCTGCTGATGCCGGCAATAGTGCTTGGATCTGTGTCTATGGCATATATCATCAGATTGAGTCGTTCGAGATTTCCTCCAATATCGCGCTTGACTATGTGCGCACCGCACGCGCCAAAGGCATGAGCAATGGGTCGGTCATGAATCGTCACGTTTTGCGTAACTCCATGATTCCTGTCGTCACTTACCTTGGTCAGGATCTTGGCGCACTGATGGGCGGTGCCATGATTTCCGAAACCATCTTCAATGTGCACGGCATTGGTTACCTGACTTATCAAAGCATTCTCAAGGGCGAAGGCAACCTGGTGGTGTCCATTGTGACTCTGCTTATGTTGATTTTCGCAGTGTGCAACCTGCTGGTCGATATGCTCTATGCGGCGCTTGATCCGCGAATCCGTTACGCGTGAGTTGGGAGGATTGAACAATGACTGCTATGAACGAAACGAATCTTTCCCACGCGCTTCCGGGACAGGAACGATATGTTGCTCCTCTTGAGGAGACGCCGCTTAAGGACGTTGACTCGGTCGACGAGTCCGTACCGGCTTCAAGCCTTTGGGCTGACGCATGGCGTACCCTGCGCAAGAACCCGATGTTCATCATCTCCGCTGTGCTTATTGTGTTCATTATCTTCGTGGCGCTGTTCCCCGGGGTGATGACCAAGCAGAATCCGAATTACTGCACGCTTGAGAACTCCTTGAATCGGCTTCGAAGGGACATCCTTTCGGATTCGATCTGCAAGGATGCGACGTGTACTCCCGCGTGGTGTATGGTACTCGTACCTCGCTGAGTGTCGGCGTGTTCGCTACGGTACTGGTGGTGCTGTTGGGCACGCTGATCGGTGCATTGAGCGGCTTCTTCGGAGGCTGGGTTGACGGCATTCTCAGCCGTTTGACCGATATTTTCCTGGCTTTGCCGATTTTGCTTGGTGCCATCGTGGTGCTGCAGATGTTCAAGACCAACGGTTCCATTTGGAAGATTATTCTGGTCATGACGTTGTTCGGCTGGACATCCGTTGCGAGAATTGCGCGAGGCGCTGTTATGGAAGCCAAGAATCTGGAGTTCAATACGGCTTCCACCGCACTTGGCTCCACGCCGTGGCGTAACCTGTTCCGCCACATTCTGCCGAATTCCTTGGCACCGATCATTGTGGTGGGCACAACGTCTCTGGCTACCTACATCGTGTTGGAAGCAACGTTGAGCTTCCTTGGTCTGGGTCTGCCGACCACTACCGTCAGCTGGGGTGGCGACATCTCCAATGCGCAGTCCATTCTGCGTACCGATCCGATGGTGCTGTTCTACCCGTCCGCGGCGCTGGCCATCACCGTGCTTGCGTTCATCATGATGGGCGACGCCGTCAAGGACGCCCTCGATCCGAAGAGCCGTGCGTGAGTGTAAGTGAGGGATATTCGATGACTGAAATGAATACCGAAAACAAGCTGCGAGGCCATGCAACGCGCCAACGGTCCGCTGCTGGAAGTCAAGAACCTCCATCGACTTCACCACTGATGATGGCCGGCCGATACATGCGGTGCGCAACTCCTCTTTCAGCGTATACCCGGGTCAGTGGGTGGCCATCGTGGGCGAATCCGGCTCCGGCAAATCCACCTCCGCTATGGCTGTGCTGGGCCTGCTGCCAGGCACCGGTCACGTGGTCAACGGCTCCATCAAGCTTGACGGCGAGGAAATCGCCGGCGCCAAGCAGAGCGAGTTCGACAAGTTGCGCGGCACCAGGATGGGCCTCGTGCCGCAGGACCCGATGAGCAACCTCAACCCGGTGTGGCGCATCGGCACCCAGGTGAAGGAGGCGCTGGTCGCCAACAATATGGATATCGCCCATGAGAAGCGTTCCTCGCTGTCGAAGGCTCTCGCCGATGCTGATGTCGAGCTTAAAAACAACGACGATGAAACTTTCCTTGGCTCCAAGGATCTTCCGGAGCTGTTGTCCGCGGCGAAGGAAGCGCTGTCCGAAGATCGGCAAGACCGGCGACGACTTCGACAAGACCGTGGCATACTTCGAGTCGGAGTGGATTCCGGGCTCCGAAACCCGTTGGCGCGTGGCCGACGACCTCATCAAGGCCGGCGTGGCCGAGGATCAGGCTTGGTACCTCGCCAAGAAGTACGTCATCGGCTCCACAATGGATGACCGCATCGCGGGTCTGCTGTCCGAGGCAGGTCTGCCGACGCCGCTACTCGTGCCCGTCAGTTCCCGCACGAGTTCTCCGGTGGTATGCGCCAGCGTGCGCTCATCGCCATCGGCTTGGCATGCCGTCCGGACCTGCTTATCGCCGATGAGCCGACATCCGCGCTTGATGTGACCGTGCAGAAGAAGATTCTTGATCACCTGCAGATGCTCACCGATTCGTTGGGAACCGCAGTGCTGTTCATCACCCATGACTTGGGCTTGGCGGCTGAGCGTGCGCAGCACATCGTGGTCATGTACAAGGGACAGGTCGTTGAGTCCGGCCCATCTCTGGAAGTACTGCAGCATCCGCAGCACCCGTACACCAAGCGACTGGTGTCGGCAGCGCCGTCGCTGGCCTCGCAGCGCATCATCTCCGCCAAGGAGCATGGTGGCGATGCCGCCCGTGATGGAACACAAAGCCGGTGAATGAGGATTCTCTGAAGAGGCGAATCCATCATCACGGTGGATCATCTGACGCGCGAGTTCAAGCTGCCGCGCAAGAAGGAGATGTTCAAGGCCGTTGACGATGTGAGCTTCTCCGTCAAAAAGCGGTACCACGCTGGCGATTGTGGGCGAATCCGGTTCCGGCAAGTCCACGGTGGCCAACATGGTGCTGCAAGCTGCTTGAACCGACCTCAGGCACCGTCACCTATGAAGGTAAGGACATTTCCGGCTTCCAAGGCAAGGAATTGCTTGACTTCCGCCGTCACGTGCAGCCGGTGTTCCAGAATCCGTATGGTTCGCTTGACCCGATGTACTCCATTTACCGTTCCATCGAAGAACCACTGCGCATCCACGGCATTGGAGACAAGAAAGTCGTGCTGCCCGTGTGCGTGAGTTGCTCGATATGGTGGAACTGCCGGGGTCTGTGCGTTTCCGCTACCCGAACGAGCTTTCCGGCGGCCAGCGTCAGCGTATCGCCATCGCACGAGCCATGGCTCTGGATCCGGACGTCATCGTGTGCGATGAGGCCGTGTCCGCTTTGGACGTGCTGGTACAGGACCAGGTGTTGCGATTGCTCAATGACCTGCAGGCGGAAAAGGGACTGAGCTACCTGTTCATCACCCACGATTTGGCGGTTGTGCGCCAGATTGCCGATGAGGTCGTGGTGATGCAGCACGGCAAGCTTGTGGAGCACGCCACCACTGACGAGGTCTTCGAGCATCCGCAAAAGCAGTACACCGTGATCTGCTCGACGCCATCCCCGGCGGCAAGCTGCAGCTCGGTCTTGACTGATCCGACCGATATGTCTCAAAATAAAGCCTTCGGCATTGCCGGAGGCTTTTCTTGTATTCCGGCTACTCTAGGACGTTATGACGATCACTATCACAACCTCTAATGTGAATGGAATTCGCGCGGCGAAACGCAAGGCATCGAGGAATGGGCGGGTCGCAACACTCCCGACGTATGGTGCATGCAGGAAGTACGTGCTCCGCAAAACGAAATCGATCCCATCTTTGACGAATTCGGTTTTGAATATTCGACTGCAGGCCGTATCGCTGATCAAAGTGAATTGCATCGCATGAACGAGATCTGCCGCATCAAAGGGCGTGCCGGTGTCGGTCTACTGTCGGCATTGCCTGTTGCCGAACGGCGGTATGGCTTGCCGGGACTTGATGAGGATGTTGATTCTGGACGCTGGATCGAAGCGGACATGCAAACTCCACAAAGGTATGTCATTACCGTGGTTTGCGTGTATGTGCATGCGGGAAATACCGATGATCCGGAAAAATGAAGCAGAAATACCGTTTCCTCGACACCATGCTGATACGCATGGAACAGTTGCGTGACGAGGCAGCACACGGCGGAAAACAAGCGGTTCTCTGCGGTGATTTCAACATCGCGCACACGCCGCTCGACATCAAAAACGCCAAAGCCAACGAAACGCATGCCGGATTCCTCCCGAGGAGCGCGCATATGTCGACAAATGGTTGGGAGAACTGGAGTTTGTGGATGTGATGCGTGTTGGCCGGCGACATTCAGGGGACCATACACCTGGTGGAGCCAGCGAGGGCGCGCTTTCGACAACAATGTCGGCTGGAGAATCGACTACCAGTTCGCAACACCGGAACTTGCGGAAACGGCCTGCGGATTCGTGATCGATAAGGCTCCGACCTACGACCTGCGCTGGTCCGATCATGCGCCGCTCAGCATTATGTATGACATTTAAGCCACTTTTATCGTGAACAGACTGGGAATTGAATATCACACCCCCGATTCCCAGCCCATATTAAGCATAGGTGCTAGTCTAGTCACGGTTGCAACTGTTATGAAATGAGGAACATCATGGGATTGTTTGGATTCGGTAAGAAGAAGCATCAGAGCAAGGAAGCTCTTGAAGCGGCCGCCGGAGAAAACGAAGAGGCTGCCGACGCAGCTGAAAATGTTGACGAAGCTCAGGAAGTCGTGGCGCTTCCGGGCCTTCCGCTGAATACGAGGGCCGCGGTGACGAGCATGGTCCGTGGGATGTGGAAGATGAGAACGTTCCCGACTACGACAGAGTACCTCGATATGGGATCATATTATCTGCCGTTCCTGAAGGGCATTGAATTGCGAGTGAAGGCCAACCGTGCCACCCAGCAGGTTCTTGGCACCACCATCACCTACGGTTCCTCCAGTGTGGAGATTGAGGCATTCGCGGCACCGAAGACGCTCGGATTGTGGGATGACGTTCGTGCCGACCTGATTGAAGCCAACAAGGACGCGAAGGAAGTCGAAGGCGTATTCGGCACCGAACTGGCATTGCCAGTTACCGTCAAGGGTGGACGCAAGGTGCTTACTCATCGTAGGCGTCGACGGTCCGCGTTGGATGTTGCGCGGCATCTTCTCGGCAAGGCTGCCACCGATCCTGAGGGTGAGGAAGCAAAGGCATTGAACCAGTTCTTCGCTGATATTGTGGTGGAACGAGGCGATGATCCGTTGGCGCCACGCGACCTTATTCCCATGCATCCGCCGGTCGCTCCGGCCGAACGCAAGGCTGCGAAGGCAGCTGCGGAAGAGGCTGAGCAGAAGACTGAATTCCGGGCAAACCGAAGGGGCCGTTCGACTCCGACCAGCAGGTTGAGGTCAAGACCACGCTGTCTCGTGGACCGATGTTCTCCGAAGTGCGTTGAGCCGCTTGAACCGATAGCTAATACGTATGGCTGAAACCGAAGCGAAAAAACGAACTGGTCTTGGTGCACTTGCCGACGCCGGTAATACTGGCGATTTTCCGTGATCGACGCCATCGGCGGTCCGAGAGGCGTTATCGAATCGATGCTGCCGGGCGTCGTGTTCGTGGCACTGTTCGTCATCACGTCCAATTTGCAACTGACCATCGGCGTGTCCGCTGCATTGGCCGTGCTGCAGGTGATCGTGCGCCTGTGCCAACGACAGTCCGTCATGGGAGCGGTATCAGGCTTGCTGGCAGTAGGTATCTGCCTGATCTGGGCATGGAACAGTCACGAGGCACGTAACTATTACATGTTCGGATTCCTCACCAACGCCTTTTACGTTGTTTTGCTGACGATTTCACTGCTGGTCCGGGTGCCTTGGCTTAGGATTGGTCATCGAGTTCATCCGAACGTTACCGACTGAACATTTTCGTGCCTGGCTTGCCGATTGGCGAGGTGACAAGGCGCTCAATCGCGCCTATACCATCATCACCGCAATGTGGGTTGGAGTGTTCGCGCTGCGTCTGATCGTGCAGGTGCCGCTCTATCTCGGCAATCACGTCGGCTGGCTGGGAACAGCGCGTCTGCTGATGGGCATTCCGTTCTGGGCGCTCGCGATTTGGGTCTCGTATCTGATCGTGGCGACGCCAATGCACCCGACATAAGATGATGCAGGAAGTTTCTGAAGACGATGCCGAGGCAGCACAAACTACCGAAATGAGGGAAGAGCACTGATGGAATCGACCATCCGCGTTGAACGGTACGCCGACCAGGGTCGTTGCGTCGGTCATATTGACGGACGTGTTGTGTTCGTGCGTTTCGCATTGCCGGGCGAACTGGTCCGTGTCGCATTGGACGAGCCGCATGATCGTGAGGATCGCTTCTGGACAGGCGAAGTGGTGGAAGTACTCGAAGCGAGCGAAGACCGTACTGATCCAATATGGTCGTTAGCTGGACCCCTTGCCATGGGCGGTGGTGTCGGCGGCGCTGACTTGGTGCATGTGTCGCTTGCAGGGCAACTGAAATGGAAAGTCACGTCGGTGGCCGAACAGATGGCAAGACTCGGCCACGTCGACGTGGAAGTACCCATTGAGCGTATGTCGGAAGACGATGCGGAGCGAGGTTTGCATTGGCGTACTCGCATCGAGATGATTGCTGATGCTGATGGGCGTCCGTCGATGCACCGTCGAGGCACGCATGTGCGCGTTCCGATTGATACCATGCCGTTGGCCAGCCGTACGTTGCTGGAAGTGGCCGAACGTGAGCATGTGTGGAAGGGAGCTTCGAACCGGGTTCCCAGATTCGTCTATCCGTTCCGGAACCTCGCGATAATGCGCCGATTTCAACAATTACGCCGTGCTTGTGAACGGCGAGGTGGTTGCTGGAAGCCGTGAGCTTACGGAAAAGGTGATTGTCGCCGGCCGTGAATTCGAATACAACGTGGATGCAGGCGGTTTCTGGCAGATGCATAGGCATGCGCCGATCGCTTTGACCAACCATGTGATCGATTTGGTACGCGGCGAGCTTGACGGTGCCAAATCCGCATGTCTGTGGGATTTGTATTCCGGTTCGGGTCTGTTCACGCTGCCGTTGGCCACGCTGACGGCGGAGCGCACTCGCATGTTGAGCGTCGAAGGCGGCAAAACTGCGGTAAGGAACGCGCAACGTAATTTGAGGCACATTCATCTGGGTAATGTCGATGCGCGTGTGGGCGACGTGGCGAAAACACTTGCCAACGTGCGCAATGATCTCGCCAAGCCAGATGTGGTGGTGCTTGATCCGCCGCGTGCCGGCGCCCGCGCGAAGGTCTGCGGGCAGATTGCCGAAGCCGAAGCGAAAAGTGTGGTCTATATCGCATGCGATCCGGCAAGCCTTGCCAGAGATACCGCCACGCTCGTGTTACTTGGCTACGAATTGGCGGATATCCGCGCGTTCGACATTTATCCCATGACCCATCATGTGGAGACTGTGGCGCTGTTCAGAAAGCACGAACAGTGAGCATGCCGTTATTCGCAAGTCGTGCGTTTTTTGGAATGACTGCGATTGCGTTGTCTTGCGCGGCGCTATCTGGTTGCGTGCCGTCGAATGCCGCGGTGGGGGGATACGCAATCTCCCAATACTGCGGTGGCGCACTCCACGGAGGATCGTGACAGCCTGTCCATCGCCATGATTGGATCGGATGATGTCACCGCCGATTCCATGGCAATGGATGCCATGGAAGCCGGTAAACTCAAGCCGGTGTACATTACCGTCTCGGGCACTGTGGACGCGCAATCCACCGCGCAGCAAGGCGTGCGTGACATGGCGCAACGCAAGGCCGACCTCATTATCATCGCAGGAATCGACGCGAACGAAGCCAATGCCGAAAACTGGAATGATGCTTTGGAAACCGCAAGAACAGCGGGCGTTCCAGTGGTGCTTCTCAATCCTATCGCCGTGCCGAAAGACAACAAACTGTATGCGGCTACCATGACGGTCAACGATCGTATGACCGACGCGATACCGCTCGACGATGCTGCTGTGGCCGTGGCTAATAATGATCCTCACGACCGGGAAATGCTGGTAACCACGATTACCCACTGATATGGTTTTGCACCATGTCGGTATGAATGACCAGCAGTTCGTCTTTTGATGAAATACCCTGAAAATTCCCTGATTTTTACCTGTGTTTCACAAGAAGTTGACCGGAAAACGGGAGTGTGACGGTAGGCTGGCAATCATGAGCGAAAGTCGAACAATGCCCCTCATCGAAGAGACGGGGGCTGACACAAGGCGAAGTGATCGCCCTCAGGGAAAGCGGATTGGACAATGTGGTCAAGGCATCGACCTCACGTTCGCTTATCGATATCGTGCGAGCCAACGTATTCACGCTGTTCAACGGCATCATCTTCGCCGCGATGGTACTGGTGCTGATCACCGGTTCGTGGAGAGACGCGGTGTTCGGTTTCGTCATCATCATCAACACGGGCATCGGCATCTGCACCGAATTGAAAGCCAAGCGTACTCTTGACAAACTGTCGATTCTGGTGGCTTCCGACTATCTTGTGCACCGCGACGGCAAAGACGTTGAAATACCGCACAACGATATCGTGCTCGGTGATTTCATGTGGATCCGTTCCGGCGAACAGGTGCCCGCGGACGCGCAGATCGTCACACTTGGGGACTGGAGCTGGACGAATCCATGCTTACCGGCGAATCACGGACCGTACGCAAGGGCGAAGGCTGCGATATTTTCTCTGGATCCACCGCCATCTCCGGCATGGCGTTGGTGAAAGTCACCGCCGTAGGAGAGCACAGTTACGCGGCCAAACTTACCGCACGGGCCAAGGTATACAAGAAAACCGTGTCCGACCTGAACAAGGGCATCAACACGATTCTGAAATTCATGACCTTCCTGGTGGTGCCGCTGTGCATTCTGCTTCTTTCGCAGATTCATACGGTCGGCGGTTGGGGGCATGGCCACTTCCACCGGCGAATGGCGGCAAGCCGTGGTTTCCGCGGTCGCCGGCGTAGTAGGCATGATCCCCGAAGGCCTGGTGCTGCTGACTTCGCTGAACTTCGCGGTGGCCGCCATTCGTTTGGCACGTAAGAACACGCTGGTGCAGGAGCTGGAATCCGTGGAGACTCTCGCTCGTGTGGATTGCCTGAACCTTGATAAAACCGGTACGATCACCGATGGCGGTATCGCCTTCAACCAGCTGGGTGTTCGTGGCCCCGACGACATGCGAGCACCGTGAACGAGCAGACGTCACAGGCCCTCTATTCGACTATCGAACGAAGGACAGCCCAACGGTACAGGGCAAGCGATTCTGTCTGGACTACGGGAACAGGGATTTGCGGACGGCACTGTCGAGGCACGAGTACCGTTCTCGTCGGCCGCAAGTGGAGTTCGATCTAAACGGCGAGACCTGGTACATGGGAGCGCCGGAGGTTATTCTTTCCCAAATTGACGGTGATTATTCGGCGGTGTTGCAAACAGGTTAACGAGTATGCCAATGACGGCAACCGTGTGCTGCTGGTCGCGCGTCTATCCCCTCCGGTGGAGCTGTCGCCCGACGACGCAGTTGAGGAAATGATCCAAAACTCAATCTGGATGTGCATCGTGAGCCGGTGGCGTTGGTGTTGCTGTTCCGAACATATTCGCGCCGACGCCGAAGAAACGCTTGCATGGTTCCGTGAACAAGGCGTGCGTTGCCGCATCATCTCTGGCGACAATCCCGTAACCGTCGGCGCGATCGCAAGAAGAGTGAATCTGACCGGCGAACATGAACCGATGCGATGGACGCGCGCGAACTGCCCGAGGACGTGAAGGAGCTGGCGCGCGTACTCGAAAACGTCGATGTGCTCGGCCGCGTGCTGCCCGACCAGAAGAAAGGCCATAGTGCAAGCGCTGCACACGCAGAACCACGTGGTGGCGATGACCGGCGACGGCGTCAACGACGCGCTCGCCATCAAGGAGGCGGACCTTGGCATCGCCATGGGCAATGCGGCACCCGCCACCAAGGCCGTGGCACAGGTGGTGCTGGTGGATTCGAAGTTCTCACATCTGCCCGATGTGGTGGCGCGAGGGCGTCAGGTTATGGCCAATATGGAGCGTGTGGCAAGCCTGTTCCTCGTGAAAACCGTGTACTCCGCGCTGATCTCGTTGGGTGTGGTGCTGACGCAGATACCATTCCCATATCTGCCTCGCCACATCACATATGTGGGTGGATTGACGATTGGCATGCCGGCATTCATTCTTGCGTTGGCTCCGAACACGCGTCGTTATATTCCAGGATTCCTGAAACGCGTGCTGCATTTTTTGCTGCTGCCGGGCGGTGTGGCCACCGCGCTTGTCGATTTTGTCCACGTCGTGGACCCTGCCGAACGTCATGGGCTGGAATGTGCAGGATCGGGTGCGCAGATTGGCGATGCTGCGTGGCGTCAACGCGATTATTCTGTTCATGATGGGAGTGTTCGTGCTTGCGCGTGTGGCAAAGCCGTTGCATTCGTGGCGTGGCATATTGGTCGCGGGGTTCGCGGCGGCCGGCATCATCGGCGCGTTCATCCCGTTCGTGGCGAACTTCTTCGCGCTGATTCTGCCTACCGGCACTGTTGGTGGCCACGCTGATTGCGTTGGGCGGCGCGGCCATGATTTTCGGTGATCTGTCTATGGCTGGCTCCGCTGGTCGGCAGAATATTCGGCAATCTATGCGCCAGCACGGTTTCAATATCTAATAGCGGCGAATTGTCTCACACTTCAAGCCGACACGCCAGAGCCAAAGTAACGTACCCGTACCATTTGTATCGGATAATCAGCGGCATCATAAGCCGATTCATGATTTCGGAGGAAGCATGTCCTTACGCGACGACCAGCTGGCTACCCTCAAGGCAGCCGGCAAGGACTTCGATTACTACAACATCGCAATCTCGACGGCATCGATCATCTGCCGTACTCGCTGAAGGTACTGGTCGAGAACCTGGTGCGTAACATCGATGGTACCAACATCACGGATGAGCACGTCAAGACACTGCTCGATTGGGATCCGGCCGAACAGCCGAGTCGAGATCCAGTTCACCCCGTCCCGCGTGGTCATGCAGGACTTCACCGGCGTGCCCTGCATCGTGGATCTTGCCACCATGCGTGATGCGGTCAAGGATCTTGGGGGAGACCCGGAGGTCATCAACCCGCAGGTCCAGTCCGATATGGTCATCGACCATTCTGTGCAGATCGACAAGTACGGCATCGCCGACGCGGTCCAGCAAAACATGGACATCGAATACCAGCGCAACGGCGAACGTTACCAGTTCCTGCGTTGGGGTCAGCAGGCATTCAAGAACTTCCGCGTGGTACCGCCGGGAACGGGCATCATCCACCAGGTCAATATCGAATATCTCGGCCAAGGTCATCATGACCAAGGTCCGAAGACAAACGGTGGTAAGACTCTTGCCTATCTTGATTCCTGCGTGGGCACTGACTCGCACACCACCACCGTCAATGGCTTGGGCGTGCTCGGCTGGGGCGTTGGCGGCATTGAAGCCGAAGCGGCCATGCTTGGCCAGCCGATCTCCATGCTCGTGCCGCGCGTGGTCGGTTTCAAGCTTACCGGCTCCATTCCTGGAGGGCGTTACCGCCACCGATGTGGTGCTGACCATCACTGACATGCTTCGCAAGCACGGTGTGGTCGGCAAATTCGTGGAATTCTACGGTGAAGGCATCGCCTCGGTGCCGCTGGCCAACCGCGCCACCATCGGCAACATGGGCCGCGAGTTCGGCTCCACCTGTGGCATCTTCCCGATTGACAACGTCACGCTCGACTACCTGCGCCTGACCGGCCGCTCCGAAGAACAGGTCGCGTTGGTCGAAGCCTACGCCAAGGCGAACAAGCTGTGGGGCGACACCACCGATCCAAACTACGTCGAACCGCAGTACTCCGAATACTTGGAACTCGACCTCGGTACTGTCGTGCCGTCGATCGCGGGCCCGAAGCGCCCGCAGGACCGCATTCTGCTGTCCGAATCCAAAGCGCATGCCGAAACCGCCCCCGTACGAAACGGACAAGACCGTGCAGGAACCGGTTGCCGTTTCCACCGACTTCCGTGGCGAATTCGACATCGAAAACGGCGACGTGGCCATCGCCTCGATCACCTCATGCACCAACACCTCCAACCCGTCCGTGATGATCGCCGCCGGCCTGATCGCCCGCAACGCACATGCCAAGGGCCTTAAGCCCAAGCCTTGGGTCAAGACCTCGCTGGCCCCCGGTTCCCAGGTCGTGGCCGACTATCTGAAGGCGGCCGGTCTGCAGGACGATCTCGACGCGCTCGGTTACCAGCTGGTCGGTTTCGGCTGCGCCACCTGCATCGGCAACTCCGGCCCGTTGCTGCCCGAAATCTCCGAAGCCATCAACGCCAACGATCTGACCGTCACCTCAGTGCTGTCGGGCAACCGCAACTTCGAAGGCCGCATCAGCCCGGACGTCAAGATGAACTACCTGGCATCTCCGCCGCTCGTCATCGCCTACGCGCTCGCCGGCACGATGGACTTCGACTTCGAGACCCAGCCGCTCGGCACCGACGCGGACGGCAACGACGTGTACTTGAAGGACATCTGGCCCACCAATGCCGAGGTCGCCGCCGTGGTCGACGGCAGCGTGAGCCGCGAGATGTTCCTCAAGGACTACGCCTCCGTGTTCGACGGCGACCACCGCTGGAAGGGCCTCGACGTGCCGGAAGGCGAGCTGTTCGCGTGGAACGACAAGTCCACCTATGTGCGCAAGCAAACCTTCTTCGACGGCATGAAGGCCACGCCGGACCTGGTCGCCGATATCCACGGCGCCCGTGTGCTGGCCCTCCTGGGCGACTCGGTCACCACCGACCACATCTCCCCGGCAGGCGCGCTCAAGGCCTCCAGCCCGGCCGGCAAGTATCTGACCGAGCGCGGCGTCGAGCCGAAGAACTTCAACTCCTACGGTTCTCGCCGAGGCAACCACGAGATCATGGTGCGCGGCACGTTCGGCAACATCCGACTGCGCAACCAGTTGCTCGCGTCCGTGGGCGGAGGAGGTGACGCCTGGCGGCTTCACCTACGATTTCCTCGACCAGAAGCCGACCACGATCTTCGAAGCCTCCCGCGACTACATCGAACAAGGTGCCGCTCGTGGTGCTCGCCGGCAAAGAATACGGCACCGGCTCCTCGCGCGACTGGGCTGCCAAGGGCACGGTGATGCTCGGCGTCAAAGCCGTCATCACCGAAAGCTTCGAACGTATCCACCGTTCGAACCTGATCGGCATGGGCGTGCTGCCGCTGCAGTTCCCCGCAGGCGAGTCCTATGAGTCTCTGGGCCTCAACGGCACCGAGACCTACGATATCGCCGGCGTCGAGAAGCTCAACGAGGGCGTGACCCCCGGCTCCAAGACGGTCCACGTCACCGCCACCCACGAGGACGGCTCCAAGACCGAGTTCGACGCGGTCCGATAATGCAGCAAAGCGGGAATCATCTTGAGGCATTCATCGGTATTCAGCAAAGCATAGACCGCCAATACCGGCAGTTTCCATACGAAAGCCGCCAACAGGCCAATCGGCACGACGACAAGCCACATAACAATCGCATCGCAGACAAGCCCAAACCGGGAATCGCCACCGGCAGAAAATACCGGCGATGGTCAGATTCGTCATACATCCGCATGTAGCATAATAGGCGCAGATGAACAGCATAACCGACAAATAACGCGTGGCCTGCGGCGTCAATCCTGCCCACTGTAACGCCAAAGGACGCACTGCGATAATCAACAGACCGGTTCCGATGCCGATTATCGCCACCAACACGCAAAGCCTGTTACCCATAATCTTCGCCTGCTCGAAGGCGTTGCGGCCGAGCAGATTGCCAACGAGAATGCCACCGGCGTTGCCAAGGCCAAGACTTAAACAGACCAGCAGATCCTTGACGATATTCGCAATGGAATTGGCCGCCACCGCATCCGTACCAAGATGACCCATAATCACGGTGTACATGGTGAAACCGCAACCCCAAACCAGCTCATTGCCGAGTACGGGAAGACTATACTTCAAAAATCGCTTCTGCAATGCCACATCCGGATGCAGCATCATCGACAATCGCAGGCGTGGACGACCATTGCGGCTGGCTACAAGCACAGACCACACCAGTTCAATGGCACGGAAATCACCGTGGAAATCGCAGCGCCGAAAATACCCAATGCAGGTAAACCGAACCAACCATAGATCAGCACCGCGTTCAGCGCAACATGCACGATCACGCCAACCGTGCTTATCGTCATTCCGGTGACCGCCGCACCCACATTCTTCATCAGACACAAATACATCTGCGACAAACCGATGAACAGGTACGAAACCGACGAAACCCGCAAATACTGTGAGCCGATGGCAATCAGCGTTATGTCGTTCGTCATAATCGACATCAACGTTTCCGGAATGAGTAGCGTCAATGCGA
>VOFB01002320.1_pt1 | contig 27418 bp, 36 predicted proteins | sample 5384141 | NCBI WGS metagenome assembly VOFB01 (sample SAMN12384721, study PRJNA508395) | human gut metagenome | isolation source: healthy gut A | host: Homo sapiens | reverse complement strand
TTCCGAGGATTTTCAACGCAGTAAACGCCGATTCCTGTTGGGGAAGACAACTTTTTGATTTTTCAAAGCAGCCCTGGCCTCCCAACATACAGAACGCCCCGGAACGGCAGTCCGTTCCGGGGCGCAGCAACGAAAAAAAGCAGCGCTTTTTTCCGCCAAGCTGCCAACTGAGACCTGCGGCCCCGTTCGCCGCGCACGGCGCGGGGTTATTTTAAATGAAAAAAGTTCTCCACCCCTTTTTCAAGCTTTCCCCGGACGCTTCTTTTCCTTCTCTGCCTTTTTCGATAGTCTGCGCCCCGGAACGGCAGTCCGTTCAGGGCGTTCTGCATTCCTGTTCGTGCTTTGGCGGAGGCCAGCGTCATTTAGGCGCTGGCCTGTATTACAGCCTTATAGGCCGCGTGTCAAGCCACCTCTCTTAGGGGTGTGCTTGACTTCCTGCAAACCGTGTGCAAAAACTTGCCTCTTTACAGCCTGAAGCAGCGTCACCAGAGCTGGCACACCTGCTGGTACATCTCTACATACTGCTTGGCACTGGCGCTCCAGCTGAAATCGCACTCCATGGCGCGCTTTTACAAGCTGCTGCCAACCGTCGGGATATTCATACCCCGCTTTTGCGCGCAGCACCGCATTCAGCATGTCGTGGGCATTGTAACTGCGGAATGTGAAGCCGTTGCCCCAGCCGTCGCCGGAATCGTGGATAGAATCCCGCAGGCCGCCCGTCTCGCGCACAATAGGAATGGTGCCGTAGCGCAGCGCCACCATCTGGGACAAGCCGCAGGGCTCGGTTTTGACGGCATAAGGAACATATCCGCGCCTGCGTATATTTTGCGGGCCAACGAGGGCACAAATGCAATCTTCACGCCCACTGCGCCCGGATTGCGGGCCGCCAGTTCGCTGAAAAAGCTCTCGTAAGCCGCTTCGCCCGAGCCCAGTACCACCAGCTGCAGGCCGCTGTTGACGATGTCCTGCGCCACATGGCGAACCAGGTCTACGCCCTTGTGGCCCACCAGCCGCGTGACCATGGCCACCACCGGAACAGGCCAATCGTGCAGGCCGAAAATCTCCTGCAGCTCTTTTTTGCACTTGGGCTTGTTCTCCGCAAAACTGTTCGCGTCGAAGTTTGCCGCAAGATTGGGATCCGCAGCCGGGTTGTAGCTTTTGACGTCGATACCATTGAGGATGCCGCACAGCTTATACTGCTTCTGGCGCAGCAGGTCGTCCAGGCCGTGGCTGTACCAGGGGTCAAGTATCTCGCCTGCATAGCTGGGCGAAACCGTCGTCACCTTGTCCGCGCACTCAATGGCGCCTTTCATGAAGTTGACACAGCCGTCATACTCCACCAGGTGCGCGTCCTGCCGTCCAATGGCCAGCGTATCCTCCAGGATCTCCATGCCGTATTTGCCCTGATACTGGATGTTATGGATCGTGAACACGGTTTTGATGCTGCGGTACTGCTCCAGATGTCGGTAATACAGGTTCAGATATACGGGCACCAGCGCCGTCTGCCAATCGTTGGCGTGGATGACGTCGGGGACGAAGTCCACATGAAACAGCATCTCCAGAATGGCGCGGGAGAAAAAACGCAAACCGCTCGCCGTCATCGTAAAAAGCCGTACAATCCAGTTCGTTTAAAATAGTATTCATTGTCCAAAAAGTAATATTTTACGCCGTTGTGCGTCAATTCAAACAAGCCGCAATACTGGTTGCGCCAGCCTACGGGAACCGTAAAATTTGTGATATAGGTTAGTTTTTCGCGATATTCCTGCTTTCATGTCGCCGTAAAGCGGCATTACCACACGGCACGCCACCTTGCGGTTGCGGATGGCGCGGGGCAGGCTGCCCGCAACGTCGCCCAGACCGCCCGACGCGGCAAACGGGGGCCGCCTCGCTGGCACAGAACAAAATGTTCATGGAAACATCTCCTTTTCTGCATCAATGCCGATGCAAGCGGGGCGGGCAGCACTGCCCGCCCGCTCCCGGCCCGCCTGTTTACACGACGGTGTTTTTCTCTACATACACCGGGAACGATTCATTCCCGCGCAGGTGCTTGTCGGCGGTGATGGTCACATTCTTGTCGGTGACGATGTAATCCAGCGTGACGCCCGGTTCCACAGTGGTCCCCTGCATCAGCACGCAGTTTTTTCACCTTCGCACCCTTGCTCACTTTTTACGCCGCGGAACAGCACGCAATTTTCCACCTCGCCCTCAATGATGCAGCCGTCCGCCACGATGCAGCGGTGTACCTGGCAGTCCATGGCGTAGCGCACAGGGGCCTCGTCGCGCACCTTGGTGTATACAGGGCGCTCGGTGGGGAACAACTGCGCTACATTTTCCGGGCACAGCAGGCGCATATTCTCGTCAAAGTAGCTCTTGATGTCATAGATGCGTGCACGGTAGCCGCTGTATTCATAACCCTGCACATGCAGGATCTTCAAACTGGGGCCCAGAATATCCCGCTCCAGGTACATGCGGTTCTGCACGGCCGCATCCTTTACCATGGCAATGAGCTCCTCGCGGTCCATCACGATGACGCCCATGGAAAGGTTCTGCACACCCATGCGGTAATCGTTCCAGCGGATCTCCGTCACACGGCCTGCATCGTCCATCGTAAACGTATAGTTGTCCGTGGTGATGGGCTTTGCGATCTCCGCGCGCTCATATACCATTGTTACATTGGCGCCGCTCTTCACATGCGCGTCGATGAGATGAGCAAATTGAGGTCAGAGGCCACGTTGCAATCGCTGATGACAACGTATTTTTCCTTTTGCTCGGCCAGAAAGTTCACAATGCTGTAAATGCTTCCACGCGGCCGTGGTACACCTTGCTCTGAGATTGCGCGTAGGGCGGCACGATGTTCAGGCCGCCGCGCTTACGAACCAGGTCCCACTCACGTCCGGAGCCTAGATGGTCCATCAGAGAATGATAATTCTTCTTTGCGATAACGGTGACGTTTTCGATGCCGGCGTTCACCATACCGGAAAGCGTGAAGTCGATCATGCGGTAGCGCCCGCCGAACGGCACGGAAGCCATGGTGCGGTGCTTTACGAGCTGCGGCACCAGCTCGTCATAGGTATTGGGGAAAATGATCCCCAGCGCGTTGATGTTTACCATAAATTCTCACCGTCCTGTACGTCTTTTTTCCAGCATCGCCTTCGGCCCCACCTTGGCGTTTTCACCGATGGTGACACCTTCGCCCACAACGGCGACGCCCCATTTGGATTTATCCTCCACATTTTCGGGCCGTGCGCCCACGACGGCGCCCTTTTTAATGGTGACGTTTTCGGCGATGATGGAATAATACACCTCGGCGCCCTCTTCTACGACAGCGCCGGGCATCAGGATGGTGGATTCCACCATGGCGTCCTTTTCCACACGGGCCCTGCAAACAGAACGCTGTTTGCAACGGTGCCTTCCACCGAGCAGCCCTCGGTGAGCATCGCATTGTCAACCAGCGCGCCGGTGCCGATGTAGTGGCCCGGACGGCCGGAGGTACGGGAATAGATCTTCCATTCCGGGTCCCACACGTCCAGAGGCACGTTGGGGTCCAACAGATCCATATTGGCTTCCCACAGGCTGTCGATGGTGCCCACGTCCTTCCAGTAGCCCTCAAAGGGGTACGCAACCATACGCTGCTGGTCCGCCAGCATATTGGGAATGATGTTTTTGCCGAAATCATTGAGGATGTTTTATCGGCTTCGTCCTCGGTCAGATATTTGCGCAGCTTCTCCCAGGTAAAGATATAGATACCCATGGAAGCAAGATTGGATTTCGGCTCCTTCGGCTTCTCCTCGAACTTGGTGATGACGTTGTTCTCGTCCGCCGTCATGATGCCGAAGCGGGACGCCTCCTCCCAGGGCACCTCCAGCACGGCGATGGTGCAGTCGGCATTGCTGTCCTTGTGGAATTCCAGCATCTTGCCGTAATCCATTTTATAGATATGGTCGCCCGAGAGAATCAGCACATAATCGGGGTCGTAGCGGTTGATGAAGTTCATGTTCTGGTAAATGGCGTTCGCCGTGTCCTTGTACCAGTCGGAACCAGTGGCCGTCTGATAAGGCGGCAGCAACATGCGTACGCCGCCGTACAGGCGGTCCAGGTCCCATGGCTGTCCGTTGCCTATGTATTCGTTGAGCACAAGCGGCTGATACTGTGTCAGGATACCGACTGTGTCGATGCCGGAATTAACGCAGTTGGAGAGCGGGAAATCAATGATGCGGTACTTGCCGCCGAACGGAACGGCGGGCTTTGCCAGCTTTTTGGTGAGGGCGTACAACCGTGAACCCTGACCGCCAGCCAGCAGCATGGCGATGCATTCTTTCATGTTTTTCTCCCCTTGCCGGCGCCGGGGACGCGGCGCCCGATTTTATGTTGGCTCCCCCGCCGCGCTGGGCGCGCCGGGAACAAAGCGGGAACGCCTATGCGTCCTTCGCCTGTTTGCCGGTGGTTTTGCGCGCCGCGGTTTTTCTTGCGGGCTTCGCCCTTGCGCCACGGGCGGCGGCTTTTTTCGGCGCCGGCCCGTCCGCTTTTTGCTGGCTTTGCCGCCGGCGTACGCAGAATGACGGCGCTCATGGGCGGCACGCGCAGCGAGATGCTGTAATCAAAGCCGTGCATGGGCTGCTTCTTCGCGCGCACCGGCGCGTTGTGCTGTCCCGTGCCGCCGAATTCCTCCGCGTCGGAATTGATCAGCTCTGCATACTGCCCCGCGCGGGGGCACGCCGAATTTATAGTCCGGGGCGCAGCACGGGCGCAAAGTTGCACACCGCGATGACCTCGCCGCCTTTTTTTATCCCGCCGCAGGAATACCACGACGTTTTGGGACGAATCGTCCGGGACGATCCACTGGAAGCCCTCCCAGGAGAAGTCCTCTTCCCACAGCGCAGGGGTTTCCTGATACAGATGATTCAGCCTGCGCACATATTCCCTGCATCTGTGCGTGACGGTCGTAGCCCAGCAGCATCCAGTCCAGCTGCTGGTTCTCATTCCATTCGATGAACTGGGCAAATTCCTGTCCCATGAACAGAAGTTTTTTGCCTGGGTGCGCCATCATATAGCCATAAAATGCGCGCAGCCCCGCAAACTTCTGCTCGTAGTCGCCCGGCATTTTGTTGATGAGGCTGCATTTGCCATGCACCACCTCGTCGTGGCTGATGGGCAGCACGAAATGCTCGCTGAACGCGTAGAAAAGCTGAACGTCACCTTATTGTGGTTGCCTGCGCGGAACAGCGGGTCCGTGCTCATATAGCTGAGCATGTCGTTCATCCAGCCCATGTTCCACTTGAAGTTGAAGCCCAGGCCTCCCTCACTGGCGGGATGGGACACCAGCGGCCACGCGGTGCTCTCCTCCGCGATGAGCAACGCGCCGGGTTTACGTTCCAGCACGGCGGTGTTCAGCTTCTGCAAAAAAGCAACGGCCTCCAGGTTCTTGTTGTCGCCGTTGACGTTTGGCTGCCATTCGCCGTCGCGCCGGTTGTAATCCAGGTACAGCATGCTGGCCACGGCATCTACACGCAGGCCGTCGATGTGATACTCCGTCAGCCAGAACAGTGCGTTGGAGATCAAAAAGCTCTGTACCTCGGGCCGGGCGTAATCGAACACCATCGTGCCCCATTCCTTGTGCTCGGCGCGCAGCGGGTTCTGATCCCTCATAACAGTTGGTGCCGTCGAACTGGTACAGCCCGAATTGGTCTTTCGGGAAGTGGGCGGGTACCCAGTCCATAATGACGCCGATGCCGGCCCGATGGCATTCATCCACAAATGCCTTGAAATCCGCCGGCGTGCCGTAGCGGCTGGTGGGGCGAAATAGCCCGTCACCTGATAGCCCCAGCTCCCGTCGAAAGGATATTCCATCAGGGCATCAGCTCCCACGTGGGTATAGCCCATGTCCGTCAGGTAGGGAACAAGCTCCCGCGCAAGCGCCCGATAGTCAAGGTTCCCGTCCGGATAGGTCCGCCAACTGCCCGCGTGCATCTCATAAATGTTCATGGGACGGTCCAGAGGGTCCCGTGCGGCAGCGCGCTTCTGCCATGCGTCATCCGTCCAGTTGTAGCAATCCTCCAGCGCGTACACCTTGCTGCAGTTCGCGGGGCGTGTTTTCCGCATGGAAGGCGTACGGGTCTGCTTTTGAATACCAGCTCGTCCGCCGGTGTAGTGACGCAGTATTTGTAGATATCAAACTGCCGAATGCCGGGGACGAAACGCTCCCAGATGCCTCCCTGGGGATCGATATTTTTTTTTCATCGGAGTGGCCGAGGGGATCCAGCTGTTGAAATCCCCCACCACGGAGACGGCCTTGGCGCGGCGGCGCCCAAACACGGAACATCACGCCTTCGGTCTCGCCCACGTTCTCAAAATGCGCGCCGAAAAAACGCTGGCTCTCTCGAAGTTATTCCCCTGCTTGAATAAAGTACACCGGTACGTCAGCAGGCGATGCTTTCTGTTTCATTTTGAACATCCTCCCTCTCTCGGGCGCGGGCTGGGCCGCGCCGCCGCAGCAGGGCGTTGTCCCCGCAGGCGGCACATAAGGCGCCGGCCCTTCCGGCTAAAGCACGAATGAAATGTGCAGCGCCACAGCTTTATTACCTATAATAATACCTATTTCTTCCCACAGTTTTCAAGGCTTTTCTGGTACAATTATGCAACGTCACGCCAAAATAGCATCTATCTTTATCTATTTTGTACAAAAAAATTGTAAAACCCGCAAAGTCGCTCAAATTCTTTTCCGTTTCCTGTTATTTTTTGCACAAAGGACCAGGCGTTTCTTTTATTCCCCCTGCGGCATTGCAAAAAAGAAAACCGCCGCCCGCATATTATGCAGGCAGCGGCGTGTATTATGCATCGAAATATGTCGGTCACAGCCACTTTTTCCGCACCATGACCACAACGGCCACGGCGGTGCTAAAGGGCAGCGATACCAATGATGGCGAAAAAAGCCGTAGGGCGAGCTTTCAAACGGAACGGGCACATTGGAACCCCAAAGGCCGAAAAATGATGGACGGGATGGTAAGAATGATGGTATCGGCTGCCAGCACCTTCATTACGATGTTCAGGTTGTTGGAGATAACGGAGGCGAACGCGTCCATGGTGCCGGACAAAATGTCACGGTAAATATTACTCATCTCGATGGCCTGCTTTATTCTCAATGATAACGTCCTCCAGCAGCTCGGTATCATCGGGATAATCCTTCACAAAATCCATGCGCAGCAGCTTTTCCAGCACGATCTCGTTCCCCTTGAGGGAGGTGGAAAAGTACACCAGGCTCTTTCCAGCCCCAGCATCTGGATCCGCTCCTTGTTTCTTCATCGAAAGATGGAGTTCGTTTTCCACGGCTGCTGGCCTTATCCACCTCGCGCAGATAGAACAGGAACAGCGTGGCGTTGCGGTACAAAGCTGCAGCGTCATGCGGTTTTTCTTTTTGGTGGAAAATTCTTCACCGGGCTTTCGCTGAAGGCCCGCGCCAGAGCGCTTTCCTTCAGGCATACGGTGATGATGTTCTCCTCGGTGAGGATGATGCCGAACGGCAGCGTGGAATACACAAAGCCGCGGCCCTGCTGGGCCTCGACGGTGGGCGTATCCACCAGCACGAGCATATGGCCGTCCTCGAAGTCGATGCGGCTGCGTTCTTCCTCATCGAGCGCGGCGCGCACGAGGTCCGGCTCGACGCACAGCTTGGCACCCACGGTTGCCACTTCTTCCTCGGTGGGCGCGCACAGATGCACCCACGCGCCGGGCACGATCTGCTCCAGCTCGCGCAGCTTGCCATCGTCGGTAAGATAAATCGAAATCATACAATATCCCTGCTTTCCGCGCCGAAACGCACAGCCGCAGAGATCAGAAAACGGCGGTGCGCGAAGCGTTGTTCAATTTTTGCGGGCATGATCGCCCTCGGCAAGAGCGGTGCGATCCGGAATTACCCCGATACCGAAGTCACAGACCTGCCCGGCATCTACTCCATGTCGCCCTATTCCAGCGAGGAGATCGTGACCCGGCAGTTCATCATTGGCGAAAAGCCCACGGGCATCATCAACATCGTGGATGCCACCAACATTGAGCGGAACCTGTACTTAACGATGCAGCTCATGGAGCTGGATACCCCCATGGTGCTGGCGCTGAATATGATGGATGAGGTGCGCGGAAATGGCGGTACCATCCGCATCAACCAGATGGAGGCCATGCTGGGCATCCCGGTGGTGCCCATCTCCGCGGCCAAGAACGAGGGTGTGGATGAGCTGGTAGACCATGCCATCCATGTGGCAAAGTATCAGGAACGCCCAGGCCGGCTGGATTTCTGTGGCGAGGACGACCACGGCGGTGCGGTCCACCGCTGCATCCACGGCATCATCCACCTCATCGAGGACCACGCCCGGGCGGCGGGGATCCCGGTGCGCTTTGCCGCCACAAAGCTGGTGGAGGGCGACCCCCGCATTGAGGAGGCCCTGAAGCTGGATCAGAACGAAAAAGAGATGATCGAGCATATCATCCTGCAGATGGAGCAGGAGCGCGGTCTGGACCGCGCCGCCGCCATTGCGGATATGCGGTTCCACTTTATCCATCAGCTGGTGAATCAGACCGTGGTAAAGCCCCACCAGAGCAAGGAGCAGCTGCGCAGCAACCGGATCGACCGCTTCCTCACCGGAAAGTACACGGCGATCCCGGCGTTCGTGGGCATCATGGCGCTGGTGTTCTATCTGACCTTCGGCGTGATCGGCGCGGGGCTGCAAAGCCTGCTGGAACTGGGCATTGAGAACCTGACGATCCTTGTGGACAATGCCCTGACGGCGTGGAACGTCAACGATGCAGTGCATTCGCTGGTGATCGACGGCATCTTCACCGGTGTGGGCAGTGTGTTGAGCTTCCTGCCCATCATCGTGACCCTGTTCTTCTTCCTCTCTCTGCTGGAGGATACCGGATACATGGCCCGCGTGGCATTCGTGATGGACAAGCTGCTGCGGCGCATCGGTCTTTCGGGCCGCAGCATCGTGCCCATGCTCATCGGCTTTGGCTGCACGGTCCCCGGCGTGATGGCAAGCCGCACGCTGCCCTCGGAGCGGGACCGGAAAATGACCATCCTGCTCACGCCCTTTATGAGCTGTTCGGCCAAGCTCCCGATCTACAGCCTGTTTGCGGTGACCTTCTTCCCGGAGTACGCCGCACTGGTCATGGTGGGCCTGTATTTCCTTGGCATCCTCGTGGGCGTAGGAATGGCCATTCTCCTCAAGGGAACGGTTTTCAAGGGCGAGGCCGTGCCCTTTGTGATGGAGCTGCCCAACTATCGCCTGCCGGGTCTGAAAAACGTGGTCCAGCTGCTCTGGGAAAGCTGCCGCACGCCTTGCGCAGCGCGGTGCGCGCCACATCCATGGCCGCATTGCCCGCGCCGATGACGATGACACGCTCACCCAGGCGGAAGCTGTCCGGATTGTTGAGGTAATTGATTGCAAAATGCACATGGCCCAACGTCTCGCCCTTAATGTGCAGCGCGCGGGCTGCCATACGCCCGTGCCGATAAAAATGGCGCGGTAGCCGTCACGGAACAGATCATCGATGCCGATGGCGCTGCCGATGGTGGTGTTGGGCCGCACAGGATTCCCTTTCGGATGAGATGGCGGTCCTCGAAATCGTCCAGCACGGTCTTAGGCAGGCGGAAAACTCCGGAATACCGTAGCGCAGCACGCCGCCAATCTTATCCTTGCCTTCAAAAATGGTCACCTGATAGCCGTACCGCGCCAGGATGACCGCGATGGTCAGCCGCGGGACCAGGAGCCTACGATGGCCACCCGCATGCCGTTGGATGGCGCGGGGCCTTTACCATCTTGGTGCTGTACGTGCTGGAAATGTAATTCTCAATGGCGGAAAAAATGCACGGGCGCTCCCTTTTTGCCCAGCACACAGTGGCCCTCGCACTGGTTTTCATGGTTGCACACCAGGCTGCACACAGTGGTGAGGGGTTATTTTCAAACAGGGTGCGCCCTGCCTCGTCCAGCCTGCCCTCCTGCAGCATCGCGATGATCTGCGGGATGGGCGTATGGATGGGGCACCCTTTCTGGCACTGGGGCGCCTTTACAGTGCAAACAGCGGTTGGCTTCGTCCAGCACATGGATCGACATGGCGTTTCTCCTTTTCCTCTCAAACTTGTGAAATGTTTATCAGATATTGATATTTGCTTCACATTATGGATTTTTCGCTCATTTTCTATTGTACTGAAAAAAAGCCGCAGATGCAAGCCAAATGTTGCGTTTCTGCACGTTCTCTTTACAAATCTTGCCCAGCAGCGGCGGTAATTTTTGGCTCACGCATCCCGCAAAGGCTCACTCTCCACGTTCCTCACAGCCGCTTTGTGAAGCAGATGATGCGCCCCCGCCTCGGCAAAGCCTGCGCGCAGATGAAACACGGCGCTTGCGGCGTTGTCCAGCCCACAGTCGCTTGCAAATTCGGCACAGCCTTTTTCCCCGGCCCACGCCTCGCAGGCGCGCGCGCAGCAGCGCCGTCGCAACGCCCCGGCCCCGGTATTCCTCTTGCACAAACACGCCTTCCAGATACCCCACCGGGCTCGTGTGCGTTCCCTCCACATAGTCGCGCCGCAGGCCGCACTGCGCAAAGCCCACGTCCGCACCGTCCTCCCGTGCAAGAAACACCGCGCCCTCCGGCCCCTGCAGATATCCCGCCAGCTCCTGTTCCAGCTCAGCCTGCGCGTGGCCTGGCCACAGCAGCTGCGCCAGAGCCGCCGCCCGGTCCGCTTCCTGCATCCCTGCCCGAATGATCTCCATGTGTTTCAGCTCCTTTGTATTTTCCCCGTCCGGCGTTTTCCCTTGAAAGAATGCACGATCCGCTCCCGAACAGTGCATACTATTCCCATATCCGGCGTGCATCCTCCAAAATCGCGGAAGGCCGAAGGGCGCTGCGCGTTCCTTTTCCCGGCTCTTATTTCGCCCCCGCTTGTGGGAAACACGGGTTTTGCGGTATATGCAGCGCCCATGGGCGCAGGATGGCGCAGGCACAGGGCCGTCAGGTCCTCGGCCGCGGCATGGGCCGCTGCCACGCGCGCAGCCGGGCGCTTCGGGCCGCCAGATCCGCCAGTGAATGAGACAGCGGCAGCAGAGCCGCCTGACGTGCGCAGCGCAGTACCGCAAGGCCCGTTTCATTTGCTCCCAGCACATGCAGATAGGGCGGCAGTGCAGGCAGATCCCCGGTGTATCCCAGGGCCGCGTCCAGCACCAGACGGCGCAAACGCGCCGTCGCATATCGTTTTGTCCGCATGGCCTGCACCAGCTCATCCAGCGTGCCTGCGCCCTGAACGGCGGCGGCGGCCGGTTCTCCAGCCCTCGGCCGCGCCCCGCGGCGCGGAGACCCGCCATCCATAGCCCGCAGGCGGGACAGCACCGCAATACCGAACGCGCCCCGTCCGAATGTCGCCCTCGGCCTCGGCCTGCATATACAGCCGCAGGCAGGCTGGCGGCACATGCGGCGCAGAGCCGCCGCTCCCCGGCCCGCACCAGCGCGCGCAGCGAAGCCAAGCGTACCGCCCCGGCGCCGCATCCAGCAAGGGCATCGTGGGCCGCGCCCCAGCCGGGGCAGCGCAAAGGCACAAGTGCGCTGTGCTGGCGCAGCAGGGCCTTACAGTATTCCACGCCCAGGATGTCATTGGGCGCGCGCAGCACCGCGCCTGCTCCCGGACACAGCGCTTCCGCCGCCGCCGCGCGGCGGGAGCGGCCCCGCGTCCAGCTGCCCGCGCAGCCGGGCCAGCGGCGCTGGAAAGTCCGGGCTTTCCAGCAGCGCTGCGGTTTGGGCGATATCCTCCAGCCGCCGTGTCTCTGTGCCGAAGCACAGAGCATCCACACAGCCCAGCGCACTCAGCAGCGCCACACCCGCCGCTGCAAAGCCCTCGGCGGACAGCGTAGCGTAGGGGTGCCGGCAGGCTGAGCACCAGGTCCGCCCCGGCGGCCAGCGCAGCCCGGGTACGCACCCGGGCGGGAAACAGCGCCGCAGTACCGCGCTGCACCACGCCCGGGCTGCACACGCACACCACCGCCTCAAAGCCGCGTTTTTCAGCTCCGCTATCTGCCAGGCGTGTCCGTTGTGGAAAGGGTTGTATTCGCGATGATACCGGCTGTTCTCATGGCTGCCTCGCTTCTTTCGGCCGCTGTGCACGCATAAATTGCGAATCTTGGCCGTTTTTCTCGCTTTTTCTTGCGCGTTTCCGGCCGTGCGCTTGAAAATGCTTTATAATCATTATATAATAATGGAGCGATTTTAAAAAAGCATAACTGCGCTTTTTTGTGAATGGGAGGAAATATCGGATGAAAGTTTTGGTCATCAACTGTGGTTCCAGCTCGCTGAAGTATCAGCTCATTGATATGGAGGGCGAACGCGTGCTGTGCAAGGGCCTGTGCGAGCGCATCGGCATCGAGGGGCAGCAAGATCACACACAAGGCCAACGGCGGCGAGTGGGAACAGGAAGTGCCCTACCCCACCCACACCGAAGCGTTTATGAAGGTCGTTGAAATGATGACCAGCGGCGAGGGCGCCGTCGTGAAGGACAAGAGCGAGATTTCTGCCATCGGCCACCGCGTGGTGCAAGGCGCCGAGTTTTTCACCAAGTCCGAGATCGTCACCGACGCCATCATCGACAAGATCGAGGAGATCGCCCCTCTGGCCCCGGTGCACAACATGGCCCATGTGCAGGGCCTGCGCAGCGCCAAAGGCCGTGTTCGGCGAAAAGGTGCCCAACGTTGTCGTTTTCGACACCACCTTCCACCAGACCATGCCCAAAAGGCGTATATGTACGGCGTGCCGTATGAGATGTATGAAAAATATTCCATCCGCCGCTACGGCGCCCATGGCACCAGCCACCGTTATGTGAGCATGGCCGCCGCCCAGTACCTGAACGATTCCGACCTGAAAATGGTCACCTGCCATCTGGGCAACGGCAGCTCCATCAGTGCCGTGAACGCAGGCAAATGTGTGGACACCAGCATGGGCCTTACCCCGCTGGCCGGCGTGCTGATGGGCACCCGCTGCGGCGACGTTGACCCCAGCGTGGTGACCTACATGGAACAGAAGCTGGGATTCCACGGCCAGGAAATGGCTGATTATCTGAACAAGAAATCCGGCCTGCTGGGCATTTCCGGCGTTTCCAGCGATATGCGCGATGTGACGAGCGCCGCCGACGCGGGGGCAACGAGCGCGCCAAACTGGCTACCGAGATGCTTGCGTATCAGATCAAGAAATATGTAGGTTCCTACGCCGCCGCTATGGGTGGGCTGGACTGCCTGGTGTTTACCGGCGGCATCGGCGAGAACGACAACCGCGTGCGCGCCAGCGTGTGTGAGAATATGGGGTTCCTGGGCATCTCCGTGGACCCCGCAAAGAATCAGCAGCGCACCTCAGATATCCTGGACATCAGCGGCAAAGGCAGCCGCGTGAAGGTGCTGGTCGTCTGCACCAACGAAGAACTGATGATCGCCCGAGACACCAAGGCTCTGGTGGAAGCACGCCGCCGCTGACGCCGCCTTTTTCCTTTTGATAAAACCGAAGCGCCCTGCCGCATTTCTACGCGGCAGGGGCGCTTTTCATTTCAGCGGCTGCAGCCAGAGCCGTTTCAGGTTCTGCGCGTGCGCCGCGCGCCGCTGCGCATCAGAGCACAAAGCTCCTCTCCCGGCATTGGGCGCGCCAGATAGTATCCCTGCAGCCGGTCGGCACGCAGCGTGCACGCCAGCGCATACTGCTCCGGCGTTTCCACACCCTCCAGCAGGATGCCTCGGCCCATGGCCCGGAACGTTTCCACCACCGCGCGCAGCAAAAGCGCTCCCCCCGCCATTCGTCGCGGCTTCCAAAAGGCTTCTGTCCACCTTCACATACTGCAGCGGCAGAGACACCACGCTGGAGAGATTGGAATATCCGGTGCCGAAATCGTCCAGATAAAATTCTACGCCCCGGGCGGCCAAAGCCTCCATCACGGCGCGCACACGCCGGATATCTCCGGCCAACACGCGCTCCGTTAATTCCAGCTTCAGCCGAGCGGGCGCAAGCCCGTGGCGCTCCAGCGTATCCAGCACACGACGTTCCGCATCCGGCGCAAGAAACTGCCGGGCCGAAAAATTCACAGAGACCGCGCATCCATCCAGCTCGCGGTGTGCACCGAAAAACGCGCACACCTGTTCCAGCATCATCCAGTCCAGCGCAACGATAAGGTCCATCTCCTCGGCCACGGACACCACATCCGCCGTGGGTACGGGCGTCCCATCTGCGCCGCACAGGCGCAGCAAGGCCTCCGCCATACAGGGAGTATCTGCATCCAGCGCGTAGATGGGCTGGTACGCCACACCCGCCGCCTGCCCGCTCAATGTGCGTACGACCACATCCCGCAGCGCGACGCGCCGGGAGAACCGTTGTTCCATCTCTGTGTCAAACGAGGAGCGCCTCCGGTGCGCCGGGCAATTTCAGCTGCTGGATGGCGTATTCCAGATGAGCTGTCAGACGCTCGGCTGTGTCGCCAAACCGCGGGCAGGCGATGCCTGCCACGCCCGCGTCCAGACGACAGCACACGCTCCCCGCCTGCCAGGGCGCTGCAAACGCTCTGACAGTTCCTTTTCCAGCACTGCATAGCCCGCAGCATCCATGCCCGGGAATAACAGCACGAATTCCACGCCGCTGAACCGGCAGGCGACGGCCCGGCGGCCCAGCGCTTCCAGATATGCGCTCACCTGGCGCAGCACTGCGTCGCCGCCGGTGTGCCCGAACTGTTTGTTTACGTCGCCGAAATGGCGCAGGCATACCGCTACGCAATAAAAAGGATTGGCCCGAGCGAAGGCACGTGCCCGCCGCATACCACAGCGCGCTGCGGCTGGAAAGGCCCGTCAGAAAATCCGTATTGATGCGCTGGCTCTGGAAATTAAAAAACAGCACCAGCAAAATGCACGCCGGGATAAAGCCCGTCATCATGACGGGCGGGAACAGATACTGCACCGTCCCCAGCACCATCGCCAGAAGGGGCAGCGTGGCCATCATTCGGTGGATGGCGCGCGACGCCGTGCGGAACTGCTTTTATATAACATATCACCAGCAACAAACAGCACGCCACCAGCAGCGCATACAGCAGCCGGTTGTACGGGCCGCGCACATATGTGCCCGCCGCGTCCAGATAAAACAGCCAACCTGTGAACGGGTTTGTGAACACCACCGCCAATGCGGCGGCCAGCATGACGCCGAGGCATATGGCAACGCGCGTGAAGCACGGGCCGCGGCCGTGGATGAGATAGGCCATATAGTAGGTGAGCGCGGCTTCCAGCAGCGGAAAGAACGTAAAATACAGCATATTGAGCGTGTAGCAAAGCCAGCGCGGCAGCAGGCCCGGCACGCCCATCAGCACCACTGTGGCGATATTGAGCAGAGTGGAAAAAAAGCGCAAAACCCAGACACGCATAGTATAAGCGCGTCTGGGGCATCTGCGTATAAAATTTTTCACGCGAAAAGCACAGCACCAGTACGATCAGGACACAGGCCAGGCATTCCGCACCGATCTCCCATTCCATAGGGCTCCCCTTTCAAGGGCGGATTTTACTTCTGTGTGCCTATTATACAGGAAATCGGTCAATATTTCTACCGGAAGTAAATATTTTGTAAATTCGGCTTTGACTTTTACGCTTCAACCGCTTTTTCATTCCGCGGCGTGGGTGGGCGGCGCAGCGCAAACAGGCATCCGCCAGGCACAGCGCGCCCCTGCTCCAGAAGCAACCACTTTACCGCTATGTCCTTGTGCTGGGGCGGCAGAGCGAACCACGCGTCCACCCGCGCTGCCGCGCTTTTGCCCAGCGCCGCCAAAAGCCGAAATCGCTCCAGCGCGTGGGCACCAGGCCCCGGCACCATTGCCAGCAGCACGGGCAACAGCGCCGCGAAAAACAGCAGCGCAGCGAACAGCAGCGTCTGCCGCTGCCACGGCCGAAGCCGCCGTGCGCCGCGTGCCAGCCGCCACAGCGTGCATGCGCCGCACAGCGCCAACGGCAGCCAGCACAGCGCACAGGCCAGCCCGGCCAGCGCCGGGCCGTCCACCACATGGGCGGGCGTCCCCAGGCCGCTGGCACCGGCAAAGGCCAAGGCCGCCTCTGTGCCCTCCGGAGCGGTTTCCATCGCCGTCAGTTCCACATTGGCGTACTCTGCAGTGCGGCTGTCCGCCGCCTCCTGTGTCACAGCGCGCGCCTCTCCGCTTTCAAACACGCCGCGCACCGTATAACGTTCGCCGTCCAGCTCCAGCTCCCGGCCCGTCACATCCAGCGCTCCCCAAAGCTGCCAGGCCAGCGCGCTGGATACCGCGCATCCGCCCTGGCCTGCCGGGCCGGGCAGCGCACCGTATAAAGAGGCTCCGTTGCCAGAAGTTCTGCATCGCCGCACACCCGCAGCATCGGACGGTCTCCTCCCGCCCGTTGGCAGAGGCCGCTCCCTGCCGCACAGCCCAGAATGTGGGCGACCAAGCCATTGTTCCGCCCGTCCCGGGCATACTCCAGCGCCGAAGCCACAACGCGCGGCTCCAGCGCTTCGCCGTACCGCAGGGAAATGCCGCCCGCGGCCCGCGCCAGACGCTGCGCGTTCCAGAACAGCAAAACGCAAACCGCAAGGAATGCGCCCCAGAACAGCGCACCGCCCAGATAATACCGCACGCGCCTCATGGCTGCTCCACCCGCACGCTGTCTCCCGCTGCAACGGGTCTGGCGCTGCTTTTTACCAAAACATCCTGGGGCGACAGCGGCCCTTCCACCGCAACACCGGATGCACTTTGTTCCAGGACTGTCACATCCACGCGGGAGAGCACATTGCGCAGGCCGAGGATGGTCTGCGTCTGCTCGACGCGCAGCACGTAGCTGCCTTTGTTGTCCATGCGCACCGCTTCAGGCGGCAACACCATTTCGTATGTGGTGCGGGACAGCTCCGCCGAGGCAGTCACGGGCTGCGTCTTGCGCAGGCCGGCATCCGCAGGTACATCCGCCGTTACGGTAACGCGCCCGTTTTCATCCGGCGCGGAGATGGCCCGCACCGTGGTGCTGACAGCCGTGCCGCCCTGCCGCAGCGTCAGCGCGGCGCCCACAGCCAGCTTTTCCGCTTTTCCCGAGTCCAGCGTGAATGTCGCCGTCATGCCTGCGTCCGCCGGGGCCACCGGGGCCTCCGTAACGGTTCCGCCCGGTTCCAGTGTCAGCGTCTCCACCGTACCCGCCGATCCCGCTTTCAGAACGCCGTCGTTTTCCGCCAGCGCCGCCAGCGCGTCCACAACAGCCTGCTGTTTTCAATGTCCAGCGCGGCCGTCTGGGCGTCAAGGTTGTTTTGACGGTTCTGGAATTCCGTTTCCTGCTTTGATTTTTCATACGCCTTTGCCGCTGTGTCCAGCGCGGCCTGCGCGTCGGCAAAGCCCGCGCCGCGTTTTCCCCGGCGGTATCGGCGGCGCTCTGCGCGGCAGCCAGCGCCGCCTGCTTTTCAGCCAGCGCCGGCGCGCGGCGTCTGCCGCCGCCTGCGCCGCAGCCAACGCTTCCTCAGAGGCGGGCGGGTCCGTCTGTGCCCGCAGTTCCGCCAGCGCGGCATTTGCCGCATCAAGGCGCTTTGAGCCGTATCCGCATCGTTCGGGCAGCGGCCGGCCGCGTCGTTCTGCGCTTTCTGGGCGTTGTAATCCGCCTGTGCCCTGTCCCGCTGGGTAGAGGCGGAAGAGAGCGACGAGGTGTCCGCCGTGTCCCCTGCCAGCAGCTTTTCCCGCTGCAGGCGCAGGCGCGCCAGCTCCGTTTTTGCGCGAGCCAGCGCATCCTTCACACCATCGGGGGTCAAACTGTGCCAAAGGCGTGTCCGCCTCCACCCTGCCGCCCGCCGGAACGAAATATTTTTCCAGCACCAGCCCCGTGGGGGCCTTTAACGTTCTGCACCTCTCCGCGGAGAGCGCTGCGTCCGCCGTCAGCCCCTGTACAAGCTCTCCGCGCCGGGGGACGCCGTCTGCACTACGGCCAGCGTTGCGCCCGCCGTGCCGCGCGCAATCAGCGTACAGACCAGCATGGCCGCAAAGAACTGCGTCACACCCTTCAGCGCGCGGCCCTGTGTGCCGCTCAAGCGCGGCCTGCGGGCCCAAAGGCCCGTGACTTTTTCTTTGATATGCAACGTTGTCTACTCCTTTAATCCGCTGGCCTGGGTTCCCAGCTCCAGATATTTCTGCCCGAACCGGAAGATCAGCACCGCCGGGGCCAGCATCACAAGGCTGGCCACCATGGCCAGGCCCAGCTTTTCCGCCGCGATCTGGGGCAGGTACAGCGAAAGCGGCCACAGGGCTTTTGTCTTGAGAAAGGTCATAGGCTGTTCAATGGCGTTCCACGCTTCGAGAAAGCCCAGTACCGCCGCCGAAACGATGCCCGGCACACCCGCGGCACGCCGATATGGAAAAAAGTGCGCAGCTGCCCCGCACCGTCGATGGACGCGGCCTCCAACAGCGCGATGGGCACGGCATCGAACCCCTTTGCCATGATAAATACCGGAAATGTACTGAATACACCCGGCAGGATGATGGCCCAAAACGTATCCATGATGCCCATTGCGTCCGCCACCAGATAGCCCGAAACCATCGTGACCTGAAAGGGCATCAGCATCAGAACGATGTACAGCGTGAACAGCGCCCGCCGCCCGCGAAACCGCAGCCGGGAAAAACGCCCATGCCGCGGGCGCGCCCACCAGCACCTGTCCCAGCACCTGGGGAACACGATGGCGCAGGTGTTCCAGAACATGGTGAAAAACTGCGGTGTGTCCAACAAAAGCTCCGCCAGTGGCTGGAGCGTGGGCCAGCTTGGCAGCAGGGGCCAGAAAGCGCTGCCCTCTGCACCCTGCAGCACCGGGCCCAGCGCGGCCCGCAGCTCGTCCAAGGGCATCAGCGCGCCTGTACCCATGAACCACAACGGCCACCACACCGCCAGCGCAGGCAAAAGAAGGAACAGCACAAGCACCGCGCGGCCCAAATTTTTCTTTTCATCGCGCGTCCTCCCCGCCCCACAGTTTTTGCAGCAGCAGAATAGCAGCCAGCAGCACCGCCGCGATGAGCACCGCCGCTGCACACAGGCGGCCCACGTCCAAGTCCAGGAACCAGTTGTTGAACAGGTGCTGCAATAGATAGATGCTGTCGTGCGGGTATGCTCCGCCCACCAGATATGCCTCACGGAAAACCTTAAAGGTGTTGAGCAGGCTGAGCACCGCCGTCATGAACAGCGTGGGCAACAGCCCGGGCAGCGTGACACGCCAAAAGCACTGCCATGCCCCCCGCACCGTCCACGCGGGCGGCCTCATACAGGCTGTCGGAGATACCGTCCAGCCCCGCCATCCACAGAATCATGTCATAGCCCGCATTTTTCCAAACATAGGTGCCGATGAGCACCCAGAAAGCCGCGTCTGTGCCCATAAAATCCACCGGCTGCGCGCCCAGCGCCGACAAAACGGCGTTGACGAGCCCCTGCCTGTGGAACAGCGCCTGCCACAGCAGCACGATGCTGGCCACCGATAGCCATGGGGATCAGATAGGTTGTTTTAAAAATACGGCCGCCGTCCTTGCGGCGCGCACGGCCACGGCCAGCAGCAGGCTGACGCACAGCAGCAGGGGCACACACACGCCGATGAAGCGCGCAGTATTGCCCGCCGCCAGGCGGAACGCGCTGTTGCCCAGCACCGAGGCGTAGTTCGCAACCCCCACGAAGCGGCTGCCCATGGCGTCGGTAAAGCTGCGGCGCACCGCGTCCGCAAACGGCACCAGCACGAACACGCACAGCCCCGCCAGGCCTGGGCGCGAACAAATACGGCGCGGCGCAGTTCATTTTGTTCGGCGAAATAGAGCCGCGTGGCGTCGGACGCTGCCGCCACAGCCCGTTCCAGCGCGGCCTCGCCGCTGTATCGTTTTGTTGCTTCGGCATATATTTTTTCCTTTAATTGATCATTCTGATAACTCGGAACCGTAAATTCCTCCAGAAATGCTTCCGCGCCCCAATGCTTCCAATCGCTGAATACGGCATCCGGCCGCTCCTTTCCGGGTTTGTTCCTGCCGTTCTGCGGCAGGTCACGCCCGCTTTTCCGCCAGATAGGTGGTAAGTCCGTCTTTGCTCCCGTCACGGCTTCATCCATGGTCTTTTCACCTTTGCACAGCGCCTCAGCCTGTGCATACGAAGCTTTTCGGCCACCGTGCTGTCGTCCCGCACGGGTGTCTTCAGCCCGGACAGCAGTGCAGTCCAGTCCACCCGGGCACATCCGTGCCTATCGTCTGGCCGCGTTCTGCATAGAGCTCCTGCACGTACGCCACCTGTTTTTCCAGGCCGGAGCGCAGCACCGGGAGCCCCTCCCAACGAATAATTCTGCACGCCGGGCGCGAGCAGCGCCTGTATGAACTGTGCAGCCAGCTCCTGCTGGGCGCTCTGTGCCGTAATGCCGGCAAGCACCCGCGGTGTATATACGCCCTGCTCCATGCCGGGCGCCGGCGTAAGCGCCGCCTGTCCGTCATCGGACATATATGCACCCAGCACATCCTTGAGTGTAAACAGCGCCGCGTTTGCCCGGCCGTAGCTGTATTCCATCACGCCCCTGCGGAACGTCCGCGGACATTCCCAGCCCGGTGGAGGCATTTGACGTCACCATAAACGCAATACCGCCGTCGTTCGCCTTTTCCCCCAGTCCGTATCGGTCCGAAACCGCCTGCATCACGGAAAACAGTTCCCGCAGAGCGGCTTCGTTCAAGGTGCCGTCCCGCACCACGGCGGGTGCGCTGACACTGTACAGCTGGTCGAACAGCTCCCGCAGGGGTGGTAAAGACTCAGAAGCGGGCGCTGCTCCTCCGGCACAGCTTTGAAAATATCATTGATATCTCCGCTGGCGGCCAGCGCCTCTGGTCCGTCCTGTACCGCCGCGGCCAGCGCCTCCAGGCTGTCCAGCCCTTCCAGCGTCTCCGGCTTTCCCATCAGCACAGGTACGGTAAAACGTGGGCACTGCGTACAGCTTTCCGTCCGTTCTCATAGGGTCGACCACCTGCGGGATCAACCCGTCGGCGGAGATCACCTGTGAAAGCTCCGCCAGCACGCCCTTGTCGATGAAGCTCTGCAGCGGCATGCCGTCCAGGATCAGCACATCCGGCCCCTTGCCCGCCACAAGCTCTGTGTTCAGCGTGCGCAGCGCGTCTCGGCGCTGGCGCCGCCGGAGGTTCCAACCTCAAAATTCACGCGCACATCCGGATTTTCCTGTTGAAATTGGTGATGGCCGCGCGCACGGTGGGGGAATCGTTCAGAGCGTAAACACGCACCTCCTTGTCCGGCACGGCGCTCACCGTCTCATCAAATACATAGTGCAGCACACGGCCGCCCTCCTCCGTCTGCACGGCCAGTGCGAAGGTGTTGCCCGGCAGCGCCGTAAAGCCGCGCACAGCGGCCAGCGGGGAACCGAAGGTATACATGCTGCCTTCCATCACGGTCTCCGCCAGCGTGCCGCCCGGCACGGCGCGGCGCACGCCTTTTCAGACAGCAGATACAAGTTGCCATCCGCGTCTGCCGCAAGGCTGGACGGATAATCCTCTCCACCCGCCGCGCTGGCGGCCTCAGTCTGCATATGCCCGGTCTCCAGATCATACGCCGCCGTGCCGCCCTCGTAGCCGTAGACAAAAAGCGTCGTCCCGTTGCAGGCTGTCAGGCCTCCCATCCAGTTGGGAATCTCATACAGCTTTTTTCCGGTGGCCATATCGTATACAGCCGTTGTGGCGGTATCCTCCGCGCTGAATACGCCCATATCGTCCCCGGACTGCTCCGTGCCGTCCGCAGCTTCTGCGTCGTCCGTCTCTCCGGCGGCGTCCTGCGTGCCGGAAGATGCCGCCTGCGCGCCTGCGTCTTCCCCTGCAGCCCCCGTTCTGCACCGCGGCAAATCGCCCCCAAAGCTGGTGAGCAGCAGTCTGCCGCCCGGCAGCACCTGTGCATCCGCCGCCACAAGCCCGCCCTGCGCGGAAAGGCCCTCCGGCTGCACGGGAACGGCCGTGCCGTCCGCCGCAACGCGTGCGTAGCCACCGCGCCCATACCGTCCTCTGTCTGCTCTGTCAAGATTACAAAATATTCTCCCTCAGGGGTAACGGTGACCTTTTCGATCTGGCGTTTCTCTCCGAAACTCTCCTGCCAGTCCATCGTATTTTCCGTCCATTCTTTGCCGCTGTCAGCAGAATAAAAATGGGTATATGTATATTGACCGGGCGTCTCGGCAGGCCGGAGCGCGATGTAGTCAATCCGCCGTCCGGCCGTGCCGTCAGGCTCACCGGGGTACAGCCCGCCGCGCCCGGCGGGGTGATGTCGTTTTCCACGAACCGACCCTTGGCCTGCATGGGCGTGCCGTCCCCTGCGCACTTGAACCGCCGCTCGTGCCGGGCTGCGCACCGCAGCCCGTGAACAGCACCGCCGCGGCCAGTACGCCGCACAAAAGTTGTTTTATCTTCACTGTTTCCCTCACCTTTCCGGTATGCTCAAAATGATGCGGACAGAAGATGCTTCCATCCAGCCTGTTTCCATCATAAAAAATCAACCTTGAAAAGTCCTTGAAAAAACAGTGAGGGATTTGTGAAAAGCCTCTGTTTTCAGGGATTTTTAAGGTTGCATCCATTATAATGGTTTTATTGCAGAACAGGAGGGACAAAAACATGCGGATACTGCTTGTGGAAGACGACGAAGCCCTGTGCGCGGCCGTGGCGCCGCTGTTGGAGCAGGAGGGCTACCGTGTGGACGTATGCCGAGACGGCGACGATGCGCTGTACTACATGCGCCAACGGATGTTCGGGCTGTGCATTCTGGACAGGATGCTGCCCGGACGGGATGGCTTTCGGTGCTGCGCGCAGCGCGGGCCGAGGCCTGGACACGCCGGTGCTGATGACGACGGCGCTGGGCCTTGGGGCGACCGAGTGGACGGTCTGGACGCGGGCGCAGACGATTATCTGGTAAAGCCTTTCGACGTACGCGAGGCTGCTGGCCCGGGTACGCGCGCTGGCCCGCCGCCCCGCTCCTGTGGCGGTCTCCGGCCGCCCTGCTGCAGGGGATCTTACTCTGGACATGGGCACACTGGTGCTGACCGGAGACAAAAAAGAGCAATGCACGCTCTCGAAAAAAAAGAGGCGGAGCTGCTGGCCGCACTGATGGAAAACGCCGGACAAACATTGTCCCGCAGTTTTTTATTCGGCCGTGTCTGGGGGCCGGGCGCCGACGTAGAGGAAGCCAGCCTGGACAGCTATGTACACTTTATCCGCCGCAGGCTGCGTGCCGTGAGCAGCCGGGTGACAGTGGACACTGTGCGCGGCGTGGGCTACCGGCTGCTGGATGGAAACGGGCGCATGAAACGTCGTGCCGCACAGCCTCCCCGCGGCCCGTACACCACGCCGCTGCGCCAGCTGCGCCGCCGCCTGACATTTGTTTTCACCGTGCTGACGGGCACAGTTCTCACGGTATTCCTGGCCATCACCCTGGGGTTGGCACAAAAGCGAACGCAGCTCTCGGCACAGAGCATGTTCGACGCCAGCGTGGACACCCTGATCGTCACGCTGCAGACGGGCAGCGTCTCCGACACGGCTCTTGCCCAGACGGAGGCCGCGGATGGACTGCTCATTTTCATCACGGACAACGGTACCCCGCTGTTTTTCAGCGGCGGCTGGACGCCCGCCACCCCGCGCGGGACCTTGCTGGAGCGTGCGGCGGAGGCAGGGCTTGCAGAGGGTGTGAATATGGATGCCGCGCCGCGTTCGTCGGTGTATGCCTCCCGCGTCACCGTCCCAGTGGAGGGCAACGCAGGCGAACATTATACCGCCGCCATGCTCCGTCCCCGGACAGCGCGGCTGGTACGGCCTTGCCGTGCTGCGGGACGACGGGCCTCTGCGCCGGACGCTGACGCGCCAGGCCCTGCTGTATGCGGCGCTGCTGTCGGGCGGGCTGGCACTTCTGGGCGCGGTCAACTGGTTTTTGGCGGGGCGGGCGCTGCGTCCCACCGCCGAAGCACTGCAAAAACAGCGGGAATTCGTGGCCGCCGCCGGACACGAGCTGCGCGGCCCGCTGGCCGTCGTCAAGACGAGCCTGTCGGCCATGCAGGCCAGCCCGGCGGACACGTCGCAGTACCTGGCGGCCATCGGCAGCGAGGCCGACCGCATGGCCCGCCTGGTGGACGATCTTCTCCTGCTTGCAGGCAGCGACGCGGGCACCTGGCGGATGCGTATGGAACCTGTGGATGCCGATGCGCTGGTGATCGGCGCGCATGAACAGTTTGCGCCTCTGGTAAAAGCGCGCGGCCTGCGCCTTGCGCTGGACCTGCCCGAGGAAACACTGCCGGTCAGCGACCAGTGGAAAAAGCCGCGGACGTCGGCCCGTTCACATCCTCTGCAAAGCGCAAGCAGATAGCGGTGCAGAAAATCGATCCGGTCCGCGTCGTGGACCTGCCCGTCCAGGAAGATGTGGTCATTACAGCTCAGCCCGCACTCCGTCACGTAGAGCGGCAGCCGGTAGCGGTCAAAGAGAAAGGCAAAGCCATACGCCATGATCTCCGGCGTGACGGGCCACTTGAGCGCTGTGCAGGCAAAGCCCTGCGGCCGCGGCAGATAGACCGGCACGCCGTCCGGCCCGGCGGCGATCTCGCTGCCGTTGTACGAATTGACGCCGATAAAGTCTGGAACAGCGTGCATCGTGTCCCATTCTGCGGGCGTGACGGCGCTTAAAAGGCCGCGAAGCGCTCCCGGTTCTGGCTCGACACGGCCAAGGCACACGGCGTCTAAAACGATCGGGTGCGTGAACAGCCAGTCGGCATCCGTCAGGCGGAAGGTCTCCTGCCGCGCGGTGGTCTCATCGGCAGGGCTGTGCGGATAGCAGAGCTTGCCGGTGGAGGCAATACCGATCAAAGCTTCCGGCGCAGCGTTCCGGATGGCCCGGAAGGAAAGCCCATGCGCCAGCATGAGGTTTTTCCAGCACGAAACGAGTTCCGGAAGCAAAAGCCGCTTCCCGGGCGCATGGATCCCGTCGGCGTATCCGAGCTTGAGCACGATCTGCGGCTCGTTGAGCGTGATAAAATGCGAAACACGGCCGGAAAAATGCGCCGCCATCATGCCCGCGAACCGCGCAAAGCGTTCCGCCGTCCCGCGATCCTGCCAGCCGCCGGTTTCCTCCAGCGCCTGCGGCAGCTCCCAGTGATAGAGCGTCATCCACGGCGTGACGCCGTTTGCAAGGCAGCAGTCTACCATGCGGTCATAGTATTGGAGCCCGGCCTCGTTCCACCGGCCGTCTCCGTTCGGGTCGATGCGCGCCCAGCTCGTGGAAAAGCGGTACGCACGCAGCCCGAGCGACGATAAAAGCCTGATGTCCTCTTCAAACCGGTGATAGCCGTCACAGGCGATCGAGCCGTTATCTCCATTTGCGATCGCGCCGGGCCGGCGGCAGAATGCGTCCCAGATGCTCTCCCCGCCGCCATCCGCGGACGGGAAGCCCTCGGTCTGATACGCGCTTGACGCCGCGCCCCAGACAAAATCCTCCCGAAACGCCATCTCAGCCTCCCAGAACCACGCGCACCGAAACAACGCTGCCCGGCGCGGCGGGGGCAATCAGATTCCCGTCCTGCCGCACGCCGTCCACATACAGCTCCCGCACGCCGTGCTCCGCGCCGTCCGGATTATCGACCGTGATGCGGTACTGCGCGCCGCGGAAGCGCCGGGTCAGTGTCAGGTGCGTCCATTCCGGCGGGACACACGGGTCGATCCGCAGCCCGTCCAGCTCCGGCTGCACACCGAGAATGGCCTGCGAGATCGACACGAACGTCCATGCGGCTGTGCCGGTCAGCCAGCTGTTTTTGGCCTCGCCGAACGTCGGCGCGTCCTTGCCCGCGACCATCTGGCTGTAGACATACGGCTCCGTGCGGTGGACCTCACTGACGGCTTCCAGATAGGCCGGGCAGATCTTCCGGTAGGTCTCAAACGCGCGTGCGCCGTGCCCCAGGACGGCCTCCGCGCAGGTGATCCAGGGATTGTTGTGACAGAAAATCCCCGCGTTTTCCTTATATCCGGGCGGATACGAGCTGATCTCGCCGAGATTCAGATAGTATTTTGTGTAGGCCGGCTGCAGAAGGACGATGCCGAACCTGCTGTCGAGCTGCTCTTCCACGCTTTTCAGCGCCTGTGCAGCCTCGCCGGTTTCCTTGCCGATGCCGGCCATGACGCACATGCCCTGCGGCTCGATGAAGATCTGCCCTTCGGCGCAGTCTTTGCTTCCGACGGGCGCGCCGAACGCGTCGTAGGCCCGGCGGAACCATGCGCCGTCCCAGCCCGCGTCCAAAACGGTTTTCTCCATCTCGGCTGCGGCTTCGTCTGCACTGGCTGCCTCTTCGGTCAAACCGAGGTGACGTAGGATCCCGGCGTAGGCTCTGCCGTATTTGACGAACATCCCCGCGATGAACACGGACTCTGCCACGGGTCCCCTCGCTGGGGCCGGTGATCTGGAAGCTCTCGCCGGGGTGGGCGGAGAAGCAGTTGAGATTCAGGCAGTCGTTCCAGTCGGCGCTGCCGATGAGCGGCAGCTTGTGCGGCCCGAGATGCGTGCAGGTGAACCGGAAGCTGCGGCGCAGATGTTCCATGAGAGGCGCGGCGTTGTCCGGGTCACAGTCAAAGGTCACGGTCTCGTCCAGGATCGACCAGTCGCCGGTCTCGCGCAGATACGCGTCCACGCCTGCGATCAGCCACAGCGGGTCATCGTTGAACCCGCTGCCGACGGCGAGATTTCCCTTTTTCGTGAGCGGCTGATACTGGTGATAGGCGCTGCCGTCCGCAAACTGCGTGGCGGCGATGTCCAGAATGCGCTCCCGCGCCCGCTCCGGAATGATATGTACGAAGCCGAGCAGGTCCTGACACGAATCGCGGAAGCCCATCCCGCGGCCCATGCCGCTTTCAAAATAGCTGGCCGAGCGGCTCATGTTGAACGTGACCATGCACTGATACTGGTTCCAGATGTTGACCATCCGGTCGACCTTTTCATCGCCGGTCTCTGCGTGGAAGTTCGAAAGAAGTCTGTCCCAGTATTCGCGCAGCGCGTCCATCGCCGCGTCAAACTGTGCCGGGGTACGGTATTTTTCGATCATCGCATGCGCGCGCGTCTTGTTGATCACGCCGGGCGCGGAGAATTTCTCATCCTCCGGGTTTTCCACGTAGCCAAGACCAAAGAAAAGCTCCCGCGACTCGCCGGGCCGCAGCGCCATATGGAACTGCATCGCGCCGACCGGCGCCCAGCCGTGGGCAACGGAATTGGTGCAGCGGCCGTTTTGAACCGCTTCGGGCAGAGACGGCGCGCCGTAGAGGCCGATAAAGGCGTCGCGCGCGGTATCGAAGCCGTCATACGGGCGGTTCGCCCAGAAAACGGCATAGTGATCCCGCCGCTCGCGGTATTCGGATTTG
>VOFB01003804.1_pt1 | contig 27453 bp, 29 predicted proteins | sample 5384141 | NCBI WGS metagenome assembly VOFB01 (sample SAMN12384721, study PRJNA508395) | human gut metagenome | isolation source: healthy gut A | host: Homo sapiens | reverse complement strand
AGAAGGTCGCCATCGGCCCGGAGGAGACCAGCGGCGAGCTGTTCGACCGGGTCACCGCCGTGGGTGCCCGCGTCCTCTGTGAGGCGGTGCCCGCCATGCAGCTGGCACCCTCAAGCCCCAGCCCCAGCAGCATGAGAATGCCACCCTGGCCCCGGCCTGGTTCGTGACCGCAGGCGGCAAAAAGGTCAAAGGTGACCGAGTGCCGCGTGGCCGCCTCAACGGTGAGGCTCCCGGCACGGTGCTTTCCACAAAGCCCCTGACGGTGGCCTGTGCCGATGGCGCGGTCCAGCTGCTTCATGTGGTGCCTGAGGGCAAAAAAGCCGATGGATGGCACCTCCTTTGCGGCTGGTCTGCGCCTCAAAGCGGGGGATACCCTCTGATGGCGGCCAATCCGCGGGCAGCGGCAGTGGCGGCGCTGGTGCGGCAGGAGCAGGACGGGTTCTCCAACCTCATCCTCGACGCAGAGCTGCGCCGCCAGAAGCTGGAAGGCCGCGATAAAGCATTTGCCAGCGCGATCTTTTACACCGTGCTGGAACATCAGGGGACGCTGGACTATATCCTGAGCCAGTTTTTGCCCAAAGGGCTTGCCAAGCTCGACCCGCAGGTGCGGGAAATTCTCCGCGCCGCGCTGGCACAGGCCCGCTATATGCAGGTGCCTGCTTCGGCTGCCGTCAATGAGGCGGTCAAGCTGACCCGGGGCTTTCGGAAAGCCAGCGCATCCGGCCTCGTGAACGCTGTGCTGCGCCGCGCCATCGGCTATGACCTCGGTTCTGCCGTCTTCGCCGAACGAGGTGGAGCGGCTGATGGTGCTGGGCTCGGCGGGCCGGGACGTGGCAGCGTTCCTCCACCAACACTACCCCGACGAGGCGCTGGACATCCTGACCCACACCGCCGACGGCGGTCTGACCAGCCTCCGGGCCAACCCCCTGAAAGGGACGCCGGAAGCCCTCTGCGAAAAGCTGCTGGCCTCGGGGCGCGAAGACCGCCGCAGCCCGGCCTTGTGCCGGGCAGCGTCTTAGCCCGCTTCGAGGGCAGCCCGGCGGAGAGCGGGCTTTTCCGGGACGGATATTTCCACGTGGAGGGGCAGGCCAGCCAGCTTGCCGCCCTCTGTGTGGAGGCAAAGCCCGGTGAAACGGTCCTCGACCTCTGCGCTGCCCCCGGCGGCAAAACGCTGCTGCTGGCCGAGGAGATGCAGGGGGCAGGGCGCACTGTACAGCTGCGATGTGGCGAGAACCGCGTCCAGCTGATCCGCACGGCCGTGGAGCGGATGGGGTTTGCCCATGTCACCGCCCTCTGCAATGATGCCACCCGCCCCAACCCAAAGCTGCCCGCCGCAGACCGCCGCATTCTGGTGGACGCCCCCTGCAGCGGCATCGGCATCCTCGCCAAGAAGCCGGACATCCGGTACAAGACCCTCGAAAAAGCGCGTCACGATGAATTATTGGCCACCCAATCGGCCATTCTGGACACAGCCGCCTCTCACCTCAAAGAGGGCGGGCGTCTGGTCTACTCCACCTGTACCATTGACCCTGCCGAAAATGAGGAACAGGTGCGGGCCTTCGTGGGCCGACACCCGGAGTTCCGGGTGGTGACGCCGGACGTCCGCTTCCCGGCCGGGATGACCGTGGGGGCACGGGGCGCTTTCCGTCCCCACCCGCACCGGCATGGACGGCTTTTTCCTGTGCGCCATGCAGAAAACGCGTGAACCCGCCAAAGGTTCGATTTTCATAGGAGAACGCAATGGAACAAAAACGCTGTATATCCTCCCTGACGCTGGAACAGCTGACAGCGGAGCTGAAAGCGATGGGCCAGCCCGGCTTCCGGGCCAAGCAGATTTTCCACTGGGTCCACCAGAAGCTCGTGACCGACTTTTCGGCCATGACCGACCAGCCCAAAGCCCTGCTGGCAAAGCTCGAGGAGGCCGTTCTACATCGCCGCCCAGCAGATCGAGCGGCGGCAGGAGGCAAAGGACGGCACTGTGAAATACCTGCTGCGGATGGCCGACGGCAACTGCATCGAGACCGTCGTCATGCGCTACCACTACGGCAACACGGTCTGCGTGTCCACCCAGGTGGGCTGCCGGATGGGCTGCCGCTTCTGCGCCTCCACCCAGGCGGGCCGGGTGCGCAACCTCGAGGCGGGGGAGATATGCTCCGAAATTTACACCGCCCAGAAGGACATCGGAGAGCGCATCTCCCACATCGTGCTGATGGGCATTGGCGAGCCGCTGGATAATTTCGACGAGGTGATGCGCTTCCTCGAGAACATCTCGTCCCCCGAGGGCGTGAATATCGGGATGCGGAATATCAGCCTCTCCACCTGCGGCCTCGTGCCGAAGATCGACCAGCTGGCGGAGAAGAAGCTCCAGCTGACCCTTTCTGTCTCTCTCCACGCACCCAACAATGACATCCGCAGCGGCATGATGCCGGTGAACGACGCCTACCCCGTGGAGGTGCTGATGCAGGCCGTGCGCCGGTATCAGGAGACGACGGGCCGGAGAGTGAGCTTCGAGTACTCCATGGTGCGGGGGGTCAACGACTCCGACGCCTGCGCTAAGCAGCTGGCCGACCTCATCCGGGGGATGGGCGCTCACGTCAACCTCATCCCCATCAACCCGGTGGACGGCAGCCCTATTCGGCCACCGACGCCGCCAACGTCCGGCGCTTCCAGCAGAAGCTGGAAAGCCTCGGCGTCAACGCCACCGTCCGCCGCCGTCTGGGCAGCGAGATCAGCGCCGCCTGCGGCCAGCTCCGCCGCGACGAGATGAACGGCAAAGTTTGAGAAGGAGAATCCTATGAAACTTGCAGGAAAAACAGACGTCGGCAGCGTCCGGCCCCGAGAATCAGGATGACTACCGGGCAGGCGAGCTGAACAGCGACGCGGCCTGGGGCCTCGTGTGCGACGGCATGGGCGGTGCGCGGGGAGGCCGTGAGGCTTCCGTGAGCGCCTGCGACGTCATCGAGCACAGCTTCCACGAGCAGTACGCCCAGTGCCTGCCCGGCGACGAGGAAAAGTTTTGAAGCGGGCGCTCATCAACGCCAACCGCTTCGTCTTCCAGAAAGCCTCCCGGGAGGAGGAGCTGGCGGGCATGGGGACTACGGCGGTCTGCGCCCTCGTGCGGGGCAGCAACGCCTTTATCTGCCACGCAGGCGACTCCCGGGCCTACCTCGTCCGGGACGGCAGACTGGCGCAGCTCACCCATGACCACTCCTATGTGCAGGAGCTGGTGGACTGCGGCACCATCACCGTGGAGGAAGCCGAGCATCACCCCCAGAAGAACATCATCACCCGGGCGCTGGGCGTGGACTACCGCCTCGACCCCGAGTTCACCAGCGTGCCGGTGCAGAGGGGCGATATGATCCTGCTCTGCACCGACGGCCTCACCAACGTCCTGCCCAAGGAAAAGATCGAAGAGATTTTCACGAAGGGCGGGTTCTACGACATCCCCGACCGGCTGGTGGACGCCGCCAACGCGGGCGGCGGCCCGGACAACATCACCGCGCTGCTGCTGGGCGTAGAGCCGCTGGAGGTGAAGCATGGATAATCTCATCGGCAAGACGCTGGACGGGCTCTACACCATTCAGGGAGCTCATCGGCGCAGGCGGCATGGCCAACGTCTACAAGGCCGTGGTCTGGCGGGCCTGTCCCGGTGGGAACGGTGGTGGCCGTCAAGGTCCTGCGCCAGGAGCTGATGCATGACGCCGACCTCGTCCGCCGCTTCAAGAACGAGTCCAAGGCCATCTCCTGCTCAACCACCCCAACATCGTCAAGGTCTATGACGTCTCTGTCAGCGAAACGCTGCAATATATCGTGATGGAGTGCGTGGAGGGGATGACCCTCCGGGAGTACCTCAACGAGCGGGGCGGCAAGATCACCAGCCGGGAGACCGTCCACTTTCATCGCCCAGATCCTCCGCGCCCTCGACCACGCCCACCGCAACGGCGTCGTCCACCGGGACATCAAGCCCCAGAACATCATGCTGCTGGACAACGGCCAGCTGCGGATGATGGACTTTGGCATCGCCCGCATCTCCCGGGCCGAGAACCAGATCCAGAACGGCAAAAAGGCCATGGGCAGCGTCCACTACATCAGCCCCGAACAGGCGAAGGGGGAGGAGACCGACCCCAAGAGCGACATCTATTCCGTGGGCGTCATGATGTACGAGATGCTCTCGGGCAAGCTGCCCTTCGACGCCGACGACATGGTGGAGGTGGCCCGCAAGCAGATCCGGGACACCCCGAAGCCGCTGGCCGAGCTTGCCCCGGAGGTGCCGCTGGGCCTCGTCCAGATCACGGAACGCGCCATGGCGAAGCTGCCGGTCAACCGGTATTCCAGCGCCGCAGAGATGCTGGAAGCACTGGACGCCTACGTGCAGGACCCCTCCGTCACGTTCCAGTATCAATATGTAAAGGAAGAACCTGAAAAGGTGGTGAATGACCCCATGCCGCAGAAACGCAGCATCCGCAGACCCCCGGAGAAACCGGCGGCGAATCCCGCCCGCCCCAAAGCGAAGGCAAAAAAGAAGAAGCGCAGCGGCTTTATGCCGGTGCTGCTGGGCATCACGACGGCCTTTGCGCTGGCCTGTGCGGCTTTGTGCTGGAGCATCCTCAACGATTCCAGCAACATCATGACCGACCGCGCCGACATCGTGCTGGGCGATTTCAGCGGCATGACCCAGGACGAGGTGAACGCCTCTGAGCAGGTGGCCTCCGGTCAGGTGGTCGTCAACTGGGAAGAGGAGTACAACAACGACTACGCCGCAGGCCATGTCTACAAGCAGTCGCCGGTGGCGGGCCGCACCGTCCGCGAGGGCCAGAGCGTGACCCTTACCGTCAGCCTCGGCATCCACTACGTCACCGTCCCCGACCTGACCAACTACGTGCAGGCCGACGGCGAACAGCAGCTGAAGGACCTGGGCGTGTCCGTTCTGGTCACTCAGGCGGTGGATGAATCGGTGGCCGCAGGCTCCATCATCCGCACCGACCCGGCCGCAGGCAGTCAGGTGGCCGCCGGGACTACGGTGGTGATCTACGTCAGCCGCCCGCAGGTGAGCACCACCACCAAAGTGCCCTCTCTGGTGGGCATGAATGTGGACGATGCCCGCACCCTGCTGGTGCAGCGGAAGCTGGGTCTCGGCAGTCAGTCGGAGGAGTACAGTGACCAGCCCGTGGGCAGCATCATCAGCCAGAACCCCGGCGAGGGCGCATCGGCCAAGCTGAACACCCGGGTCAGCGTCGTGGTCAGCGCAGGCCCGGAGCCTGCACCGGAGCCCGAAGCACCCAGCGAGCACGGATGGCGGCGTGATGGCTCCGGCGGCTTGGTTGGCGGCCTCTTCGGGGGCGGCAGCTCTTCCAGCGAGAGCACCGGCGCCAGCTCGTCTTCTTCCACCGGCGGCGGTCTCAGCGACTGGTGGACGTCCTGGCTGGGCTAAAGGAGAAGGTATGACAGGTTATATCACAAAAGGCATCGGCGGATTCTATTACGTCAAGACAGTCGGAGGAGATCGTGGAGTGCAAGCCCCGGGGCATCTTCCGCAAACAGAAAATCACCCCCGTGGCAGGCGACGAAGTGACGCTGGAGACCGAGAATGGCGGGGCCGTCATCGCGGCCATCGCGCCCCGGCGGAACGTCTTCGTCCGCCCGCCCATGGCGAACCTCGACGTGCTGTTCCTCGTGGCAAGCACCACCCAGCCCACCCCCAGCACCCTCGTGCTGGATAAGCTTTCTCGGCCATCGCGGTGGATAAAGGTGTCCAGCCCGTCATCGTCTGCACCAAAGGCGACCTTGGCCGAAGCGGAGTTCCTGCGCTCGGCTTACGAAAAATCGACCCTGCCCTTCATCCGGATCGATTATGAGACCGGCGAGGGTCTGGACGACATCAGGCACTGGATCACAGGCCGTCTCTGCGCCTTCTGCGGAAACTCCGGCGTGGGCAAATCCACCCTGCTGAATGCGTTCCTGCCCGACGTGGAGCGTCAAACGGCTGCCATCAGCCAGAAGCTGGGCCGCGGCCGTCACACCACCCGGGAGGTGACCATCTTTGAAGCCTTCGGGGGCCGCATCGCCGACACCCCGGGCTTCGCCAGCCTCGAGGCCAGCCGGGCGGGCTTCATCCCGAAAGAAGCTCTGGAACACGCCTTCCCGGAGTTCGGGCCTTACCTCGGCGCGTGCCAGTTCACCGGCTGCTCCCACCGCTCCGAGAAGGGCTGCGCCGTCCGCGCCGCCCTCGCGGAAGGCAAGCTCTCCCAGACCCGCTACGACAGCTACTGCGCCATGTACGATGAGGTCAAGGATGTGAAGGAGTGGCAGCGCCCCAAATTTTAAAAAGCAAGGAAGGTTTGTTTATGGCACGGTGTGTGATCCTTTCGTTCCCGACAGCAACTCATCCGCTGGGCGTCAGCAATGAGTAAAGCCGAAGGGTTCGTTCTATGACTGACGGATGCGATCTTGACAGCAACCCCTCGTTGGGCGTGGAATATGCTGAGGGCCGACTGTGCATCACCGTCATTCCCGACCGGAGCACCTGACAGGTCGCAAAACGGCTGGCAGATTCTGTGCTGAAGTCCTGCCGTGCGCAAACCGCCTATACTGTGGTAAACACCAATGAAAGGCGGGGTGCATCCATGCAGGCCGTGGTAAAAGTCCCGAAACTTCTCCGGGGCTGCTGTGTCGGTTGTTCGGCATCAAAAGGGATAAAGAAAAATACCGGGCAGGCAGCTGCCCGGTATTTTTTGATACATCATTCTTTTTATGGTATAGGTCGATCCAGCCGGCAGCGGGAGCTTCCTGGTGGCCTGGGGTGCTGGCCTGCAGCTGGGTGCATACAGGGGAATCTGCATAGCCGGTCAGGCTGCCGCCCGCTGCGGTGAACTGGTTCGCATGTTGTACACTGCCGCCCTCCCGGCGCTGATGGGGCCAAGGCTTCTGCCACACGCCATTGATTTCCTCGGCGGTGCGGGTCACACCGGAACCGGCGGGCACCATCAGGCTGACCTTGCTAAAGTCGGGAGGTGGTCAGCGTCTGCCGCGCCGTGAGGGTAGAGCGCTCAGGCATCCACCGCGGCGGGGTCACATCCCCGGCGGTATCCCGGTAGTTCATGCCGTCCACGGTCAGGCCGTCGGGGATGAGGCCCTTTGCCTCTGCGAACAGCCCGCCGCCGGGGACTTCCGCCGCCGAAGCGGCTGCACTGCCCAGTGCCTGCCGAAGCTCAGTGGAAGCAAAGATGGAGTTGCAGTTGAAGAGCAGCGCCCATGTGGTGTCGGAGTAGGACACGCTCTGCAGCGAGGTGGGGGTGCCGCTGTCGTCGAGGGCGGCGGTGCATTTTTCGTTATTGATGAGCTCTTCGGCGGACTGGCCGGAGCTCGTGGTGTTCTCCACGAGGCGCAGGCTGTCGATTTGATTCCCCGAAGCCGCCCGGCGGAGGAAAAGGCCGCTGGACGTCCAGTTATAAAGGTAAAAGTGTCCGCTGGAAAGGGTGGAAGCGCTGGTCAGACCGTAGGTGCCTCGGGTGCTGTCAAAAAACGCTTCGTCGCAGGGCATCGCGCCGGGCAGCGTCAGCTTGGAGAGGAACGTCTCGTCGGGCGAGGAGAGTCGGAACACCAGTTTCAGCGGTTCCGCAGCGGTGATGGCGTAGTCGGGCTTCTGACCGGCTTCGGCGGCGGTTCTAGGTCAGACCGTCCGTCAAAGTTGAAGGAACATCCGCTGGAACGCGAAGACGAAGTCCTCGGCGGTGATGGCGGGTCGATACCTTCCCACCGTCCTTCAAATAGAATGTATCCGGCAGTCGGCTGGCCGTCCGGTGTGCGGCGGACGAGGCCGCTGTAGAGGTTCTCGCAGGCGATGATGTCCGAGGCGCTGGACGCCACCTGCGGGTCGAGGTTCGCGGGGATGGAGTCCACGAACCAGGTAAAGCTGTTGGATCCTTTCGGGCCGCCGCAGGCGGTCAGTGAAAAACGCAAAGCAGGGCTGTTTTCAAAAATGCATCCTTTCGGGCCGATGCGGCCCTGTTTGTCTCAGAAAGTGATAAGAAATACGAAAACTGCACCCGGACAGGCGCAGGAAAATTCTGGTGTCGAGTCGGCGCAATGCTGTTGATGCTGCGCCAAAAATCGAAATCGCTATAAGTGTAACAGAAACAGGCAGAAAAGACAATCGACATTTTGTTGATTTGGGTGGACATTTTGAGCCACGGTTTGTGTTTTTCCGTTGCCAATCGGAAACAAATGGTCTATAATGGGGACAGCAATGCATTTTCTCCTGCGGCTGTGTGCGGCGGGGGTGCTATGGTAATATACATTTATAGAGGAGGTCCTTTTTTATGCAGAAGGAACAGCAGGAGCTTGCAAACCTCATCAAGGGCAAAAAAGTTGCCTTCATCGGCGCAGGCGTCAGCCATAAGACGCTCATCAGGGAGTTCGTGGAGCTGGGTGCGCACGTCACCCTCTGCGACCAGAAAAAGAGCGTGGAAGATTTCGGCGACTACGCCGCCACCATCAAGGAGCTGGGCATCGATCTGAGCCTCGGCGAGAATTACCTCGACGGCGCACCATGCCGGCACCATGGTCACCAGCGAGGTGGAGCTGTTCTTCCAGTTCTGCCCCTGCGAGATCGTGGCCGTGACCGGCTCTGACGGCAAGACCACCACCACCACCCTTATCTCCAAGTTCTACGAGGCCGCAGGCCGCAGGGTGCATCTGGGCGGCAACATCGGCGCAGCCCTGCTGCCCATGCTGCCCGAGGTGAGCCCCGACGACGTGGCCGTGGTGGAGCTGTCCAGCTTCCAGCTCATCAGTATGCACCAGAGCCCCAACATCGCCGTCGTCACCAACGTGACCCCCAACCACCTGGACCACCACAAGGATATGCAGGAGTACATCGACGCCAAGCGGAACATCCTGCTCTACCAGAAGCAGCCCTGCCGCGCTGTCCTCGGCTATGAGAACGAGATCAGCCGCTCCATGCAGAAGGACTGCAAGGGCAAGCAGGTCTGGTTCACCCGCCTGCACGAGACGGACAACGGCGCGTTCCTGCGGGAGGACGGGATGCTCTGCATGGCAGAGAACGGCGTTGTGACTCCCTTCCTCGCCCAGAAGGACGTGAAGCTGCGGGGCCTGCACAACATTGAGAATCTGCTGGCCGCTGCCGCCGCTGTCTGGGGCGAGGTGCCTGTGGAGGCCATCCAGCTGGTGGGCAGCAGCTTTACCGGCGTGGAGCACCGCATCGAGCCGGTGCGCGTGCTGGACGGCGTCACTTATTATAACGACTCCATCGGCACCAGCCCCACCCGCACCATTGCCGGTCTGCGCAGCTTCGATCAGAAGGTCATCCTCATCGCAGGCGGCTACGACAAGCACATCCCCTACGAGCCGCTGGCCCCTGAGATCACGGCTCATGTCAAGAACCTCGTGCTGATGGGTGCTACCGGCCCCCGCATCGAGAAGGCCGTGCGCGAAGACCCGAACTTCAACGAAGCCGAGCTGCCCATCCAGCACGCCGACAACATGCAGCACGCCGTGGAGCTGGCCCGCGCCTGCGCAAAGCCCGGTGACATCATCATCCTCTCGCCGGCCAGCGCCTCTTTCGACCTCTACCCGAACTTTGAAGTGCGCGGCCGCGAGTTCAAGAGCATCGTCAACGCGCTGAAGTGATCGCCCAAATCAAAACGCCCCGCCAGAAGCAGCGCTTTTTGAACGCCTGCCGGGGCAGGCTCTGTCTCGGGGCGACCATGCCGCTGGCGTTCGCCCTCTTCGGCAAGAGCCAGCCGGGCCGCTTTTTCGCCGGGCCGACGCTGGCGCTGGACGTCGGCGGCAGCACCGCGTGGCTGGCGGGTCACGCCAACCCCGAGGAGCTGGCGGGCTTTCTGACTTTCTGCGGCTGTGAGGCAGTCGTATTGGACGAGGCCGAGTGTCCGCCGCCCACGGGTTGGAAACGGGCCAAGACGCACAGCGTCTTCGGCCTTGCGCCGGGGCGTCAGCTGCCGCTGCCTGAGGCGGACGCTTCCCTCTGGCAGAGTCTTGCCAAAAACACAGAACCTGCCGCCGGAAAAGCAGCGGATATGCTTTTCTCCTGACAGACCTACTAAGCGGGACGACTTTTACTCTGAGCTCTGCTCCAAGCGCAGCCGGGGCCTTGCCCGGGTCTGGACGCTGGAACTGGAGGGGAACATCATCTGTACGGTGGGAGCCTACGCGCTGGCAAATGGTCAGGCATACATGGCCTGCGGCGAGACCGTGGAAGCTCTGCGGGGCAAAGGCATCGGCGGGCGGCTCATCGCGAGATGGCGAATGCCCTCGCCGCCGAAGGCTGGATGCCTGTCTTCCTGTGCAGCCCCGAGCGGGTGCATTTCTATACCCGGCTGGGCTTTGAGAAGATGGGGGAGTATGCACGATATGAAGTACAATAACAATTAAGGATTCATTATAATGTCAATGTTAAATCACTTTTTCGACTACAAACCCGAGGTTCTGGCGCTGGATGAAAAAAGCCCTCGAGCTCTGCCAGCCCTACTTCAAGCAGATGGAGGACATCCGCGACTACAACCAGCTCAAGATGCTGAAAGCCTTTGCGGACACCCAGATGTCCTCCACCGATATGCTGGGTACCACCGGCTACGGCCTGTGGGACAGCGGCCGCGCCAAGCTCGAGCAGATCTTTGCCGAGGTGATGGGCGCCGAAGATGCACTGGTGCGCAGCCAGTTCCAGAGCGGCACCCACACGCTGGCCGTGGCCCTCTTTGGTCTGCTGCGGGCAGGCGATACCCTGCTGGCTGCCACGGGCCGTCCGTATGACACGCTGGAAGGCGTCATCGGTCTGGATGGCAAGGGCAAAGGCACCGGAACCCTGATGGATTACGGCATCAAGTACGACGAGGCCCCGCTGAAGGCCGACTTTACCCCGGACTATGAGCTTATCGCCCAGAAAGCCCCGGGCGCGAAGGTCTGCCACATCCAGCGCAGCCGCGGCTACCTGCAGCGCAACGCCTTCGACCTCGACACCATCCGCAAGGTGGCCGACACCGCCCGTGCCGCCAACCCCGACATCATCATCTTTGTGGACAACTGCTACGGTGAGTTCACCCAGAAGGAAGAACCCTGCCAGGCAGGTGCAGATCTCGTGGTGGGCAGCCTCATCAAGAACCCCGGCGGCGGCATCGCCCCCACCGGCGGCTATATCGCGGGCCGGAAAGACCTCGTGGAGCTCTGCGCCTACCGTCTGAACGCCCCCGGCCTCGGCAAGGAGCTGGGCTGCACCCTCGAGACGCCCCGCGACATGTATCTGGGCTTCTACTACGCCCCCGGCGTGGTCTGCGAAGCCATCAAGACGGCTATCTACGCCCAGTGCCTGCTGGAACTGGTGGGCAAAAAGCCCATCCCGCGCTACTGCGAGGCCCACAACGACATCGTCACCTGCTTTGATGCCGGTACGGCGGACGCCCTCATCGGCTTCTGCCGGGGAGTTCAGGCTGCAAGCCCCGTGGACAGCTACGCCGCCCCGGAACCCTGTCCGGAACCGGGCTACACCGATGAGGTCATCATGGCCAGCGGCAGCTTTACCCAGGGCAGCACCATCGAGCTTTCCTGCGACGGCCCGCTGCGTGAGCCGTATACCTGCTACCTGCAGGGCGGCCTGAACTTCGCCGCCAGCCGTGCAGGCGTCCTGCTGGCTGTGCAGAATGCGTACTTTAAGGACTGAACCTCTCAGTCACCTTCGGTGACAGCTCCCCTCTCGAGGGGAGACTAAGAGGTGGACCCCAACACGGAAATCTGCGTCACCTGCGGCGGCACCGAGGCCATGATGGCGGCCGTCCCCGGTTCGAGCTTCTTCAAAGAGCCAGTCAACCACCTCATCCGGATGCATTTTGCCCGCGGCACCGACGTGCTGGACGAGGCTGTGCGTCGTCTGGCAAAGCTGACGGAGCTGCTGAAATATAGCAGTTAATGCAAAGCAACAGCCGCAAACTGCATATCGCAAAGATGCAGTTTTGACCGGCACTATTTTTGAAAATTGCGCATGCGATTTTTTGCGTGATGTCCTCTTTCTCTATAAAGCGATAGATCTTATCAGCGGCCTTGCCCTCTCAGTCTGTAAGTAAGGGGAGCCGCAGCGTGAACATGCTGCCCTTGCCGACTTCACTTTGCAATGTGATCTCGCCGTGGTGGAGGTGGGCCAGCTCCTGCGCGATGGTCAGGCCGAGGCCGGTGGAGTCGTGCTTTTTGTCGGCGGTGGTATGGAAGTATCGGTCGAAGACGGCGCTCTGGTCTTCCGGCGCGATGCCGCAGCCGGTGTCCTGTACGCTGACACAGGCCGTTTCGCTCCTCGGCGCGGCAGTCCACATGGATGCTGCCCCCGGCGGGAGTATAGTGGATGGCGTTGGTGATAAGGTTCTGGATAATTTGCTGTAACCGCACGCTGTCGCCCCAGACAGGCAGAGGCGTGTCGGCGCTGACATGGAGTTCGACGCCCTTCTTGTCAGCTTCGCTCCGGCAGGCGGCGCAGACGGCGGCGGCTTCTTCGTTGAGGGCGGCGCGGTCTTCGTTGAGCAGGATCTGCTTCTGCTCGAGCTTTGCCGCGAGGAAGAGGTCTTCCGTCAGCCGCCGCAGGAATTCAATGCGCTGACGCAGAGCCGGAAGCAAGGCCGGAAGAGCCTCGGGGGCCGATTCCAGTGTTTCCAGCCCGCCGCTGACGGCGAAGAGAGGGCTGCGAAGGTCGTGGAAGATGTTGAGCATCATGCTCTTGCGTGCCTCGGTCTCGGCGGTCAGCTCTTTTGTCCGCTCTGCCACCCGGGCGTCCAGCTCCCGGGCCAGCTGTTCGGTGCGGTCGAAGAGGAGAGCGAACCGCCGGCAGACGAACACCATGCAGCCGATGGCGAAGGGCAAATCATAAAGGCGGGAACAGCGCAGCAGGTAGAAGGGGACAGACTCCACGAAAAGCGCGCTGTCCAGCCCGGGCATCAGCGCCCAGACCCGGAAGCCGGTGGTGACGGCACCGGGCAGGAGCATCAGAGCGGCACCCTCATAGTCTGCGTTCACGGCGGCCATTAAGTAATAGAGGCAGAGGCACATGCCCGCTATCAGCATCCCGACCCGCAGCGGGGGATAGCTGCTCGTGGACAGCGCAAAGAAGACGACGCATCCGGCGGCAAGCGCAAGGAGCCCCCGCCCGGAGCGGGGCAGTTTTACCCCCAGCAGCCCTGCCGCTAGCAGTGCCGAGGCCAGCACAGTGAGGGAGAAGAAGGAGCGGAGGATGAGCTGGAGCGGGCCGCTCCGGATGGCTGGGAAGAAGAAGACCAGCAGCGCCCAGACGCTCATGATGACGAGGTAGAGCAGGAAGTACCCCAGCTCCGGCAGGTGCTTATAGTGGTAGAGCGCCAGCAGCACCATCCCCATGGTCACAAAGGCCGTCAGAGCGATGAGCTGAGTCATGGTACGGAAGCGGAAGGCCCGGGAGGCGAAGGCGGAAGTCATCAGCCATGTCTGGGGGCTGCGGCCGCAGGTGAACACCAGCTCCACCGTCTCGCCGGGCATGACGTCCAGTGCATACAGATCCCCCGAGCGCTCGAGGCTGGTGAGGTTCTCATGGGCCAGCGGTACCGCTGTGTTGGTGACGCAGAGGGTGAGGGATGGGATGTCTTCCCCCACAGTGAAAGTAAAGTGCCACTGGCCGGGGGCTTCCTGCCGCCAGCCGTCCAGCGCGATACCCTGGACGGCGTGCTGGGCTGTGAGCACACTGCCGCTGTGCAGATGCTCGAACTGTGCGTTGCCCCAGATACCGGCCAGCACGATGAAGGCCGTGAGCAGGGCGGAGAAAATCAGAATGGGCCATTTTTGCTTCATGGCGATGCCTCCCCTTGTAGATGTGCAAAAAATAAGGTATACTATAGTATATCAAATCGTGCGAAAAAAGGGGAGGGCTGACAGGATGATCCGCGTATTGTTGGTGGAAGATGACCCCGTGATCCGCGACACCACATGCTATTTTCTGAAAAGTCAGCAGAATTTTGAGGTGGTCTGTGCAGAGACGGGCGGCGACGCTTTGAGCCATGCGCGGGAAAAGTTCGATGTCATCCTGATGGACATCCTTCTCCCGGACACCAACGGCGTAGACCTCTGCCAGCGTCTGCGCAGCTGGCACCACTGCCCTATCATCTTCACATCCTGTCTGGACGATACCGATACCATCGTCCGCGCGCTGGAAATGGGCGGCGACGACTTTCTAGCAAAGCCCTATCATAACAAGATCCTGCTGGCCCGCATCATGGCCAACATCCGCCGGGTGCAGATGGACGGCGCAGAGCCCAGCGTCAACGGCTACCACTGCGCGGCCTTCACGCTGGATGCCAACAGCCACAGCGTGGAGAAGGATGGCCGCAGCGTCCATCTGGCCGACATGGAATATCGCATCCTCACCCTCTTCGTCCGCTACCCGAACACCTTCTTCACAGCCAACGAGCTCTACCAGAAGATATGGGGCAAGGAAAGCCTCGGCGATGTGCGGACGGTGCAGGTACATATCCACAACCTCCGCAGCAAGATAGAGCCCGACCCGGCAAAGCCTGTCTACTTAAAAAATGTCTGGGGCAAGGGCTATGTGTTCCAGCCGGACGGCGGCAAGGTTTAAGAATCGTTTTGATGAGAGCGCCGACTTCTTAAGGAAACTTAAGCGGTCGGCGCTCTTTTTGGACTTGTTAAGCAAATAATTAACAAGAATGTCCAGAATTGAACGAAGAAATGGCCAGGATGTTTAAGGATTCTTAAAAGACAGACCCTTGAATTTGTGTTAAATTATTATCGAACGATGTGGGCGGCAGTGCAAGAAGGTCTGCCGCTGCACGGAGCTATGAGAAAGAATAGAGAAGAAGAAAAAAAGACACGAAGAAAGGAACCACGCAAAATGAACAAGATCTCCCGCAAAGGTTTTCTGAAGATCGCTGCCGCAGCTGCCATGTCTGGTGTGACTGCCGGTGCTCTGGCTGCCTGCAACACTGCCAGCTCTTCCACTGCTGCTTCCGGTGCAACCGGCACCTACATCCCCGGCACCTATGAGGGCACTGCTGAGGGCATCTCTTCTACCGTCAAGGTCACCATGACCTTCTCCGACAGCGCTGTGACCGACGTTGTGGTCGATACCTCCGGCGAGACCGCTTCCTACGGCGCTGCTGCTGCCGACCAGCTGCGTGAGCAGCTGATGGCTGCAGGCTCTGCTGAGATCGACGGCGTTTCCGGCTCCACCATCACTTCCGACGCTGTCATGAAGGCTGCCAAGAGCTGTTACGCTCAGGCCAAGGGCGAGGCTACTGTGACCTCCGTCCAGCTGCCCACCGGTGACGAAAACGATTGGCTGGGCAAGGAGCCTGACATCGACGAGGCTGCCATCACCGAGACCGTGGACACCGACATCCTCATCGTGGGTGCTGGCAACGGCGGTATATTCGCTGCCGCCTATGCTGCCGCCAACGGCCTGAACTTCCGCGTCATCGAGCAGAACGGCAACGTGCAGGATACCCGTCACTGGTACGGCGCTATCGGACTGCTGCCGCAAAGGAACAGGGGAAAAAGCCCGCTGACCGTGCAAAGCTGCTGAGCGAGATCTCCCGCTACGCTTCCGGCAAGTGCGACCAGCGCGTTGTCAAGACCTGGATCAACGAGTCCGGTGAGATGATCGAGTTCATCCGCTCCATCATGGAAGACAAGTACGGTGTCAAGATGGTCTCACCTACGGCGATGAGGCGAAGTGGCCTGCCGAGAACGCCGAGCACAACACCGATTACCTCTTCCCAGTGCAGGAGCACAACTACATGGCCAGGACCGCTGCCTCCGGCAAGCCCCCGCAACGAGCTGCTGCTGGACTACATCCGTGAGCTGGGCTACGATGTGGACTTCAAGACCTCTCTGGCAAAGCTGGAGAAGGACTCCACTGGCCGCATCACCGGCATCATCGCCCAGAGCACCGAGGATGACCACTTCATCCGCTACAACGCCAACAAGGGCGTTCTGCTGGCCTGCGGCGGCTTCCCCGGCAACCCCTACATGATGGAGCAGCTGGATCCGCTGGGTACCTCCGTCACCACTGCCTGCTCCTACTCTCCGGCCGATAAGGGCTACGGCATCCGTGCCGCTGTCTGGGCCGGCGCAAACTTCGACAAGGAAGCTGCTCCCATGCTGTTCGACCGCGGCATCGTGGCTCCCGGCGTGGACGGCGGTTATGTGGCAAGCGACTCCGCTTTCGGCGGCAAGGCTTTCCCCGGCCCCATCCGCCAGTACAACCCCGGCACTCAGCCCTTCCTGAAGGTCAACCGCAACGGTGAGCGTTTCGCCAACGAGAGCAGCCCCTACAACGATATTGTTTACGCTGCTGCCCATCAGCCGGGTCGTGTCTACGCACAGATCTGCGACGCCAATATTCTGGAGGACGCAAAGCGCTTCCACACCATCGGCTGCTCTGCTCAGACCCGTGCCGGCGGCGAGAAGTATTTCCAGGGCAAGGTCGATGAGGCTGTTGCAGCCGGTACCCTGTTCGTCTGCGACACCATCGAGGAGCTGGCCGACAAGCTGGGCTTCACCGGTGAGGCCAAGGACACCTTCCTCGCTACCGTTGAGCGTTACAACGAGCTGTACGACAAGCAGAACGATGAGGACTTCGGTAAGCCCGCTTACCGTCTGAGCGCCATCCGCACCGCTCCCTTCTATGGCTGCTGGCTGGGTGCCTCTCTGCTGTGCACCGAGCAGGGCATCGCCATCAACGATAAGGGCCAGGCTCTGGATAACGACAACAAGCCGATGCCCGGCCTGTATGTCACCGGCGATATGTCCGGCTCCTTCTTCGCCAACAACTATCCCTGCCTGATGGCAGGCGTGGCTATGGGCCGCACCCTGACCTACGCCATCAAGGCGATCAAGCAGATGGGCGGTCTGGAATAAGTCATCCCTCAGTGGACCCTGAGCGCATAAGATAAAAAGACACCGCAGAAGTGTGAAAGCTTCTGCGGTGTCTTTCTTTGTCGAAAACCCTCTATACACAAAACCACAAATGGCGGAAAAGTCTTATCGCAATTTTCAAAAATAGTGCCTATCAAAACGGCATTTTGCGATATGCAGTTTGCGGATGTTGCTTGTGCATTAAAAACGCAAACTGCTATGGACGGGCAGCGGCTCCACGATGTCGGGATGGATGCCCTCACGGTAGTCAAGGTCGCCCTGGTCGAGGCCGCGCAGCAGCACCTCGGCGGTGGCGATGTTGGTAGAGATCGGCACGCTGTGCATATCGCACAGCCGCAGCAGGTTCTGCTCGCTGCTGCTGCCCGTTTCGGCCTTGAGCGGGTCGCGGAAGAAGAGCACGAGGTCTACTTCGTCGCAGGCCACCCGGGCCGAGATCTGCTGGATGCCGCCCAGCTTCCCGGAGAGGTAGCAGTGTACGGGCAGGCCGGTGGCCTGCGCCAGCATCCGCCCGGTGGTGCCGGTGGCGATGACTGTGTTGCGGGATAGGATGCCGCTGTAAGCTGTGCAGAACTGCAGCGCCAGCTCTTTGCGGGAATCATGTGCAAGAATAGCAATCGTCATAACGCTCTCTCCTTCATTCCAAGTATAGTGTTGTGAGTGGGCGGATATGCTCGGAAGAGTGCTCTCCGCAATAAAACGGTCTGAAAAGTTGAAGTCTTACGGAGAACAATTCTCGATAAACAGACTAAACAAGTAAGATTGTGTCGAATCACACTCTCATTCTAAGTTTAACCCGCAGAAAGCCCGGATGTCAAGAGGTTTGTTGTGATTTTGCAAGACAAAATGGCAAAAGTATGACTATAGCTTTGTGGAGAATGGAGAAAATTTGGATACAAGGAATTATTCTCAGATGTATTTGCAAAATTTTTTCAACCAAAAGTGTGCTTGATAGAAAAACGGTCCATCTCGAGGAAACAAAAATACAGGCCGGGGCATTTGGCCCCGGCCTGTGGAGAAAATTTTTGCCACGACGGTGCGCTATCCCGGGAAAACCCGAAAATTACCGGGTCTGACCGTTGCCGTGGATGATATACTTGTAGCTGCACAGCTCGCCGAGGCCCATGGGTCCCCGGGCGTGGAGCTTCTGGGTGGAGATGCCCATCTCACAGCCAAGGCCGAACTCTCCGCCGTCGGTGAAGCGGGTGGAGCAGTTGACGTAGACGGCGGCACTGTCCACTGCCGCCGTGAAGAGGGCGGCGTGGGCGTCGGTCCGGGTCAGGATGGCTTCGCTGTGGCCGGTGGAGTGAGCCGCGATGTGGGCGATGGCTTCCTCCACGCTGTCCACGACTTTCACCGCGAGGATGTAGTCGAGGAACTCCGTGTCGAAATCCCTCGGCCCGGCGGGGGTGCCGGGGATGAGGGCGGCGGCGCGCTCGTCCAGCCGCAGCTCTACCGGGTGCAGACCCTTGGCGGTGCGGTCGGGACCGAGGCGCTGGGCCAGCTTCGGCAGGAACTCGCTCGCAATGGCGCTGTGGACGAGGCAGACTTCCTCGGCGTTGCAGACGCTGGGGCGGCTGGCCTTGGCATTCTCGATGATGTCCAGGGCCTTGGTCTGGTCGGCGGTGTCGTCCACGAAGATGTGGCAGATGCCGGTGCCGGTCTGGATGCAGGGGACTTTCGCGTTCTCGACGCAGGCACGGATGAGTCCGGCCCCGCCGCGCGGGATGAGCAGGTCTACATAGCCGACGGCGGTCATCAGGGCGTTGGCCGAGGCATGGGTGGTGTCCTCGATGAGGCAGACTGCTGTCTCGGGCAGACCTTCTGCCCGCAGACCCTGCCGCAGGGTGGTCACGATGGCATTGGCCGAGCGCCACGCCTCTTTGCCGCAGCGGAGGATGCAGGCATTGCCGCTCTTGATGGCGAGGGCGGCGGCGTCGCTGGTGACGTTGGGTCGGCTCTCGTAGATGATGGCGATGACGCCCATCGGCACGGCGGTCTTCTCGATGACGAGGCCGTTGGGACGCTCGATGCGGCTCAGCACCCGGCCCACCGGGTCAGGCAGGGCGGCAACATCCCGGATGCCCTTGGCCATAGCCTCGATGCGCTGGGGCGTCAGGGCGAGGCGGTCCAGCATGACGTCGCTGATGCGGCCCTTGGCGGCGGCCATGTCCTCGGCGTTGGCGGCGAGGATGGCGTCCATGGATTCCGGTGCGCAGAGGGCATCAGCCATCCCGAGAAGAGCAGAATCACGGATGCCGCTGTCCGAAAGGGCAACGGCAGTCTTGGCCCCGCGGGCAGCTTCCAGAATTTCCTGTGTGGTCATGTTATGCCTCCTGTCTGTGGGCCGCAAAGCGGGTGCCTGCGGCACGGCCCTCGGCAATGTCATAGAGCAGCTCGGGGTGGGCGCCGTTTGCGATGACCATGTCAGCTCCGCTGGAGGTCACCATCCGGGCGGCCCGGAGTTTGGTGGACATTCCGCCGGTACCCAGCGCCGAGCCGGCTCCGTCGGCCAGCGCCATCACCTCGGGCGTGATGTCCTCCACCAGCGGGATGAGCTTTGCGTCCGGGTGGGTGGGGGTTGGCAGTGTAGAGGCCGTCGATGTCGCTCAGAAGCACCAGCAGATCGGCCTTGATGCAGCAGGTGACGATGGCGGCGAGGGTGTCATTGTCGCCGATGGAGGTGATCTCGTCGGTGGCGACGGTATCGTTCTCGTTGATGATGGGCAGTGCGCCAAGCTCAAGCAGACGGGTGAGGGTGTTCTGGATGTTCTCACGGCGGCTGGCGTGCTCGATGTCCACACCGGTGAGCAAGATCTGCGCCACCGTGTGGTCGTAGGCGCTGAACAGCCGGTCGTAGGTGTACATCAGCTCACACTGACCTACAGCGGCACAAGCCTGCTTGGAGGACATATCGGTAGGGCGGGCGGAAAGCGACAGCTTGCCCACGCCCATGCCGATGGCACCCGACGACACGAGGATGACCTCATGTCCGGCGTTCTTCAAATCGCTGAGCACTTTCACCAGCTCTTCGGTGTGGCGGATGTTCAGCCGCCCGGTGGAGTGGGCCAGTGTGGAGGTGCCGACTTTGACTACGATGCGCATAGATCAACCCTTTCCCATCTCTTTGGTCTTGTTGTAGGAGGCGATGACGGCGTCCATCACCGCGCCCCGCAGGCCCTTTTCTTCCAGCACCCGCACGCCCTGGATGGTGCTGCCGCCGGGGCTGCACACGGCGTCCTTGAGTGCGCCGGGGTGTTGGCCGCTCTCAAGCACCAGCTTTGCGCTGCCCAGGACCATCTGGGCGGCGTACTCCTGCGCCTTGGCACGGGGCAGGCCGCAGGCCACGCCGCCGTCGGCCAGCGCCTCGATGAACTGATACACCCAGGCCGGGCCGCAGCCGGACACGCAGCTGGCCGCGTCGATGAGGCCCTCCGGCACAGCATCCAGCCGCCCGGCGGGGGCCATCAGCTTCAGGAACTCGGCCTCTTCCTCAGCGGTGACATTGGAGGTGCAGTACTGGATCATACCGGCCCCCACCGAAGCGGGCGTGTTGGGCATGATGCGGATGACGGGGCAGTCGCTGCCCGCCATCTCCTGAATGCGGGCGATGGACAGGCCCGCCGCCATGCTGCACAGCACGAAGCGGCTGGGCCGTTCGGCCAGCGTGAAGCGGAGCGGTGCCAGCAGCTCCTCCATCATCTGAGGCTTGACGGCTAAGAAGATGAGGTCGCAGCGGCCTGCCACCTCGTCGTTGATGGTAGTGTTGCAGCCCAGCTCAGCGGCCAGAGCCTCTGCCTTGGCGGCGGTGCGGTTGGCGAGCCAGACGTTCTGCGGGTCTGCCGCCTTGCATACGGCCCGGGCGATGGCTCCGCCCATGTTGCCGCAGCCTAAGAAACCGATGGTATTCAGCATAAGAAAAACCTCTTTCCCAATCAAAAGAACAGGGGAGATGCCTCCTCTGTGTCTCCATTGTAAGCAGGGCCGGGGGAGAAATCAAGAGGAGAGCCGGAAAATGTCAAAGCTTTTCGGAAAGCTCCTGATAGACGCGCTGCGGCGGCGCAGGCTTTTTTGCTGTCGAATCTTAAGAAAACATAAAAAGTTCATGAAAAAGTCGAAAAAGGTGCTTGCACCTGCATGGACGGATGAGGTATCATAATAGATAGAAGTTGGAAAACTCCGCACCGAACGGGGCAAACGCGAAAGGATGGGCATTCTCGTGGCACAGACGACAAAACGCGCGCTGGAAGCATCGCTCAAAAAGCTGCTGCTCCGCAAGCCGCTGAATAAGATAACGATAAACGACATTACCGAGGACTGCGGTGTGAACCGCATGACCTTTTACTACCATTTTAAGGATATATACGACCTGGTGGACTGGATCCTGGTGGAGGATGCCGCCGAGGCGCTGGAGGGCCGCCAGAACTTTGAGACCTGGAGCGAGGCGCTTCTGGACGCCTTGCAGCAGCATCCAGGACAACCGGGTGCTGGTGCTGAATGTCTACCGCTCCATAAGCAGGGAACAGGTGGAGCAGTACCTCTATAAAATGCTTGACCCTCTGCTGCGGATGTTTGTAGAGCGTGAAAACATCCCGGTGCAGGAAGAGGACAAGCAGTTCATCATCGATTTTTACAAGTATGCGCTGGTGGGCATGGTGCTGGAGTGGGTCCGCCGGGATATGAAGACTGAGCCCACCCTGATGGCCGAGCGGCTCAACATCATGATGCACGGGGATCTGAAGCGGGCGCTGCTGCGCTTCAGCACCGACGGCAGAGCATCAAAAATCGACGAATGATAAAAATTTGAACAAGCAGAGCAGGATGATAGAAAAACTATCACCCTGCTCTGCTTGTTTATAGAACCTTTGTCGGAAAAATGTTAAAGTATTGTCAAAACAAAGGGCCGGCAAAGACCCACACAAGGAGGCAGACTTTTATGAGTATCGCGTTGGAGCCGTTGAGCCATAAGGTACAGCGTACCGCTGTCGGAACGATGGTGGATGTGGCACTGGCTCATGTCAGAAAAGACCGTCAGAAGGTGTTTGCCGAGATGGTGGACGTCGCAAAGCAGTTCTATGGCGACTCGTTCAGCGAGGAGACGTATGAGCACGCCCGCGCAGTGCTGACCGATGCGGACAGCAAGTGGTCGAAGCTCATCAACTGTGTGCTCGACCAGACCGCGCCCAGCGTGGCACGCACCACGGCGCTCAACCTTGGCTATGAGGCGTTCTGCCGGGGGACAAAGACCATCCGCGAGAACCGCACAAAGTACCACTGCAATATCCCGTGGCTGATCCTGTTCGACCCCACTTCGGCTTGCAATATGCACTGCGTGGGATGCTGGGCGGGCGAGTACGGCCACAAAAACAACCTCAGCTTTGAGGATATGGACAAGATCATCACCGAGGGCAAGGAGCTGGGGGTCTATCTCTATATGCTCACCGGCGGCGAGCCTCTGGTGCGGAAGGCAGATATTCTCCGTCTGGCAAAAAGCACAACGACGTGCAGTTTGCGATCTACACGAACTCGACCCTCATCGATGAGCCGTTCTGCGAAGAGGTCGTAAAACTGGGCAATATCGCCTTCATGCTCTCGATCGAGGGAACTCCCTCTACCAATGATGCCCGGCGGGGCGACGGCCACTATGCCGCTGTCATGAATGCGATGGACTTGCTCAAGGCCCACGGGATCCTTTTTGGCACCTCCATCTGCTATACCAGAGACAATCTCGAAGCCGTTACCAGCGACCACTTTATGCGGATGCTCTGCGACAAGGGCGCGCACTTCGGGTTCTACTTCCACTATATGCCGGTAGGCAACGAGGCCGCGCCGGAGCTGATGCCCACGCCTGCTCAGCGCAAGTACATGATCGAGCGCATCCGGTATCTTCGCTCCGAAAAGAGCGATATTCCGTTCTATCCGATGGACTTCCAGAACGATGGCGAGTTTGTGGGTGGATGCATCGCAGGCGGACGCAACTATTTCCATATCAATTCGGCGGGCGATGCAGAACCGTGCGTCTTCATCCACTACTCCAACGCCAACATCCACGACAGCAGCATCCTCGATATTCTCCGCAGCCCGCTCTTTATGGCCTACCACAACGGCCAGCCCTTCAATAAAAACCACCTACGTCCCTGCCCGATGCTGGAGAACCCCGAGCTTCTGCGCCAGATGGTGCATGACACCGGTGCTCACAGCACCGACTTGCAGTCGCCCGAGAGCGTAGACCATCTCTGCGACAAATGCGGTGCATATGCTGCCGACTGGCAGCCTGTGGCCGACGAGATCTGGTCGCACGTCACCCTCAGGGAGAGCCGGTACGAGAATTACAAGGATTGGGAACCGGCACATTCCACTGCTCACGCGAAATGACTTTATCGGTCTTTCAAAGATAAAATTGCGCAGAAAAGCCCCCATCTTCACCGGCTGAGGCAGCCGGGAGGATGGGGGCTTTATCTTGTTATTTTATTCTTCGCCGGAATCAATGACATCTCGATTTCCGTTCCTTCATCTTCCGCAGGTGCGGGAGCCGGGTCGCCGGGATCGCCGAACTCGTCGTGGTAGACGGTCATCTGGTCGAGCTGGCCGTTGCGGCGCAGGCCGTGGAAGACCAGCTTCTTGATGACGTCATAGATGACGGCAAACAGCGGCACACCCACGATCATGCCCACGAAGCCCCACAGACCGCCGAACAGCAGGATGGAGAAGAGCACCCAGAAGCTCGAAAGGCCGGTGGTGTTGCCCAGGATCTTCGGGCCGATGACGTTGCCGTCCAGCTGCTGGAGCACCAGAACGAAGAGCACGAACCAGAGGGCCTTGATGGGACTCTGGATGAGGATGAGCAGCGTTGCAGGCACGGCACCGATGAAGGGGCCGAAGAACGGGATGACGTTGGTGACGCCGATGATGACCGACACCAGCAGCGCGCTGGGGAACTTGACGATGATGCAGGCGAAGTAGCAGAGCACACCAATGATGGCAGAGTCCATGATCTTGCCGTTGATGAAGCCGCCGAACATCTTGTCTGCGTAGAGGACTTCCTCCTGGATGAGCTGCGCCCAGTGGGGCTTGACGACGCTGTAGAGGATCATCTTGGCCTGCTTGGCGAACTTTTTGCGGCTGGCCAGCAGGTAAACGGCGACGATAAGGCCGATGAGCAGATTCTTGAACCAGGTCACCACACTCATGACGCCGACGCCCACACCGCTCAGGATGCCTTGTATATTCTGCAGCGAGGGGAGCAGGGTGGTGCGCAGAGTGGTCAGATTGTCAGCAATGGCATCGTAGGCATCGTTGAAGTAGCCCATCAGTGTCTCATTATCCAAAAAGACTTCTGTGTGTTCACCCAACGCATGAACCGGGTGATGCTGGTCTGCGCGGTGTAGTAGAGGGAGGTGACGCTTGTGATGAGCTGCGGCACCACCATCATCACGAGGGCGTAGACCACCAGCACACCGAACAGCAGCGTCGCCGCAATGGCAAGCATATTGGCCATGCTGTGGAGCTTTTCGGGGAAGATGCGGTGCAGAAAGCCCTCAATGGTGTTGCACACCGGCTTGAGCAGATAGGCGATAACGGCACCGTAGATGAAGGGCATCAGGATGCCGGTCACCTTGGAGACCGCGTCGCCGAACCCGTCGAAGCGGTAGATGAAGAAGAAGAACAGGATGCTTAGACTTATCGCACCAAAGCCCGCGAGCATTCCATAGATATAGGGCTTGATGTGCGGCTTTTTGTCCATCATGTGTGACTCCATTCCTGCCGCAGACGGCAGGAGCCGGTACGGCGATGTTTAGATTTTGTTGCTGCGGCGCCAGATGTGCATCTTCTCGGCCTCTTTGATAAGCTCCTCGCGGAAGTCGGGGTGTGCCACATTGATGAGGGCTTCGGCCTTCTCCCAGGTGGTCAGACCCTTGAGGTTGACGCAGCCGTATTCGGTGCAGAGGTAATGCAGATTGGCGCGGGTATCGGTGATGATGCTGCCGTTTTCCAGCGTGGGACGGATGCGGCTCTCGAGCTGACCGGTCTTCTTATTAAAGAAGGTAGAGGACAGGCAGATGAAGCTCTTGCCACCCTTGGAAAGGTATGCGCCCAGCACGAAGTCCAGCTGGCCGCCGGCACCCGAGATGTGTTTGATACCGGCGCTCTCAGCATTCACCTGGCCAAACAGGTCGATATCCACCGCGTTGTTGATGGAGATGAAGTTGTCCAGAGCCGAGATGCTGCGGATGTCGTTGGTGTAATCCACGGGAGCAGACATACACTCGGGGTTGTTATCGAGGTAGTCGTACATCTTTTGGGTGCCGGCACCGAACGCATAGACCTGACGGCCCTTGTCCAGCTGCTTGTGGGCACCCGTGATCTTGCCGGCCTTGGCGATATCGACGAACGCGTCAACATACATCTCGGTGTGGACGCCCAGGTCTTTCAGGTCGCTCTGTGCGATCAGGCTGCCAATGGCGTTGGGCATACCGCCGATGCCCAGCTGCAGGCAGGCACCGTTGGGGATCTGCGGCACGACGAGGTTTGCGACCTTCAAATCGACCTCGGAAGCGGGGCCGGCAGCGGCCATCTGGCCGATGGGCGGGTTGTCGCCCTCCACGATGCCGGTGACCTGGGAGATATGCACGCAGTTCTCCATGCCGCCGAGGCAGCGGGGCATGTTGGTGTTGACTTCCACGATGATCTTCCTGGCTTTCTCACACACGGCACCCAGATGGGATGCACTGGGGCCGAAGTTGAAGTAGCCGTGCTCGTCCATGGGAGTCACCTGGAACACGGCGATGTCCAGCGGGTCCGGGCTCTCGCGGTAGTAGCGGGGCAGCTCCGAATAGCGGATGGGGGAGTAGAACGAGAAGCCCTGTGCGATGGCTTTGCGCTCGATGCCGCCCATGTGCCAGCTGTTCCAGGTCATGTGGGCAGCCGGGTCATCGATCTGGAAGATCTCAGGCACCCACATCAGGATACCGCCGCGGAAGTTGACGTTCTCCAACTCGGGCAGGCGCTTGGCCAGCGCCGCGTCCACAGCCACAGGCGTGTTGACCGCCCAGCCGTAATCCACCCAGTCGCCGCTCTTGACCAGAGAAGCAGCCTGCTCGGCAGTCATCTTTTTCTGGGCATACATTTCCATGAAATCCATTATAAACCATCCTCTCCTTTAAGAACATAAAAGAATTGTAAATTTATTATTCACAATTCTACGGGACAAAATCTTAGCCGGAAATTTACCGTTTCTTTCCAGTCCGGACACTGTCTTATCACACCCCGGCGGTATCCTTGGGGTCGGCAGGACAGGAGCCTCCAGCAGCGGCACACCTGTACAGCTTAGTTATAACATTAACAAACATTATAATCAAGCCCTCTTCCGCGAAAAAATGCCTCGCAGGACAACTTGACTAAAATTCTTAGGTATTTGTGGTGATTATTTGGTGTAGCAAAAACAATTTTTTTCGAAAAAGTACTTGATAAAATTTTGACGATATGGTTTACTAAGGGTGTACCAAGATGATGCGCCCCAGTGCAACGTTGATTGACTAAAAATTAACGATATTGCGATGGCGATGCGGCCTGGTACTTGAAGCAGAAACTGAAAAGTGCTATCATGGCAACACCAAATGCGCTTTTCCAAAGCGCGCAAATAAAGGAGACCATATCGATGGCAACAGCAGTTTACCCCGGTTCCTTCGACCCGGTCACGAGAGGACATCTCGACATCATCAAGCGAGCTGCAAAGATAAACGACCGGCTCATTGTGGCAGTGCTCATCAACAGCGCAAAGAACCCTCTGTTTACCGTAGAAGAACGGGTGGCGCTGCTGCGGGAGTGCTGCAAGGACATCCCGAATGTCACCGTGGAGAGCTTCGACGGCCTGACCGTGGAGTTCGCCAAGAAGAGGCACGCTTCGGTGATGGTGCGGGGCCTGCGGGCCGTGACGGATTTTGAAAACGAGATCCAGCTGGCCCAGACGAACCACGCGCTGATGCCTGGCATCGAGACGATGTTCCTTGCCACCAGCATCAAGTGGAGCTACCTTTCCTCCACCATCGTCAAGGAGGCTGCCCGCTACGGCAGCAACATCTCCAAGTTCGTGACGCCCAACGTAGAGGATGGCCATCCACGCCAAAGTGGAGCAGCTCCGGGCGGAAGGAAAGATGTTCTGATACCTTTTATAATGCAGAAAGGCCTTCGGGCTTTTTGATAAATAGTTTTACGAAACCCCGAAACGTATAAATTCAGGAGGCTATTAACATGAAGAAAATCGTTATCGCATCTGCTTGCCGTACCGCTATTGGTAAGTTTGGCGGCACCCTGGCAAACGTCCCTGCTGCAGAGCTGGGCTCCATCGTCATCAAGGAGGCCCTGAACCGTGCTAACGTGAAACCCGAGCAGGTCGATCATGTTTACATGGGCTGCGTCATCCAGGCTGGTCTGGGCCAGAACGTCGCTCGTCAGGCTTCCCTGAAGGCTGGCCTGCCCGTCGAGACTCCTGCTGTCACCGTCAACGTGGTCTGCGGCTCC
>VOFB01002469.1_pt1 | contig 27462 bp, 42 predicted proteins | sample 5384141 | NCBI WGS metagenome assembly VOFB01 (sample SAMN12384721, study PRJNA508395) | human gut metagenome | isolation source: healthy gut A | host: Homo sapiens | reverse complement strand
AACTCCCAGGAGGTCAGGTTTTCGTAAGTACCGAATTCCTGAGGCAGATAAACCGATCAATCCCTGCAATTCTTCCCGTTTTTCTGGGTATCGATGCCATTGATGAATATTTTTCCATAGCTCTGCTCGAATATGCCGCAGATGATACGCATAAGGGTGGTTTTACCTGCACCGTTAGGTCCTAACAAACCGAACATACCGGTATGGATCTCCATTGAGACGGCGTTCAAGGCTTTGAACGGTTTTTTCTTATATCCGATCATCGGAATTTTTGTGGCGATCTTATATACTCCTTTTTCAATTCCCTGAACCGACCGTCGATCATATCGATGTTGATATTGTATTTATGGATCCGGTCCGATAAATAGCGGGCAACTATAGCGACATACCAAAGGAGACCGAGTAAAATAGCCATGCCGGAATCCGAGAATTTTATAGAAGCCCATATGAGCGTAAACAAGGGCGAAAAGTAATAAATGAAGATTCCGCATACCCGTATACACCAGCTCAAGCTTTTGATTTTATGAGCTTTAAAATATTCACCTCCGATGGCAATCAATTTTGTCAGCAACATCCAGGTGCAGACGGCAAAAATGATGGCCCAGAAGGTCAATGTTTGATAGAAATAGGTGAAATAAATCAGGAAGCCGGTGATAGGTAACATCCATACCAAAGGTTTTAAATCCGACCATTGCCGGTATTCTTCCTTTAATCCCAGCCGTTCCCGTACACGTTGGCCGGATTGCCATTCCCGTTGAAATTCATTGGGACGGCCGTAGATCTTCACCAGATTACGGATTGAAATATGGATTTCCTGATCCGGAGGGATAATCCGGCTGTTGGCCTGACGCAGACTAGTCTCCATAAACCAGGTGGCTGCCGGTATCAGTATAATGGCTCCGACAAAGTAACCCAATTGCCATATCAGCGAGTCGGTTATCATCACTATACCGATGACTGCCAGGATCAAAAAGGGTGAGTTGAATAATCTTCAGGGTTAAACTCTGGGTACGCAGCCGATGAAGTGCTTCTTCCAAACCGGAATATAGGGTGGGGATAATCACCAGGGTCAATAATGTACTCATGGTCAATCCTCCGATCACCGTGATGGCGAAAGGAGCTCCAGTCCTGATACAAATTCTCCTTGTCCCATGGCTAACGGGAACATGGCCACGATGGTGGTGATGGCTGTGATCAGGATAGGACGTACCCTCGAGATTCCGGCGATGATGAGGGGCTCGCGGTTTACGGTTACCCTGTCGCCGCAATTGCGAAGTGTAGTCGATCAGGGATGATACTGTTGTTGACGACGATACCGATCAGGATAATGACACCGATCAATACATTGGCATTCATCAACGAATTGCTGGTAAACAATAAGGCCAGTAAGGAACCGATGGCAGCCAGGGGAATAGCGAACATCAATACGATCGGGGCTGTAAGTGATTCGAAACAGACGCCAGGATCATGTAAATGATCACAAAAGCAGCCAGAATCAGAAAAGTGAATTCGCTGGTTTCGTCCTCTTCATGTACCACCTCGACAGCGATGCCGGTAGGAATATCGGTATTCTGCACCAGTTCGTCTATCTCTGTCCTTGCGGCTTCCAGAATATTCTTCGATTCGTTTACATCGGAATTGAACCGGTAGTTCACCGTGATTTCTTTATCCTGGTTGACCGGTTTATGTTTCCCTTGTCCCCGGTAAGGTTGATATTACTGAAGCTACGTAATTCGGTAAGGGAATTATTCGTGTTGGTGACTTGCATATTGCGCAAGTCTTCCAGCGTACGTACCGGATCCTGGTTTCTTCTTCTTTTTCTCGGCTAGCCGTTTGTCTTTGATGATGATATCGTATCCTGATCTCCCGCTTTGTATTTGATCGAAGTCGTATTTTGGGGGCGAAATTATTGAGCTCGGTGACGACATTATTCGGAGTTACATCATTGATTCCCATCAGATATTGGTCGAACATGATCCTGGCTTCGGGTTTTTCCCCGGGATGAGCTGACCGATGAATAGCTGATATGTCAATTCTTCCAATTGGAATTTGAGCAACTCGGCCAGGTTAGCCATTTTTTCGAAATCCTGGCCCTTTGATGACAATTTTTCCGTTTGGGTACCCATACCATTTTTTTTTCATCAGTTGGTCGGCACCCCATGAGTGAACTGCCACCACCCCGAAGTTCTCGCTGCTCTCCCGATAGCTTCGAGGCTGATATCGTGACTCTTAACCCATCGGAGAGGATAGAATCGTACTCTTGAGTTCGTTCAGTGTTTTTTTGTTGATCTTTTCGAAGTCCTCTTTTAGTTTGATGGTGACACTGGCATCCGTGGAATAATAGATCTTTGTGTATTGTTCATTTCCTGGATATCGTTCAAGCGTTCTTCATAAGCTTTTATCGTTTCGTCTGTCCGGTTGAGGGTATTCCCATTGGGAAAGTCATATAGACATTGAACGTATCGGCTTCGATTTCTTTTAACGTATTCATGGTCAGTGTCAAAGATAAAGCTACCGTGACGATCAATACCAATATCGCAGTAAATACGACTGCTGCCGGTTTTGCGCAGGCACATTTTCAGTAAAGCGATATAAATCTGTACCGGCCGGCTATGAATCGATAATGTACTGAAAATTTACCCGGTCGCCCTGGCCTTTCATGAATTGATTGACGGCCATAGGGATCAGTAGCAAAGCCACGGCCAACGACAGGATAAGAGTCGTGATGATCGACACGCCGATATGTTCACCGATCAGCTTCAGGATAAAATCGTCTGAAAACAGGAAAGGAAAAGAAATACAGTGATCGTAGTCAGAGTGGCGGCGATAACCGCTTTGGCCACCTCCCTGAGTGCCATCCTTACCGCTGCTTCCTGACTATTGACTCCGATCGCACGCAACCGGAAGATATTCTCCATGACGACGACCGAATTATCCAACAACATGCCCAGTCAGCGAGGGCTATACCCGTTAAAGTCAGTGTATTGATACTGATACCGAAAAAGTAAAAGAAATAAAAAGCAGAGAATACCGAAATGGGGATTGCCACGGCAATGAAAGTGACGATCTTGAAGTTTCGCAAAAACAGGTAGAGAATGAAAATAGCCAGAATCGCTCCGGTCAAACCCAGATTGATGATGGTGTTGATGTTTTCACTCATCGTTTCGGCTGTGTCCGTATCGACTTTGATAGAAACTCCTTTGGTAGCCAGTTCTTCATTCAACTGGGCGATTTCTTCCCGTACCCGCTGTGAAAGATCGATGATATTGACCAGCGGAGATTTGAAATAACACAGGTGATAACTTCTTTCCCATTCACCCGCGAATAGGATTCTTCTTCTTTAATGCCGAAATTGATGTCGGCGATGTCTTTCAACAATACCGGACCTTCGGATACAACGATGTTTCCCAGGTCTTCTGTCGCGAGATATTCTGCCGTAACGTTGACAAAAAACGTTTGTTATCCTGAAATACCGAACCGGCGAAGGTCTTTTCAGACATATTCTTGCCGATCAGTGAGCTGACTTGTGATGCGGTGATATTGAGCGCTTTGCATTTTTCATCGTCGAGAAGGATTTCGATGCTCTTCTGACGTCCGCCCATGACCGTGACCGAGGCTATTCCATCCGTACTTTCAAGGATGGGAGCAATGTCGATATCGGTGATATTCCGGACATAATCGACATCGTCGTCTCCCAGAATCTGTAGAGTCATAAACTGATCACTGGCCATTCCGCTACCGGCTTTATTGACCTGGATGGTGAAGTCTTCCGGAATACTTTTGGTGATCGCTTTGATTTTTTCTTCCAGCTTCAGGTAAGCATATTTTGACATTTGTATTTTTGGTAAAGGAAACAGTGATACGGGCGTTCCTATTGGAAATCAATGTCGTTATATCCTCGACGCCTTCCAAGCCGCTGATTACGCCTTCTACCGGAATAGCTGCCTGACTCTCGATGTACTTCGGATCCAGCTCGGTCTTGGTGGAAATAGTTACATTCAGGGAGGGAACTCCGCATCCGGATATAATTCCATCAGTAAGTACCTGTACGAAAACAACCCCATCATGGTCAAACCGATGAAGATCATCGAAATCAGTACTTTACGATTTATTAGTTTGTTCATTTTTTCTTATTTAGAATCAAAAATGTCAAAAGCTCGAAAATGCCTTTCAAATCTTCTCTACGTTTTGACTTTTTTGTCAAAAATGTAGTAAACACACGGGATCACTACTAATGTCATCAGGGTAGAAGTGAACAGACCGCCGATCACCGCCAAAGCCATAGGGGATCGCAGTGAAGCACCTCTCCGAATCCGAAACACATCGGCAATAAAGCCAGGATAGTAGTCAGACTGGTCATGATGATCGGGCGGATACGCTGTTGGGCAGCTCCTTTTATGGCCTCTGTCAGAGCGAATCCTTCTGCCTTGAGCCTGTTGGCTGCATCTACCAGTAAGATGGAGTTGTTGACGGCTATACCTGCCAGCATGATGATACCGATAAAAAAGCCATCATATTCAAAGAGGCTCCGGCTAGCAAAAATGCGTAAATACAGCCTACTCCGGCCAACGGGATCGTCAGCAAGATGGTAAACGGATGACGCAAGGATTCGAATTGAGAAGCCATCACCATATATACCAATACGATAGATAGTATCAGAGCAAAGGACAAACCTTGAAACGATTCGGCCCGTTTCTCTTCTTCTCCGGTAATTTGTGCTGAATATTTAGCAGGGAATTGGATATCTTTCAACTGTGCTTTGATTTCCGGAGTGACACTGCCTAATGTATAGCCCTTTTCGAGCATTGCGGTGACTTTACCGATCCGGTTTTGGTTGCTACGGTTGATTTCTTTCGGAGCTGTCGTAATCGAAACCTCTGCAATCTCACCCAGACGATATTTCTTTTCTCCTTGTACGATTTCAACATTTTGCAATTCATCGAGCGATACTTCCGGTACTTTGATTTCGATATCGATCGGTTCACCTTCGGATTCGAAATTGCTGGCCGTCTTCCCGTTCAGCTTTTCTTTTATCTGACTGGCCACCGAAGCGATATCTACCCGTAAATCCCGCTTTTCAACCGGTCGATAGAGATGTTGACTTCCGGAGCTCCTTGTTCCATAGAAGTTTTGATATCGTAGAGTCCGGGGATAGAGGCTATTTTCTCCTTCACCTCCGTGCTGAGGTTCGTCGATCATTTCCAGTTCCTCCCCTTTAATCTCGATAATTACAGGAGCTCCTTCCGTTCCGAGGATGCTTTGTAAGGCAGATTGTTCCTTTTCGAACGATATTTCCACGCCCTCGAATCGTGTAATTATGACTCAGATTACTGATAATATAATCTGCATCGGCTTTGGCTTTGTTTTTCAATTTGACTTTTACCTCTGCCTGATTTTCGCCTTCGAGTTTCCCGCTAGTCGTTTGGCTTTCGGTTGTTGTCGAAGGTCCAACCTGAGTAAAAATCCATTCCAGATCGTCTCCCTGCCAACTCTATAATCATATTTTCGATGGTAGCGGCCGCATTATCCGTGCTTTTGCAGACGGGTTCCCGGCTCCAGAGTGATGTAAGTCGAAAATTCCCGGAATCTGCTTTAGGCATAAATTCTTTATCGATCAACGGGAGCAGCAGGTAACTTCCGATCATGACCACTAACGCGGTCAGGACGACAGCGTACCGGTGTTTCAAAAGTTTACCGACAAACTGACCGTATCCTTTGATTTTTAAAGAAGCCTGATTTTTGGCAGGTGCTTTCACATATTGTGAAGCTAACATCGGGATTAACAATACCGCAACAAAAAGAGAAGACAATAGAGAGAACGAAACGGTCCAGGCCTGTTCTTTAAAAAAAGTTCTCCGGCAGCTCCCCTGGATGTAAGCGATAGGTAAGAATACCACTATGGTCGTGAGGGTTGAAGACGTGATAGCCCCTGAAACTTCCGAAGCTCCTTTGATAGCCGCTTCCTTGGGGAAAAGGCCGTTTTCAGATTCCGGAAAATATTCTCCATGACAACAATGGCATTATCGATCAACATACCGGCTCCCAGGGCTAATCCCCCAGTGTCATGATATTGATCGTCAATCCGTTGAAGTACATCAAATTGAACGTAGCGATGATGGACACCGGAATAGAAACACTGACGATCAAGGTTGTATTGATGCGGCGCAGGAAAACGTACAATACCAGCATGGCCAATAAAATACCCATAACGGCAGAATCTTGACCTCCCCGATCGAAGCTCGATAAAATCTCCTGGTTACTGATGACGTGAAATTCATAACCGGGCATACTTTTTTCTGCAATTCTTCCAGTTTGGCAGTGATATTTTCAACTGCCTTCACTGTATTGTATTTATTCTCTTTGTAGACACTGATACTCAGACTACGTTCGGCATCGTAGCGCACCAGATTTTCAGGATCTTTATTTTTAGTTCGATTTTGGCAACATCTTTCAGGTATACCGGGAGCTTTCACGGTAGAGCTGTTCCCCGACTCGGTGTCGGTACTACCGGGGTTTTGAAAGCAACGATAATATTCCCTGATGTCTTCCAGGTCTTTTAATAAATTCACCCCTTTACCGTATATTGATGTCGTCGTTTACAATGGTACCTCCCGAAACATTCCGGTTCATACTTTCTATTTTCGACGCGATCGTTTCGGCAGTCAGGTTGAAAGCTTCCAGCATATAAGAGTCGGTTTTGACCTCCACAAAAGCATTTTCCTGGCCGTTGAGTTGGATATCGGCCACACCTTCCAGTCTGACCAGTTCGCTCCGCATATAGTTTTCTGCTATTTTCCGGAGTTCGTTCATATCCTTGATTTCTTTATGGCTCATGGAAATGATCATGACCGGCGTGGCATTGGCATCGTAGCGGGAAACATTCAGGGAAGTGATTTCTTCGTCCTGAGCGATTTGAGACATGCTGCGTTGCAAATCCAAAAAGGCGGCATCCATATCCTGATCCCAGTCGTATTCCACCGTAATCGTGGCTCCTCCTACCTTACTGCTGCTACTGACGTCTTTCACACCTTCCTGGCGTGCTGCCATAGCTTCTATTTTTCTACAAACTGTTTTTCGATCTCTTCAGGTGGACGCTCACCGGCTTGCAAATCGATATATAAAGCCGGATTTTTAAATCGGGAAATAAATCTGTTCCCAATTTATTGTATGATATGATTCCTAGCAGACATACCCCCAGTGTGATCATTAATACACTGACCGGGTATTTTTACTGCAAATTTTGTAATTCCCATAATTTAATCGTTTACCAATTTGGACGTTTACCGACAAAGAATTTTTTTCAGACTGTCGTGAATACAGTTACTTCATCACTTTTACTTTTGCTCCGGTTACGTAACCATTCGTAACCTTTCACGACGATCTTGTCCCCGGCTTCGAGTCCTTTTTTCTACTTCGATGTATTTATCGTCACTGATACCGGTATGGATGACTTTTTCTTCAGCACTGTTTCTGTCGACCGTATATACTAATTTACCTCCCGGCGGTTTTTAATGATATCTTTGGGAATAGAGATGACAGAGTCTTTCCGTACTGTGACGATATCTGCTTTGGCGAACATACCCGGACGAAGTTTTAAATCCGGGTTATCGATTTCGATATACCCGAGAAGGTACGGGTTTCTTCGTTGATGGCCGGAGATAACTGAGTCAGTATGCCTCTTAAAGTATCCGATTTGATATTGTAATTGGTGATATGTACTTGCTGTCCGATTCTCAGTTTGGTCAATGTGTTTTCAGGGAATTGGGTTTCTACATACATTTTACTATAATCCATCAGGCCGACCATCACACTACCGGAAGCGACTTCTACCCCCGGAGTATAGTAGGGAAGATTGACGATAACTCCTTTGAACGGAGCTTTGATACTCAGTTTTCTAAAGTGATATAACCGTTTTCCAAGGCTAACTTCGCATTGATATAAGAGTTTTCAGCGTTGTTTACGTCTTTTCGGTTGCTCCGCCTTTCTCGAGCAGGATTTTCTGACCTTCCCATTCCTTCTCGGTGATCTGGATTTGTAATTTCTTACTTTCCAACTGCACGTTGTTTTCATATTCCTTATTTTCCAGACGGATGATGACAGCTCCGGCTTCGACGATGTCACCCAGCTGATAAGGACGACCGGTTTTCGGATTTTTCTGTAAGTAGTAAGCTCCGTTGGTTTCCGATTTTATTTCTATCGTTTTTAGCTGCCTTTGCTGTTCCGGTTGTTGTAATATATTCCTCAATGTTTCTGAGTTGTACGTCCTCGACCCATACTGGGGTAGTGGCTTCAGAAGAGTTATTTCCTGATTGTTATTACAGGAAAACGACATGAATCCTAACATAACAGCTCCCAGGATTTTAAAAATTCTTATTCATGATTATCGTGATTTTACTTGTTAACGGACTTATAGGGTTATTTTTATTTCAATAGATCTACAGGTAAATAACTTTATGGGTTTCAAAATCCCAAAGGGTTTGGATTTTCAGGTTCAAGAGCTCGATTTTGTAGCTGATAATAGCGCTCGTATAATCTTGTTTGGCAGTAGTCAACTGGTTTTGGAACTGTTGTAAGTCCATACCGGTCAGATTACCGTTGCGATATTTTTCCAGATTGATTTCATAGGTACGTTCCGCATTTTCAATGCTTTTTTTTGATTTCGATTTGACGGATCAGCGTCGGCAGGTTACGGCAAATTTGGCGGACATCGATGACAATCTCTTTTTCTGTTCTTCGAGGCTGATTTCGTCCGATTCCATAGCCAGTTGGCTGGATTTTACTTTTTGCCTTTTTAGCCCCCAATCGAAGATCGGAATGGTGAGGGTTACGCCAACCTCTTCGTTGTCGGTGGGCTTGTCGTACATATTTTTTACTTTTCCCAGCCAGGGCATCCATACCTACCCGGACACTTAAATCACCTTTGAATTCGCTTTCTGCTTTTGTCCGGATAATCGAAAATACATCCTGTTCCAGGGTAATCTGTTTTTGGCGGATTTCCATGCGTTGATCCAGGGCGTATTTAACTGCATCGTTAATATTGACATCGACTGTCGGAATATTATTGTCGAACAGTATCGCGATATCTTCATCCAGCGACATTCCCAGTAAAAGCTTGAAATTGTCTTTCGCATTTTCAAAACTGATCTTTTCGAATATACAGTGGATTCACTGTTCGCCAGATTGACTTCCGCCTGATAAAGTTCTTCTTTGGCTAACAGCCCGGCTTCGACCTTATTTTTGATGATATCGTAGTTTTGTTTCTGGTTGTTGTATTCATCCCGGGAGATGTTCAGATCCTTTTGTTTTTGATATACATCGTAAAATTGGCTGGTGACGTTTTTTCGATACTTAATTGTTGGAGGGCATAACTGATTTTGGCATTTTCGAGTGCATATTCCAGTTCTTTGAGCTGCATCTTTGTCCTGTTATAAGTGAACAAAGGCTGCGAAATACGTAAAGACAGATTATGCTTGAAGGAGGTATTGTTGCCACCGGAAGTCCTGTTGGAAGCGTCCTGCCAGGAAAAGTCATTATATAGAGATGGTTCCGTCTGTCCATTTTATGGGTTGCGTGATACCGAATGAAGCCGATGACATTTTGGTCTCGTTGGCATACCATTTACTGTTGAAATTATCGTATTGGTTATTACGGGTATACCTGAAAGGAGTGACATCCAATGAAAATTGTGATTTCAGGGAAGCATCCTGAGCTTTTTAGATTCAATTGACGTTGCTCGAGGCTGAGTTTGCTTTTGAATCAGTGAAGGACTGTGTTCGAAAGCCGTGTTCAATGCTTTTTCGAGTGTAAGTACTTCCTGTGCATGCGCACTATATAACCCGCTGAGGGTTAAAAGACCGAGGACCAAAGTTTGTTTTAAGCATATTGTCTGCGTTTATCCGGGTTATTCGTTTATTATTCTTCTGTGGCTGTAAATTTAACGGCGTCTGCAATGACGTAATCTCCGGAAACTTTATCTGTCAAAGTGATGATGACTTCTCCTTGAGGTAGATAGAAATTCCCGATCGAAACCCATCCTTCGGTTTCTTCATCCAGGTCCAGTGTCACCGATTCTTTCTCTTTATCGTATTGGATGGTATAAGTCTGATTACGTTCCTCTTTGTGACGACCGCGGCGTCTGTCCATAAAAAACATTCTGCCCGACATTTTTGCATTCAGATGGACACCTCGTAGTAACCGTCTTTAGGGATTTCCGTTTTCCATTCTACGGCATTGGCCCCACTGCCTTTATTTTTATAAACCGCAGAGTTTATCGTTTCACCGTAGCAATAGTCGGCGGCTATGGCCGTCCATTGGGAAGGCATCCACCAGGGCATAAAATTCTTATACTTTTCGTCATCTTTTTCTTGAAAAGATCCTTCAGTTTATGCCGGTTATTCGAGGCGATCGTCCTGAATCCCGGATCCTCATTGTCGATAATGATTTCATTCGGATTCGGCTTGAAGACATCCGGTTTATCGGATAAATTCCCGAAGTAGTATCGCTGATCGTATTGTCGATTTTAGAAAATTGAAATTATGCGATGTCGGTAGGTTGTGTGAAATATTGGTATTTATCGAAATATTGGCGGACGCTCGTCACTGATAATCTTGATTTCCCGGGCTTCTCCGGCCGGAATAATGTAATTTTTCTTCTCCGTTTCAAAACTCATACCGCCTCCCCGCCGCATACCGCCTCCTCCGCCTTGCATGACTTCCGTACTGATGATAGCATCTATGTCGGAGGGATTGTTGACCTTGAATTTAATTTGGTATTTGGTAAACTCATCAACACAATTTGATTGGCATCCACATCCTTGATATAGATGGTCGGGGGTATGGGAGGCCGTATACCAGGTGTCGATAAAATCGGACAACCGAATCCCGAACCTCTTCTCTATTTCGTATCGGAGTGTATCGAACGGTATATTCTGGAACTGACGGCTAGTAAAAATGCCTTTAGGAATTGATTGAAATCTTCCTGTGTGATCCGGGAAGTGATATAGTTATTCAATGCTGCACTTTTCAATTTCAGCAATTCATAGAAAATTTCCGGCTTCAGTTCGGTATCTCCGATCGCTGTCTCGAAACTATGTGATTCCAGATAGAGGTTGGCTCGCTGTTTGTCGTTGATGATACCTCCCCAGAAACGGAAGCCCTGATCGGAAGAAGTATTCATCATGTTTGTTGACTGCGATGTCGATTACCGGATATTCGGGAGAGCTGATGTAGTTCGTATGTCCGAACAACATCGGAGTGATATTGGATTTATTGATCAGTTTATTGTCCGGATTCCAGCCATTTTGGCTGTTTTCGGAGGTTAAAGAGCTCACGAAACGATTGAAGAGGGAAATATTTTGTTCCATCTCGTCCATAGGGCCCCCATGCCGTCCCCATTCATTCATCCGTCTTCTTTCTGCCTCAAAATCCTGGCCTAGAGAAATTCCTCGTTCCGGGACGAAGAGGATTTCAGGCATGACATATTCGGTATAACCTTTCCAGTTACGGGCATAAGTGGCAAAATTGTACCCGGGGTTTCGGCTAAGACAAATTTTCCGAAAGGATAATCCCGGTCTTTCTCTATTTCCAGGCTGTTTTTTACTTCCCGAATGACTCCGGGCAAGGTATCGGATAAGGGTTCGAAGTATTTTGAAAAATAATCGTGGCCTTTAAAGTAATAGATCTCGTAATCCGTGGAATCTACCCGTAAAAAGCCTTTTTATCATAGTCGGCGATGGTTAGACTGATTCCGGGCAAGGCGGTGGCGTTCGTAAAGGTGATTGCCGGGCCGTCGATCTTTACTTTTGCCTTGTGACAAAACGGTCTTGTCGCCTTCATAATGAACGGTAAGTGTATAGTCTGTGAAATTCTTCCTGACATTGTACGGAGCTCCCGGGTTAACGGGGGCGATGGTTACCGGATACCAGATACATTCGGGAGTCAATAGGGTAAAGGTATTACTCAGCCATGCATAACGTTTACCGAAACGCCAGAATACCTGCGGGACTTTAGTATCCAGGTAATCTTCTGTCAGGACATCGGTATAACAAATGTTTTCACTGATTTTCCCTTCATAGTTGATCGTCAACGTAAGCTCTTCTTGCTGCTGGATGGGTTGATCTACTTCGATAACCTGGTGATCTCTTCGGAAGAGCAGGTTTTTCCCGGCCATTTCACAGAGGTAACCGTTAGCTCCGGATTAGGTAAAAAATAATTTTATCCAGAGGCTTTGCATTTGTTGTTGGCTCTTTTCCTTTTCTTTCCGCTTAGTCTGTATCCTTGAGAGTAACCGAAATATCGTTGACCAACAAGTCGACATGCGGGACATCTGCATATTTATCGAGATGTCATGATGTACTGATGACGGAGATCGAGCTGATGATTATAATGCAGGATGTATAACAATCCTCGAGACAGGCTGCCAATAGAAATAGTGAGCTAAAAGTATATACGACAGCTATTTTCCACGGTTTGTGAGGCAGACGTTTCACCAGAGCGATGGTCATGCTGATCAGGCCGATTCCTGCCAGTAGATAAGAAAACCGCTGGAGTAAAAAAAAGCCGGAGATCGGCATGTCCCGTGACATCTGAAAATATGGCCGGGATATTTACTCCGAAGAAATCGAATACCCCCCATATAACGTATCGGTCAGGTAAAAACAGTGCCGATAATTCCCAGCATTACGATGAAAGTGACCGCCTGATTTTTAAGGATGCACATGGACGTAAAGGATAAACCCAGGACAAACAACAGGGAAGGTACCGAAATCGTCAATAAATAGAATAGATATGAAACAGATCGAACGGAGATTTATTGATCAGTATGTTTAAAAAGCCGTAAATAATAAGGTGATAATGTTCAGTGTAATGAAAACCTTTACAATACCCCAGGTCTTACCGACAATATAGTCGGCATTACTCATCGGCCGGACATAGATGACTTCGGCGGTATCGAGTTTTTGTCTCTTTTCAGGAAGCTGCCGGCCAGAAATACGACGATGACCGATTGAGCGATATTATAAAAATAAGTGTTACAGAATGGCATCAGTGAAGAAACGGCGATTCTCGGCCAAAGATTATCCATCCGGTTGACGATACCGGTTTGATAACCCAACATAATGGCAGAGATAAATAGCAGCGCGAGTATGGCAAAAATACGAAATAACCAGCTTCGTTTCACCAGTTTTACTTCGTATCGGGCAATAACATTTATATGGTTTAAATTCATATCAAAACATTAATACATTATTAATTAAATAGGTCTCCACCGATTTTTTCGCTATACATGTCCATTTTATCCTTTAGCAGATAGTCCATAAAATAGACGTAAGCATGTTCGATATTGGGGATAATGGCTTTGCCGTCGAAACCTTCCAATTTTTTCGGTTACGATTTGGATCTCCCAGCCTCCTTCCGAAGGAATAGTAGAAATGATCGGATATTTTTCCTGATTTGCTGCAATTCAGGGTCGGTAACGAAGATTTCCCATACTTTCCCCTGGGCTAATTCAATCATATCGTCCGGAGAACCTTCGAATTTCAATTCTCCCTTGTTCAGTAAGGCCAGTTTTTGCAGGTGCTGGATATATCCCCCACAATGTGAGTGGATAAGATAATGATGACATCTTTATCACTGACTTCCGAAAGGATATTTCTGAACCGGATTCGTTCTTCCGGGTCCAGACCTGTCGTCGGTTCATCGACGATGATGACTTTCGGATTACCGATGATCGCCTGTGCAATCCCAAGACGTCTTTTCATACCACCCGACAACCGGTTAGCCCAACGGTCCCTGACTTCATACAAACCGACCTTTCTCAGCATCTCATCGACGATTTCCGACCTTTTCCGGGTGCCTTTTATTCCCGCCAGTCCTGCCCCGTAGTCTAGAAATTCCCAGGTTTTTAGTTTTTCGAAAAACGGAAATCCTGAGGTAGATAGCCTAAAACAGAACGAATAGCCTTACGATCGCGCAAAATATCGTAATCATCGAAAAAATAGTACCTGAAGAGGGATTTTGCAAAGAGTCATAATCCGCATCAACGTCGTTTTACCTGCTCCGTTAGGCCCCAGTAAACCGAACATGCCGGGTTCTATATTCAGGTTCAAGCCGTTTAACGCCTTATGACCATCCGGGTAAACCTTGGTCAAATCTTGGATTTTGATATTCATATTCCTGTTTTTAAAGCTCTACTTGCAAATCTTGACGATAAATATAATAAAAGATGTTAACTTTGTACTGCAATATTCTCATTTTATAAAATATTTAAAATATTCTTTCCAATCAGACGGGGGAAATAACATTTTTTTAACAACACTCTGAACTTTAAGACAATTTCTCAACTTCAAAGTTTATTTCTTTTTAATTTGACCAAATATTATAGACGAAGGGTATTTTTCTATCGACTGTTGGGGAAATATCAGGAATGTTCAGGCAAAAACTTCCCGGATAACCTGTATACTTTTAATATTGAAATTGATATTCAGATGGATGCTGTAAAAAGCAGGATAACATCAATAGAATATTGCGCGATTGCCGGTTGAGAGGAATGGCTTTTATTTCGGCCAGAGGACAAGTACATAGCTGGTAAATGATTTTAGCGGTATTCGGTCCCGAAATATACGGAGTGGCCGGATCGGAAGGATAAAAGCTCCCGTCGTTGATATTGAAAACGTAATTCTCCTGCCATGAAGAAGTGTTGATCCGAAAACCGATAAAACCGGCCAGACGATAGAAAAATAAAGGTTAAAGTTTCCGATGTCGTTATGGGTCGAGTTCAGGTATTCGATGGAATGGGTCAGGTAATCGAACAGCTCTTCATTTTTCCCTTCATTTTTTAAAATCAGGTTCAGAATTTCTCCCCACAACAAAAAAGGATATTCATCTTGAAAATATCGAAATATAACTCGGGCAGGTTGATGATCGGAGAGATTTTTTTTGAGTTTGTGCAAATCGCTCTTTTCATTCTCGAAAATTCGATCTCGCTGATTTGCAGGAGATGGACAGTTTTGGTTTTCTTTTTTGAATACGACCGAAGGGGGATATCATGGACAGATACCCTTTTCTTTCGTATAGATTCGGATAATTTTCTGAGTTTCCGAGTAAGGGATGGTTTTTAATATGATTCCCTGAACAATTTCCATTTTTGAGTTTTCACTTGTTGTGTTGCTCTTTCAAAAATGCGATTAATTGCTGAATAGCTCTTCCCCGATGGCTGATTTTATTTTTTTTCGTCCATAGGCATTTCAGCAAAACTGAGGTCGAACCCTTCGGGTTGAAAAATCGGGTCATATCCGAAACCGGCTTCTCCTTGTTGGGCGGTTAATATTTTGCCGTCTACCCTTCCTTCGAACAGGTGCTCTTCTTTTCCTTGAATTAAAGCGATAACCGTAGCGGAAACAAGCTTTCCGATCGGATATCCCCTCCATTTCGCGAAGTACTTTCTTCATGTTTTCGACAGAATCTTTTTGCAGGACCGGCGTAGCGGGCAGAATATACACCGGGACGCTTATCCAGTGCTTCGATTTCAAGCCCCGTATCATCCGCAAAACAGTCGTACCCGTAATGTTCTTTGATGTATCGGGCTTTTTGCAAGGCATTTTCTTCCAGAGTGTCGTGATCTTCCGGGATATCCTCCTGGCAACCGATTTCCGCAAGCGAGCCGATTTCGGCTTCGCCTTCTAATAAATGGCTGATCTCTTCCAGCTTATGCTTGTTGTTCGTTGCAAATACTAATTTCATAGAGCGATAACAATTGATTCGTTTGTCGACGCAAAAATAGGTTTATTTTTATAGCTTTGCAGGTATAAAATGATAATTTTGGACGAAAAAGATGAAAAGAGGAATTGTCGTAAAATCGACCGGTAGTTGGTATTGGGTAAGATTGGAGGAAGGGAATATGGTGCAATGCCGTATTCGGGGAAATTCCGGATGGAAGGAATCCGAACGACCAATCCGTTAGCTGTCGGAGATGAGGTGGAATTGGAAGAAGGAAGTGAAGGCTATGTTATTACGGCAATAGGAAAGAGACGTAATTATATTATCCGTAGATCGACGAATTTGTCCAAAGAGTCGCATATTATTGCAGCAAATGTCGATTTGGCTTTGTTGGTGGTGACTGTTAATCATCCGGTGACTTCTACCGTATTTATCGATCGTTTTTTGGTAACTGCAGAAGCTTATAATATTCCTGCCGTACTGGTTTTTAATAAAACGGATCTGTATGATGCCGAAGATCAGGCAATGTTAGGGGGATTGACGGTGATTTACCGTAAAATCGGGTATCCTTGTTATGCCGTATCGGCAGAAACCGGTGAACACGTCGATGAAATCCGGAGTTTACTGAAAGACAAGATCACCGTGCTTTCCGGCTTGTCGGGAGTGGGGGAAATCTTCTTTAGTCAATTGCATTGAGCCTGGCTTGGACCTGAAAACTGCAGGAATTTCGGATGCCCACGATTCGGGGAAGCATACCACCACTTTTGCTGAAATGTTTCCATTGAAACAGGGCGGTTTCATTATCGATACTCCGGGATTACGAAGTTTTGGAATTATCGATTTGAAAAAGAGGAGTTGTCGCATTTTTCCCGGAAATATTCGCGAAGTCCGGAGAATGCCGCTTTTATAATTGCACCCATACCCATGAACCCGGTTGTGCTGTGTTGGAAGCTGTGGAGCAAGACGAAATCAGTGAGAGCCGTTATGTGAGCTATCTGAGTATGATGGAAGAAAGCGGGAAATATAGATAATGTATTTTCGAACGGTTCGACGATCAGGCGAAGACAGAAATAAAGACAGTTAAAACACCAGTATTGAAGAAGTTAATTTAGTTAACTCTGTCTTTTTTTTAGCCTTTCGTTTTTTGTTTCTAGTTTTTGTATTATCTTTTGCGCCGTTTTACGTCAAGGCTTGTGGATAGATTGAGAGAATATAAGATAGCATTCAGAGGATTAGGAGAGGGAAAACACTCTTTTGAGTTCATCATGGATGAGGGATTCTTCGATTGTTTTGAAGCAACGAAAGGAACCCGGGGAGAAGTCAAAGCTACCGTACTGATCGTGAAGAGTTCACTTTTAATGGAAGTACGTATAACGATCGAAGGAATGGTAAAAGCAACCTGCGACAGATGTTTAGGAGAAGTAAATCTTCCGGTGTCCGGTGTTATGAATTTGTATGTAAAACAAAACGGACGGGAAGAAGGGAACGAAGATGATTATATAATATTGTCGCCGGAGGATGACTATTTGGATGTAAGTTCGTATCTTTATGAAACTTATATGTTGAATTACCCGATGCGGGTAGTGCATCCCGAAGGAGAATGCGACGAAGATATGCAGGAAGTGTTGCATGAATATGTGATAGAAGAAGATGATAAACCAATAGATCCGAGATGGAATGAATTGAAAAAATTAATTAATAACTAAATAAATAATAAAGAAATGGCACATCCGAAACATCGAACCTCAAAACAGAGAAGAAATAAGAGAAAGAACGCATGATGCGATTACGGTAACCGCTATTGCTAAGTGTTCTAACTGTGGTGCTGCTGTACAGTATCATACAGTATGTCCTGAATGTGGATATTACAGAGGAAAGTTGGCTATTGAGAAAGCAGTAGTAGCATAATCTTGACACGAAAAGGATTGTTTAGAATCATACACAGCCAGCCTCCTAAGCCCTAGGGGGCTATGGTTGTTTATATAATTCATGAAACTTACCCTTGCGTGTGCGGGGGTAATCTCTGATTTAAATTTATAGTTATGCAAACGAATAGGCTGAGAGCCATAATAACCGGAGTAGGGGCATATTATCCCGACTATATCCTCGACAATGAGGAATTGAGCCAGATGGTGGATACCTCTGATGAATGGATCATGACCCGGGTAGGGATCAAAGAAAGACGAATTTTAAAAGATCCGACGAAAGGAAGTGCCTGGCTGGGTGCACAAGCCGTAAAAGATCTGTTCGAGAAAACCGGAACCAAACCGGAAGAAGTAGATTTGTTGATTTGTGCCACAGTGACACCGGATATGCATTTCCCTGCTAATGCGCAGATTATTGCCGATATGGTTGGAGTGAAGAATGCTTTCGGATTTGATTTGAATGCAGGTTGTTCCGGATTCCTTTTTGGCTTGGTTACTGCTACTCAGTATGTAGAAAGTGGTAGATATAAAAAAGTGGTATTTGTCGGATGTGAGAAAATGTCCGTGATCACCGATTATACGGATCGTAAGACTTGTCCGTTGTTTGGTGATGCTGCTGCAGCTGTATTGCTCGAACCGACAGCAGAAGAGCTTGGTGTGATGGATCACATCCTGCGCTCGGATGGTATGGGACGCGACCATTTGTATATGAAAGCCGGTGGATCGCTGAATCCTCCTTCCATAGAAACGGTTACTAACCGTGAACATTTTTATTTTTCAGGATGGCCAGTTCGTATTTAAACATGCCGTAACGAAAATGGCCGATACCGCAGCAGAAATTATGGAAAAAAATCACCTGACCGCCGACGATATCGCATGGTTGGTGCCCCATCAGGCAAATCTGCGTATTATCTGCTACCGGCGATCGTATGGGACTCGATCCTTCTAAAGTTATGGTGAATATCCAGAAATATGGAAATACCACTTCTGCAACGATTCCATTGTGCCTGTACGAATGGGAAAATCAGTTACACAAGGGAGATAATCTGATTCTCGCAGCGTTCGGTGCGGGATTTACCTGGGGAGCTATCTGGCTGAAATGGGCTTACGATCCCAAGAAGTAAAGTTGGAAAAAGGATATGGAAAACCGGTTTGAATTTTCAAGCCGGTTTTTTATACCAAAGAAGTTTATAAAGTCTATAATTGAAACCTTTTAATGCCGGCAGTTGATCGGACGAAGTGTAGACTTAACTCCTGTACCCCTTGTAACTACAGAAAAAACGAATTTTTTGGGGAACTAAAAAAAAGCCGTGTAAGTCGCTTTTATATTTCAATTACTTGTTATATCTTCGATGTGAATTTATAGTTTATGAATCAGGAACGTTTTGATATTGAATATGAGGGGAACCGGATACTGGAAAATACCAGAATTGACGGTAATTTGAAGACCGATAAGAGTGTATACCTGGATGGTATGATTCAAGGAAATGTACATGCCGGAAAACTGGTAATCATAAACAAAGGGGGAAGGTCGACGGAGATGTGGATTGCGATGAATTATATATCAACGGCACTATTACAGGTAATGTATGTGTGGCCTGTAAAACTGTTATGGGAGGAGATGCTGTGATCGAAGGTGGCTTGATTACAGATACACTCGAAATAACGCTTGGTGCAACCATCAGGAAAAGGATTGAAATTAAAAAAGCGTCGAAATAAATTAAGGTGATTATTATGGGTAAAGAGAATCCTGGAAATGCTGTCAATTTGTTGTGCGAAGGTACAGGTTATTGTAGGGGATATAAAAACAAGAACGATATCCGGATCGACGGAATCATAAAAGGTAAGATCATTACTTCAGGAGATTAGTGGTTGGTAATACGGCCAAGATTGAAGGCAACATCGATTGCTGCAATGTAGACGTATTGGGGTTGTACTTGGTGATATACAAGCTTCCGGGACGGTTTCACTGAAATCGTCCGCCAAAGTGATTGGAAATATTGTTTCATCTGTACTCTCGATCGAACCGGGAGTGATATTCAATGGCAACTGCCAAATGATAAAAAAGAGGGGCGTGAACCGGCTAAAGAATAATTGAATGAATGTTTTAATTTTGATTCCGGCGCGTTATGCATCGACTCGTTTTCCGGGTAAACCTTTGGCTGAGATCGGTGGTAAACCGATGATCCAGCATGTGGTAGAAAAAGCACAGTTGGTTTCACAAGACGCTTTTGTCGCAACGGACGATCAGCGGATATACGACCGGGTTGTAGGGTTCGGAGGAAAAGTAGTGATGACTTCTGCTGATCACAAGAGCGGAACCGACCGTTGTTGCGAAGCCTACCGGCATATTGTGGCTGATTACCGAAAAACTTATGATGTTGTTGTCAACATACAGGAGACGAACCCTTTATTCAACCCGATCAGGTACGTGCTTTGATCGCTTGTTTTGAAGATTCCCGGATTCAGATCGCTACCTTGGCAAAACAATTCGACACGAATGCGGATATTTTCGATCCCAATAAGGTTAAGGTGGTATGTTCGTCTCTGCAGACCGCTCTTTATTTTTCCCGTTCTGCCATTCCTTATTGCCGGGGAAAAGAGCAAGGAGAATGGAGTGCTGTGATTCCTTTTACAAACATGTGGGCATGTATGCTTACCGGCCTGAAGTATTACGAGAGATTACAGCTTTGCCTCAGGGAAAACTGGAAAGGCAGAATCTCTGGAACAATTGCGTTGGCTTGAGAACGGTTATAAGATTGCGGTAAGGTTCACCGATCACGAATCGGTAGGAATCGATACGCCCGAGGATTTGGAGAGGCGAGAAGATCAGTGAAACCTCTGATCTCTGGTCTGCGAAATACTGATTAAAAAACTACGTTTCGATCGAATATTCAGTCAGAACCGAGAGTTCGTTAATCAGCATCGAAGATGCACTTGATCAGGAAAAACCGAAGGTCTGACACCAATCGGAACGTAGTTCCGCTAAATCTATTTTCTTTTGACAGAAAATCTTAGAATGGTCATAATATCCTTTTCCTTTGCGGTCAGGATTTCATCTATCTTTTGTTATAGCTGTCTGTGATCTTTTTTGAACTTCATCTTCGGCATCTTTAGCTTCATCTTCCGGGCAGACCACTCTTCACCATTTTTTGAATTCGTCGATAGCATCGCGACGGGCATTCCGGATACTTACCTTGGCGGTTCACCGACCCTTTCGATTGTTTCACCAGTTCTTTTTTCTTCTCTCGGCAGTCAAGGGCGGTACATTGATCGGACAACTTCTCCGTTATTATCCGGGTTAAATCCCAGATTGGCATTCATAATGGCTTTTGGATAGGGCCAAGCATATTTTTTCCCAAGGCTGAACTGCAATTGTACGTGGATCCGGAGCCGTGATATTGGCTACTTTGTGACAATGGAGTCGGTGATCCGTAATAATCTACCAGAACATCGTTCAGAATTTTGGGGTTTGCTTTGCCGGCTCTGATTTTCGCCAATTCATTTTCGAGGTGGACCAATGCATTTTGCATTTGTTCTTTTGGCCTCGTCCATGTACATTTTTTACTTCCTCGTTCATATAAGCTTACTCTATTAATTTTACAATTATAAAGCAAAGATAGGAAAAAAAATAATACGCTTTCTATCTTACTCCAATGAAAAAGCTTATGGGTAAAGGTAAGCGACTCTGACCGCTTTACCTTTGTTTTCCCGGGATCCATTGGGGCATGTTATTTACAATTCGTAAAGCTTCTGCATCCAGCAGAGTAGATGCATCTTGGCGATCTTAGCATTTGTAATGCTTCCGTTTTTCAATAACGAACTGAACAAAGACTTTACCTGTAATATTTGCTTCTATTGCTTCTTTCGGATATTTGATATTTTTCATGATCCATTCCGCCATACGTTTCCCCAAATTCGGGCATCTCTTCAACTACCTGAAATATGCAAACCTCCGTACTGTTTTCTGTTTCAGAAGAATCTTCACTAATGTCGGTGTTTTTGGCCTCGTTATGGGAGGTGAATTATGGTAACCTTCGGGCGAAGTTGCCTTGGTCTTTGAGACCTGAAAGTAACAGGCAGGGTATAAATTACCGCACCGCTTTTTCCTCTTTGTTTTCCCAGGAATCCAATCGGGCATGGCCTCGATTCCTTAAGGTTTCGGCATTCAATAGTGACTGGGTACTTCGTTGTATTTCAGCATGTCCGACCCGACCTGTCGAGTCGATAATAAAATTGACATACACTTTCCCTCGATTCCTGCTTCGATCGCTTTTGAAGGGTATTTGATATTTTGTGTCGCCCACTTGGAGATCGCCTGAAAATTGAGGCATATTCTCTACAATCTGAAAAACTTGAAGCTCCGGCGACTCCGGTTTTTTCGCACATGTTTTTACAAGAGAAGAGATAAAATAACATTCCGGCTAATAAAAATGCCGGAATATAATTGATCATCTGGAATTTGCGGGTTGTTTTTGGTCAACATAATGGTTCTTTTTTTTTAGATTCGAACACGAGAAATAGTTCGTAAAGAAAAGGCTCCTTTCAGACTTTGAATGAGTAATTCAAGGTATCCGCTGATTTTATATTTACGGATAACCTGTTGATCGGCGATATATTCGTGGTTTTTTCGAGAATAAGCTGTTTTATTAACCACACAAAAGGTTGAACCAATTGGCGATGCAGATGATCTCTCGGCTATACACAAATCCAGACTATTGGCATTGTTGTATGTGAATTTTTCGTGTAAATATTTTCCGTCTGTTTTCCTGACTCAAAGAGTGGGTGTTGATAAACAGATAATTAAAGAAAGGAGAAAGCAGGTAGGCCTTCCTGAATTTGGATCATATACAATCCATGTAATCGTTTGCGTGGATTTCGATGAACGAATAATAATAATGGCATAGAGTGGTTAAATAACGAAGGAAAAAAACACAACCCGATCCCCATAAAGTAGGGGAATCATAGGGATCGGCTGTTCTGTGGGCCTGTAATAAGCGTGCTTTGACTGCTTTTCCCTATCTGGTTTTCCTCCAACAATTCACTGACTGAGGCGAGAGGGAAAACCGATCATATCGTTCCGGTTTATTTCAATGGAAATAAAGGGAAGCAATGCCGATAGGATCAATACGCCTAAAAAATCGGTTCAGATTAAAGAAAGTCTGTCTTTCAGGAAAAATTGATAATAGGTCAATAATACGATCAGAATTGTCGAAGATTTGATCATGTAAAGGAGGAAAGTTTGCATGGAGGATAGATTTTAAAAATTTAGTTTTCTGATCGTCGTGCTTCGTCTGCACGTTTTAGAATTTCTTCCAATTCCTTCAAATCAATGTTTTCCTCTTTGGCAAAAAAAAGAAACCATTTGGCTGAATGAATTTCAAAATAGTTACCGATGAATTCTTTAAAAACTTTTTGGTATAAGTATCTTTTGGCTACCAAAGGATAATAACAATGACTTTTCCCAAAAGTTTCGTGACCGACAAATCCTTTATCCTGCAAAATCCGAACGATGGTAGAGACTGTGTTGTAAGCTGGCCTGGGCTCCGGAAGTTTATCTATAATATCTTTCACAAAAACCTTTTCCTAAATCCCAAAGCACTTGCATAATTTGTTCTTCTGCTCTTGTTAATTCTTTCATAGTTGTTTTTATTGAATTTCTTTTTACAGACAAATGTATAACTAATTTTTTAGTTGTAAAATATAATTCCTAAAATAAAATTAGTTTATAAATAGTTACGGAAGTCTGGTCTAACCATTGTGGTTTGTATAACCGTTATCACTAAAGAATGGTAGGTTTAATTTTTTTCTTTCTATTCCGATTCCCGGGCTTTATACCGGAGGGACGGTTCGCCTGGACCGGTCCGCTAAGGCTTTCCTTCACTGACCGGCGGAACTCCTCACAGCGTTCGTCGGAACTGCTCGGTCAGTGAAGAAAAGATGAACGGCCGACAGAAGCGACCGGTCTCAAACACGAACATAAAGAGACGAATAAGTAACAAAGATAAACTTAGGTTTTGATTTATATTTACCAAAAGAAATCAATTATTTATCGGTCATTTACATGCTTTACTTTGAATTCTTTAAGTATTTTTATATTGGATGATCGTATTCAGAAATATTCATCAGCAGAAATTAAATTAAAAGAAACAATAAGGAGTATTCGATCGTAGGTACGAGCACCCGTGATTGGGTAGCTCCAAGTATTCCAGGGGACCAATACGGAAGTGACTGTCGCAGAATCTTCCAGAGCCCGACTAGGACTTCGGGTTTCAGCCTCTTTGTTCGTAAATTTTTGCATCATTTTACGCGGGTACGACTATAGAAAGATATTGATCGCAGGCTGTGATATTGAAGAAGATACAAAGTCAGTATGGTCGTGCTGACCAGCGAAGTGTCGTTATAAATAAAATGCATAAAAGCTTCACCCACTTTTTTAGATCCGCTGGCTTCATCACTCCTCCGAAAGTAAGAGCTGCAATAATTAGCCAAACTGTATCGAGCATACCTTCCATTCCTCCTGTTGTCAACAATTCGTCGACTTCGGATACCCCTGTGCTCAGTGTCATTCTACTTCCGACAGCTTGGATGATCAACTGATTTAACTTTTCTTGAGCGATCAGCTGATCGGGAATCAGGTTGAAAAATGAGGCGAAAATAACTCCGAGAACAACTCCACCCAGCATGGCACCGAGGACCGATAATAACCAGGGGTAATGTGGAAACTACTTTCCAGGCCCTTTTTTATAAAGCCGGTATCTATGGCAGTATCTGTATTTAATTGATATAGGCCGATGATTCCTGAATATGATCAACGTGAAATTAAAGTTGGGAAAGTGGTGTATACCATGTAGCGGATATGAGTGAAAAATCCGTTCCTGCAATTGTAGGAGCCAGGTTTGTCGTGTCTGAGAGCGGGGACATTTATCGCCGAAAATAGGCTCCTGAGATGACGGCACCTGCTACAAGCCCCTGATGAAGTCGAAAGCATTACCGACTCCCGATAGCTACACCTACAGTGGCGATCGTCGACCAGGAACCTGTTGCCAGAGATACAATAGCACAAAAGGACGACAGAGGCCACCAGGAAGTAGGACGGGTGCGCATGATATCTACTCCATAGTAAAATCATAGCTGGAATGACTCGCTCAGCATCCAGGAACCACTTAGCGAACCGATCAATAACAGAATAAGTATCGCCGTCATAGCCGAATTAATGGTCTGCAATATTTTTCGTTGGATTTCATGCCAGCTGACATGATTGAAAAGGGCCAGGATGCTACAGATACTTGCTGCGTGATTAAGGCTATTTGATTAGAGCCCCCAAAGGATCGTCGAAATAACTGACATTAAACGAGAGTAGGGCGATCAGAACAATCAATGGAAGAATTGCTTGTATCAGTGAAGGGACTTTGGTCTGAGTTTTTTCATTTTGCGGAAATAAGTCGGTTTTTGTAGTTATACTTTTGGGGTATAGATTTGTTTGTGCCAAATAAAAATCCGGAATAAATTTTGCGATTTATTTATTTTACCTTTGTATTTCAAATGGATGAGGTTATGACCAGAAAAGATTTTGAAGTGATGGCGCCTGTAGGTTCTTATGAATCTTTATATGCTGCTTTGCAGGGAGGTGCGGATTCGGTTTATTTCGGTGTGGAAGGATTGAATATGCGGGCACGTTCGTCAGCAAATTTCACGCTGGAGGATTTGAAAAATATCGTATCGGTTTGTTCGGAGAAAGGGTGAAAACCTATCTGACTGTCAATACCGTAATTTATAATCAAGAGTTAGAGAAAATGCGGCAAGATCGATTGTGCCGGTGAAGCCGGAGTCACTGCTATCATTGCATCCGATTTGGCCTGCTATTTTGTATGCACGTTCTGTAGGAGTCGAAGTGCATATCAGTACTCAGTGTAATGTCACTAATTTCGAAGTAGTTCGTTTCTTCGCCCAATATGCCGATGTGATCGTTTTGGCCCGCGAAGTGGTATTGGAGCAAGTCATGAAATCCATCGTCGCATCGTCGGGGGAGGATTTACGGGGACCGAATGGAGGGCTGATCAAAATTGAAATGTTTGCTCATGGGGCTCTTTGTATGGCTGTTTCAGGGAAATGTTATTTGAGTTTGCACGAGAAAAACGCTTCTGCTAACCGGGGAGCCTGTAATCAGATTTGCCGGAGAGCCTATACGGTCAAAGATCGCGAAAATGAAGTCGAACTCGATATTGAAAATGAATACATCATGTCGCCCAAAGACCTTTGCACAATTGGTTTTATCAATAAAATGATCGACGCCGGTGTGCGGGATTTCAAGATCGAGGGCGTGCCCGTTCCGCCGAATATGTACGTACGGTTTGTGAGTGTTATAACGAAGCGATAAATGCTTATCTCGACGATACCTATTCAGCGGATAAGATCCGGATTTGGAAAAACGCTTGGCGACAGTCTTCAACCGTGGATTCTGGAATGGATATTATTTGGGGCAACGCTTAGGGGAATGGAGCGAGGTATGGTTCGAAAGCGACAAAAAGAAAATTCTGCTTGGCAAAGTGACCAATTATTTTACCAATTTGCAGGTCGCAGAGTTTAAACTGGAATCTTTCGACTTGAAAGTTGGGGACGAAATATTGATACAAAGGTCCTACAACCGGAACGATTCAAATGAAAGTACCTGAGATAAGGGTCGATTTACAGCCAGTGGAAAAGGTGGAAAAAGGAATATTGTTTTTCGGTTCAGGTGCCTGGAAAAATCCGGCGTGGTGATAAATTATATAAATGGGTAGATACGACTCCGGAATTGATGCAATGACGACCATTTTGGATAAAAAGAATAGCTTGTTACAGGCTGAGATACTCGATAAATTGTACCGAGCTGTATGGACTTTGACTAATTTATTCTACCTTTGTGGCCTGATTTATTGAAATTAAAGCAAGAAAGTATGAAAAAATGTTTTTTATATCTGTTGATGGTCGGAGGATTGGGGGCTTGTATTCAAAGCGAGCCTTTAAATGCAGAAGCAGATATTACGGCATGTAAGATTTTAAATGCAAAGGGATTACCGGAAACAAATATTAAAGGAAATATTATCATTAACAACGCTCAGGTATTGGCCCAGGCCAATCCTAAAAAATCGATTTGACGAATTTGGCTTTACAAGTGACCTTGACAGAAGGGGCGAGTATTTCACCTGATCCTTCCAAAGTAATGGATTATTCACAGACCCGGAAATTTACCGTGACTTCTCAGGATGGAAATTGGCATAAAGAATATTCGGTGATTATCGATACATTCGATTTGCCGTTTCAATATGATTTTGAACATTACGAGCTGAATGAAACGGGGAAATATCAGGTGTTTTTCGAGGAAACACAAGGCACAGCCCTGTTTAAACAATATATTTGGGCTTCCGGAAATTCAGGGTTTGCCTTGACAGGTGTCGGCCGGAATCCGCAGGAATACCCTACGGTTTCTATCGAGAATGGAATAGATGGAAGCAGAGCCATCAAGTTGGAGACAAAGAGCACAGGGCAGTTCGGTGAGACGGTTAAAATGCCTATTGCTGCCGGGAACTTATTTCTGGGAAGCTTTGATGTAAATAATGCCGTACAAAAAACCATTGAAAGCTACCTTGTTCGGGTTGCCATTCGGAAAAAACCGTTGAAATTTAAAGGATATTACAAGTACGTTCCCGGTACTCAGTCTTTCAAAGCAAAAGATAAAAATGGAAATACCGTCACGATTTCCCGCAGGAAGATGAGGGAGATATCTATGCTGTTTTTATATGAAGCGGCAGGACTCGATGGTAAAAGTATTGGATGGAAAT
>VOFB01004305.1_pt1 | contig 27466 bp, 44 predicted proteins | sample 5384141 | NCBI WGS metagenome assembly VOFB01 (sample SAMN12384721, study PRJNA508395) | human gut metagenome | isolation source: healthy gut A | host: Homo sapiens | reverse complement strand
CAAGCTGAGAGTTAAAATCACATAAGGAATGGTTCCTTTGTACGAGTAAGATAGTACCCTGTAAAGATGGCGGAATCATGAAATCCACATGAACTTTCTGTGAATTTCTCAGAACCTCTTACTCTCCGCCACAGCCAGCTGGTCGCAGCGGTTGTTTTTTCGTTGCTGGCGTGGCCCTTTACCCAGTGGTAGTGTACCTGATGGGTCTGGATCAGGGCAGCAGCTGCTCCCACAGATCCACGTTCAAAGCGGGCTTTTTATCGCTTTTCACCCAGCCCCGCTTCTTCCAGCCCCAGACCCAGCCTTTCTCCAGTGCGTCAATGACGTACTTGGAGTCGGAGTACAGCTCCACGATGCACGGCTCCTTCAGCAGAGCCAGCGACCGGATCACCGCCGTCAGCTCCATGCGGTTGTTGGTGGTCTCCGGCTCGCCGCCGGAGAGCTCCTTCTCGATACCGTTCCACTCCAGAATGGCTCCCCAGCCGCCGGGACCGGGGTTGCCGGAACAGGCCCCGTCGGTGTACAAGGTCACAGTTTTCATAGGCGTTCTTGTGTTGCTCCCAGTGGTTTTATCAGGCGGCCCCCGTCCGACGGGGCCTGTCCGCCATGTTCTGCGGCTGCCACGCAAGGGGCCAGCAGAACGGCATCACCGGTAAAACCGCATAGCGGTTTTATCCCGTCGGTGTAGATGGTTACAGTTTTCATAGGCGTCCTTGTGCTTTTTATGTTGGCGTTACTTCTCCAGCGGGTCGATGGAGCGCACCGTGAGGGTATCCCCGCCACGGTGAATTGCACGTTCTGCCCCGCAAAGCCCATGCCGTACACCCGCTGGGGTCCTCCTGATACCGGGGGCGGGGATCCCCCGCCAGCACACCCAGCAGGCCCTCCCGGCTGTCCGCCGGGATGCGCTCCAGCAGCTGCGGCGGACACTCCACCCGCAGGCAGCGGCTCTCCAGCCCATCGGTGAAGCCCCCCACGGCGTCGGGATGGCTGTCGGTATAGGGAGATAGGGCTTGATGTCAAAAATGGGCGTGCCGTCCATCAGGTCTGCGCCGCAGACATGGAGCACCGGCCCCAGCGCCTCACTCTGCTCCACCCGCTCCAGCCGCACCGAGGACAGGCCCAGATGGTTGGGACGGAAGGGAGAGCGGGTGGCAAAGACCCCCCATGCGGCGATTGCCCCCAGACGGGGCGGCCGCACCGTAGGGGACCAGTCCTGCCGGATGGCTCCGGAGAACTGCCAGATGAGCCAGAGATGGGAGAAATCCTCCAGCCCCGGACGGCCTCCGGGTTCCGGTAGGCCGGTTCAAAGACGATGCGGCCCCGCAGCTGGGGCACCAATCCGCTCTGCCGCGGCACGCCGAACTTCTCCGGCAGCTCCGTATGGATGCGGGCGATGACCTGCAAAGCATCCATCACAGCCCCTCCGTCCGGTGTCGGTGAGGTGGGAGAGGATATCCTTGGGCAGACGGCTCAGACGCAGAGCCTGCCCCGCCACGATCAGCAGGATGCCCGCCGCCAGCGGCATGGCGCTGCGGAAATAGGTGGCCAGCACAAAGGCCAGAAACATCAGGCCCACCAGCCCCATCTGGAGCCGGGAATTGCGGCTCTCCACCGCTTGAGGGCCTCACTCTTGCGGTACACCACGCCGTCATAGGTGAACTCCCCCGTGGCGGAGGGATCGTGGTACAGGGTCTTGGTGAAGTACTGCCACCGGGTCAGGGGGCAGTACTGCTCCTTTTTCTTCCCCATGGCTTATTCCTCTGCCGGGGCGGCTTCCTTCTCCGTCTCCCGGTCAGCCAGGGCCATGGCGATCACCTGATCGCCCTCCTCCTTAAAGCGCATGACGATGACGCCCTGCGTGGCCCGGCCGGCGATGCGGATGCTGTCCACCGCCGTGCGGATCAGGATACCCGCCTGCGTCATCAGCAGCAGGTCCTCCTGTCCGTCCACCACCTTGATGCCCACAACGGGGCCGGTCTTTTCCGTGACGGCGTAGTTCCGGATGCCCAGGCCGCCCCGGCCGGTGATGCGGTATTCCTCCACCGGCGTACGCTTGCCGTAGCCCTTTTCCGTGATGGAGAGCACCGTCTTGCCCGCCTCGCTCGGGCGGCGCCCACCACATAGTCGCCCTCCCGCAGGCGGATGCCCCGGACGCCCACGGCGGTGCGGCCCATGGCACGCACGTCCGTCTCGTCGAAGCACACCGCCTGACCGTCGTGGGTGGCAATGAGGATGCGCTGGCTGCCGTCGGTCTCCTGCACGTTGATGAGCTCGTCGCCCTCGTCCAGCGTCAGCGCCCGGATGCCGTTGTTGCGGAGATTCTTCAGCGTCTCCACCGGCAGGCGCTTCACCGTACCGTTACGGGTGGTCATGAAGAGGTACAGCTGGCCCTCCCCCCTCCCGGTAGTGGAGCATGGTCTGGATCCTCTCCCCTGCTCCACCGGCAGAATATTGACGATGTTGGTTCCTCTGGCGGTCTTGCCGCTCTCCGGGATCTGGTAGCCCTTCTTGCGGTAGACCTTGCCGGTATCGGTGAAGAACAGGAGATAGTCATGGGTGGAGGCGGTGAACACATCCACCACGGTATCCTCTTCCCGCGTGGTGATCCCCTTCTTGCCCATGCCGCCCTTGGACTGAGCGGTATATTCGCTGACAGGGGTGCGCTTGATATAACCGGCTTCCGTCAGCGTGAAGACGCACTGCTCCTCCTCAATGAGATCCTCGATATCGATCTCGTCCACCACGTCCTGAATTTCCGTCTTGCGGTCATCGCCGTACTTCTCGGCAATGGCGGACAGCTCCTCCCTTCAGGATGGAGCGCACCAGAGCATCGTCGGACAGTACCTTCAGGAAGTAGGCGATCTTCTCCTCCAGCTCTTTGTACTCCGCCTGCAGCTTCTCACGATCCAGCCCCTGCAGCGCCTTCAGCCGCATATCCAGAATGGCCTGTGCCTGCACATCGTCCAGCCCGAAGCGGCTCATCAGGTTTTCCTTGGCGTTATCGTAGCTGGTGCGGATGATGTGAATGACCTCGTCGATATTGTCCTGAGCGATGAGCAGACCTTCCAGCAGGTGGGCACGGGCCTGTGCGTCCTTCAGGTCATAGCGGGTGCGGCGGACGATGATCTCCTCCTGAAAGGCCAGATATTCGTCGATGATGTGGCGCAGGGAGAGGATCTTCGGCTGGGACTGGTTATCCACCAGCGCCAGCATATTCACCGCAAAGGAGACTTGCAGCTGTGTCTGTCTGAACAGGCGGTTCAGCACCACCTGAGGATTGGCGTCCCGCTTCAATTCAATGACCATGCGCATACCGTTCCGGTCGGACTCGTCCCGGATGTCGGAAATGCCCTCCAGCCGCTTATCCTCCACCTGATCCGCCAGGTTCTTAATCAGCATCCGCTTGTTTACCTGATAGGGGAACTCCGTGATAACGATGCGGGTGCGGTCATGGCCGAATTCCTCAAACTCGTGGCGGGCCCGAACACCACCCGGCCCCGGCCGGTGGCGTAAGCCGCCCGGATACCGCTGCCCCATGATAAGGCCACGGGTGGGGAAATCGGGACCCTTGATATAGGTCATCAGATCCGCCAGCGTGGCATCGGGATCATCCAGCACGTGGATGCAGGCTCCGATGACCTCCCGCAGGTTGTGGGGCGGGATGTTGGTGGCCATGCCCACGGCGATGCCGGTGGAGCCGTTGCACAGCAGGTTGGGGAAGCGGCTGGGCAGCACACGGGGTTCCTTGCGGCTCTCGTCAAAGTTGGGGTCCCAGTCCACGGTGTCCTTCTTGATATCCCGCAGCATTTCATTGGAAATTTTGGAAAGACGGGCCTCCGTGTAACGGTAGGCAGCGGGGGATCGCCATCCACGGAGCCGAAGTTGCCGTGGCCGTCCACCAGCATATAGCGCATGGAAAAGTCCTGCGCCAGGCGCACCAGTGCGTCGTAGACCGACGCGTCGCCGTGGGGATGATACCGGCCCAGCACGTCGCCCACGCAGGTGGCGGACTTTTTAAAGGGCCGGTCGGAGGTAAGGTTGTCCTCGTACATGGCGTAGAGAATACGCCGGTGGACAGGCTTCAGGCCGTCCCTCACGTCGGGCAGCGCCCGGCCCACGATAACGGACATGGCGTATTCGATGTAGGACTTCTCCATCTCCGGCACCAGCGAGCGCTCGACGATGTGCTGGTCCGGGAAGCGGATCTCCTCGATCGTATTGGGTTTCTTACTCATATATTGTTACTCCTTATCAGAGGATTGGGGAATGGCGATATCGGGAACATCAATAGTCCAGATTCACGGCGTACTTGGCGTTCTTCTCGATGAACTCCTTTCGGGGCTCCACCTTCTCGCCCATGAGGACGGTAAGGTCTCGTCCGCCTTCACGGCGTCGTCCAGAGTGATGCGGCGCAGGGTGCGCTTTTCCGGGTCCATGGTGGTCTCCCAGGGCTCGTGCGGGTTCATCTCGCCAAGGCCCTTATAGCGGTTGATGTCGATCTTCACATTGGGGTTGCCGTCCCGCATCTCGGGGAGATGGCGTCCCGCTCCTCGTCGGTGTAAGGCCACCCGCTGCTGCTTGCCCCGGGTCAGCTTATACAGCGGCGGCACTGCGGAATATACATAGCCCTCTGCTCGATGAGGGGCCGCATGAAAGGAAGAAGAAGGTCAGCAGCAGCGTCCGGATATGGGCGCCGTCAACGTCGGCATCGGCCATTATGACGATCTTGTGGTACCGGAGCTTGTCCAGGTTAAACTCCTCCCCGATGCCGGCCCCCAGAGCGGTGATGACCGGCTGGAGCTTATCGTTTCCGTATACCTTGTCGGCCCTGGCCTTTTCCACGTTGAGCATTTTGCCCCACAGAGGAGGATCGCCTGGAACCGGAGTCACGGCCCTGGGTGGCGGAGCCGCCGGCGGAATCTCCCTCTACGATATAAATTTCCGTCAGCTCCGGGTTATTCCCGTTCGTTGCAGTCCCGCAGCTTATCCGGCATCTGTCCCGCCTCCAGCCCGGTTTTCGGCGGATGGATTCTCTGGCCTTAGCGGGCGGCCTCTCTGGCCCGACTGGCAGTGATGGCCTTATCCAGAATAGCCCGGGCCACCACCGGATTCTCCTCCAAAAACTCCGACAACTGGTCGGAGACAATGGAATCCACCAGCGTACGGGATATAGGCGTTTCCCAGCTTGGCCTTGGTCTGGCCCTCAAACTGGGCCTCCGTGAGCTTCACGGAGATGATGCGGTGATGCCCTCCCGGCAGTCCTCGCCGCTCACCTTCTCGTCCTCTTTGAGCATGCCATTCTTCTGCCGTAGGCGTTCAGGGCATTGGTCAGGGCCGTTTGAAGCCCTCCTCGTGCATGCCCCCTTCCGGGGTGTGGATGTTGTTGGCAAAGGAGACAATGATCTCGTTATAGCCGTCGTTGTACTGCATGGCCATCCTCGGCCATGGCGTCCTCCTTGGCCCCGGACATGTAGATGACGCCGTCGTGGATGGGGGTCTTGTTGCGGTTGATCCAGGTGACAAACTCCCGGATGCCGCCCTCATAGCACATGGTCTCCTCTCCTTCCTCCCTCGCCGGTCGGCGATGGTGATGGACAGGCCGGCGTTGAAAAAGGCCTCCTCTCGCATCCGGGTGTGAAGGGTCTCATAGTCGTAGATCCGTGTCTCCGAACATCTCACCGGTCGGGCTTGAAAGCGGACGGTGTGCCGGTGCGGTCGGTCTGCCCCGATGACGGTCATGGGTCGGGTGATGGCGCCACGGGGAAACTTCATCTCGATAGATTTTGCCGTTCTTATGGACCTCCACCTCCAGCCACTCGCTCAGGGCGTTGACCACGAGGCGCCCACCCCGTGCAGGCCGCCGGAGACCTTGTAGCCCCGCCGCCGAACTTGCCGCCGGCGTGGAGGATGGTAAATACCACCTCCAGGGCGGGTTTGCCTGTCTGCTTCTGGATGTCCACGGGGATGCCCCGGCCATTGTCCACCACCCGGATGATGTTGCCCGGCTCGATCCCCACGGTGAATCTCGGTGCAGTATCCGGCCAGGGCTTCGTCGATGGCATTGTCAACGATCTCATAGACCAGATGGTGCAAACCGGAGACGGAGGTGGAGCCGATATACATGCCGGGCCGTTTCCGTACCGCTTCCAGACCCTCGAGCACCTGGATTTCCGAGGCCCCATACTCATGTTCCACCGCAGTGGTGTTTTTCTGTTCCAACTGATCCATTTTTGATACCTCCAGAGGGAATTCCCCCAAGCCGGCGAAGTTCTGTCCGCCGAAGGCTTGCTGCGCTATATTGTCTCAAAGCGGCCAGACTCCACCCGCTTGAGCAGGGTGGCGGAGGAGAGCTGAGAGAGGTAGACAGTGACCCTGCCTGCCTGGTTCCGGCAGAGGAGAAAGGACTTGGGCAGGTCCTCCCCACGCTGACAACCTGGCCGGCCTGCTGGGCCTGGGCCAGAAAGTCCTCACGTCACCTGGGAGGAAGTGGTATTGTCCAGGTCGAAAATCCCAGCACATCCCCCAGGGGAATGACCACCGAGGCCCCAAGTGCAGAGATACATGGCTCCCTGCCGCCTTTCTGTGACAAAATCAAAAGGTTCCTCTATCTTACCACAGTCCCCCCCTGAAAGGAGGACGTTTTTGTACAACACAGGAGAGAATTTTTTCGTATTCGGCGAATCCACCAAAGCGCCCTGGTGAATATGGAGGATTTTTCCCCTGGGAAATATGCCCCTCGGGGCCTCACAGCTGGTGATGAACACCTGTCCCCGGTGATCCGGTCCAGGACAAAGTCCTGCCGCCGGGCGTCCAGCCCGAGAGCACGTCGTCCAACAGGAGCACCGGCCACTGTCCCGTGTCGTCCTCAAAGAGCCCCGCCCGCCAGCTTCAGGGAGAGGGCCGCCGTCCGGGTCTGGCCCTGGGAGGCAAACTGCCGGGCGGGCTGTCCGTCGATCCAGGCCGCCAGATCGTCCTTGATGGGGCCCGGACAGGCAGGACCGGGCCTCCAATTCCGCCCGGCGGTGGCTGTCCCTGGTGGGCCCGAAGGTCTCATAAATGGACACCGTGGGCCCTGTCTCTGGTCCCTGGACGGTCCCCACGGTCTTAAGAGGATCAGCTCTCCCGGTCCCCGGAAAAGTCCCGATGAATCTGGGCCGCCCGGGGGCCAGTTTCCCACAAAGTGGGCCCGGTAGTGAATGAGCAGGGCCCCCGCCCGGGCCATGGCCTCGTTGAAGTCCTCCAGCACCTCCAGCAAGCTGGGATTCTTCTCCCAATCCCGGAAGAATCCGGGTCTTGTGTCCAGCAACGGTGAATTGGGCCAGCGCCTCCCCATATCGGGGGCGAAGCTGGCAGATGGCGTGGTCCAAAAAGGCCCGCCGCTCCGCCGCCCCGATTTAATCAGCGCCAGATCCTCCGGGCAGAACAGCACCGTCTGGACAATCCCGTCAGCTCCGCTGCGGTTTTCAGCTTCACATGGTTCACCAGAAGCTTCCGCCGACGCCCCGGGCCAGCTGGGCCTCAATGAGAAAGGTCCGGTCCCGGCTGTCCACCTGGGCTGTGATGGTCCCCTGATCCCGCTGAAAGGAGATGAGCTCCCAAGTCCCCTCGGGCCCGGTGAGACCGGGCCCCGGAGAAAAAGCCAATGGCCTCCAGCAGATTGGTCTTTCCTGGGCATTCTCTCCCAGATCACATTGACCCCCCGGGTCAAACGGAGGCAGGAAAAGTTGGTGTAGTTGCGAAATCCGTCCAAGCAGATGGAGCAGACCCTCATTGCACTGTGAGCTCCCGGCCGGCAAAGGCCACCCGGTCCCCGGGACGCAGCTTCTTTCCCCGCATCCGGCAGACCTGGCCGTTTACGGACACCTGACCGTCCTGGATGAGACATTTGGCCTCTCCGCCGCTGGAGACCAGATTGGCCAGCTTCAGCAGGGCCTCCAGCTTGATGTATTCTGTGGTGATGGAAACGGATTGTGGTTCCATGGGCGCCTCCTTGGGTCTTTGGGTTTCTTGGGGGATATCGCCTTTTCTGCGGTTTTTCCGACCGTTGGAACGGCGGGGAACGGGGCCTGCCCGGGCGGGGGCATTGTGGGTTTTCTCCACCGCCGTTGGAACGGCAGGGAACCTTGGCTTGCCCAGGCCGGGGCCCTATTTCTTGGGAAGAAATGGGGAAAGAACCCCAGAGGGAAGAGGTTCTTCCCTCTGGACTCCCTCTCTGGTGGGGTTGTGTGGGGGGAGGCTGTACTTCTGACGTGGATACCTGGCCTGCGGCCCTCCTGTTGAAACGTTGTAACGGCCCGCCCACCGGCTGGGCGGGCTGGGGGCGTGGGTGGGTACCCTTTGGGAGGAGAAAGCAGGGAGGAAGGAGATGCGAAGTACGACGCCGTTATTTTGCTTAGAAATTGCTTTGAGGCGGACGGGGAGGACCATGAACAGGAAATTCTCCTCCCTCCGCCGGGACGATGATGCAGGGGGTGATGGGGCTGGACAGCTCCAGAGTCACTTGATCTTTGGGAGCCGCCTTCAGGGCATCCATCATGTACTTGTTGTTGAACCCGATCTCCAGGCCGTTTCCGTTGCCCTCCACCGGGCAGCAGTCGTGGGCGTTGCCCAGGGCGGTTTTGGTGGTCATGTCAATCTCGCCCTCTCCGATGACGCACCGCAGGGGGCTCTTGAGCTTCTCGCTGACAATGAGGGACACCCGGTCGATGCAGGCCAGCAGCTGCTTGGTGTTAGCGGTAACCTTGATGGGGTTGTTCCGGGGAATGGCCTGCCGCCAAGCCAAGAACTCCCCTTCCAGCCGCCGGGAGATGAGGATGGTGCTGCCGATCTTAAACAGGATATGCCGGGCGCCCTGGTGGATGCCCACCAGCTCGTCGGTCTCCCGGCAGATCTTCTCCACCTCGCTGAGGGAGGCCCCGGGGACGACGAACTCGAAGGTCCCGTTCTTCTCCGCCACCGGCTCCCGGCGCAGGGCCAGACGGAATCCGTCCACGGCCACCATGGTGAGTCCCTCCTCATCCACCACAAAGAGGCTGCCGGTGTGGACCGGGCGGCTCTCGTCGTCGCTGATGGCGAACAGGGTCTGTCCGATCATGGCGGAGGGTCTGTTCCGGGATGGACAGGGAGTTTTGATACTCCACAGTGGGCAGCTCGGGAAAGTCCTCAGGGTCGATGCCCATAAGGTCGAATTCACTCATGCCGCAGGCGATGTGTAACCTTCAGGGCCTCTTCCTGAAAGAGCAAGGTGTCGTCGGGCATCTTTCGGACGATCTCACCGAAGAGACGGGCGGAGAGGACCATGGAACCGGCCTCGGTGACATCGGCCTGGATGGCGGGCGGATGCCGGTCTCCTGGTTATAGCCGGTGAGGAAGACGGTGCCGGGTCCTCGGCCTCCAGAAGGAGTCCCTCTAAGGCGGGAATGGTGCTCTTGGGGGAGACAGCCCGGGAGGCGGTGAGGATGGCGTTTTGCAGCAGTGCTTTTTCGCAGCTGAATTTCATGGAAATACCTCCTGTCGTGTTGGAATCGTCATTTCCCGATTTTCCCCCGCAAAATAGGGAGAACAGGAAAGAAAATCGCAGTAGTAGCAGTAGGGAAATTTTTTGTGGAAAACCCGAAAAATCCAGGAATGACAGGGCTTGTTTCCCAACATGGCTCCGTGGACAGAATGGGACAAGTTTTTTCCCTTTGTGGAAAGTTTCCCCTTGTCCACACAGCTTGTTCCACTTATCCACAAAATACGGTGGAATATTTTGGGGGAAAGGGGAGGAATTTCAGTTATATCGTTCGTTGATGTTGGAGCGGATGTCCTTGATGACTTCGTTGGTCTCCGGGTCGGTTTTGCATTGCTTTTCCACCCGGTCGATGGAGTGGAGGATGGTGGTGTGATCCCGGTTGTCGAACTCCTTGCCGATGTCCTTCAGGGAGAGTTTGGTCATGTGCCGGGTGAGATAAATGGCGATGTGCCGGGCCCAGCTGGTGGCCTTGGTCCGGCCCTGGCCCCGGATGGCGTTGGGGTCGATGTCGTAGAACTTGCCCACCTCTTCAATGATGACCTCCGCGGTGGGCAGGATGTCCGAGGTCTCCTTAAACATGTCCCGCACCGCCCGGGTGACGGAGATGGCGTCCACGTTGCTGCCCAGAAGGTCCCGGAAAGCCAGGATTTTCTTGACCGTTCCCTCGATCTGCCGCACGTTGGAGGTCATGTTCTCCGCCACATAGATGAGAACCTCTTCCGGCAGCTCCACCCCCCATGCGGATGGCCTTGTTTTTGATGATGGCCACTCCGGGTTTCATAGTCCGGGGCTGGATATCTACCGGCAGACCCCATTCAAATCGGGTTTTTAACCGGTCCTCCAGCCGGAGCATCTCCTTGGGGGACGGTCGGCGGTAAAGACAATCTGCTTTTGTCCTCATAAAGGGTGTTAAAGGTATGGAACATCTCCTCCTGGGTGGAGTCCCGGCCGGCGATGAACTGGACGTCGTCCATGAGGAAGACATCCGCCGACCGGTATTTGTCCCGGAACTCCTGGTTCTTGCCTGCCCGAATGTCCCGGATGAGCTCGTTGGTGAAGTCCTCTCCCCGGATGTAGACAATTTTATAGTCTGGATGATTTTTATGGATGGTGTGGGCGATGGCGTGGAGCAGGTGGGTCTTGCCCAGGCCGGATTCCCCGTGGATGAAGAGGGGGTTGTAATTTTCCGCCGGATGCTCCGCCACCGCCAGGGCGGCGGCGTGGGCCAATTTGTTGGAGTTGCCCACCACGAACCGTTCAAAGGTGTACTCCTCCGTCCCCGGCAGAAAGCGGGAGACAGGCTCCCGTTTGCCATACTTCTCCTTCTCCTCCTCGCTGAGAACCTCCTCCAGCTCCGCGGAGAAGAGATCATAGAGGGCCTTCTTGATATCCCCTATATACCGGGAGGCCACGATTTCCCGCTTAAAGTCCGTGGGCACGTATAAAATAAACCGGTTTTCATCCAGGGCGATGGGTTCCGCGTCGGAAAACCACGATGGTGGTTTCGGTCATGGTCTGCTGCATGAGAGAGAGCACGCGCTCCCAAATGTCGGCGGCGGAGTTCATGGGCTTCCTCCTTCTTTCTCGTTCCAACGTCTGCCGGGGTTCTCCTGCCACGGCGAGATAGGCCCATGGTTTCATGGACCTGTTGACTTTCCTTCAGGGTTTATTATATCAGATTCCTTATTTTTTGGAAGAGGTTCTTCCCACGCCGTTGGACCCCCGGGGCCTTTCTGGTGGGGTTCTTCCCTCTGTCCCTCTCTGGTGGGGGTGGGGGAGGCTGTACCTCTTACGGGATACCTGGCCTGCGGCCCTCCCAGCGAAAGGCCCGTAACGGCCCGCCCACCGGCTGGGCGGGCTGGGGACGTGGACAGGTACCCTTTGGGAGAAGGCAGAAAGTAACCGTTCGGGTTCCCATTTTTCCTCTCGACAATAAATCCACTTCTCCCGCCCGCCCGAGCCGGTGGGCGGGCCATGAGGCGTTGGTCTTGGAGGCCGCAGGCCAGGCCCCTACCAAAATAACCACCTTCCCCCATTCCTCCACCAGAGAATGGGGTTCCAAGGGGAAGGAACCTCCTTCCCCTTGGTGTTCTTTCCCCTATTTCTTCAAAAAAATAGGGCCCCGGCGGGGAAGCCAAGGTTCCCGCCCGTTCCAACGGCGCCGGAAAAAGAACCTCCACCCAAAGCACAGCCTGAGAGCAATCTGAAAACCCCCGCAAAACAGCCATCCCCCACAATATCTTGCGTTGCTTTCCTCTCCCCACCCCACCCCCTGCCAGGTGAAAATTAAGGTTGACACAGAGGATTCTTTTCCGCTATAATATCATTCATGTAATCATGGCTTTCTGCCATGGTGCGTGTATGTTTGACAACCGCGGCCGGGGCAATTCGGCCGTTGTGGTTGGCGGAATTCCCGCTGGAAATCGATACAGGAGGTGTATCAGAATGGTTCGTACCTATCAGCCCAAGAAGCGCCAGCGCTCCAAGGAGCACGGGTTCCGCAAGCGCATGCGTACCGCTAATGGCCGCAAGGTGCTGGCGCGCCGCCGCGCCCGGGGCCGCGCCCGTCTGACCCACTAATGCCAAGGTTAACCGCATAAAGAGTACATACAAGGGGCGGGGAATCAGATTCCACCGCCCTGCGAAGCATCGGGCGCTGGACGGGCCTTCTCCCGGCCGGCCTTGTCCGATGGCGGGAGGCGGGCCCTCCCCGTTCGCTGTCTGTCCTCAAAGCAAGGAGAATCTCACCGTGAAGTACACCGTTTCCTTAAAGGAAAACAGAGTGTTCCGCCGGCTCTACGCCAAGGGCCGGAGCGCGGTTTCGCCCACCATGGTTCTGTACTGCCGGAAAAACGGCCGGCGGGAAAACCGGTTGGGCCTGACCACGGGAACTAAGCTGGGCCACGCGGTGGTCCGGAACCGAGTGCGCCGCCGGCTGCGGAAATTTACCGCCTGCAGGAGCACCGGCTCTCCCCGGCTACGATATTGTCGTCGTGGCCCGGGTTCGGGCGGTTTACAGCCGGTACGCCGAACTGGAACGGATTTTCTCCGCCTGGCAAAAAGCTCCAGCTTCTCTCCCCCAGGGGGTTCTGATGCGGAGGGAGAGAAGCCATGAAGGCTGTTCTGCTCTGGATGATCCGGTTTTACCGGAAGGTCATCTCCCCTGCCCGTCCCCCCCTGCTGCCGTTTCATCCCCACTTGCTCGGCCTATGCTTTGGAGGCCATTGAAAATACGGCGCCTGGAAGGGGGCTTTCTTGCCCTGCGCCGGATTCTCCGATGCAATCCCTTTCACCGGCAGAAGAGCATTGAGTATGACCCCGTCCCCTGATCCGGGACAGCCTGTTTCGCCTGCCGGTGACCGCCGGCGGCATCCATCCAACCTGGAGGCGCTGCAATGAGTATTATTTTAACCCCCTTTGCCAAACTGCTTTTGCTGTTCTACGACCTGACCGGCAGCTATGGCGTGTCCCTGATTCTGTTCGGTCTGGTGATCCGTCTGATCCTGTTCCCCATCTTCCTCAAAGGGGCGCAAGGGCATGCTCTCCATGAGCGGCCTGGCGGAAAAGCAGAAGGTATTACAGCAAAAAGTACGCCCGGGACCGGGTGAAATATAGCCAGGAGCTGCAAAGGCTCTATGAGGAGGAAGGGGTCAAGCCCTCCTCCGGCTGTCTCTGGTCCTTCCTTCCCCTGCCCTTTCTGATGGTGCTGTACGCCATCGTCCGGCAGCCTTTGACCTATCTGATGAACATGACCCAGGATCAGTTCAACGTGGTCTCCAACCTGCTGTATGGAAATGTACTGGATTACAGAAATGAGCAGCTCCGCATGGCCCAGGATGTGTTCCTGAACCATGACAAGATTGTCGCGGCGGTGCCGGAGCTGGCCAACATGCCCCCAGATCGACTTTACCTTCCTGGGGGTAAACCTGTCTCAGACCCCCACTTCATGTTCTGGAAGGCCGACGATATCGGCGCCGCTTTCGGCCTCTGGCTGATCCCCGTGATCTCCGCCGCCCTGGGCGTGGTGTCCATGATCGTCACCAACCACATCAACGGAAAGGTCCTGGGCACCCGGAGAACCATGGACCAGTCCACCCGGATGACCATGTTCATCATGCCTTTGTTCTCCCTGTGGATCTGCTTCACCCTGCCCGCCGCCCTGGGTGTGTACTGGATTGCCAACAGCCTGTTTGCCATGCTGCAGGAAGTGCTGAACATCCCTTCCTCCGCTCCTTCCTGAAAAAGCAGGAAGAGGCCAAGGTCAAGCGCCGGGAAGAGGAGAAAAGAGCGCGTCAAACGAGAAAAAGCAGGCCCAGGCGGAGGCCAAGAAAAAGGCCGCCGAGGAGATGCGCCGAATTCAGATGGAGCGCAAGCTGAACAAGAGCATCGCCACCGCCAGCCGGGAGGGTATCCGGGCCTACGCCCGGGGCCGGCTGTATGACCCGAACGCTACCCCACCTTCCCCTACCAGGATCCCAATGACCTGGCCAAGCAGGCCCAGGAGGAGCAGCAGCGCCTGGCGGAGGAACAGAAGACCGCCAAGGCCAAGGGGAAGAAGGGCAAGAAGGACCAGCCCAATCAGCCCACCAAGACAGAAAAACCCGCCCAGGCCGCCCAAGAGGAGAAACCTTCCGCCGCCCCACGTCCGCGGCCCCGGAGAAACCGGTGCCCCAGCCGGCGCCCGTCCCGGAGGAAGAGGAGGGCTTCGTGGAGGAATCCTTCCTGGAAGAGCCGGAACAGGACAACGACGAGAAATAAGGAGAGACGAGCCTGATGTTGAAATGGATTGAAGCCACAGGCAGATCGGAAGAGGCTGCCATACAGAATGCCCTGGCCCAGCTGGGGCTGGACCGGGACAGTGTTTCCGTGGAGGTCCTGGAGCGGGCGAGGAATGGATTTTTGGGGTGTGGCAGCTCTCCGGCCAAGGTCAATGTGACCTATGAGGTCGCCCAGGAGGAGGCCCCGGTCTCCCGGTGGAGGAGATTTTCGCCCCGGCCCCCCAGCCGAAGCCGGCCGCGACCCCGGCCCGTCCGGCGGAGGCCGCCCCAAGGGACCGGCCAAAGCAGAGGCCCCGGCTTCACCTGTGCCCGGAGCCAAGCCGGGGGACCTGGAGGAGCGAATCCGCGCCTTTCTCTCCGGCCTGCTGGCCCACATGGGGGTGGAGGCCGCCATCCACGTGTCCCCCAAAGGGGACAATGGGATTCTTGTGACCCTGGAGGGCCCGAAGCTGGGCGCCCTCATCGGCCACCGGGGGGGACCCTGGACGCCATCCAGCAGCTGACCAACTACGCGGTCAACCGGGCCGGACCCACCGGGTGCGGATTCACATTGACGCGGAGCACTACCGGGCCAAGCGGGAGGAATCCCTCAAGCGCCTGGCCAATAAAGTTGCCGCCAAAGTGGTCAAATACCGCCGGAATATCACCCTGGAGCCCATGAACGCCTATGAGCGCCATGTGATCCACGAGACCCTCCAGGACTATCCCGACGTCATCACCTATTCCACGGGAACCGAGCCCAACCGCCGCACGGTGGTGGCCTTCTCCCGGGCAAGCACGCATATTGACCTGAAACGGCGGAGGAGGACTGTGCTCCACCGCCGTTTTGCTTTCAAAAGGGGGCCCTCTGGCCCCCGCTGTCAAGGAGGGATTGCCATGACATTCCGTGACCGTATCCAGCCCCAGCTGCGGGACTGGTATGACGCCTCAGCCGGCTTTGACTTTGAGCATCTGGAGGAATTTGTCCCCAAGTGCAACGCCGCAGAACTGGCCAACCTGCGGGAGGACCCCCAGGTGAAGGCTTGGGACCAGATGATTCCCGGTCCCGACGGTGCGCCCCAGGTGAAAATTCGGGTACGCCCCCAGCCAGCGGGAGAAAGCCCCCTGCCCTGCCTGTTCTTCTACCACGGCGGAGGCTTTCTCTTCACGGTCTACCGGCAGGAGGACCTGTGCCAGCGGTATGTAAAGCACGTGGGCTGCGTGGTGGTCTCGGTGGAGTACCGCCTGGCGCCCCAGTGGAAGATGCCCGCCCCCTGAGGACTGCTACGCCGCCCTGCTGTGGGTTTGGACCAACCACCAGACCCTGGGGGTGGACCCGGACCGTCTGGCGGTGGCCGGCCTGTCGGCGGGGGGGCAACCTGGCCGCCGCCGTGGCGCTGCTGGCCCGGGACCGGAAGGGACCCAGACTCTGCCTGCAGGTTCCCTTTATGGGGGAGCTGGACTGCCGGCTGGAGACCCCTCCTCCCAGGAGATCACCGACCGGAAGGTCTGGTGCCGGGACAACTGCCGGATCTCCTGGGACAAGGTGCTCAGCCCCGGGCACATGCCCACCCAGTATGAGTCCCCCCGCCCTGGCCAAGGACCTTGGGGGCCTGCCCCCCTGTTCTCCTTCATCGGGCAGCTGGACCCGGGCCGGGACGAGAACCTCACCTATTGTCCCGGCTGATGGCCGCCGGGGTGCCGGTGGAGTGCCATGTGTTTCCCGGCTGCTATCACTGCTTTGAGCTCAGTGTCCCTGAGGCGGAGGTGAGCAAGCAGGCCTATGAACTGACCTACGCCGCCCTCCGGCGGGCTTTTTCCAAGGGATGAGCCCCCGTCTTTCCTCAAGTTCCCCTGTTTTTGTGGAGAAAGGAGGTGAGCCTCCCCATGGAGGTCCCAGCCCATCTGCGGATTCGCATGGCAAAGCGCAACTTATCCCACGCCTATCTGGTGGTGGGGAAAACCGCCGTCCCCTGGCCGAGGCCCTGGCCGCCGCCTGGGTCTGTACCGGGGAGACCTCCCTGCGGGCACTGCCTGGCTGCCGGAAGGCCGGCCTGGGAATTCATCCAGATATTATCCGGGCCGACCCAGAGGGGAGGGCCTGAAGGCCGAGGGGGGTCCGGGCCCTGCGGTCCGATGCCTATATCCGCCCCAATGAGGCCCCCAAAAAGGTCTATCTTTTGGAGCACAGTGAGCTGCTCAATCCCACGGGGCAGAATATTCTGTTAAAGCTCATCGAGGAGGGGCCCGCCTACGCCTGCTTCCTCTTTCTCTCCCCCAGCCTGGGCTTCTGCTGCCCACCATCCGGTCCCGGTGCGAAACCCTCCGGGCTCCAGGAAGAGACCCGGCAGGCCGACCAGGCGGGGGAGACCTTAGCCGACCTGATCCTCACCGGGGCCTCTCCCCGGACCGCCTGCCCTTCCTCCTCTCCCTGGAGAAGAAGGACCGGGAGGAATTTCCCCTCCTCCTGGAGGCCGCCCTGTCCTGGCTGGCGGCGGAACTGCCCCGGCCCGACCTGCTGCCGGTGCTGGACCGCCTGGTCCCCATTCGGGCGGCCTGTGAGTTTCCCGTCAGCCCCCCCGGCCATTTGAGCGGCTGGATCGCCGCCGCGCTGTAAGCAAAGGAGAAAACTATGGCAGAGATTATCAGCGTTCGCTTTCAGCGAGGGCAAACAATATTATTTTGACCCCCAGGGCATGGTCTGCCGCCCTGGGGACGGTCTCATTGTGGAGACCGCCCTCAGGTCTGGAGTACGCCCAGTGCGTCCGGGGCAACTTTACTTTGGCCGAGGCCGAGCTGGCCGCGCCCCCCTGCGCCCCGTGGTCCGGGCGGCCACGGAGGAAGACCTTGCCGTGGTGGAGAAAAACCGGGAGAAGGGAGGTCTATGCCTTCCGGGTTTGTCAAGAGAAGATCCTGGAGCATAAACTGGACATGAGCTGGTGAGCGTGGAGTGCAGCTTTGGGGACCAAAATCCTCTTCTTCTTCACCTCCGACGGCCGGGTGGACTTCCCAAGCCTGGTGAGAGCCTGGCCGCGGTCTTCCACACCCGGATTGAGCTGCGGCAGATCGGCATTCGGGATGAGGCCAAGATGCTGGGGGGCCTGGGAATCTGCGGCCGTCCCTTCTGCTGCAACTCCTTTTTGCGGAGTTCCAGCCGGTCTCTATCAAGATGGCCAAGACCCAAAACCTCTCCCTGAACCCCACCAAGATTTCCGGCACCTGGCCGGCTCATGTGCTGCCTGAAGTATGAGCAGGAGGCCTATGAGGACCTGAGAGGACGCCCCCGTATGGATTCCTTTGTGGAGACCCCGACGGGGCAGGCACCATCATCAGCGTCAACACCCCTGCAGGAAAAGGTGCGGGTCCGCTGGACGACGCCCCGGACACCCTGAAGACCTATCACAACAGTGAGATCCGAGTGGTCCGCAGCGGCAAGGGCAAGCGCCCGGAGGCTATGCAGCCCCCCCAAGGAGGAGCTGGCCAAGCTGCGGAAGGTCACCGAGTCCCCGGAGGACCAGTACCGCCGGGGCAGGCGGCCCCTGGCCGCGGCCTTGGATGAGTTTCTGGCTGAACACGGGACGCCTACAGGCCCAGCCCGACCACGCCCCCAACCGCCGCCGCCGGGGTGACCGGGGCCGGAACGCCGAACGGGCGGAGCGGGCCTTGGAGGCGGAGGTGGAGCGGAGAAGGAAAAAGCCCGCCACCGGCCCCACCACCATCGCAATGGCAAGAGCCAGCAGCCCCCTTCCCTGGAGACAGAGCTCCAGGGCCTGGCGGCCGAGGCGGAGGAGGCACTCTATCAGGAGGAGGCGTCCGCCGCCGCCACCGGAACAGCCGGAGCCGGAACAGGTCCAATCCCCATCCCCACCCGGAAAAGCCCAACCGGACCAAACCTGGGGAGGAGAAAAGGGCCGTTCTCACTGGCATAAAAAGGCCACCGAAAGAGTGGTGGAGGAACCCCGCCCGCTGAGGGCTGAGTTCCTTCCAACAAGTTCAGTTTGGAAAAGCCATCCGCCCCTTATGCGCGGGTGGCTTCTGTCTATGGAGGTGTATTCCCTTGCAAACCCAATCTTCCAAAGCAGAATCGCCCCTCTCCCCCCAGCAGGCCAAGGGCCTGGCCATGCGGGTCTCCCTGGTCAGTGTGGCGGTGAATCTCGTCCTCTCCGCGGGAAAACTTCTGGCGGGGTGTTCGCCCACTCGGGGGCCATGATCTCCGACGCGGTTCACTCGGCTTCGGACGTGTTTTCCACCCTGATCGTTATGATCGGGATTCAGATTTCCAGCAAGCAGGCCGATGCCCAGCACCGCTATGGCCATGAACGGTTTTGAGTGCGTGGCCTCGGTGGCCCTGGCCCCTGATCCTGCTGGAGACCGGGCTGCTCATCGGCTGGAAGGGGCTGAAAACCATTCTGGCCGGGTCCTATGCCGACCTGGCGGTGCCCAGGATGCTGGGCCCTTGTGGCGGCGGCGGTCTCCATTGTGGTCAAGGGTGGATGTACTGGTATGCCGGGCCGCGGCCCAGAAGATTCTCCGACGCCCTCATGGCGGACGCCTGGCATCACCGGTCTGACAGCCTCTCCTCCATCAGGGGCCCTGGTGGGAATTGTCTGTTCCCTGGCAGGTTTTCCAGTGATGGACAGCGTGGCCAGCGTGGTGATCTGCATTTTCATCGTCAAGGCCGCCGTGGACATCTTCCGGGACGCCGTGGATAAAATGGTGGACCGGTCCTGTGACGAGGAAACCTGGCACAGATGACCCAGGTCATTCTGGACCAGCCCGGGGTGCTGGGGCTGGACCTGCTGCAAACCCGCCTGTTCGGGGGCGAAAATCTACGTGGACGCGGAGATCGCGGCCCAGGCTGACCTCCCTCTTGTCCCAGGCCCACGCCATTGCGGGTCGGTCCACGAGGCCATTGAGCAGGCCTTTCCCCTGGTGAAGGCACTGTATGGTCCATGTAAAAGCCCCAAGCAGGCCGACCCGCCTCTCCCCCGCCGGCGTGAGCCGGGGGTGAGATATGCCGGCATTTAACAGAAAATTGGTTTTTTGCTTTTACAGAGTCCAAGTATGCTAAAAGATAGGAATTCCTGTCTGTGTCAGGCAGGTCAGGGAGGAAACCATGAAACAAGCAGTCATCGACATCGGCTCCAATTCCATGCGCCTGTCGGTCTATGAGACCACGGAGACCGGCGCATTCACCATTCTCTTTAAGGATAAGATCATGGCCGGTCTGGCCGGCTATGTGGAGGAAGGGGCGCTCAGCCCCGAGGGGATCACCGGGCCATCCTGGGTCTGCGGTCCTTCCGGGGCACCTTGCGTGCCCTGAACATCCCAGGTGGCGGTGTTTGCCACGGCCTCCCCTGCGAAACATCAGAAACACCGCCCAGGCAGTGGCGGAGATCCAGCAGGGGCACCGGCTTTGCCATTGAGGTTCTCTCCCGGGAGGAGGAGGCCCAGCTGGGCTACGCCGGGGCCATGGAGGAGCTGGCATTGTCAGAGGGACTGTTTGTGGACATCGGCGGGGCCAGCACGGAGGTGGTCCGCTTTGCCCATAGCCAGCTGGTCTCGGCGGTCAGCTGTCCCGTGGGCTCTCTGAAGCTCTACCGGGACTGGGTGAAAAAGATTCTGCCCAACCAGCAGGCGGTGGAGAGCATGAAAAGGCCATCCGCCAGGCCACCCGGGGGGGGTGGTGAAGGGGCCCGTCCGCCAGGGTCTCCCCCCTGGTCTGCGTGGGCAGGGACCGCCCGGGCGGCCCTGAAGCTGGCCAAGCAGGTGTGCCACCTGCCGGAGGACACCAACCGGGTCTCCGTGGGCCAGCTGGAGCAGGTGAGTGCTCTGCTGTGCTCCTCCCATAAGGCGGCGGCGGATTTGATCTTAAAGGTGGAGCCGGAGCGCATCCACACCATGATCCCCGGCCTGCTGATCCTCCGCCACATGGTGGAGGGTTTTGGAGCCAGGGGAGATGATCGTCAGCAAATACGGGGTACGGGAGGGCTACCTATGCCAAAAAAGATCCGCAAAGCGTCGTAACCGATTATACCTATACCCAAAACCGGGAGCTCAGCTGGCTCCGGTTCAACCGCCGGGTCCTAGAGGAGGGGCGGACGAGACCGTTCCCGCCCTGGAACGGCTGAAATTTATCGCCATTTTCGCCAGCAATCTGGATGAGTTTTTCATGGTGCGGGTGGGCAGCCTGGTGGACATGGCGGCGGTCTCCCCGGAGGAGGTGGACAGCAAGAGCGGCATGCGTCCCCGGGAACAGCTGAAGGCGGTCTATGAGGCCGTTCCCGGCCTCATAGAGATCAAGGGCCAGCTCTATAACCGGGTCAGCGGTCTGTTGGCCCAGGAGGGCATTGTGGACCTGACCTATGACCAGCTGACCCAGGAGGAGCGGGCTCAGGTGAAGGACTACTTTCACTCTGTGGTCCTCCCCATTCTCTCGCCCCAGATCGTGGGCCAGCGCCATCCCACCCCCATCTGGACAACAAGGCGCTGTATATCACCGCCCTGCTGCGGAGCAAAAGCGGCAAGACCTCCCTGGGCTTTATCCCCTTCCCACCTCGCTGCCCCGCTGTTTCTCCTGCCCGGCACCCGGGGGCCGCTTTCTCCGCCTGGAGACCATCCTCCGTCAGTGGGCCCCTACCCTCTTTGGAAAATACAAGGTGGAGGAGACCTGCGTCATCAGCGCCACCCGGAATGCGGACCTCACCTTTGACACGGAAAAATTTGAGGACAGTGAGGACGATTTCCGCCTGCTGATGACCAAGCTCCTCAAACGGCGGGCCAACCAGTCCATTGTCCGCCTGGAGCTGGGCCAGCGGCCCTCCCAGGAGATGCTCGCCCTGCTGGAGCAGGTGATCCAAGTGGAGACCCACCAGATTTATTACGACAGCGCTCCCTGTCCATGGGCTATGTCTATGACCTGGAGAAAGCCCTGTCCCCCCCGACCTGCGGGCCAGGCTCACCTACCCGGCCTACCATCCCCGGTGGCGGAGGACTTAAACCGCCAGGAGTCCATGATTGAGCAGATCCGCCGGAAGGACCGGCTGCTCTTCTTTCCCTTTGATTCCATTGACCCCTTCCTGCGCCTGCTGGAAGAGGCGGCGGACCGGCCCGACGTGGCCTCCATCAAGATCACCATCTACCGTCTGGCCTCCACCTCCAAGATCGCCCATATCCTCTGCCGGGCGGCGGAGAACGGCAAAGAGGTCACAGTCCTCATGGAGCTGCGGGCCCGGTTCGACGAGGCCAACAACATCTCCTGGTCCAAGCTGCTGGAGGAAGCCGGGTGCAAAGGTCATCTATGGCATGGAGAACTTTAAGTGTCACAGCAAGCTCTGCCTGATTACCCTCCGGGACAAGAAGGGCACCCACTATATCACCCAGGTGGGCACCGGCAACTACAACGAAAAAACCAACGCCCAATACACCGACCTGAGCCTGATGACCGCCTCCCCTGTCATCGGGGGACGACGGCGCGGCCTTTTCCGCAACATGCTCACCGACAACTTGGAGGGGGATACCACTCCCTGCTGGTGGCCCCCAACGGTCTAAAGTCCCAGCTGTGCGCCATGATCCAGCAGGAGATTGACAAGGGGGCCCCCAGGGCTACCTCTGCATCAAAGGCCAATTCCATCACAGGCGGGAGATCATCGACAAACTCCGGGAGGCCTCCCAGGCAGGGGTGCAGATTGAGATGATTATCCGGGGCATCTGCTGCATCCGCCCGGGGGTGCTTCTGAAGACGGAGAACATCCAGGTCACCAGCATTGTGGGCCGCTACCTGGAACACGCCTGAATCTATGTCTTTGGCCGGGGGAGACCAGGCCAAATATTTCATTGCCTCCGCAGACCTGATGACCCGCAACCTCCAGCGGCGGGTGGAGATCGCCTGCCCCATCTGGGACAGGGAAATCCAGGAGCAGCTGCGGTATATTTTGGACCTCCAGCTCCAGGACAACGCCAAGGCCTCCTTTCTGCAGCCCAGGGCGCCTATCTGCGGAAGGAGATCCGGACCGTCCGGGTGGACAGTCAGGAGGAGCTGATGCGGGTCTCCCTCCACCGGCCGGAGCAGGCTCCCGCGGTCAGCGAGAAGCCTCCGCCCTCCACCGGCTGTTGGGACGTCTGTTCGGCAAAGATTCCCCTAAGCCCAACAGCGTTTGAAAAACGGCCCCCGTCCCATCAGGACGGGGGCCGTTTCGTTTCCTCTTTGTCTGCGGAGGTTAAAGACTGGAGCTGGGCTCCAGCGCCGGCTCCGCAGAGCCGATGGCGCAGGCAAGAAGCCCATCCTCTTCCAGGATGAATGAGACCATGTAATCCACATCGTCGATATGGTCTTCTGTCAATAAGGTATGGCTGGAATCATAGTAGTACACAAAATACTGGTCCTGTTCGTTGGACATGGTGCATGCACCATAGACCTTGTCAAGGTCTTCCTTGGAGCTTCCACGGTGATCCCTCCTGCAGAGACCAGTTGGAGGTCTTCTCTGTCTGGAGGGTTTCATCCAGGAGATGTTGTTGACCACACCGTCGTAATACGTGACGGCAATGCGGTCCTCCGGGGTGTCCCCGTATATCACCGTGTCCGTGTCCGTCGAGGGAGAGGAACCCTCTGCCGGAGTAAGTTTGTCCTCCACCTCCGCCTGGGTCATGCCCAGGAGAGCTGCACGTTGTCCCCTTCGTGGTGAAAGGTGTCCCAGCGGGCACTCTCCGCCTGGGTTCCCTGCCCGCCGCAGGCCGCCAGAAGGCAGAAAAGGGGACAATCCATAGAAATCGTTTGCCATGCTTCATGCCGGTACCTCCTAAACATTTATTCTGTAAGGTTGCTGTGCCGGTGGAAAAGCCCATCCTCACGGGAGGCGGAATCCCCTTGGGACTGCCTGCGTCGTCTGGTTCCGCCCCATGGGCCCCCCCCTTTCTTTGAACATAACATATCTGCCTCTCCTCGTCAACAGAGCTTCCCTTTCTGAAAGGGATTGTCTCCCCTTTTTACAGCAAAAAACCCTCCCTGCGGCTCTGCTGCGGGGAGGATTCAGAGGGTCAAACCAAGAGAGGGATCAATACTTGTAAAGCCCTCGCCGGTCTTCTGGCTGGCCCACCGGCACGGACCATCTTCTTCATGGTCAGAGCAGGACGATACTTGAGTCGCCGGTCTCGGTGAAGATGGTCTCCATGATGCCAGCAGATGTCCAGACCAACCAGGTCGGCCAGAGCCAGGGGGCCATCTTGTGGTTGGCGCCGTACATCATGGCGGTGTCAATGTCCTCCCTTGGAGGCAATGCCGTTCTCCAGAACGATAATGGCCTCGTTGATCATGGGAACAGGATGCGGTTGACCACGAAGCCGGGAGCCTCGCCCACCTCCACAGGGTCCTTGCCGATCTCCTTGGCGCAGCCGTAGGGCAACCTGGAAGGTCTCGTCGTTGGTGCGGGCGCCGCGGATGACTTCCACCAGCTTCATAGCGGGGGCGGGGTTGAAGAAGTGGACGCCGATGAACTTGTCGGCGCGGCGGGTGGCCGAGGCGATGGCGGTGATGGAGATGGAGGAGGTATTGGAGGCCAGAATGGTCTCCGGCTTGCAGATCTTATCCAGCTCCCCGAAGATGCCCTTCTTGATGTCCAGAACCTCGATGGCAGCCTCTACGACCAGGTCGCAGTCCTTGGCGTCCGGCCAGCTCCAGGTGAAGGGACCCGGGAGAGCATGTCGTTCTTCTGCTCCTCGGTGATCTTGCCCTTGGCGACCTTCTTCTCCAGGTTCTTCTTCAGCACGCCCTCGCCCCGCTGAATGAAAGCGTCGGCGATGTCGCGGACGAGAACGGTCTTGCCAGCCTCAGCGAAAACCTGAGCGATCCCCCATGCCCATGGTGCCGGCGCCTTTTCCATAATCTTAATGATAGCCATTGTGGTGTTCCTCAATTTTATAGTTTAAAAGACTTGACAATCAGTTTGTCCCTCCCACGGAGGGGGACGGAAAAAAAACAAAGGAAGAAAAACACTTGTTCTTGAAGTGCTTTTCCTTTCTCTTCTCAGGAAAGCCTGCATGCCTTCCTTCTGGTCCTCGGTGCCCGAAGCAGGTGGCGAAAGCCAGGGCCTCATAGCTTACAGCGGTGGAGATGTCACGCAGTCAATGCCGCGGCGGATGGCCAACTTGGATGCGCGGATGGCCTTCTAGAGCGTTGGTGCAGATCTTCTGGGGCCAGCTTCATGGCCTCGTCCATCAGCTGGTCAGCAGGGACCACGTGGTTGACCATGCCGATCTCCAGGGCGCTGGGCGTCGATGGTGTCGGCGGTGTAGATCAGCTCCATGGCGGGGCCGGTGCCGATGATTCGGGCCATACGCTGGGTGCCGCCGAAGCCGAGGGGACGATGCCCAGACCCCACCTCAGGCTGGCCGAACTTGGCCTTCTCGGGAAGCGATGCGGATGTCGCAGGCCAGGGCCATCTCGCAGCCGCCGCCCAGGGCGAAGCCGTTGACCGCAACGATGGTGGGGGCTTCTCCATCATGTCCACCCCGCAATGAGTTCACATGCGGTTGCCCAGGGTGCCATCAGGGCGCCGGCGATGTTCGCCGGTGATGATGACAACCTCATCGTCCTTTTCCATCGTCCAGGTCCTTTGTTCAGGCGTTGAGCGCCTCAACGGTTCATGGTGAATGCCATACCTCAACAAATGCCATAGATTTCCTCTAACATTGGTCATACAGGGCATACCCCCTGTTATATAAATACTTCACGAAATAGTATACTGTATTTTCATGCCAAAAGACAAGGCAAACCTTTTCGCCGTTTTACCGAAAAAAGGAGAAAACAACCAATTTCCGTAAAATGATAGACTCCCCTGGCCTTTCCTGCCGATCCCTTCATATGGGTAAAAAGTTGAAAATTTTGCAAGTGAGCCTGCGTTTTCTTTCTTCCCAAGGTCTGGTGTCTCAGCTTTCCTGTGAGGAGGTCGGAGGCGGGAAATCTGGGAAAGGGTCGGAAGAAAGGTTTGTTTCTCTTGCAGCAGCAAGGGAAGCTTCCCCTTGCAGTTTCTGCTTTTTCCGTGAGGGAGAGAAATCGTATTTTCAGTTTCATACAAAAATTGAACCAAATATACCGGTGTTTTTTGTTGACAAATCAATCTTTCTAATGTTAAAGTACAAGAGCACAGAGGGGTGTTATTTTATGAATTGTCGTATAGGCGGGTGATTTCTGAACGATATGAAAAACAATGGCCCTGCTTTTTTGCTGATGCTTTCTCCTATCCCTTCTGTTTTCTTTTCTTTTGGGGCTCTTGGAATATGGAATTTTGCGGCTCTTCGAGGCATATTTTGTCCGATAACATGATCTGGCAGGCGATGGCCCAGTCGTACTCTGTTGTGTCGTTGTCCGAAGGGACGGTATTCTTTTTATCTCTCTGAATCTGATTGCGGTGCTCTGGCTGCTGCAAAGGTGGAAAGCATAGTACACACTTCCGCCCTCCCATCATAGGAGGGCGGTTTTTTGATAGTTTCCCTCCCGGCCTCTCATACAGTGAGAGGAACAGGAGGTGAGCGGGTGCGCGGTGTGGCGGTGCTGACCATCACGGGGGTGTTGTCCCAGCTGGTGGGGTTTGTGTATCCATCATTGGGCTGACCGTCTGGCGGGGGCGGAGATTTTGGGGGCTGTATCAGCTGATCCTGCCGGTGTATTCGGTGCTGCTGTCCCTTACCTCTGTGGGGCTGACCACGGCGGTGTCCAATCTCCGCCTGGTACCCCGGAGGCCCTGGGAACCAGCGGGCCATTTACCAGGTCCGGGGGCAGGCGGTGAAGCTGTTTTCCTGCTGGCCCTGATGCCCTGTTCCCTGCTGCTGCTCTTTTCGGACAGGGGCCTCGGTGTATCTTTTGGGGGACGCAAGAACCCAGCTGGGACTCATCCTCCTGGTCCCCTGTCTGCTGCTGACAGGGGACGGAAAAATCTCAAAACACTATTTTTTGGCACGGGCCGGGTCTACCCCGCCGCCATCACGGAGCTGGCGGGCAGGTCCTCAGTCCCTCGCTGGTGCTGGCCCTGCTGTGGCGCCTGGCGCCCGGCTACCGCCGGCCGTGAGGGGACCATTGTGCTGGGCATGGCCCTGTGCAGTGGTCTCCGCCCTCAGACGATGCTCTTCCAGGTGTGCCCAGGGGCCTCCCGGCAGGTCTGTCCGGGGAGAAACTGACCCCCAAGGCCCTCCAGGGCAAGATTGGGCGGATCGCCCTGCCCTGGGGTTTGCGGCCCTGCTGGGAATCTCATCTCCTCGGCCAACGCGGTGCTCATCCCCCCGGCTGCTGGTCAGGGGAATGGACCAGGGGAGGCGGTGTCGGCCTACGGCGTGAGCCTTTGGCATGACGCTGCCCATGCTCTTGCTGCCCGGCCTTTCTCAGCGCTTTGGGGCTGGTACCCCAAGCTCTCCCAGTATTCCGCCTGGGACAGAAGGAGGCCATCCGCCGGCAGGTGAAGCGGTCGGTAAGGGGCGGCCAATCTGATCCTCACATTCCCCTGGCCCCTGCTGTCGGTGCTGGGCTCTGCCATCGGGCAAGAGCCTGTACCAGATGACCGGGTGGGGGATCATCTCCCGCTGCTGGCCTGGGGGTGCTCTTCTCTTGCTGGCAGACCCTCTCGGCCTGCGTTTTTGAGCGGGTCAACCGCCAGGGGCTTCGGCGAATCGCCCTGGCCGCGGACAGTGTGCAGCTGGTGCTCACCTGCCTGACAGGTGGGCCGGTGGGGCATGGGGGGTATGCCTTCAGCTTTGCCCTGTCAGCCCCCTGCTGGGGCGGTGCTCAGCTGGCGGGTGGTTTCCCGGGAAATGGGCTTTCCCTGCCGGTGTTTTCTGGTTTACCGCCCCCACCCTGGCCGCCTGCCTGGCGGCCTCCTGCGGGGTTTGATGGAGACGGTGCTGCTTCGGGCGGCCTGGTCTCCTTTCCGCCGCAGTGGGGGGACTGTGCTTTGGACTGCTGCTCTATTTGGCGGCCCTACAGGTATGGGGGCCGGGAGCAAAGGGGGAGGCGGACTGCCGCCGCCTTAGAGGGGCTGTCTGGGCGGAGAAGCGGATGGATCAAAGAAAAACGCCTCCCTGAGAAAAAGGGAGGCGTAACGCTATATGTTGCCGGAGAGGAAGGGACGCGGTTTCCTGTTCCTCTGCCGAGGCATTCTCTCCTATGGGCCCGTCTCCGCGCTAAAATCGCCTGCCGCCGTTCCCG
>VOFB01004649.1_pt1 | contig 27467 bp, 39 predicted proteins | sample 5384141 | NCBI WGS metagenome assembly VOFB01 (sample SAMN12384721, study PRJNA508395) | human gut metagenome | isolation source: healthy gut A | host: Homo sapiens | reverse complement strand
TCAAGCCGCGTTCTAGTTACATGTTGCTTACTTCTTGAACCGGGCAACGGCATCTGTCATCAGGTACATTTGGAGCGTTTCGGCAAACCGGGCAAAACATGATCGGTTCCGACAGTCATACGCCCGACCGGCGGCGGCATCGACATGCTCACTCGCCATGGGTGCGGGCGGTCTGGACGTAGCGGTTGCTATGGGCGGCGGCGCATGCTATATCACCATGCCGAAGATGTATAAGGTTTAATCTGACCGGTAAGCTGCGGGATTTCGTGACTGCTAAGGACTCAGTCTGGAAATTCTCCGCATCCTGTCCGTCAAAGGGCGGCGTCGGCGCGATTATCGAATGGGGCGGCGAGGGTATCAAGACCTTATCCGTACCGGAACGTGCGACAATACCAACATGGGGACAGAAGCTGCGATTGCCACGACTTTAATTTTTCCCTTCTGACGAAGCAACCAAGGCCTTCCTCAGAAGCAGAGGGGCAGGGGCGATGCTATGTGGACTCAAGAGCGACGAGGACGCGGTGTATGATAAGGTGATCGACATCGATCTTTCCACCTTGAAACCGCGGATCGCGTGCCCGCACAGCCGGACAACGTCGTTACGGTGGAAAGCCTGAAAGGAACGAAGGTCGATCAGGTCTGCATCGGCTCCCTGCACGAACTCTTCGTTGTATGATATGCTGAAAGTTGCGGCACTCGCGGGGCAAACCATCCGTCCGGAGGTCCAGCCTTTCCGTATCACCGGGCCAAGCAGGTGTTGAAATGCTACAGACTGCGGCGCGCGACCGACATCATCGCCAGCAGCGCAGAGTGCTGGAATGTGCCTACCGGACCTTGCATCGGCATGGGCTTTTCGCCAAACTCCGGCGGTGTTCCCTGCGGACAGCAACCGCAACTTCGAAGGGCGTTTCCGGTACCGCAGACGGGCAGGTATATCTGGTATCACCGGAAACCGCAGTAGCAGTTTGACCGGCGAGATCACCGATCCGATGCTCCTTGGCGCCATGCCTCAGATCACGATGCCGGAAGCGTTTAAGATCGATGACAGCGCAGTGCTGGCTCCGGCGCCGGCAGACGGGCCGATCAGGTCGAAATTCTCAGAGGACCGAACATCAAACCTTTCCCGGACAGCATGCCGCAGGAAGATACGCTGCAGGCACCACTGGTTCTGAAGGTGGCGACAATATCACAACAGACCATATCATGCCGGCGGGCTCAAGATTCTGCCGTACCGTTCCAATATTCCACACCTGTCGTTTCTGCTTCGGGGTTTTGTGACGCCACCTTCCAGAAAAAGAGCGAAAGACTGGAACAAACATCATCGTCGGCGGCGGCAACTACGGGCAGGGGTCTTCCAAGAGCACGCAGCGCTGGTTCCCGCTGTATTTGGGCGTGAAGCGAGGTCATTACCAAGAGTTTCGCGAGAATCCACGTGGCAAAACCTGATCAACGCAGGTATTATGCGCTGACATTCAAAAATCCGGAAGATTATGAAAAACTGCATCAGGGATGACGTCTTTGCGGGATCGAAACGTCTATGCCGGCATGGACAGCGGCGAAATGACGCTGGTTGACGAGACAACAGGCGACAACATTCCGTTGCTCTGCAGTTTTTCGAAAGACAAAAGCGATCCTCAAGGCAGGCGGACTGCTCAAAATATGTCGGACAGGGGCTCCATTAGCAGATCTTGCGATTGATAGCGGGAAGCATCGCTGTCATAAAGGGAATAAGGACTGCCCTGGCCGGCTATGGTCGGTTCCTGTGGCAGGAAACGCAGATAAACAAAAGAAGGACAAGAATTATGAGTGAAAAAAACCGAAAGCATACATACATACAAGGCGCCGCGCAAGTTTGGCACTGCTGAAGGCAGCTCGCAAGAACCGAGCAGATGGCAAAAGCGGAGCCGGCTAAAGGATTGCGCGGCGCTCAAACTGTAACCGTTGGGCTTTGCGGCGGCGACGGCATCCGGACCGATCATTATGAGGCAGGCAAAACGGCTGCTGGAGACTTTGCTTACCGGACAAGAAATCGCCACAAGGACATATCGTACTTCGAGATCGAGGGGTTGACGCTTGAAAACAGAATGGCGCTGGGAGAAGCAGTTCCGACCGATGTTCTGGAAGCTATCAAAGCATGTGATGTCATCCTCAGGGACCGACAACAACCCCGAAGGGCGGCGATGGAGCGCCAATGTCACGCTCAGAAGAGCTGGACTTATATGCCAATGTCAGACCGGTTTCCATTTCCGGCAGGGGATCGACTGGATGTTCTACCGGGGAAAACACTGAGGAGAATACGTCCTGGGCGACCACGCGGTGTGAAATTCGGGCATGCTTGCCATGGATTTAAGGTAACCACCGAGCCTGGCACCAGACGCATCGCTCGCCTTGCGGCCTTTGAATACGCTTCCAAGGCAAACGGCAAGGACAATGGCGATCGTGACCAAAGCCAATAAGAAAAAAGACCGATGGCAATTTGCGCGGATCTGCCATGAAGGGTTGCGGCGGACTATCCGGAGATCACCACCGACGACTGGTACATCGACATTATGACCGCGGATCTGGTCAATCCGGCCATCAAGCAAGTTTCAGGTGTTGTCCTGCCCAATCTGTACGGCGACATCATCACCGACAGGCCGCCCGGAGATTCAGGGCGGCGTCGGTACCGGCAGGCGGCGCCAATATCGGCGACCATTACGCGATGTTTGAAGCTATTCATCCGCGCCGCGTATGGTAGAGGGGCTGGCGGATTACGCGAACCTGCCGAAAGTATCTTCAAAGCGACCGAGATGCTGGCACGCATCATATAGGTCTGATTACTAAAGCGGACCAACTGGCGGCACTGACGACCTGCAATGAACCGAAAAAGCTGTGGTTGTGACCGGCACGCGCGAGGCGCGACCTGCGAAGCGTTCGCAGACTATGTGATCGCGCGAATCCGCGGATCAACGCCGCGGCCAGGAATTCGCTAAAACATGTTGAAATTTCAAGCATCATGATAACAAAGTTATCACATGAGGATGTGAAATAAATTGTATACAATATTGACGGTATGGATAAAAGCAGAAGGGCTTACAACCATGCCGTTTGAGAAGTGTTGAAAAAAACCATGCTGGGGAGAAAAGCGGCTGTTTTGATCAACAGAAAGAAAGCAGATCGCGCAGGCGTTGCATGAGGATTGCGGCGTAATTTTATTCCGCGCCTTCGAAATCTCCGCGATCTCCGCGCAGGATTTGATACAGGCTTCCCGGCGCGGGCAATCAGTTCGGACGCCGACGTAGTCGCTCTCCGAAAAGCCAGCGTTCAAGAAGACCAGATGGAGAAGGCATCCGCGAAGAAGCTGATCACAAATCCACCATATTCCATTTCGCGCAAAAAAGCTTCGCATACCTGCCTGCATGAATGGCTCCTGAACTTTTCGATAATGGTCGATGAGGCGGTTTTGTTCGCCAGTCTTGGCGATTGCCTTGCGATAAAACAACGATTTCAAAAAACATTCGCAGAGCGCTTCCAAAACGGCCATGTAAAATAATCTTTTTTCATGCGCTCCAGAACCTGCAAAATCCATATCAAAAAATCCAGTTTACAAGATCATACTTATCTTTGAAATGATAGTAGAAGCTCTTCCGATTCATGCCGCATTTTTCGCAGATTTCCGCGACATTGATCTTGGAAAAGGCTTGCTCCATGAGTTCTTTCAGTGGGCGACCAAGGCTCGTTTTGTAATATTCGAATCAGCCATTGCGATGGTTTCCACTCCTACGAAAAACTAATAATTCTCTATGAGTTATATACCATTATACTGGATATACAGAACAATAAGCAAACGAAAGATTATTTTTTGGACAAAAATACGATTTGTCCAAAAAGCGACAAAAACTGTGAAGTGTAAAAAATCGGACATTTTTAAGGCTTTGTCCCATGGATGGACGCAAAGAAATTCGACTATAATATAAAGTGGAGTAGGCTTGAACTTCAAAGTGAGTTCCGATAAAAGCGCGTAACGGAAAGCTGAGATTTTATACATGCATGTCGCTCATGCATGAGGATCGTTTTGTAAAAAGCTTTTGTCGTTTCCGGAAATATCGCGAGTGATATTCCTACATTAAAACATATCACAGAAACAAAAAGGGTAGTCAATGATGATTGAAGAAAGGGTGAATCTATATGGCAAAGAGTTTAGCACATATCGCAGAAAGAAAAGCATTTGAAATGACTTTTGGACTCTATTATCAAAAAAGAGCCAGACACAAGATCTTTCGGAAGTGATGCGCCTTTGGTAGACAAAGTAGAAAAAAATCATGGGGGATGATTGGGAGGCATCGTCTTACGAGATGCTCCGAGTCTTGCAAAGAATCCGACAGCAATGGACGCATTTATACACAGCGTATTCTCAGAGAGGTCGACCCGCATATCTTAAAAACATTCCTGCTGAACGCAGGCTTTGAAGCGGGTTTATGGGCTACAAGACTTCGCTGAAAATGAAGAAAAAATACGGATGCAACATTCCATGGATCATTCTGATGGATCCGACGACTGCGTGCGGCAATCTGCACTGCACAGGCTGCTGGGCCGCGTGGAGTACGGCAATAAGATGAATCTTTTCCTACGAAATGATGGATAAGATCATCACCGAAGGCAAGGAACTCGGTATTTACGCCTATCTTTTACAGGCGGTGAACCGCTGATCAGAAAGGATGATATCATCCGTCTGCGAGAAAGCATAAAGACGTGGCTTTCCACGCGTTTACAAAACGGCACCTTGATCGACGAAAAGTTCTGCCAGGATCTTTTTGAGAGTTGAAATTTCTTCGTGTCTGTCAGCATCGAGGGGCTTTGAAGAAAGTAACGACGGCAGGAGGCGCGGACATTATCGGAAAGCGCTTGCGGCGATGGATCGATGCACGAGCATCACATTCCGTTTGGCGTTTCTATCTGCTACACCAGCCAGAACTATTTGACAGTTACCAGCGACGAGTTCCTGGATATGCTGATCGAGAAGGGCGTGTTCGCGTGGTTCTTCCATTATATGCCGGTAGGCGTAAACGCAAGTCCGGATTTGCTTTAAGTCCGAGCAGAGAGAGTACATGTATCATAAAATTGTGAAATCCGTGGCATTGAGGCGGCAAGAGTTGTTTTGCCATCGACTTCCAAAACGACGGCGAATTTGTACACGGCGTAGGGGCGGTGAGCGTTACTGCCACATCAATGCCAACGGCGATGTGGAACCATGTGTATTTATTCACTATTCCAATGCCAATATTAAGGGAGAAGTCATTGCTTGAATGTCTCGTGCCACCACTGTTTATGGCATACAAAAGAAGGGCAACACCAACGATAATTTCTGAAACCATGTCCAATGCTTGAAAATCCGGAGATCCTGCAGGAACTCGTCAAGCGCACCGGTGCGAAGTCCACAGATCTTGAGGCGCCGGAAACCTGCGAGCATCTTTTGCGGCAAGTGTACGGAATACGCGAGCATGGGGACCGGTCGCGGATCGGCTTTTGGGAAGCGGGCCATACCCCGGCGGCAGATAAACCGAGAAATGAATAAAGATAGTCAAAGGCGCTGTCGCACAGTCGATTGTATGAGTCGACCGGAGCGACAGCGCTTTGTTGTTATTGTAGGAAATATCTATAGCGGATATTTCCTGGATAATAACAAAGAAAGACATCTGAAAACAGATGTCTTTTTGGTGACTCTACCGGGATTCAGACGGGTAGCCGCCGTGAGAGGGCGGAGTCTTAACCGCTTTGACCATAAGCCTCGTTACTTATAAAGAAGAATATACTACAGGTTGCGGAACTTTTCAAGTCTTTTTGAGTTGTTGAAAAAAGTTAGCTGATATTAGGGTGAGGAAAATCCTCATCATTTTGCAGAATCTCTCGGGCGAGCATGTTCATTTCAAGATAGTTCGGTTTTTGGTTTCGCTCAGAATCAAATATCCGTTCGTATAGGCTGGGTATGCCACAAAAGCCGCGTCATCGCCAAAACAGGCTTTGACATTCAAAAAGGCATTGCCTTTAAACTGTTCGAGCGGCAGTGCGAGTTCAAAGCGCCATCAGGTAAAAATGACAGTCGTACGGATGTCTGCGACCTGATAGGAGGAGAACAAGAAGGAATCCCCCGCTGTGATTGCCGAAATCAGCGGCGCCGCCGGATATTTTAGCAAAACGCGACGCGTTCAGTCATACGGCCCGTTTTGCCCTGCTATCGGAAAGCCGAGGATGACATTCTTTGGATATCTGTCTGCAGGATAATCGGAAAAAATCTTATAAACAGAAATTGCAGGATATCGTCGTGATTGTCGCAGCAAGAATCTTTCCACGCAGTTCGTTTTTTCCCTTTCATCAAAGGAACCTTCATAGGTACGGTAGAGGGTGATACTCTCCTTGCCGTCAATTTCGTCGCCGCGTGCCGGGCCAAACCCATGTAGGCCTCTACGGATTTTTGTTTCAGACTTGAAAAGAATATTACGAATTTCGCTGTGTCCGTTCAGGCAGATACAAATCCAGATTGTACGGGCGCACGACTCTCGGCAAGACCGAGCCGGCGCGCGTTTTTTTGTGATAAAGGGCAGGTCAAAATGCTTGCCGTTATAGGTCAGAAGATAGTCAAAGCCATTCAAGTCGGTAAAAGAAGTTTATTCAGAAGCTGTGCTTCCTCGCGGATTCCGGCGAAATACTGACGCATCGTGCGGTCGCCGTCCGGCGCGACCTTCATCAGACCTGCCAGCACGCATTCGGCACGCTCGGAGAGAGTCCCAAAGGTTTCAATATCAAAAAATGCCAAGACGCATTCCTTCAAAATAACGATCCAAAATTTTAGATGAAAAAGAAATCCGTTTTATGTTGATATTCATAAATTTTCATAATAATCAGCCTCCTTTGTGAGCGGCGGTTCTAAGAGCCTGTATATAATGTGCACAGGCTCACGCTCTATCTTCAAAATAAAAGAAAAATGAGGTTGCAGGGGGGATAACCACACGTTATTATAGAAACTTTCCGGAATATAATGTTTTTTAAAAAACAAAAGAAAAAAATGTGAAAAAATGTTCCTGCCGCAAAACAGACGAACGCAAAAAGGCAGTCCTTATACTTTTTAGTATATTCCGTTTACTGATGAAAAAGAAACCATAATAGGAGGAAAACGAACATGGAAATCTTAAAAATTATCCAAAAGATGAAATCCGAATTCTGTAGCAAGGCGCTTTAAGGGGTGTCATGAGAGCAAAGGGCGGGCGCGGAGATTCAAGCCACATTGGCGCGGGAGCTCAATCAGCAATTAAGTCTGTAGCGATGCCAGAGGTTTCGTAGCGCCGGGAGGCATTGATTTGGTCTGCGTTCCGGCTTTTACCGATATTCAGATTGAAGGAGAAGAACGAACCGCTATCAAGTTGATTGTGGAATCACGATAAAGCTTTGTTTGGCGACCGAGAAATCGCTGTTTTATGTGAGCAATAGCACAAGCAATGTTTTTAGAAGGAAGACAAGAGCACCTTTGCGAAGTGGCGCTCATGGGTATGCCATGCGGTTATCAAAATCCTGATTTCGTTATGCGCACTTTTTTTTCAAAACATGGTATAATTATATAGTTATACACAAAGACAAATAGGAAAGATCATGATAGAAAGTAGAAAATCTAAAGTCGAAACTGGGCTTCATCCTGCCATCAGCGCGCATGTCCTGCAGGATATGCTAAAAGTTTTAAAGACACTTTACTGCTGTTTCGAAGAGATCGTGCAGGAAGTTTTCCCGCGCAAAAAAGAAATCGGAAAGATGGAATGTGTAAAAAATAATGATATTGGTTTTGACAATGACGCGCTCACACTGGGCAAAGACTGCCTTTGCGCACGCGGATCAGCCAAACGGTGAGATGGCCGCGCCGGCGCTGGCTGTAGAAGCCGGCAGTGGCGGAACAGACAGTGTGAACGGCACAGGCGGCACAAACAGCGCAGAAGGCACAGATCTTTGCAAACGGCACAGAAAGCACGCGCCCTGCGGATTCCGTGGAGAATGGGCAGACGGTGGGAACGACTGCGGATTCTGTACCTGCGCGGGAGGAAAGCAAGCTGACAGATGGTGAAAGTACAGATCTTGCCGATGCTTTGCGCAAACAGAAACGGACAAACCAGCCGCAGAAGGAACGCAGAAGGATACAAAGGTAAACTCAAGGACAAAAGGTGGCTGATACAAAACCGGTTTCCAAGTATCAGAAAGGGCTTGCGCCTTATATTCGCGGCAAGAACAAGAACCTCAGCAAGAATGGTCCATCAAGCTGGCGGGCTATTTCATCAAATCAGGCAAGAAGAATAAAGATTGACCCGAAGGTCCTGATGGCGCTGGCACAGCGCGAAAGCAACTTTCGCGCCAAAGGTACCGCAACAAATATGGTTATAAAGGCATGATGCAGTGCACATCTTCTTTCGCGAAGACTTTATGGATACAAAGGCATCGGAACTGTACCAGGCAGATGTCAGCATTGAAATCGCGCCAGATATTTGCGAACGATGAAAAACAGACATGAGAGTTATCGCAAGGCGATTGCCTGCTATGTATGCGACGGCACGGCGGTGTGCATTCGAGTAGCCAGGCAGATCCGTCATGAAAACAGGACAAGATTCAGCGTTTTCTCACACAGAAAAACTATGTGTAAAAATAGAATAAACAGACATAAATAGGAAAAAACATGATTTTTTTTGAAGAAAAGACAATCAAAAGTGATAGAATCTACGAAGGCAGCATTCTTAATCTGCGCAGGGACAAGGTGACGGTGCTGCATGGAACCTCTTATCGGGAAATCGTTGAGCATAACGGCGGCGCAGTACTGGCGGCCATAACCGACGAAGGCAAAATGGTGATGGTCAGACAGTTTCGCAAACCCCAGAACGATGCTCGAAGTGCCCGCAGGCAAGATTGATCCGGGTGAAACCGGAGGAACCGCCAGACGCGAATTGGCGGAGGAAACGGGCTATCGCGCCCGCCATGTGCGGTGACGGAATTTTATCCATCAGTCGGGTACGCGGAAGAGGTTTTATACCTTTACCTTTGCATCGGCTTGACGCCTGGCGAAACCAACTTTGACGAAAACAGGCCATCGATATCGAAGAATATCCGATCGAGGTGCCGCATCATATGGTAATGCGCGGAGAAATCCAAGACGCCAAGACCATTATTGCCATCCTGGTACGAGAGCTTATGACAGAAGGAAAGCTTCAGGTAAAAAGAAATAAGGTAGAGGAACAGTCCGCATAGACAGACGAGCGTATACGAAACGTACTTTTGTCCGGTTTCAGTTTGTTTCTATGCGGATTTTGTGTACTTTGTAATTCCCCTTCCTTTGTGTCGCTGTTTCAGCGGCATATGCGCATAAGAGACACAGCGCGACGGGCAGTTGTATCAACTTACCAAAACAGAGTGAGAGCGATTTCCGGCAAGGCCGAGCGTCTCAAACGTCATGGAGACAGTGAAGCCTAAGCTGAATCCCTTTACAAAATGATCAGTGGAAAACAAAGCATAAGAGGGGGTATGAAAGGTACAGTCAGAAGTACGGCGATTGTGATTGTTTTAAGCATATTGACGCAGGAAATGCGGAAATACTTTGAGCATTTCCTGCGGTTGTGGTTAAGAAGATATTTAGCGTTTCTGCAAGAGAATCTTTACCTGATCCATATAGGAAGACTTCAAAAGGATCCGCTTGCGATACCCACAACAAGCATGAACAAAAAGATAAAAAACCATTGTAATGTGCGCCGCATAAACTTTCTCTCCTCGTGGGCCTTCCTTTACGTTCGAAGCCTTGTATATGATATTGTATGCGGAGGCGTGTGAAGACTTTCCCAAAAATGAAACCTGTAGCTTAGATTACTGCGATAATTTTTGCAATAATAAAAAGCCCCTTCTCAGTGAAGATGGCATCCCGCTCGGCCGGAACCAAAGGATACGCAGTTGTTTTTTTGTAAAAAATATTGCAGAAACTATCGTAGAAAGGAGACAATGACTTGAAAGAGTCGAAGCATATATGCTGAAAGAACTATTTGACATTTATTTTACTTCACTGAAAGTTGGCGCCATGACCTTCGGCGGGGGCTATGCCATGCTTCCGATTTTGCAGAAAAGTGGTTGAAAAAAATTGGAACACAGAAGAAGAAATTTTGGACTACTACGCGCTGGCACAATGCCTGCCGGGCATCATCATGGTAAATACCCTTTGGATTCGTCGGACAGAAGCGGAAAGGTACCGTTGGTGCAATCGTTAGCGGATTGGGTGCAATTACGCCGCCGCTGATTATCATTACGATCATTGCAGCACTTTTGACCGCTTTCGCGGATGTCGGCGGTTCAGAACGCATTGCGGGTATTCGCGTATGCGTTTGTACTGATTTTTAATTCGATTCTGAAGCTTTGGAAAAGCTCTATGGTGATAAAAAATGCCTGGCGATTTTCCTGATTGTTGCAGTAGGGTCGTATTTTATAGATTTAAGCCCGATTCTTTTTTGTGGTGGGTTCCGGTATTTTTAGGAATTCTCATACAGATTGCCGGAAGGAGGAAGGTAAAATGATATTACTTCGCCTGTTTTTGAATTCTTCAAAAATTGGATGGTTTTCTGTTGGCGGCGGAATGGCGACTTTACCATTCTTATATGATATGGCAGATAAGACCGGTTGGTTTGATTACGCACAGATCGCAGATATGCTTGCGGTTTCTGAATCCACGCCGGGCCCGATCGGAATCAACATGGCTACCATGTCGGCTATACAACCGCAGGCATTCCGGGCGCGCTGGTAGCAGTGTTGGGATTATCGTTCCGGCATTGCGCTGGTTCTGCTCATCACTGCGATCTTAGATAAATTTCACAATAATATCTATGTGGAAGGCGCGTTTTACGGATTACGTCCTGCTTCTGTGGGATTAATTACGGCGACCGGCGTCCTGGTTGTAAAATTTCTCTCTTAAACGTAGACTTATTTCATCAGACAAATGCCGTAGCCGATTTGTTTCAGTGGAAGGCTGTCGCCCTTCGTTGCGCTATTGGTGCTGACGCGGTATATAAAAGAAAACAAAGGGACTTCACCCGGTATATTTTATTGTTTTCTCTGCAGTTATTGGAATACTTTTTGGTTTTGCAGGGGTATAGTGTGAATGATAAATCCGACTTTTATTTGAGAAAAACTCAGACAGGAGTCGGATGATACTTTTAATAGAAAGAAATGTAAAAATACTTTTTTCCCATTGAAATTTTTTTGGACAGTGGTATTATACTTGAATAGCTTGGACGGAAATGCGAAGGGGAAAAGAGGTGAAGCGGCGATGAGTTTGGAAGTATACGCGGCCTATTTGACGACAGAAAAAGGATGACGGACAACACCAAGCAGGCGTATCTGCGAGATCTTAGGCATTTTTTCCAATTTCGCGGAAGCCCGGGGCATCGACGATCCGGCGGAGGCCAGCAGTACGGATATCCTGGCTTATTTGATGGAACTCAAAACCGGTGGAAGATCTAAATCGACGGTCAACCGCAAAGCTTGCTTCCTTAAGAACCTATTATCAATATTTGATAAAAAATGCGTGAAATTTTTTTGAGAATCCGACAGAGTCGATTAAATCGCCGAAGGTGGAAAAAAAGGAAATCAATACCTGACGACGGAAGAAATCGATCGCCTTTGAACTGCCGGAGGACACAGCCAAGGGAAAACGTGACCGCGCTATTTTGAGCCGCTGTATGCGACGGAATTCGAGCCAGTGAGTTGATTGAGATGCAAATCGAAGAAATCAATATTCGCATGGGCTTCGTGAAATGCGCGGGGACGCACGGAAGCGCGCGCATCATTCCAATCGGTAAAAACCATGCAGACACGCGATGGAAGTCTATGTATCCGAAGTTCGAGACACTTCTAAAAAGGCAAAAGCGAAAGCCTGTTTTGAATTACGCGGAAACCCGTTTACGCGCCAAGGACTTTGGAAAATTTTGAAGGAATACGGTGAGGCGAAGAAACTTCGCGATTCCGCTGACCCCACAGGTCATCCGCAATTCGTTTGCAGTCCATATGCTTTGCAGAACGGCGCGGATGTCAAATCTCTGCAGGAGCTGATGGGACACGAAGATATTTCGGCAACGCAGGCGTATTTAGCGGTTGTCAAAAACCGCATTAAGGATGTTTATGACAAAGCGCATCCTCGCGCGTAAATCAAAGACATTCCTGCTTCTGCGGAATGAGAGTTACCGTAATCCGATTTTTGTGAATGAATCTGCGAGGCGAGACAAAAACAGTTCTGTCCGCAGTTCAGAATATATTATCACAAGGCGTTGCACCCGCAGAACCGGGGCAACAGCAGAAAAGGAGTTTTTAAATGGAAAAAATCTTAGCTCACGCACGCAAAGATGGTACAATTGGCTATACTTGTTGCGGGATCATGTTGATCTTCGCGTACACACCGCTCGGCTATTTGAAAGTCGGCGCTATCGAAATCACCTTCATGGTGCTTCCGGTCGCGATTGGCACAATTATTCTGGGACCGGTATGCGGAGCGATTCTCGGCGGACTCTTCGGACTGACCAGCTTCATTCAATGCTTTGGAGCTTCACCGTTCGGAGCGTTGCTTCTGAGCTTGAATCCGATTGCCACATTTATCACCTGCATGGTACCGCGTATTTTATGCGGATGGCTTTCGGGACTGATTTTGAGGCGCTGAACAAGAAAATATGAAAAACGCGTCTTACTTCATCGCATCACTGGCGACAGCCCTGCTGAACACGATTTTCTTTATGCTCTGCATTGTCATCTTCTTCTGGTATAACGGAACCTTCTTATCCACGATGAACAGCTGGGCATTGCCGACCGACGGCTTATGGGTATTTTTCGTGGCATTTGTCGGCGTAAACGGTTTGGTGGAAGCTATCGTAAACTGTCTCGCGGCGGGAACCGTTTCAAAAATCGTATCGAAAGCCATTCACGCTTAGAATAAGGATTTTTGTACGATTCTTCACGCGTTTTCATGTTTTTTATGAGTTTTTACGAGGTTGAGCAAAAAGAGCTTGCATCCTGCGACTTTTTGTGCTAAACTATAACAGTTATTACGGGCGGTCCTCTGGGCAACTCTCGCGCCGCATCACGTTATGCGACGGAGCCACGAACGTCTTGGAGGGAAGGAGGAATGAACGTGGATTTAATGAAATCAATTACTCAGGAATACGAAAAAACTGAAATCCCTGCTTTTTGGTGTGGGCGACACAATCAAGGTTCACATCAAAATTAAAGAAGGAAACAGAGAAAGAATTCAGGTGTTTGAAGGCTTTGTTCTCAAAGACAAAACGGCGGCATCAGCGAAACTTTCACAGTCAGAAAGCTTTCTTCCGGTATCGGTGTGGAAAAGACTTTCCCACTGCATTCACCGAAGATCGAAAAGATCGAAGTCGTAAGAAGAGGCGCGGTAAGAAGAGCGAAACTGAACTACATGCGTGAAAGAACAGGTAAGGTCGCAAAATTAAAACGAAAGAATAGTTTTGGAGGGGAATCTTTGCGATTCCCTTTTTTTATCTTAGAGCCATGAAGGGGAAGAAAAGCGTGATTGAACATATCAACTGGTATCCAGGGGCATATGAAAAAAGACCAGAGAGCTGATTGCGGAGAATCTGAAAATGGTCGATATCGTGATAGAAGTGATCGATGCCCGTATTCCCGTTTCCAGCAGAAATCCAATCATCGATGAGCTGGTCAAAAGCAAAGACGTCTGATCATTCTCAACAAAAGCGATCTTTCCGATCCAAAGGTAAATGAGGCATGGGCAGAGACCTTCAAAACAAGGCAATTTAATCCTGACCATGAACTGTATGACCGGAATCGGTGTGGGTCAGCTTTACAAGGCTGCTCAGCCGTCTGCAGGACGAAAAAAACGAAGGACAGCTTCGCAAAAAATCCCTGCGCATGATGATCGTCGGTGTGCCGAATGTAGGCAAGTCCTCTCATCAACCGCATGACCGGCAAAAAAAGCGCAAAAACCGAGACCGACCGGGGGTCACCAAGGGAAAACAGTGGCTGGGACTCGAAAACGGTATGCGGCTTTTGGATACGCCGGGTATTTTGTGGCGAAGTTCGAGGATCCGCAGGTGGGCTTAAATCTGGCCTTTGCGGCTCCATCAAGGATGAAATTCTGGACACCGCGAGTCTTGCGCTGGAACTGATCAAGGTACTGCAGCAGAGACTATCCGCGGTACTCAGGGAACGATATAAGCTGGACGAACTGGACGAGGACGCGTTGGTGAATATGGAGGCCATTGCGGCTGAAACGAGGCTTCATCCTTTCCGGCAAACGTGTCGATTACGAACAACGCGCCCGTACGGTGCTGGACGAGTTCCGCGGCAGCAAGATCGGCAATATCACATTGGAAAAGGTGCAGGCATGACAAAACAGGAGAGAGAACAGGTTCTCAGAGAAAAGGCGCAACTATGCAGGTCTATGAGCGGGACCTGCGTGCGGCAGGCAAACGCTGTATCGCGGTGTGACGAGGTCGGACGCGGTCCCGCTGGCAGGTCCGGTCGTGGCGGCTTTGTGTGGTCCTGCCGGAAGATTTTGACGTTCTGGGGTGGACGATTCCAAAAAGCTGTCCGAAAAAGCGGGAGCAGCTTTATGATGCGATTCTATCAGAAGCGCTCGCCTACGGCATCGGTATGCAGGATAACGCAAGCATTGACGAAATCAATATTTTAGAGGCCACCAAAGAGGCTATGCGATGTGCGATCCTAGAAGCAGAGCGGGCTTTGCGTGCAAAGACGGGTCGCGGCATCGACCATATTCTCATTGATGCGCTGACCTTACGGGAAATCGCGATTCCGCAAACCGGCATCATAAAAAAAGGCGACAGCGCAAGCCTTTCTATCGCGGCAGCGTCGATTCTCGCCAAGGTGACCAGGGACCGGATGATGGTCGAGTACGACAGTATCTATCCGGGCTATGCCTTTTGCGAAGAACAAAGGCTACGGTACCAAGGCGCATTACGAGGGACTGCAGGCACAGGGGATGACCCTGATTCATCGAAGAAGTTTTTGAAAAATTTTAAATAAAAAGAATAAGTTGCCACCATGAGAAGAGAATAGGAGTTAAAAAATGGAATTCAAGAGCGACATTCAGATTGCGCAAAAGAGTCAGTTATGACAAACATCAGTGAGCTTGCGGCACAGGTGAGGGATCGATGAACAGTATCTGGAACTGTACGGCAAGTACAAAGCAAAAATTGATTACAGATTATTGAAGGACAAGGCAGATACGCCGGACGGCAAACTCGTGTTGGTGACCGCGATTTCACCGACGCCGGCAGGAGAGGGCAAGACAACAACAAATCGTCGGTCTTGCGGATGCCCTGCACAAAATGGGCAAAAACTATTCTTTGCTTTGAGAGAACCATCATCCTAGGCCGGTCTTCGGCATCAAGGGCGGAGCGGCAGGAGGCGGTAACGCCCAGGTAGTTCCGATGGAGGACATCAACCTGCACTTCACCGGCGACATGCACGCGATCAGCATTGCCAATAATCTGATTGCGGCCTGTCTGGACAATCATATTCAGCAGGGCAACCGTCTCGGCATCGATGTCAAAAGATTACATGGAAGCGTGTCGTAGACATGAATGACAGACAGTGCGTGAGATCGTGGACGGACTCGGCGGCCGCATGCAGGGCGTGCCGCGTGAGGACGGTTTTGAAATTACAGTTGCCAGTGAAATCATGGCGATTCTTTGTCTTTCCAAGGATATTTTTGATTTGAAGGATAAAGTGGCATCCATTATCGTCGGCTATACTTATGACGATCAGCCGGTAACGGTAGCTGATTTGAAGATTCAAGGCGCGGTCGCGGCGGTGCTGAAGGACGCGCTCAAGCCAAATCTGGCACAGACCCTGGAGCATACGCCGGCGTTCATCCACGGCGGACCTTTCGCGAATATCGCCCATGGTCTGCAATTCCATCATGGCGACCAGAATGGCACTCAAGCTGGCCGATATCGTGGTCACAGAAGCAGGCTTCGCGGCGGATCTTGGCGCTGAAAAATTCGTTGATATCAAATGCCGTAAGGCAGGACTGCATCCTTCCGCAAAGAGTTGTGGTCGCGACCGTCAGAGCCTTAAAATATCATGGCGGCGTTGCCAAGGAAAATCTAAACCACGAAAATCTGGAAGCGCTGAGCAAGGGTCTGCCAAATCTTTTTGCAAAGCATGTCGAAAACGTCACGCGCAATTTTGGTCTTCCATGTGTTGTCGCGATTAACCGCTTCCCAACAGATACCGAGGCAGAACTTGCGCTGGTCAGAGAAAAGTGCAGGGAGCTTGGGGTAAACGTCGCACTTTCTGAGGTCTGGAGCAAAGGCGGTGCAGGCGGTATTGAGCTCGCGGAAGAAGTTCTGCTTCTTGTAGAGGGAGAAAACAACTTTCACTTCGTCTATGAGGACGATCTGCCGCTCAAGGAAAAAAATCGAAGCTGTCGCGGCCAAAATTTACCGCGCGGATGGCGTAAGCTTTACCGCAGCCGCAAAAACAACTTGATACCATTGAGAAACTTGGCTTCGGCAAGCTTCCGGTCTGTATGGCCAAAACGCAGTACAGCTTTTCGGATGATCCGACTCTTTTAGGAGCGCCGCGTGGCTTCCAAATTACGATCAAGGACGTTAAGGTGTGCTCCGGCGCAGGCTTTGTTGTCGCCAAAACCGGCGATATCATGACCATGCCCGGCCTGCCGAAGGGTGCCGGCGGCGGAGAAGATAGACGTCGACGAAAACGGCGTCATCACAGGGCTTTTCTAAAAGTCGGCAGACATGTGGCTATCAGCCCCGCGTGGCTTCGCTTACAAAACAGTTCGCATACTTTCTTCGCGCTCGCCATAGAATGTAGAAACATGGAAACGAGCAGGAGGAAAAAGATGGAAAGTAATGTAGCTTTGCGGGGTTGTTCTTTCGGAACCGAAAATTCAGCCACAAGACATACGGAGAAATTTTTATACCTTTGAGCTGGGTATAGAACGACGCAGTGGTTATATCGATGAGATCCGATTATGATCTCTGAACGACTGATTTTGATCATACCCGAGGCTCAAAGACTTTGTGGAAATTAAAGGGCAGATCAGGACTTATAACGAACTTGTTGAAAACCACAACAAACTGCATATCGTAGTGTTCGCGAAGGAGATTTATTTTAGTGAAAACTTCGGATACAATGAAAATTACATTTATTTGAAGGATTCCTGTGCAAACCGCCGCTGAAACGCACTTCACCGCTCGGAAGGGAAATCTGCGATCTGATGCTGGCGGTCAATCGCATGTAACAAACAAATCGACTATATCCCATGCATCGCATGGGGCAGAAACGCGGCTTATGCGGAAAGCCTCGGCGTTGGGACGAAGCTGATGCTGGAAGGCAGACTGCAAAGCCGCGAGTACAAAAAGAAGCTGGAGGACGGCAGCACCGAAGTGCGCAAGGCGTTTGAGGTTTCCATCGTCAAGTTGGAGGAAGGGTGATTTTTGTCTTGCGGGGTACTTTTGTTTTAGATAAAATATCTCTATTGCAATATCGTCTGCCCGAGGCGCGAGGCGGGACGAGGGAATAGAGACTGGAGGAAATTGAAAATGTTCGATGTGAACGGAAAAGACAACAGCACTTACAATGTCGATAATTTTGAGTTTATCAAAAGACATCACCGATCGTGGGCGGACTGATCGAAAAAGAATATAACCGTCAAAAACAATGTGGAGCTCATCGCTTCCGAAAATTACTGTTCCGAGGCGGTTCTCGCGGCGTGCGGCAGTTGTCTCTCGTGGAAGTACGCGGAGGGCTATCCTTATGTACGAACCTCCGGTAATACGAGCCGTTACTACGGAGGAACGGAATTTGTGGATGAATTAGAAGAATACTGCTGTGATATGTGGAGAAAGGTATTCGATACCGACTATCATGTCAATGTACAGCCGCACAGTGGTTCTCAGGCGAATTTCGCGGCGTACAAAGGCGATTTTACCGGGAGATACGATCCTTTCCCTGAGTTTGGACAATGGCGGCCATTTGACACATGGATCGTCTGTCAATTTCAGCGGTAAATTATACAATATGGTATTCTACGATGTGGACGAGAGGGGTTATATCGACATGCAGGATGTGCGTAAAAAGCGCTGGCCTGCCAGGCGTGATCCCTGACCGGCGCTTCTGCTTATTCCAGAACAATCGATTTTGCGGCGTTCGCGGAGATCGCGAAGGAAGTCGGCGCTTCCTGACCATTTGTTGTCGATATGGCGCATATCGCGGGACCAGTCGCCGGCGGCGCGCATCCGTCTCCGCTTTGGGCATGCGGATATCATTACAACCACGACGCACAAGACGCTCAGAGGTCCGCGCGGCGGTTTGATCTTCGCAAGACCGGAGCTGGCAAAAAGTGGACAGTGCGGTGTTCCCTTACGCGCAGGGCGGCCCACTCGAAATGTTATCATCGCGGCCAAGGCAATCTGCGCGGAAGAAGCGTCACCGGCCTACAAGGAATATACAAGACAGGTTGTAAAGAATTGCAAGGCTTTATCCGATGAGTTCATCCGTCTCGGCTACAAGGTTGTAACCGGCGGCACAGATAACCACCTGATCTTGCTGGACCTCTCCGATGAACCATTCAGCGGCAGAGTCCTGCAGGAGGAATGCGACAAGGTCGGCATCACGCTCAACAAAAACTGCGTGCCTTGCGAAAAAAAGCGTACCCCGAAGGAAACCTCCGGCGTGAGAATCGGTACCGCGCCGATGACTACCAGAGGATATAAGGAAGAAGACTTCGTCAAAGTCGTCCACAGAATCGACGAGGTTATCCAAAGACTCAGAACAGAATATAAAGGACGCGGAATAATTTAAAAACCGAATGGAAGACAAAAAGCAGGGAGATATTGCATTTCTCTGCTTTTTTCATGCGCACTTTACCATACCATAGATTATAAAATTGGCGGCATATTTGCGAGCGTTTTACAATTAAAGCATAAAATCTACAATTCAATATCAAAATATGACATTTTAGAAAAAATTATTGCATAGACACTAAACTTTCCTCTAATATAAAGCTGTCCGAATCTATCAGAAACAGATTGCGGATGATGCATCTCATAAAAAAATCAATCAGGAGGAAGTACGCATGTTAAGTTATGAAATGTTCAAAGAGTATACCAAAAAGGAATTGATCGCGCGTATGCCGCCGGAATTCGCGCGTCACAGACTGAGGAGAATGAAGTCTATAAGGTCAATCGCAAGTTGGACGCGTTTCGTGTAATGCCACCGGACACGGAAACCGGAATTATGGTGATTCCGGTGTTCTATTATCAGGTTTTTACCCATTGATCCAAAAAGGTGAGACACCGGAACGCGTGCTGGAATTGATCGCGCGTGTTTTGCTTCCGAGAGCATGGTTCCGCCGAATTCGCGCTTTCGGAGGAACAATCCATTCCGGCAATCCGAAAAGAAGATCTGGTACTGCAGATTATCAATTACGAGAAAAATCGGGAATATCTGAAGGATAAACCGTATCGAAGATTTTGGATTTGGCGATCATCTGCTTGCTCTGTGGTCAACACCGCGGACAAACAAATCTACGCGGCTGTGATCAACCATGAAGTTATGAAAATGCTCGCGCTGAGCGAAGAAGAAATGTTTCAAGCCGCGCGGAGTCAGATGGAAACGCGCATGCCTTGCAGACTGCTGCAGGTATATCAGCAGCTCTACGCATATACCAATAAAGAATTCTATCTCGGCGCAGTGTCTCTGCTGGAAAAAAGAAGGATTTCGAACTCTTGCTCAACAATTTGGGGATGATCTTTACGTTCTTCCGGCCTCGATTCATGAAGTTATGCTGCTGCCAAGCAAACTTCTTTCTTTGCGCAGCGCGCAGGATCTTTGCGAAAGGCGAATCAAGAGGCAACGAAACCGGAGGAATGGCTGTCGGACCAAGTATATCTGTATCAGAGAGGAAGTGATGAAATTACGCTTGCGGAGTTGGAGAACTGAGAAAGGCGCGATACTTGGCGGCATGACCCGCCGCAGATAAAAAGAGGGCGTCTCACTGCGAGACGTCCTCCGAATTTGTGCTGAGGTAGGTGATAAAGGCACCTGCCAGTTTTTCTCTTTGTTTTGTCTGTAACGGAGCAATAGAGGGATCGGCATCTGGTCGTTCAGCGCCGTCAGCAGACCGCAAGGCGTAAATTGACCGTTGGATCGGTTTTCATCTTGGAATCCCCGCTGTAAGCATAGAAGGCTTCTTCAAAGAAGTTCGCAGCGTCTCTGCCGCTGTCCCGCCGTGATACAGCGGAAGTGAGGTCTTGACCGAAAATTTGATATCACACAGCCTGCGATTGTGCGATAGGCTTCGGTCATTTCATCCAAATACTCCTGCGCGCAGCTAAGCGCGCGGAGACCTGCACCCTAAGCCGCTGATTTTTGGTCGAGATGCTGCCGATATTAGTCAGCGCAATGACATTACCGTCATCATCTTTATAGTAAGTCCCGTTAAAAGCTGTGGTAGAGCAGGGCTGACGATATTCTCGGCATCCTCCGTAGCAAGTACGCGTTTTGAGGCTCGACTTCTTCATAAGTGTAAGAGACTTCGGATACTGCTCCGCATACTTATCATAGAAGCGATCTAAAGCCTTGTCCATTTTTGAGATAAACTTCGCCTCGTCCGCGCCGCTGATAACAATTGTCATCACCGCACCGTCCGGCGCGGTATCGGCGGAATTGCCGCCGCGGAAGGAGTGCAAGCTCAAACAGGAGGGGAGGTAGACTTGAAGTTCGCCAAAACACTGCCGAGTCGCTTAATCGGATTGACGCCGCGCCCATATACGCGGAAATCTTTTTCGGCAGGCAGACCGCTGATTCGAACGCGATAGGCTTTGTCATAGCTGGTGCTTTGATAGTGCTAGTCGGAAAGCCGAAACTTGAATAACCTCCGGTTTCCAAAGAAATCTTGGAGAAGGCAGATTTTCCGAGGCAAAAACTCTGTCCTGCTTGTAAACGAGGAAGCGGACGGCGCGGAGACTCCAGCTGCTTCCGATTCCGTCAGACGGAGAAAGATAAGCTTTACCTTCCCGTCTTTGCTTCGTATTTTGGCAATCGTCAAAGGCTGCCGCAATCGGCTCCGATCGACGGCTAAAAGATTTGACATTGTTACTCACACAAAAAAACAACGGGTTTTCGGGACTTCCACGTGTCATCACTTGCCTTCAGCGTAAAAGTGACATTATCATGGCTGTCTATCTTTGCAGGAAATCCCTTTGTTTTTTCCCCAGGCGAGCAGGTATTGCGCGACATCGCGGTTGGTCTTGAAGGAATCCATGGAATCCACAAGGTCTGTCTGATAAGCGTTAAGCTTGCTCTCTACAATCTCCTCCAGGGTCGGTTCCTCCTCCTGGCTGTCACGCAGAAAATAGATACCGGTTAAAATCACCGCGAGCAGGAGGAAAGAAGCACTCCGCCGCGCAGAATCATTTTGTCAGGTTTTTTTGTGTCCAATTTATTTTCTCATTCCAATCACCAAGATTCGTGTATAATATAACGTAACGATTATAGCATAGATCAAGAGAAAGGAAAGTGATATCACAGTGAAGAAGATTGAGATGTCGCGGTTATCTGCGAGAGTACCTTTGATGACTGCGGTGCTTCGCGGAGTGGGAACACAGCCCGCAGTTACCCTTTTTTACGATTGACGCCGGACGGAACTACGAGGAAGTGGTAACGGAGTTCGTGCGCAGACAGGAAGAACACTGATAAAGGCTGCAGCCTGACCGTTTGTCTGCGGCAAAATGACAAACCGATCGGCAGAATCTATATCAGCAATATCGATGACCACTACGATTCTTTGGACATTACGCGCATCTATATCGCCGATCCGGCCATCCGCGGACAGGGGCTGGGAGGAAGCGCTGCGCGTGCCGCGCTGAAGCTGGCCTTTGAGGAGATGTGCCGCGAGCGTGTGACTTTGGATCATTTCGCGGAGAATGAAATCGCTTCGAAGCTGTATTTGAAGACAGGCTTTCACTATGAGGGCGTGATGCGGCATGGCGGCAAAAAGGGACGGCATGTATGTCGATTTTACACCTGATGTCAATGCTTTTGCGTGAAGAATATTTTGCTGTGAACGAAAAATAAAAACAAAAAATTCATGTGGTGAAGAGGGACAAAAGTACTGAAAAAGCGGCATTTGCGGAATGCCTGCTTTTTTGCGCCGCGTATCTGACAAAAAAACATCGTAAATGGAAGGAATTGATATTGACATATAGGGATATCGTAGTAAAGTTTATAGACAACCACTAGATATTGTGTATATGGCATTTTATTTATACAACGGGAAACACAGGAGAAGAAAGGAAAGGAAGCGTATGGACAGCATTCAAAAGATTATCAAAAAGAGATGGAAGAATGGTTGATTTCGATGTGGATAAATCGCTGACGCGATTTTAAAGGCCGCGCAGGTGCTCGGAGGCAGAGACCGCGAGATGTCTGTCTATCTGGCAAAGCAGGTGGAATTATATTTGCTTGAGATCTGCCATAATCAGGTTCCGACCGTAGAACAGATTCAAGACGCCGTCGAAAAAATTCTGATCGAAAACGGACACGCCCCGTACGGCTAAAGAATATATTCTTTACAGAGCGGGAGCGCACCAGAGTCAGAAAAACATGAATTCAAGCTGATGAAGATTTATGAGGATCTGACCTTTAAGGAAGCGAAAAGAGAACGAGATCAAGCGCGAAAACGCCAATATCGACGGCAATACCGCGATGGGAACGATGCTCAAGTACGGTTCGGAGGGCGCGAAAGAGTTCTACAAAGCTATGTCATCGATCCGAAGTTTTCCAAGGCACATGAAGCCGGCGACATTCATATTCACGATACGGGATTTCTACACGCTGACGATGACCTCTTTGCCACCAGATCTGGTGAAGCCTGCCGCAGGCGGCTTTTCGACCGGACATGGGCATCTCAGAGAACCGAACGATATCGAAAGCTATGCGGCGCTTGCCTGTATTGCCATTCAGTCCAATCAGAACGATCAGCATGGAGTGACAGTCCGTGCCGAACTTTGATTACGGCTATGGCGCCCGGCGAAAAAGCCTACTAAACGTCTGTATGTGACGAATCTCGGCAAGATGCTGGATTTTCTCGAAGATGGAGGACGGCGTCGAGAGAATGAAAGCGCTTGAAGGTGCAAGATTGAGCATGAATACGGGGTATTCCCATGGCATGGGGATAACAATACGCGGAACTGGAGCTCGCTGAGCTGAAAAAAATCGTTCGGAGGCGGAAGCGATGAAAATGCAGGATCGTTCCCGTAAATTCGCGGACAAGGAACAGACGAAAACCTATCAGGCGATGGAGGCCTTCATTCATAATCTGAACACGATGCATTCCAGAGCGGGTGCGCAGGTGCCGTTCAGCTCGATCAACTACGGTACCGACACTTCTCCGGAGGGTCGTCTGGTGATGGAAAGCGTGATGCTGGCAACCGAAGCAGGGCTTGAAACGCGAAACGCCGATTTTCCGATTCAGATTTTTTAAGGTCAAGGGAGGGCGAACTACAATCGGAGGACCCGAACTATGATCTGTTCAAGTCGCCTGCAAGGTATCCGCGAAGCGGCTGTTCCCGAATTTCTCATTTTTGGATGCGCCGTTCAACAAGCAATATTACATCGAGGGCAAACCGGAACGGAGTGCGCGTATATGGGCTGCCGAACTCGCGTGATCGGCAATGTCTATGACCCGACCAGGGAGATTGTTTGGCAGAGGCAACCTCAGCTTTTACATCGATCAATCTGCCGCGTTTGGCGATTAAAGCCAAGGGCGACGTCGATCTTTGAGCTTTTGGACAATCATGATTGATTTGGCGATGGGACAGTTGGATGGAACGCTTTAAGATTCAGTCGCAGAAAAAAGGAGAAACTTCCCATTCCTGATGGGACAGGGCATTTGGCTCGACTCCGAAAAACTTGGACCGGACGATACCATCGAAGAAGTAATCAAGCACGGTACTCTGACAGTTGGTTTCATCGGTTTGGCGGAATGTCTCCAAGGCTCTGATCGGCGTGCATCACGGAGGAATCCGCGGAGGCGCAGAATTTGGGTCTAAATCATCGGCTATATGGAGAAAACGCATGGATGAACAGGCTCGCAAGACCGGACTGAACTGGTCTGTCATCGACACCGGCAGAAGGACTGTCAGGAAGGTTTGTTCGCATTGACAGAGAAAAATACGGCAAAGATTCCGGTGTTACCGATCGGGACTACTATACAAACAGCTTCCATATTCCGGTCTATTATCCGATTAACGCGTTTGAGAAAATCAGACTGGAAGCACCTTATCATGAGCTCACCAACGGCGGCCATATCTCCTATATCGAGCCGACGGAGATCCGCTCAAAATCTGGATGCCTTCGAGAAAGTCGTTCGCTGCATGAAAAAGAAAGCGAATCGGCTACGGCTCGATTAATCATCCGGTCGACCGCGACCCATGCTGCGGGTATACCGGCATTATCGACAATGAGTGTCCGCAGTGCCACCGTAAGGAGGGTGAGGGCGATGTGGCTTTGAAAGAATCCGCCGCATCACCGGCTATCTGGTCGGTACCATGGATCACTGGAATAACGCCAAGGCGGCGGAAGAGAAAGACAGGGTAAAGCATGATGTCAGCACAGGATTTGAGCAGTTATAATACGATTCGTATGGCGGGCGCTCATTCGAGAATCCATCGTGGATGGCCCCGGTCTGCGCTTTGTAGTATTCGCGCAAGGCTGTCCGCATGGATGCCCGCTGTCACAACTGGCGACCCATGACTTTTAACGGCGGGAAGGATTGCGCTTTGGAAAAAATATTATGGCAATCGACGAAATCCACTGCTTGACGGCGTGACCTTCAGCGGCGGGGAACCGATGAGCCAGCCGAGGCGTTCTGCAATCTGGCGGTTGGGATCAAAGAACGGGGACTCAATTTGATTATCTATACCGGCTATACCTATGAGGAAACTGCAGGCACTTTGTCGAGATAGGCCGGCAATCCGAGAATTGCTTGCGCTTACGGACCTTCTGATCGATGGAAGATTCAAACAGGAGGAACGCGACTTGAGTCTTTTATTTCGCGGCAGCCTGCAATCAGCGCGTCATCGATATGAATTGACGAGAGAAACGGGAAACTGACCTCGCCGAAAAAATATCTGTAAAAATCATTCAAAAATAATCATTTTTCGCTTGAAAAAATGAAAAGTTGTGGCATAATATCAAATGTTGAGTGCGAACAAACCAAATGGAAAATATGCCACGGCTTAAATATACCAAAGGAGGTGGGTAGATGTCAAGAAAAATGTGAAATTTTGCGGAAAAGGACAGACGTCCGGAACAATGTTTCACCTGCAAGACGTACAAGAAGAAAATGGAACGCGAACATTCAGTCTGTAAGAATCGCTGATGAGAACGGTACAGTCAGAAGAGCGAACGTATGCACAAGATGCATCAGGATCCAACAAGCAAAACCGTGCCCTTTTTAATCAAAGGAAACAAACGAGAGCTGTCGCGATGACGGCTCTTTTTTTCTTCAACGTTTCATCAGAACACAGCCGCAGATGATCAGGATGACCCCAAGGAGGATCAACCATGCCTTTGGCGGGAGGAAAAACGCGCGCAGATGGTTACGCGCCGAAAACCAGCAAAGAAAAAACCGATATCCTTGGTCTCCTGACACAGAAAGCATTTTTTTTGCGGCAGTTATGATTCATTCCCATAATTCGCACCTCACATTATTCTATGAAATTCAGTAGGAATTTGTGAGAAAATATGCTAAACTAATTGACAGAAAGTATTCTGCGCGCGCAGATGGAAATTTCCCTCAATTCTGTCTGTTGCTGACGCAAACGGGGAATTATGAAACCGCGCAAAGCGCGTGGCAAGACAGAAAAGGAGACGGCCATGGGGTTAGAACGAGAGGACGCCCTTTAGAAATATCAAATTAAACGATACGGTATTCGCGAGAATGCTTTGCGCGCGATCGCGAATACAAACGGAAAGGCAGGCTTGGCCTCCGAAAAGGGAAGTCTCCTGGGCGGCATGAACCAGAAGGTCTCCGCGAGTGAAGCAAATTTCACATTTGAACTTTTGGGAGGAACCGGAGCGCTACTGCATGGAATTTCAGATTATCATTACGCTCGGCGCCAGCATTCAGCGGGTGACAGAGCAGATTTAAATGATCTGCAGAACAGCTTTCAAGTCGCCGCTGAGACAAGGGCGGGCATTTGGTCTTGCGCATCGTTGGCATCAAATCAAAAAAATCGCGGAAAGAAGTATTGAGGTTGTTATCGGAGATTATGAACCTGCAAGATAGTGTCGCAAGCCTGAAAGGTGTCGGCAAAAAACGGCTGCCGCCGCTCGAAAACTGCATATTGAAAACAATTGAAGATTCGTCAGTGGTTTTTCCTCAAGAAGATATGAGGATCGCAGGCAAGCGGTACCGATCATGACAGCGCCGATCGGCAAAGAGGTGTTAATTATCGGCACTGTGATGAGCAAGCAGATGGTGGGCGTTCTTTACAGCCGTAGGCGGCCTTAAGGTGCAGATCGAGGATAATACCGGAAGTCTGGAACTGCTGTTTTTTAACGGAAAATTTCTTGAATCCTATTTCAAACCCGGTGAGCAAACGACTTTTTTTCGAAAGATCATCGCTCATAACGGACGCCGCCAGATGGCGCATCCTGAATTTCATAAGCTGGGGATGCGAAGGATGCCAGAGGGCCGCTCCTGTTTACCCATTGACCGAGGGTCTGACGCAGCAAATCTGCGCGCGTGGCAACAGCAGGCGCGCGGAGCGACGGGCAGACTCACAGAGTGGTCAGCTTTTGAATTGGTTGAAACGCATCATGCGCAGTCCGCCTACGCGATTGAGCAGATCTATTTCCCACAGGAGGAACGACCGGTGCTGGAAAGCCGTTATCGTTTGATCTTTGAGGAACTGTTGATTCTGCAGACGGGACTGTTCTATATGAAGCATGGCGCGTCAGACGTGAAAAGGGGGCACGCTTCTGCGAAAGAAGCGGATGTTGGAGCCGTTTTTTTGTCTAGCTTCCCATTTCAACTGACCGCCGGACAGGCGCGCTGCTGGCACGAAATCGAGCGCGATTTAGAGTCCGCAAGACCGATGAATCGTCTGATTCAGGGAGATGGGGCTCCGGTAAGACTGCCATCGCGCAGCCTTGCCATGTACAAAGCGGTCAAGAGCGGTTATCAGGCGCGATGATGGCGCCTACGGAGCTTTTGGCGAAGCAAAGATACGCAAATCTGAAAAACTTTGATTCGTTTGGAATACGAACGGCACTTTGTCAAGGCAAAGACCAAAACGGCAGAACGCAGACTGCTTTTGGAAGCGCTGGCAAGCGGAGAAATCAATATTCTGCCGGGACCCATGCCATCCTGCAGGCGCAACTGAACGAAG